>ENA-OOKA01000060-OOKA01000060.1-human-skin-metagenome-genome-assembly--contig:-NODE-60-length-38343-cov-12.229027_pt1 | contig 38343 bp, 51 predicted proteins | sample MGYA00248825_ERZ500995 | MGnify/ENA primary metagenome ERZ500995 (study PRJEB25958, sample SAMN03398540) | human skin metagenome | study: EMG produced TPA metagenomics assembly of the Human Skin...
AAAACGGCTAACACTTGACAATAAAGGTACTGTTACAGTACCTTTAAATCAGGCCACGGCGGGGCCGGAACGCGACCCCCGCCCCGCCGCGTGTCTCGCCCTTGGTACGGCGTAAAACTGCCAACACAGTAGGCAAGGCACTATACCTTGCGTGCACCCCCGATACTGACCCGACCCGAGCCCAAAAGCACGCACTTTTGTTGCTAGGTCCTACCCTGAAAGGACACGATTACCGTGACCAACCCCTTTGCCGCCGCTGCCAATAACGCGGCCGCCAATAACGCCCCCGCCGCCTCAATGGCTACCACCTCAGGCAACGCTAACGCCCCTGAGACCACCGCACCGGCGGGCAATCTGTCCGATATGTTTTCAACCGACGTGTCTAGCGGTGACATGGCCAAGCTCAAGGACGACCTCGGCGCCGCCGTGTTGGTACGCCCAACCGAGTGGATTGAGTCCATGAAAACCGTAAATGGTGACGCCTCGGCAATTCGTGCCGATTGGGTTGTGCTTGACGGCCCCAACCAAAGTGAGTTGCGTAGCAATTCCCTAGTGTTTAACACCGTTGTGCGCAACACGCTAAAAAATGTACTTGAGGGCCCGCACGCGTTCTTTGTGGGCGTCGTGACCGAGGGTGAGGCCAAGCCGGGCAAAAATGCCCCACTTGTGTTTGCCACCGCTGAGCCCGAGCAAGTCAAATTGGCCGAGCAAGCCGCCCAAGCTCATGGTTGGCTGTAAGCGCTAACTCACCACCTTAAAGGGGGTCGGCATTGCCCGGCCCCCTTTACCTAGACAAGGGATATTGCACATGTTCAAAAAGTTTAAGCGCGCCTTTACCGGCCACCCCGGTGTTGAGGGCATTGCCGGTGCGCCCGGCCCTCAAGGCCCCCAAGGTCCCCAAGGACCTAAAGGTGAGCGTGGCATAAGCGCCCGCGTTCCCGCCGCCCCTCGGTTCTCATTCACACAAGATGCCCCCAATGGGCACGAGCTCCCCACCATGGCCTATACCGGTGACGCTGGTTATGACCTTGCCACCACCAAGAACGTGGTGATACGCCCCGGTGGTGTCAAGACTGTGAACACCGGCATATGTGTGGAACTTGACCAAGATACCGTGGGGCTCATCTTCCCCCGCTCAAGCGTTGCCAAGCTTGGGATTAACACACTCACCGGCGTGGTGGACTCGGGATACACCGGTGAGCTCAAGGTGACACTGCATAACACCACCGCCCACAAACAGACAATTGACCGAGGCACCCGCCTTGCTCAACTCGTAGTTACCCCGGTTGTCACCGGTAATTTTCCCTTTAGGAAACAAACCGAGCGGGGTACCAACGGTTTTGGCTCGAGCGGTAAAGGTGGCCACATTGCCCACGCCGTGATGGATGAGCCGCGCGAGCTTGAGCGGTGGCAAAAGAATGTGATTGATACCATTCTTGAGGGCGGTGCCAAGGACATTGACCGGCTGCTTGAGGATAAGCAACCGGATACCGAGCCCGCCAAGGACATGGTGAACAACCCGCCCCACTACGCGAGCCACCCGGTATTTACTCGTGAGTGTCACTATTACTCGAAATACATGACCTTTGACCAAGGCAACGCATTTAAGTACCTATGGCGTTGCGAGTCCAAGGGGGACATGCGCGAGAACCTTGACAAGGCTGCATGGTACATCAATGCCATGTTTACCGGTCCGGTGGAACGTAAATACGGCATTATGTTGCGCATTGAGCTGCAACATGAGTTGATTGGGAGCCTCAAAAAACAGCTGGGTGGCGACATTTTAATACAACACGATGCTGCCATTAATGCGTATTGGGCGTGTGCTCACCTTGCTAATGGCCGCCCAAGCACCGCATTGCTCCACGTGCGACGCGCTATCAAGTTGCTCGATGGTGTAAAGTAGATCGTGCCCCGCGTGGTTGCGGTGAGTCCACCACGCGGGCACCGTTCCGGTTAGTCGGGAATGGGTTGCGATGGTTTGCATACAAAAGACCCCGTGCATGAGGGGAAACATGCACGGGGTCTTTTGTATGCCCTTACTCGTTCAACCGCTTGGTGAGCTCAACCGCTAAGTCAATAGGGTCAACCGACGTGTCGGCGGTGAGTATGTCGGCCAACTCGGCGGCGGTGAGGTCCCCTACCGGTCGGCACAACTGTAGGTTAGTCCCCTCGGCGGTGCCTGTCTCGGTCTTGGGCTCAACCGGGCGCGGGTCACGCAACGGCTCAAGCTCATAGAACTTGCACCCGTAAAAGGTCTTGTGCCACTGCGAAATATGCGCGTATGGCTTGGCCAAGGTGCTGTACGGGTGCACGCTCGGCGCGTATAGGTTGGGCGTGTCGGCTTGGGTAGCGTGCACTTGGGCGTCGGTCCACACCGAGGCGGGGTGTGTAGCCGTACGAGTGACGGCGCCAACGCCGTAGTCGGCATACGACAAGACAACGACGCCCTCAATGAGTTGGGCGTTGATCTCACCAATGGCGCTGTTGGGTACCGTCGGCATAAGGATAGGACTAGGCAATTCGGTGCCCCACTGCCATTGGTTCCCATTCCAACCCCAAAATTGCCACTTAAATAGCTTGTTCCACTCTTGCCACTTCACACGGGCAAGGTAGATACCGCCGCCGTCCTTACGGCCCGACTCGGTACCAAACATGTAAAGGTACCCGTCGGGGTGCAAGATAAAGGTAGCGTTTTGGAAACAACGCCACCCCGGCGTGTCGTGGTTAAACTGCATAGGCGCCTTGCCGCCGCTGAGGTCGGCAAACGTTGCCGGTGCCCAATTCTCACCGTGCTTGTCGGTGGACGTGTAGAACTTATTGCCCCATGTCTGCCAAGAATACGGGCCGCTACGCTCCCACGACCGCACCACAAACGTGCTCATAAGGTACGTACCGTCGGGTAGGTGCACAATGTCGTTGGGTATGACCGTAAACGGGGCGTAGGGCTTGGTGTATGCAACGTCCTTGGGTTGGTGCGTGTAGTCAACCACCTGCTTGGCGCGTGCACCTCCCACCGCGTTATCCCACTTGAGCCCTTGGTCAAGGTCACGGTTAGATTGGCGCAAGATTACCGGCGAGCGCCAACCGGGGCCGCCCGGCATTGGGTTGTCGAACGTGTCACCAAACGCCGACATGACGTACCCGTGGTTGGTGAGGGCAAAATATCCTAGGTCGGTGCCACGAAAACCAAAAGGCGCCGTAGCATCGCCGGTGGTGGTGTTAATTACTTTTGACATGCCACCACCATAGCACCGATACCGGCCATTAACAGCGAAAACGCCCCATGCCATAAGGCCGGGGCGTTTCGTCACTGTGACGTTACAACGGTTGTACCAGCGTCATTGAGTACTCACTTGGTATGCCTCGGTCTACCGGGCTCATACCCGTGGCGCGTGCGTTCCACGTCCACGGGTACAAGCGCGTGCCCGCTGGCAAGTAAGTAGTCACCGATACTTGCCCATGCGTGTAACCGTTGAAATCACGCCACACGTACATATCGCGGTCACCGTAGGTTAGATTGCTACCAAGCCCCGCGCCGTGGTTAGTAGCGGCGGCACCCCACATCTGTGAGACGGATAACGTGTACATACCGGTAACGGGCGCCTGTAGGTATGGGTCATTGGTAGACGCGTTGGCCACCCCGCCCGAGTCTGCATAGACAAAAAGGCGCCCGTCGGTATCACGGCGCAATCGGGTAAAGGAATCGGTAGGCGGGTTGTACCACGGTCCAGACCACCGCAACGCGCCGTAGTACTTGGGCGCCGCGGCACCTTGTGGGCCGGTATCACCTTTAGGACCTTGCACACCTCGTATGCCTTGTGGCCCCTGCAAGCCTTGAGGCCCCGGCGGGCCTTTAATGTTTCCTTGCTCATTCCATGCCATGTATGCCCACCGCCTAGCTCAATTGGTAGGTAGTGCCGCTCACACGGTCAAGGTACATATCGCCCACCGCTGAGCCCTCAATTGTGCCCGGCGCGCCGTCACCGACAAACCACTTGCTACCACGTGGGCCGGTGTCACCGGTCGGCCCCTTAGGACCTTGGGCACCGGTGTCACCTTTAGGACCGGCCGGACCCGCCGGACCCGCAACACCTTGCAAGCCTTGAGGGCCCGCCGGTCCAGCGGGTCCCCTAAAGTCAGTGCCGCTACCATTGGCCGGAAAAGTGCTACCCGACCACACGTAAAGGTCACCGTCGGCCTCAACAAGCCAACCCTTGCCCGCGTCGGCGGCGGTGAGGTTGGTAGGTAGATCGGCATATGTAGCCACCTGACCGGCAATACTTACGCTCTTGCCGTCAACGCCGGGCTCACCTTGTGGTCCCTCGGGGCCGGTGGCACCTTGGGCGCCCTTAGGGCCGACGGGACCGGCCGGGCCTTGTATGCCCTCGGCGCCTGTTGGGCCCGCCGGGCCGGTATCGCCCTTAGGTCCCTTGAGGTTGCCTGTTTGCTGCCATGCCATTGCTCTAGTCCAATCTGTAGGTATCGCCGGTTAGTGTGTCAAGCCACCCGTCCCCGGGGCGGGCGCCCTCAATGTAATCGGGGGGTGTGCCCGGCCCGGTGAAAAGGGCGGGGCCGCTTGAGGCGGGGCCGGGCTCACCCCGCGGGCCGCGGGGGCCTTGCTCACCGTCCTTGCCGTCTTTCCCCGGTATTCCCTCGGTGGGATAAGCAATCACGCGGTCATAGGTAGTGCCGCCGGGCATGTACACGGGGTTAACCATGTCCTGTATCCCCCTTAATCACGCTGCCATTGAGCCATAAAAACCGGCCTGTCTCGGCGCGGTCAATATACAGTGAGCACGCCGCGTGGTGCGGAATCTGTGCCACGGCCTCGGCCGGTACCTCAAACCGCACACGTGTGTCACTCACGTCAATATCATACGCCACGCCGTTGACAAACAGCACCCCGCCGGTGAGGTCACCGGGCTTGGTGCCTGTCAAGGTGGCGCCAAAATGCCACGGCGCACCATCGTAAATAACGGGCGTCCACCCAACTGGCCGCCAATGGCTACTAGTTAAGTTGTCACTCATGGTGCATACCCTAGTAGCTCATTGACACGCGCGCCCCGGCGTGGGCCGGGGTCATCGTACTCACGCGCCAAGTGGTCTAACGTACGCCTGAAATCAAAAACCAATTCACGGCTATCACCCTCAGCGGCGTCAAGCCTCACATCAAGATCATTGACACGTACCGCTAACTTGTCGTTATCTTCACGCAACCGCGCTATGGAATCTTTAAGCGGGTCAACCACCGCGTTAAAGTCGTCACGCTGTTGGGCAAGGCGGCGGTCAAGTGTGTTTTCCTCCGCGGCGCGTGCCTCAAGACCGCGGCGGGTGAGCCATGTGAACACGCCAAGAAATACCGGGCTTAAGGCGGCAACAACGGCGGTAAAAATATCTACTGAGCTCATGCACTACGCACCTCCCCCGTGCTTGGCTCGGCCGGTGGTGCAAGCTCAATGGCGGCCAAGGTGATAGTCACGGGCACCATGAGGGTGTACACGGCAAGGCCAACCACGCTATCCCAGTCGGGCGCGGTGAAAAGGTCCACCGCGTGCACCACCGCCCATGTGGAATACATGCCGACCATAAGCGCCACCGCCAAGGTGAACATGCGCCGCCACACCATGCCAACCCACATGAACACGCCGACAAACAGCCACACAAGGCCGACTAAAATAATTCCTACCCCGGGCACGCTTGGGGCGTTGTTGTATCCATTGAGCGGTAACACCTCGGTGCCGGTGGCGATAAATGCAACACCACGTACCACGGCCAACCCGCCCACACCCGACAAGCTCACCGGGTTGTGCAGCGCGCACAAGTTTCTAGCGGCTCTGTGCATTGCCCGTACCCGAGGTAAGTGAGGCGGTGGACGGGTCACCCGCGGTGCGCCCGGCAAGACACGTAATAAACGTGAGTACGGCGGTCATGCCGATAACCGCCGCCTTAGACTCCCATCCCTCAGCGACCTCAACGGGCGCACCCGCCGCGTCCATAGCGACCGGGGCGCCAAGCACTGCCAAGGCCACTTGGGCGGTAGTGCGTATAACGCGCTCAAACGTGTCAAGCCAAAACCGGCGTGAGGTTATCCAATGCTCATAAGTTGGGTATGCCACGGTGTTTATCCTCTCTTAAGGTCGACGGCCGACAATCATATTGACAAGCGCCGCAAGTAGTACGTCCATTATTGTACGGCTACCGGCCACCGGCGTGGTCACGTCGGTTGGCTCGGGCTTGGTCACGTCGGTCTTGGGCGGTGTTTCCACCACCACCACCGGCGGGGTCGGTGGCGCCTCGGTCACCGGCTCGGGGGCGGTACTTGGCGGGGCAGCCTCAGGCTTGACCGGCTCACCATAAAACAACGCCTTAAGTTGTGCCTTGGTGCCCTTAAATGCGTTAATGTCCACGGCAAAACCGGCTACCGTGGCGTTACTGCCAAACTGCCACATGACCGGGCGTTGGTTACCAAGCGGGTAATTCCACTGTCGGTGCTCATTGCCGGGGTAAATGGTTGACGGCACACCACTAGGGTTGGCGCCATACGCGGCAACCCAAAAGGCGCCAAACTCATGGCTATCGGGCTCACCGGGGCGTATGCGGTTCTCCCAATACGGCACGTAAGAATAGCAACCAATCACACGTACGCCGCGTGCCTCAAACTCACGCTTACACGCCCTAATGTCGTTGACATGTAGACCGGCGTTAGTCTCGGCGTCAATCCACACCGGGCGCTTGTGCTTGCCCATGACCTCAACCGAGGCCTTGACCTGTTGTGCCACGGTCGTGCCCTCACTTGGTGCGCGTAGGTAGTGGTACGCGGCGGTGACAAGCCCGGCGCGCTCGGCGTCAAGCAAGTGTGAGGTGTATACGCGGTCCTTGTACGTACCGTCGGTGGTGCGGATAATGGCGTATGCCATACCCTCATTGGCGGCCAAGGTAAGCGGCATACCGTTTTGGTGCTCACTCACGTCAACACCAAAAAGCACGTTGCCATGCGGCGCCTTAGCCGCCTCAGGCGTGACCGGTGCTGTACCCGGCGTCACGGCACCGGTCAGCCACGGCTCGGGGTCAATCTGTGCCCCTTGCTGCCATACGTAGGGGTGCACCTCAAAATGAATATGCGGTGCCACACCGCCGTTGGTGGCCGGGCTTGGGTTAACACGGCCAATGCGTTGGCCCGCCTCAACCCGTTGGCCAACGCTCACCTCACGGATAATGTGGCCGTATACGGTTGTGCCTGAGCCGTCGGCGGTCGGGTGGTCAATGACTACCCAACCGGCGGGGTCGGGTCCACCAAAACCACTTGCGGCACCGGCGTGCACAACGGTACCGCCTTGGGCGGCGTAGACGGGCATGTTGGCCGAGCCACCGTTACGACCAAAATCAACGCCACGGTGTGCAGCCCCCCACCGAGGACCAAAAGGGCTTGTAACGTAGGAATCTTGAGGTACGGGCATAAATCGCTTGGCCATGGTATGTGTCCTTACACGTTAACGGGGTAGCTGAGGTGGATAGTGATAGGGCCGACGGGGTAACCGTTCTTGATATATGGCACGCCGGTGCCCGGCCCGAGGGCATAAGGGTTGGCCGAGCGCATGGGCTCAAGGCGGGCGTTAAGCTCACTTGGGTTAGTAAACAGCATGGCGCGTGTCCAACCCTTTTTAATAAGCGCCTCAAGGTGCCAATCATAATTGCCGTCACCACCGTATCCGGTGGTGAACAAATGCCCCATGCTCCATGTATCCTCTTGCCAATCGGCGCACGCCACGGGTAAATCAACGGTAAGTGGGCCGTCACCCCACGAAGCGCCCGTGGCACCCGGCTGGATATAGACGTAACCGTCAAGCATACCGTCCACAATGCGGTACCTTGCCGAGGCCGTGCCACCCGAGCCAAGACCCGCCGCGATGCCACCGCTCACGCCGTTAACAACGGTCTTTTGGTAGTAGCGCAAGGTAGGCGTCCACGCCCGCCACGGGTTAGACTCGGTGCCCACGGCGCGCCACACACCGTCATTGTCAAGCCGCTTGGTGTAAAGGCCTTGGTCGGTGCTAATAAACGTACCGGCGCGGGCGTCAAGCATGTCGGGGTACAAAAGTGCCGCGTCGCTGACACGCAACGGGCCGCCGTCACCGCCCCATGCTCGGTAATCGGTAAATGAGGTTGCCGAGCTATATCCCGCTTGACGGGTGACGGTGGCAACCACGGCGTCGTAAAGCACGCCGGGTATGCGGTTAATCTGTGCCGTGTTGGGGCTTGTGGAATTGTTGACCGTGGTAGTCGGCAAGCACACAACACTTGCCGCGTTAATGCCCTTAGACCAATCCACACGAATAACAACCGTGTAATCCTTGGTGCCCGAGCTCACCGACGGTACGGCCACCGACTCGGTGGACGTGGCGCGCACGCGGGTACCGGCAATGAGACATGCGCCGGGTTGCAAGGTCACGGTGCCCGAGTTGTAAGACGGCTGTAGGTCGGTTGGCGTGTCCACCAAGAACCGAGGCGCCAAGGCTTGTGCCATATCGGCGTATTGGCTCGGTCCAATTGTGGTGTTGGCCGTGGCTAGTGCTGTAAGTGCCATGGGTTAACCTTTTCTCTCTAGGCGTGTAAGTCGCTTATCAACGCCCGCCAAGGCGGCGTAAGCGGTTATGTCAAGTGTATCGGGCGTGCCCACTGTAGGGGTCACGGTTACCGCCTCGGGCGTTATCTTCACCTCTACGTCGGTGACAACCTGCATGAGCTCACCGAGCACGGGCAAGTCAATGGTTGCAATGTCACCTACGGTGTATTGCCGCGGCGTTACCTTGTCGGTGCCGTATTCCCACCCGGCGGCTGTTTCCACCTTGGCGGTCACTTCCATTGCCGGGCCGAGCTCGGTGAGCTTGTCCACCGCCGCGGCCTCAAGCTCATTATGCAACCTAATAGGGTCCATGTTTTCATCCTCATTAGGTGAGTGGCGCACGTATATCTCACGCACGCCCCAAGGGCTCGGCGGCTCGATACCCCGTACCTCAAGCACCTCACGCTCGGCAATATCTTCGGCACCATTGTGAGCAACGGCACGCGTAGCCGAGGCGCGTTTACGGGTCACCGACCACTCGGTTATATCCCCACCGAGGTATGACCACACAAGGCCGTGCCGGGGCGTGTGCGGCTTGAGGTCCACAACATAGCAAGGCCGTGTGAGCTTGTAGCCCTCAAGTGGTTGCGGGTCACCGGGCACATACCCGTCAAACGTGAGCACATACCCGGCTCTAGTGAGCACGTCGGCAACATGTTCACCTACAGTCTCCCAAGCGCCGTTAATGGTCACCCGAGGCCCGCGGCCCGAGCTCGGCAACACCACAAGCGGGTGCCCGGTGCGGCGTTGTCCGGCGTTAATGAGCGTTTTAACCACTGTCTCAAGGTCACCGGTGAGCTCAAACTTGTCGTTAGGCGAGTCGTGGATACTACTAGTGAGCCCCGGCGTGGTTATGGCACCCTCAAGAAACGACCAACCGCCGGTGCATTGCACCGTCAACACGGCAACCCTCGGGTCGTCGTTAAGGCTGTGCACCTCGGCGGTTACCGGGGTGTACAACAAGGTCATGCCGTTGTAGTGAGCGGCCACAAGCACGGTACCGTCACACGGCAACAACATGGCGGTGAGCTCGGTAAGGTACACCTCAAGCGTTGCGGTGTTGGCATTGCCGGGCTTACCGGTGGTGGTAAAGGTCATGGAATCAAAAGCACCGAGTTTGCCCAATCGCTCACCCTTGTATGTCCACAATTCCACCGGCACCGGGTCATAGTCGGGGCCGCGTAGCGTGTTGTATAGCGTTGCCATGGTGTCCCCTTAAAAAGCGCGTGCGTAGGCCGCGCGGCCGGTAGCTGTAATGCTTGACGCCCCGCTCATGCCCTCGGCTTGGATAGTGAGCGGCACACGGTCACCTACGGGCACCGGGGCGTACTTGCCAGTGACAAAACCATACCGATTAGCGCCACTGTTTACCTCGGTCACGTATCGGTCGGCGGGGTCGGTGTTGATAACGACAATCTCACCGGGCGCAATCGTGCCGTTGTAACTCAATACGCCGTAATCAGTTACACCGACAAGCGCCGACGTGAGCGGCCCAACCAAGGTGTACGTCGGCCACATGGGGCCTTGTCCCCCGTTGCTAATCCATGCGTCACGTGCCACGCCGGGGGCGCTAATGTATAGCGGCCAACCCGCCCCTTGTGGGCCGTAAAAAGGCGTGGTGTTGGCACCGGTGATATTAGCGGTGGTGAAGTTAACTGTCTGCTCAACGCCGTACCACCACGACCCGTTACCGGTGAGCGCCCATAGCTCAGGCTCATTGTCTTGGCCAATACCGGGGTCATAGTTATACACCGTGTCAGGTGACTCGGCTAGGCGTAGGCGGCGTGAGCGCACCATGCCATCGGGGCGCTCAACCTCAAGCGTGCCGAGCTCAAAAGGACTGTTAGCAAGTGCCCACCACTCATGAGCCACGTTGTAGTACTCTTGGCCGGTTTTGCCGTCACCAACAAGAACCTTGAGGGCGTGTATACCGCGTCCTACCGAGGCCGCGGCGTGTTGCAAGTCACCGTGCGTAAACACATGCTTGAGCTTTCCCCAACCTAAACCGCGTTGGCCGAGGTCAAGCACAACGCCCTCGGTGCCTTCGGTGAGGTGCCACACCTTGCCTCGGTGATCGGTCCACCGAATCTTGAGCCCTGCCATTAGTCAATACCTCCACGTATACGCGCCTTAAGCTGCATAAGTTCCAACTCACGCACCGGCGCCGTCGGGTCGGCGGCCACCAACGTGCCAATGTTCACACTTGTGTCAACACCGGCACCCGCGCCAAGGCTACCGGCACCAACGGCCGAGCCGACGGCCGACTTGTACCCCTTAAGGTTAGCCGACGCCGCCGACATGAGGCGTGAGGTAGCGCCCACCGCCGAGGGGGTCGTGTCGGCAATACCGGTGGCAAAAGCGTCACCAAGGGAACGACCCGAGTAAAGCACCCAACCCTTGCCGCTAAAAGGTCCCTTTTTAGCGGGGGAGAACGGAAAGAAATCACGGGCGGCTTGAACCACGCTACGCGCGGCGTCACCAACCGCACCAATCATGCCCTTAATGCCGTCAATAAAACCCTGAACAAGGGCACGGCCCGAGTCCGCAAGGTAGCTACCGAGGTTGCCAAGCGCGGCCAACGCTTTACCCGGCAACTCCCCCACTACGCTGACCGCTCTAGCCACACCGCTTGAGAATGTGGTTACCGCGCTTGACCACAAGTTACTAAAGAATGACAACACGCTTGACACAAAACCGGCGATAGAACCAATGACGCCGCCCACGAAACCAGCGACAACGCCAATGACGGTGGCCGCCATGGACACGAAACCAGAAATTACGCCCGCCACAAACGATAGAATCATGCCAAGCACCGAGGCCACGAAACCAATAATCGTGGCCGCAAGCTGCAAGAACACGCCTACCACCTGTAGGACAACGGCAATGACCGGAACAATTGCGGTAACGATGTTCGCAAAAATGGTGATAAGCGAAACAATGACGGGTAGCAACGCGGCAATGACCGGCATGAGCGCGCTAATAATGGTCATGGCCAGTTGCAGGATGATCGGCACAAGTGGCATGACGGCCTGCAAAATCTGCATAAATGCTTGCGCTATAATCGGAATATACGGCGCCAACATGGCAATGGCCTGCATGAGCACCTGACCCACGGCAATACCGAGCTGCATGAGGATAGGCGCGAGTAGTTGCGCTACCTGTGCAAACATCGTAAACAGCGGGGTTAAGGCGGTAAGCGCGGCGGTAAGAACCGTGCCAATAATCTGACCAATAAGCATAGCCACGGGAGCTAGTGCCTGAAAAGCTGTAACAATAGCCGTTAGAATTGGTGCCAACGCGGCTAGTGCGGGCGCTAGTGCGGTGGCAAAACTACCCACCAATTCCCCAAACAGCGGCAACAACGGCGCAATGGCCATGCCTATAGAACTAATAGCCGCGCCCAATGGGGCGATGGCGGGCTGTAATGCTGCAAAACCTTGAGCAAGCCCCGTGACCAATACAGACAACATCGGTGCCAAACCAGCCACGGCGGTGCCAATGGTAGAAATCAACGGTGAAATCGTCTGTAGACCTTGGCCAATTGCGGTGACCACCATGTTGAGCGCCGGGCCGAGCGTGGTGAACAGATTGGCAATGACCGGCGCCACGGTGGTACCGATGATTGACGCCATGTTACCGAGCACGGGCAAAACAGCGCCCACGGCGGTGGACATTGAGCTAAAGAATGTGGTTAGCGTGCTCATGCCTTGAGCGGAATTAACCCACTCATTAGTGGCCGTTACCATCTGACCAAGGGTGCCCAAGAACGGGGCACCCGCCGCGTTCATAGCGCCCCACACGCCCGATACAATGCCACCGAGCTGACCCATGAAATCGCCAAACACCTTGGCCTTTTCCACGGCGGTATCGAAATACGCCTGTAACGAGCCATCCTCAAACCCGGCGGCCATCTTGCTAGACCAGCCCTCGGCGGCACTTGCCAGCTTGCTAGACAGATCGGCAAGGATAGGTGAGGCCGCCGCGCCCACGCTAATGAGGCCGGTGAGAATATCGGCAAAAGCATAGGACAATGACCCCGCCGCCGCGCTGCCATTGTCCAACAGCGTGGTCATGGCAGATAGGCCAGTACCCTTGCTCACAAAAGCAACCACACCGGCGGCGGCATTGCCCATGTCCACGGCCAGCCCCTTAGTGGCGGCACTGATAGGCTCAACCAAGGCGGCAAGGTCACCAATGTTGGACAGATTAGCCCAAAAGTTTTGCTGAATGGACTCACCAAGGTCACTAAATTGAGTCTTGAGGTCACGTAAGGCAAGCGCGCCCTCTTGAGCGGCGGGCGGTAGCTTGGCCAACGCCTCAGCCGCCTTGGCGGGGTCGGTGTCGTCAATGGCGGCACCAAGGCCACTAAAGGACGCGGCCAACACGCCCACGGCCAACCCGGCGGCACCAATAGCCGCGGGCGCAAGGGCGGCACCGAGCGCGGCAATAGGTACCACCGCACTTGCGGCGGCGCTTGCTACGGCCGCAAGGGGCGCGGCAAGACCGGCCACGGCTACGGTGGCGGCACCGGCAATGCCGGTAAAGGTCAAGGTAGTGGCGGTGGCCTGTAACACGCCGCGGGCAAAAGACCGCACGGCGGCGCCCGAGGCCAAGGCAATGGCACCAAGGCCCGCCATTGCCGCCCCGCCCTTAATGTTCATTTTTACATCAATGTCACCGGCGACCTTTTGTGCCACGGCCACGGCGGCGCGCACCTTGCCATTGAGCGTGGACGTGTCAATGTCAACCTCAACATCCACCTCGGGCGCGGCGGCCTCGGCGGCACGTACGGCCTTAGCAACCTCACCAACAACCTTGCTAGGGTCAACATCAAGGTCAACGTCAATGCTCTCAACCGACGACTCGGCGGCCTGTACCGCCCCCGCCGCGTTAGCGGCCAACTTGCTTGCGTCAACGTCAAGCGCAACGTCAAGCTCACCAAGTGCAGACTCGGCGGCGGTAACGGCCGACTTGGCCGAGCTAACCAACTTATCTACGTCCACCGTTGCCGTGATATTGAGCCGGTGCGTGTTCTCAATACGGTCAAGATAGCGCTTAAGTGCGGGTGCAAAATTGGTTGTATCGGGTAACACGCGCACACTAGCGCGGCCGACCTCTACGCCGCCGGGTCCTGCCATGGTAAATGTCCCTTTACTCTGTCACGGGGCTTGCAAGTGCACGCAAGCGGTCAAACTTGCCCGCCGCCTTGTTCTTCACCTGTCTATCGTAACCGGGGTAGTGTTCCCACGGTCTAAACTTGTGCTTGTTCTTACCGGCGGCCACGTTAGCTACGGTGGCGCGTAGCGACTCAATGGCGTTGCGTGTGTCAAGTGCCAACCACTCACTTGCGCCCCAACCACCACCGGTGGCCTCACCGCCAAGCCGGGCGGCGTACCGGCTTGTGCCCGGCAAGCCAGCAATCAAAAGAACGGCCTCACACGGCTCATACTCGGCCACAACCTCGGTGAGACGTAGGCCGTAGTATTGGGCAAAATCGGGCACCAACGCGCTTGCGTGGCGCTCAACCGCCGTGTAAAGCGCTGCTAGTTTCCCAAGCGGTCGGTGAACTTGGAAAAGGCGGCCATGACGGCGTTAAGGGGCTCGGACTGTGCAAGCAACCAATCGGTCATGGCGTCACGGTCGGCCGCATTGTCAAGCACCGTAGTCTCAACCGTGGCGATAACGTTGGTAAGCGCGTCAAGGTCGTCGGCGGTCATGTTGTCAAAATCAATACCACCGTCGGTGTTAGCGTCCTTGAGGTGAGACGGCAAGGCGGTTGCCACCTTGGCGGTGTTCATCTGCACCTTGAGTCGTGCCGACGGCAACATGCGGCGCATGTCCTTAAACTCGGGCAAGGTAGTCATGTCCACGCCCTCGGGCTCGGTGTCGGCGCTGCCGTACTCGGGGCCTACGCCCTCAAGCGCGGGGCGGTCGTCAACAACGGCCTCGGGCTCATTGTCGGCCTTGGGCGCCTCAGTCGGTGCGGGCTCGGCAACCGGGGCGTTGTAATACGCCTCAGCGTCAAGCACGTGGTTGTACTCAATGCCGTCGGTGTCACGTGGCGCCTCGGTATAAGGGGCGTTGTTATCGGGGGTGCCGCTGTATGGCGTGGTCATGATATGAGTCCTTATAGGTAGACAAACAAAAAGACAACACCAAGGTTGGTGTTGTCTTTAGTCTACCGCAATGAGGTACTAGCCCTCGGCGGCGGGGTCAACGTCCATAATGTCCGGCACTTGGTCGTTGTCGGTATCCGTAGTTTGCAGGTGGAAGCCTAAAATGTTCATGCTCTCATTCTTGCCCTTGGCACCAAGCACGGTGTACTTAATCGGCAAGGCAAGAAACTGCTCACGGTCGGGCTCAATACCACCCTCGGGGCTTGAGCTTGCACGGTAGTAATGCACGCCAAGCGGGCGGTCACCATCAATGAACAGCACCAAAAGGGATACCTCTACCCGGGTGTACACCTTAGGGACTCGAATAATGCCCTTGTCACCGTCCAACGTGGCACCGGCACCAAAACGGTGCTTAATCGGAACGGGAGACCACTGCACCGGCTGTACAACAACGGTGTCGGTAGACGTAATGGGGGACACGCGAAAATCGGGGTCCTCCCAAACGCCCATCTTTTCGCCGCCCTCAGTCTCGGAATCAATACCGGGTAGGTCCTCAATGGACGTGTAACCGATACCGCGCCAATCGGTGCCAATAGCGGCACGACGGTCACCGGTGGTGAGCCATGCCTTAATCTCGTCAAGGGTTGGTGGCTCGGTGCCTACGTCGTTGTAGAAAACACCGCCAACGCCGGGCTGAAAAACCGCCTCGGCCTGATAGTCTGGCAACGTAATTGCCATTGCATTACCTCCATGTGCGTATGTACGTTGTATAGCTGGACATAACGCCCGGCCACTCGGGTGCCGCCGAGCTCGGTAATGCCGACGGCTCTACCGTACACACTACCTTAGACGCCCTTGCCTCAACGCCGTCATGCTCTAGTCCCCTCAAGTCAAGCACCGCGTCGGCTACATCGCTATGTACCCGGCGCGCCTCGGCCTCGGTGCCCGCGTAGGTCATCACGCTAAAGGTTGCGGTGAACACGCCACGGGTAAAATCGGTGGCCGCGCGCACAACCGGCTCGGTCACAATGCTCACCGGCGTATACGTCGGGTCAAGCCCAGCGTCAACCTCAGTAACAACGGTGTGCTCTGGCACCTTGGCGGCCACCGCCAACCATATAGCGGCGTGGTGGTCTAGTCGTTGCTGTAGTGGTTCCATACCTTAAGACTACTAGCCGCCGTATAGCGCGTTAAGCAAAATACGTTGGCCGGGCACCCATGTAGCACCCTTTTTACCGGCGGCCAAGTGGCCAAACTCAATGGCAATGGCGCCGGGGTCGTCACTGTATACCTCACGGTCAATTACACCCGACCTACCCGGCGTTGGCCCGCTCTTGAGTGAGTTTAGGTAGTGGGTTGACTTGGCGTGCTGTGTAGCCAACCCTCTAGCCCGAGCAAGAACCGCGGCCGCGGCCTTATCTAGCTCAGGTTGTACACCCGGCAAGCGTGCTATCTTCACGCCCGCGCCCTTGTAGACGGTGGCCATGAGCTACCACGCCCGCCGTTGACTCTTGGCGCTCAAAAGCACCACGTCACGACTAGTGGCGCGGCTTGAGCGATGAGACTTGGGGCGCGCCAAGACCTCGTACGTCGTACCCTCGGCGTCAATGACCTCACTAAGGTCATCGCCGGGGAACTTTTTGCAGATAAAGCGCACGGTGTCATACACCGCCTTGCCCGCCCCGGCGTAGCGCTCTACGTCGGCTTGCGTGCTCGGCTGTAAGCGCCCGGTTGCCAGCACCCGGCCTACCTCAGCCTTGTCGGCCTTGCCACGGTCATTGACAACGGACCGATAAAGCACGACCGTGACGGTATGGGTTGTGCCGTGCCCTGACAACAAGCTCATTACCAACCCCCGTACGTGTCGGTTACATCCTCGGCATACCAGGGAAAACCATAACGGGTGCCGTCGGGTACGTACCCGGTTGGTTGGTAGGCGTCACCGCGTGTGGTGCTCAAGGTAGTCAACCCGCCGGTCTTGCGGCCGGTGCGGTATCCCACAAGGGTGCCGCGCTCGGTATCGGTGAACACGTCGGCGTTGGTTACCGAGGCGTCAAGACCATAGGAATAATCACCGTCACTCTCACGGGTAAAACGGTCGGGGTTGGTGTACAACCGGCGGGCGGCCAAGCTAATGACCGATTGAACCGCCGGGGGCACACTGTCAAGGGTCCACGTTGACCGGTTGGCAATGAGCTTGGCCGTGTTGCTCACCACCTCAAGCGCCCAATCGGCAAGGGCGTCATCAAACGTCACGGCGTCACCGAGCGACCGCCGTAGCGACTCGGGCGTGACAAGGTGGTTTGGGTTAGCGTCCATACCACCAAGCCTAGTGACATGGCAAGCCATGTGGCAAGTGACATGAAAACGCCCCCACCAAGTCGGTGGGGGCGTTAGTACACTGAGCCGTAAAAGCTCACGTAACTTTAACCGGCGGCGGGCTCGGTGGCGGTTGGCGCGGCCTCAACAATGGTGTCGGCGCCGTCCAACTTGACGATACGCTTAGGGTCAAGAACCTGAGCACCCGCGAACGTATCCACGACCGCACGGTCGGTGAGGTGATCGGGGTCATAGTCCTGTAGGTACCGCATGGTAAAGCCGTCGGCCGCTACGGTAGAAGCAAAAGCGGCGCCACGTGGCAACGCGGTAGTACGGGTAACCAAGGTAATGGCGTCACGCTGGAACGCGTAAGCGGCGTTAGGGTCAATGTCGTAATCAACGACAATGTTGAACCCGTACAGACGTCCAACGGTAGCGTCACGCAAGGTGTCAGACGCTCCCGCCTCATTGACCTTATTAAGGTTGTCAAGGCCAAGTAGCGCGGCCTCCCAATTGGCGCCCACCGCAAGGTAGCGGCCGGTGAGCGGCACGCCACGTTGGCCAAGCAACTGGTGCGCCGAGCGAATGACGTTAGGCACGTCATCACGGTAGGTAGCCTTGAGGTTGGCGGCCTTAACGCTCACCGCGCTTGCAAAACCGGCAAACGTGGTGTTTGCGGCCTCTAGCTCGGCAAGGGTGGCGTAAGCGGTGCCATTTTCACCAACGTACGGCTTGGACTCAGCGGCCGAGGCGGACACGTCAAAATTAGCAAGCAAGCCCGAGGTGACCGAGCCAAAAGCGTTAATGACGACCTTGTTAAGGTGCTCGGCTACGGACTCAGCCATTGGCGCCACAACCTGACCCTCAAGGGACTCAAGGGTAAAGGTCATAAAGTCATCGGGCAGCTTAACCGCCTGATAAACTTGGTCGGAAATCTTGACCGAGGTGTACGGCTGTACAAGGTCGGTGTACGTAATCGCGTCACCGTTGGTGCGGTTCTCAGCGGTGTACACACGTGCCTTATCAATCATCACCGGGCGCTTGACGGTAACCGACGCGCCACGACCGGGGGTAAACTCGGTGCTGTAATCGGTGTTCACAAGTCGTGCGAGGGTGGACTTGAAACGCACGGCGGCAAGCGTAGACCGTGCGGCCTGTTCTGGCGTGTAAAGCTGGTGTGCCATGTGGCGTATTCCTTTACGTGTTAGTTAGCGCTTGAAAATACGAGCGCCAATGTTGTCTAGGTTGGTCTCGTTGGCCGCCGCACTAGAATCAAAACCGCTACGGCGCGGGTTATTACCACGCTCAACCGGCCCGTTACTAGGGGTGACACGTCCATTGTAGCCAATAACCGCCAAAAGGTCGGCGGCGTTCTTTTCCATATCCTCAACGGTGTCACCGGTGAGAAACTTAAGCATGTTGCCGTCAAGCCCTGCATTAAGTGCCACGGTAAGGCGGTCGTTTTCACGCTGCACCTTGTCACGGGCACCCTCGGCGTCCTTAAGTCGGCCGCGTAGGTTGACGTTTTCCCGCTGCACCTTGCTTACTCGGCGGCGCACCTTGGAATCAAGGGCGTCAAGTTCATCGTCGTCAAGGGCGTCGTCACCCTCGGTGTCGTCCTTGGTGTCATCGTCCTTGGCCTCGGGCTTGTCGTCCTTGGCGTCATCGTCCTTGGCCTCGGGCTTGTCGTCCTTGGCGCTGTCGTTAGCGTCGTCGGTATCACCGGCCGCCGGGGCCTCGGTGTTGTCAACGGTCTTAACGTCACGTGCTGAGTCATTGGCGTTGTCGTTGGTATCACCGGCCGCCGGGGCCTCGGTGTTATCAACGGTCTTGGTCGTGGTGTCGGCCATGTCTAGTTACCTCCCAAGGGTAAAAAGTCGTATGTATGCCGACCTCCGCGGGTCGGCGTCACCTACATAGTACCCAATCGCCGGTTGGCGTGGTCAATGTTCTTGTTGAGTCGCTTAAGTTGTGCGGCAATAGCTTGTGCGGGGCCCGGTTGGCTTGGTGTTTGCCCACGTGCCTCAAGCTCGGCAAGTTCACGCTCAAGGCCGGTACGCCGCACATACATGCCTTTTAGTGTCTTTTCTAGCTCAGCACGGTTATCAATATCGGCAATCTGTTTGCGCCCCTTGCGCTTGCCCGAGGCGCGCGCCTTGTCACGCCCGTATTGAGGTGCCGAGGGGTTAACAATCTCGGTGTCAACGTTGCCGCGCTCATCACCCGGCAAGGTGCCCGACTCTTTATAACGACGCCAATAGGCAAAAGGGTCATTACGCCCCGCCGCCACCTCGGCCCACTCTTTAGCCAACTCGGCTGAGCCCGGCGGCAAGTCGGTAGCCGAGCGCCCATACACGGGCTCAAGCGTGCACTCGCAACCGTCATGCACCTTAAAACCACCGTCACCGGCAAACAAGTCATTACTACCCGTAAAAGCGTCACTACGGTACACGGCACCACGGCTTGCGAGCATGGCGCAAAACGGGCACGGGTCAGCGTCCACCACACGGGCATACCCAACCGCACCACGGTTACCGGTGCGCACCTCGGCGGCCAAGGGGGCGCGCCCACCGTCGGAAACATGCCTAACCACCTTGGCCGCCACCGCGTCGGCGGCCTTTTGCTTGGCCTCGGCCTCGGGAACACCTTTAGCAATGCGTGCCTTGACGACCGCCGCACCCGAGGTGTGCAGCTCGGTGGCCACCGTACGAGGCGGTACGAGGTCGTCCATAGGGTCAAGCCCGCCCCAATCAACCACGGCGTCGGGGTCGGTGTAATCCTCAAGCAGGTCAAGGTCAACGGCGTAACGGTCGTTATCCTCGGGTGCCAACTCACTATGGTCAATGAGCCCGCGTAGCTCTACACGCCTAAAGGCCTCAAGGTACTCGGTGGCCGTGTCGTACGCCGCGGTACGCCCGGCCAAGACCAACGGCAAGGCTTGCCGCACAAACTCGGCGCTAGAAGTGTCAAGGTCGTCAAGGTTGATTAGGTCAAGAAATAGCCCACGTATAGCCTCAACCACGGCGGCGGTGATAGTTGTTTGCGCCACACGGTTGGCCTCGGTGAGCTCACGCCCGCCCTCGGTATGCGCCATGGCCTACGCCTCGGTAGTTGGCATGGACGTGTCGGCCGTGCCCGCCGAGTGACGGCGCAACACCGCGTTAAGCGGGTCGTTGGCCGTGTCCTTTTCTGCCAACCGTTCCCACTCTTGCACGTCACTACGCTCAACACCCGGTATGCGGTTCCATAGACCACGTGCCGGAATCTTGAGCATACTAGCGGCCTTGCCGAGCGCGTCCACGGCTTGAGACATTGAGCGTATCTCCATGTCCTGCCACGTCACACGGGTCATAGAATCGGCCGCGGCGTCGTCCATGCCCGACACCGAGGCGGCTAGGCGGAGCATACGACCATACGAGGCGCCCGCGTTCACTTGCCGCTCATACACCTTTTGTGTGAGCGGTGACCGAGCGGCCGCCAACGCCTCGGCGTTAAGGTTGACCAATTGGCCGGTAAGCGCGTGTGCCGGTGTTTGCGATACCGCGGCCAAGGCCTCAATGTCGGCGCGCCACGCCGTTACAAACGTGTCTAGGCCGGTGGCGTCAAGGGTGCCAAACTTGGTGTTTTCATCCTCACTTATAAGGATATCCTCTTGAGCAAGGCGCAACTTTTCTTGGGCAATCTTGGCGGCCTCGGCCTCGGGGTCATTCTCATCCTCAGGTAGCTGCATACCGGCAATGGTGCGCACTTTCCATGAGTTGAAATGTTGCGCAAGCAAGCGGTCGTACGAGGTCTTGTTAATGCGTGAGGCCGTCGGGATAAACGGCGTAACCTCACCAACAACGGTGCCGTCAAGGTCAAGCATGTTGGCAAACCGTACGACCGGGGTAACGCCAACGCCGTGGTGCATAACGTCGGTGACGGTGTACGGCGCGTCATCCCTGTCAAGGATGGTGTACGTAAAGTGCGGGCCATAAAGGCGGTAACGCCGTTCACACGCCGACGCGCTTAAGGCCTCAAGGGCATACTCGGGGTAAAGGTCGGTGCCCGCGTCAATCCAACGGCACGCCATACGCCGAGGGCTCAAGCACCGCATACGCGCCGTGTCCTTGCCATTTTCCACCGCGGGCATGACAACACCGTACGTGTGGCCGTAGCTCACCATAGCGCGGTGGTTGCCTACTTGGTGAGCTTGCATGTTGTTGTCAAGCCACACACGCCACAAGTCGGGCACCGCCCCGTCGGCACCAACCACATTGTCCACGTACATAGCTTGTGCCACATTGGTGACCACCAAGGACAACCACGGGGTACGTGCTAGGTCGGCCAACGCCTTGTGCTCACGGCTTGCCTTGGGCGGGGTATTAAAACCATGAGCGGTACCGGGGTTAATCCAACTGTCAACGTTGTCGGCGCTAATACGTTGCTTATCTAGTGTGGCCTTTAATGCCTCGGCAATAGCGCGCACGACCTCAGGCGCTAGGGGCTGTACATTTTCCATAGTTATGCAACTCTCTTACGTCGTTTAGGCTTAACGGGGTCCATGTCAAGGCCTTTTACCGCCAAGGTTACCGCTCGCAACGGTGCAAGTGATACCTCGGCGGTACCTTGCGCCCATGTCCACGCCGTTTTGCTTGAGCCCACTAGGCGGCGCTTGGCTGTATATGCCGAGTCGTCAAGGAAACTTGAGCCCTCAGCGGCGTGAACAATGCCCGGCTCATACGCCCCGGTGTCGGGGTCCTTGCGAGTGAGCCGGTCATAAAAGTCGGCGGTACCGGTGGTGAGGTCACGGGTTGACGCCATAGTAACCGGCACCCCGGCGGCAATAAGGTGAGGCGCCACGGCGGCGGCACCACTGTATGAGTCCACAACAACGCCCGCCCACGCCTTAGACTTGTTGTACCGTGCCTTGGCGGCCTCAGCGCACCACGCCGTGCCACCCTTTTGGTCAAGAATCTCAACCACAACACGGCCGTCGTCCAACTCAGCGGCGCCCGCTAATATGCTCATGTCTCTATCCTCGGTGACCTCAAGGGCAAGCGACCGCTTGACCACCGCGTGCCCGGCAAGGTCGTGTGGCGTCACCGCCGCCCGCTGCCATGTCTCAGCGCCAATTACCGCGCTACGCGCCTTGTCAGCCCACACGCCCAAGCGCTCACGCTTGTACCGTTCCTCGTCCATGGCCTTGAGCTCGGCGCCGCTAATCCAATCCCAATCTTGAAAATACCCGAGGCTTGGGTTGGCCTGTTGGCACGCCTCTACGCTATCCCACTCATACCGGTCAATATCGGCGGACCACTCAATGTAGGTTAAAAACTTCTCTTTTTCCGGTGCCTTAAGCGCCCGGTTGCGCAAGTTTTCCAACACGTCGCTTGAGTCCATACCGGCACTCGACGTGTACCACACCTGAGGTGCCGGGCGCGCCGACAAGGTAGGCAAAAGATCGGAAACAAGCTCGGTAGAAATCTGAAACGCCTCGTCAAGAATCACCAAGTCACCCGACAAGCCACGGCCGCCACCGTTTTGGCGCGCCAAAAAGTCACACCGGCGGCCGTCCTTGAGCACTACGGCGGTGTTGTCGGTAGACGTAGGCATGGACTGCACAAGGTCATGCAACTCGGGCACCTTGCGTATGACCTTGACAAGCTCACGGTGAGCATTACGCGCGGTCTTAAACTTGTGCGCGGTGTGAACTTGTTGGTCCTCACCAAACAAGAACAACCCGGCCAACTCACGGGCAAGCACAATGACATTTTTGCCATTCTGTCGTGGCAAGACAAGGCCAACCTCAAACGCCGACCACTTGCCGCCGGTGCGCTCACCTAGCGCGTTGCGCAACACAAGTTGTTGCCACGGCAACATGTTGAGCCCGCATACCGCGGCCAAGTCAATGGCGTCGTCGGCCGCGGTGGTGTGCCATAGCGGCGCCACCATGTACGTAGGGGTTTGCGTGCCTACCGTCGGTGTCTTAGGCACCTCAAGTGCGGCCGGTACCTCAAGGCGGGCGTCCTTATTGACGTGCTCAGGTAGCACCAACGCCGTCGGCTTGCCCTCATGGTCATATAGGGTGCCCGGCGCGTCGGTGGTGGGGTCACGCTCTACAACGGGCGCGGTCATTTACACGCCACCGCCTTGGGCGGCAAGCCGTTGCTTACGTCGCTCGGCCAATTGGTCAAGTTGCGACTTGGCCGCCTTTTCAGCGGCGTCAACGTTCACAACACCGAGCGTGGTGAGTGTTTGCCGTAGGGTCGTTTGCAACTGTCGGGCCTCACCAATCATGCCGTTGACAACGATAGGCACGCCGAGCTCGGTAGCTTGGTCAATGTCACCAAGCTCAAACCACATAGTTGACCGTGACGACAACGCCGCGGCCAAGCGCTCAAGCCGGTCGGCGGTGCGGCACGCCTCACCAAGCAAGGCCAAGGCCGAGGCATTGAGCGTATGCGCTTGCGTAACCTCAACCCATAGCTCAAGCCCACGTGCCTTAAGCCAATCGGGCGGGGTGGGCACGCCCTCGGGCACTTGAGGGGACGCCGAGGCCTTGGCGGTCTTGGTGGGCGTGTCCTTGACCGGCTCGGGCGGCAACTCAACCGGCCGGGGGTCGTTGGTGCCCGTCTCAAGCTCATGCTCAATAGGCACGTCACGCCGCCGAGGCTTGGCCGGGGGGCTCGGTGTGATCGGTCCACCGGCCGTGCGTTGGCGTGATCGTTCATTGTTGGCTAGTCGGCACGCGTCACACGGCCGCTCACCACGGCGGTGGTGCGCGCGGTAGCCCGCGTACGTGCCGCACCGGCCTTTAGGGTCGGTCGTCGGCGCCTTGCGCTTATCGCTTGTAGTGCGTGCCATTCTATCCACCTTTGTGCATAAAACTTATGCTGTTTATTCGCTCATTTATCCACCGTGAGGCGGTTCACCTAAGTACACGGTAGTTGAGGTGCCGTATTCCGGTCTAGTCCGTCACCTGCACCGTCCGTATGTTTCCCTATACCGGTAGGGGGGAAGGGCTCTGAGCAAGGGGAGACACCCCCCACCACCTGCGGAAACGTGGGTGGCATAGGTGTGGACTACTCACGGAATAGTGTGCATAAAATGCAGAAATAAAAATAATATGCAAAATGCCAATGGATAAAGCGCGCTGTTTATTCACTCATTCATTGGTGTGTTGCTCACCACTCAAGCAAGGTTGGTGGTGTTGCGCCGCGCTTGGTCTTACGTCCATCGCCGCGTGCTGAGTTGCATGAGCGGTGCGCGGGCTTGACCTCACCGTCAATGTCACCGCCTCGGCTCAAGGGCACAAGGTGGTCAAGGGTAAAACCTCGGCCATGTCGGGGCGGTAGGTTCATGTCAATGGCACCGCCACATATCCAACACACGGCAAGGGCGGGGTCGTTCTCAAGTTTCTTACGCCACGCCTTTACCTTGCGCTTCCATACGCCTGAGTCCATGCGCTCATTGGTGGACCCTTGGCGCTCACGCACTAAGGCGTCGGGGGCGGCCTTGTCCCTCTTGCGTGCCACGGGTTAGGTGCCCCGCTTGTCATGCGCCCCTATATCGGCGCCCGGTGTACCGAGTGCATTGAGGGCGTCGGGGCGCAAGCCTGACCACGCGGCTACAATCTCACCGTCGCGTGCAACCTCAACCACCGGCGTACCTGTCCACCCCTCGGCGGCTAGGTGTGCGGCGGCCGCGTCGTCGGTAGTGACGTCGGTGTGCGTGTACTCAACACCGAGCTTGTCTAGCTTGCGCATGGTGGCCTTGCACGGCATACACCCCGGTTGGCTGTAGACAGTTACGTTGTCCATGTGTGTTGTCCTTTACTCTTGGTAGCCATAATCGTGGTCGTGACGCCACAACCGCGTGCGCTCACGTCGGCACACTCGGCACACTCTTTTGCCTTGAGGGTCAATGTATAGGTCGGCGTCACCGTGGTCACAAGCACCATGGCCGAGCCGTACCTTTTGCGGGCGCCGGTGTGCAACGGCGCGGCGTAAATTATCGCCCCGAGTAACCGCCTCAAGGTGCGCGGGGTTAACACATGAGCGTACACGGCATGTGTGGTCAATAGTCATGCCCTCAGGCCACTCACCGTGTACCGCCTCGTACGCTACGCGGTGCGCGTACGTGCGGGCGCCATTTTCTATGAACATGCCATAACCGTGGCTAGACAAGGGCCCTTGCCACGGCCAACACATGCCGGGCTTGCCTTGTGACAAGCCCATGTACTCGGCGCCGGTCTTGCGCACCGTGTCATACTGAGGGTCTTTGTTTCTACGCGCCCGGTTGTAGCACGACCCACATAACCCGCGGGCGCGTATGGTGCGCTCACGCCCACAATCGGCGCATTGCTTAGTGCTAGTGGTCATGTAATGCATTGTACACTAGTTCACTTATTGCGCTTGTCACCTGGGTAAAAACCATTCATGCGCTTGTGCATCAAACTACAGTACCCCTTGGCGCGTGTGCCTAGGTACGGCGATAGGTTGGCCACGCACCGCGTGAAGTCACCTGAGGTGCCCCACCCGATCTTGGCGGCACCAACACCGTGTTCCCAATAGTCGCGTAGTTGCTCGGCGTTGCCGTCACCGGGTCGTGTATCTGCCATGGTTGCTACCTTACCGACCGGTGCAAGTTGTTAACAGCGTCAACGGCTATGTCGGCACCGTCAACGCGGCCCGCCTCGTACGCGGCGTCAATGAGGTCTAGCACGGTGCCGAGCTCAGCCACGGCGCGCCACTTGGCCGGGTCACCGACGCCGCGTGCCTTGTGGACGATAAGCCCACCAAGTACGGCGCGGTTGGACTCACGGGCGCATGTGGCCACCTGCTCGGCAAGTTGCGTGAACCACGCCGACCATGTGGGCTTGGCTACGTCCTTGACCTGTAAGACCACACGACCGGCCCCATGCTCGGCAATGACGTCACCGAGGTCGTCGTTAAAACCGGCGCGGGTCTTAAATGAGCCGGGGTAACGTGCGTGTGCTAAGTCACGCACCTTGCGCTCGGCGGCGTCACCTTTACGCTTGTTGGCGTTGGCCATGAGCTCACACCGCCTTATAGGCGTAGACGCCGTACATGCCCGCGGCGGGGTCACCGGGGTCACCCTCACTACGGCGCACGTTGAACTCAATACCGTGCTCACCGTATCGGGCGTTGTACTTGGCGGCGGTAGTGGTGGCCACGTTGACCGACTCGTACGTGCGCACAAGCACACGGTCACGTGAGGCCACGGCGGCGGTAATCACCGGCAACCGGGCGCGTTGTCCTTGAGTGAAAAGCGGAGCAATCATAGGTAAAGGGTACCCGGCTTATCCGGGTCGTTGGTGGTCGTCTTGGCCACCTTGTCGTACACGTCGGGGTACTCGGCCTTGAGGCGCTTGCTATCTACACGGGTCGTGGTCTTGGCACCTGACTTAAATGTAAAGGCCTCACCGCCGGGCGTGGTGTGCTTGCCGACTTTATGACCGACCACCGACCACAAGGCGGTACGACCGGCGTAGTACAACTTTTTGCCCGCGGCCTCGATGGACTTGCCAAGGCGTGCTGAGACAAGCACGGCGTCGGGGTCAAGTAGCTCGGGTGTGTCCACGGCCTCAAGCTCGGCGGCGGTGGACGTGAGCGCGTCAATAATCGCCCCCACGGCCTCGGCGTAGACCTCGGGGCCTTGTGCGCCCCAATAGTTGAGCATGGTGAGGGCCTCGGCCGCCGGTACGTCGGCGCCCATGAGGTCGGCATTGCCCATGACCGCCGCGGCGTCGTTATCCCCCGCCGCGGGTGACTTGTCGGCCAACGCCTCGGCTCGGCGGGTCTTTTCCACCTCGGCCGCGGCCTTGGTGTCTAGGTAGTTTTGCACCTCTTGGGCGTCAAAAGGGTTAGGGGGCGTGTTAGCCATGTCGTGAGTCCTTAATACACGGTTGAAATATGGACACCTACCACCTTAGTACCCCTTAGTACCTGTTCACAACTCGGGGCACGAAAATCACGGTCAATTTTCTCAATGCTGCTTGGGCAAGTTGTGCGGCCCCGTAAAGGGTTATGCCGACACAATAACATGCGTTACCAAATCAGCAAGCGGGTTTTACGCTGCGAAAATACGCCGTGTGGCACCTGCGGTTATGTGTCATGTATTAGATAGTCTCACTGTCCTTAGTAGTGAGACTTGCCGTAACTAGTAGTAGGTGTTACTGTTCTTAACTGTGAGACTTTTTAAAAGTTACCGCTAGTCTCATTGTTATCGTTAGTTAGACTTGCTGTAATCCACCCGACACGCATGACGGCGAAAACACGCCAATTATGCCCCTATTCTGTGAGGTAAATCACATGGAAAATAACCCGTTTGCCCGTATGTCGTCCCCCAAGGCGGCTGAAACCGCCAACATAATGGGTACTGTAAACACCGACAAGGCCAAGCCCGCCGACACCCTCACCGGGTGGGGCACACGTCGGCGCAAGCTCACCGACGCCGAGGTTGAACAGCTACGCAACGCGTATAAGTTCCGCCGTGACCTAGCCGAGTCGGCCGAGTCCGCCGAAGAATGGGAAACCGTCACCGACACGCTTAAGCGTATTGCCGCCGAGTCTGACGGTCTTATCACCGCCTCGGCGCTCAACCGCCTTGTCCTTGGTGAGTCGTACGCCGACGCGCCCGGCCCGCTTGACTCGGCACGCGTGGCACGCCGAGCTCATAGCAAGGCCTTGGCCTCACGCCTAGGCGGTGAGGCGGCGCGGTCAATGGCAAGCTCAACCTTTAGGGATACCGCCCCGGCCTACGTCGTCATTGAAGTCACCCGCCCCGACGGGGTGACTAAGGAATACACCTACCCGGCGGGCACGACGGTGACCTTGCGCACCGGTGAGGGCTCCACGGCACCTAAGACCGACAAGGACAAGACCAAGGGCGCTGACAAGGCGTAACGCCCGCCCTATTGCATGTGTAATAAAGGTACTGTAGGGTACTAATCACACGGCCACCACACCGGTGGCCACAACCTGTAAAGGACTCACTCACATGAGTAAACCAACCCCCGAGCTGCCACTCTCACCGAGGCGCCCCATACAAGTGCCCGAGGCGTTGCGAGAACGTGCAGCCAAGACCAAGGACACCGGCGCGGCGGGGTACCTGTATCTAGCCGCCGATACCATTGACCACCTGCTGTACCACCGACCGCCGGGCAAGCAAGGAAAGACGAAATGAGCACCTACTACCGCAATAAGCACCGAACTACGGCCGATATTGCCATTGGGAGATACTTGGCCGAGGTGCGCGTGCGCAAGGACTTAAGCCAGACCGAGCTGGCCGATGCCATGACCGAGTACACCGGCGTGGAATGGAACCAAGTAACCGTGTCCAACATTGAGCGTGGGCGCACGCCGGTGACGTTAAGCCAATGGAAACAACTCGAGGCGCTGCTTGGTGCACTCATGTTGCCCTTTAGCTACGCCGATGTGGAAACCCCCATGGTCAACTTGCCGTATGACGATGGCGGGCGGGCAAGGATAAAGCCATGAGCCGCCCTACGTGTGCTAGTGAGGGTTGCACCCGCCCGGCCATGCGGTATGAGGTGGTCAAGGCCAAGCTCGGCGGTGCCGGTATTGGTGGTTTGTGCCCGTTGCATACGGTACGCGCGGCGGTTATGGCCGCGGCGCAAAACCACGGTGAGGTGCGCGCCCATAATGACCCGGCGCCCCTTGCCGAGTGGGTAGCAACTGTGCGCTCAAGTGCAACCATGACGGTGGGCGGGTTGACGGTGCATGACGTCACCCTTGGTGAGTTGGCTGAGGTGACCGGCGTGACGCCTAAGACGTTGGCCGAGCTCGGCAAGGGCACCAAGACCTATGTGCACGCCACGACGTGTGCCAAGCTCACGCCATGGGTATTGACCGTTGACCCGTCACCGCGTGGTACCGCGTTGACTATTGGCCGCAAGTACGGCCCGCCCGCGTTGGCGTATGCCCCGCTTGGTACGGCGGTGGTGGACTCACGCGGCCGGGCGTGGCAATTACGTGGCAAGGCCGAGGTGCCGCGGTGGTGCCCGGCTCACCTTAAGCGCACTGACACGCCGCCCGCCCTAGACAACGGCCCCGCGTGGCCTGTTTTGCTGGTTTATACCCCGCCTCACGTGTACACGCGCACCACCTTTTAACCCGACACGATAAGGACACACCACATAATGAGCAACGTAACAACCACACCCGGCGCCCCGCCGGTAACACCCAACTATTCCACCTATGACCTACGCCTTGCCGCATACATGCACACTGGCACCAACGCCGTGTATAAGGTGCAAGACTACTTGGCCGAGCCCATGACGGCCCGGCACGTGGCCATTGATATTGAGGCCGCGGGCCTTGGTGCCAAGGCGTTTACCATGCGGTGTGTCACGGCCGCCTTTACTCAAGGCACCGACACGCACACGGTGTTGCTTGACCCGAGGCGTGATGACCACGCCGCGGTAGTGCGTGAGCTCACCGACGCCGCCGACCTGCTCATTTTGCATAACGCGGCGTATGATGTGCCGCCGCTTGTGCACTATGGGCTTGTGTCACCTGAGTCGGTGTACAAGGTGTGGGATACGGTGGTTAGCGCTCGCATGGCCTACCCCGACACGCTTGTGCCTAAGAACCTTGAGGCGTTGGCCGGTCGTGATGACTTGCTTGACATGCCTGACAATGACGTGAGCATGAAAATGGCGTTTACCGCGCACGGCATTAGCACCACGGCCGCCGGGTGGGGGACCATGGACATTGACGCGCCGGTATACCGCCTCGGTGCCATGGCCGACACGGTGGTGACCTTGCGCTTGGCGCCTAAGTTGGTTGACGCGGTGGTTGCGTGGTTGACGTCCAACCCTTTTGCCAACCCGCCAACGACGCCCGAGGCCGCCCTTGCGCTGCATGAGCGTGAACAGACGACTAACCGGGTCATGTTGGCTACCTCGGCGCGTGGGCTCAAGGTGGATGCCGATTACTTGGCCACTTATACCGCCGAGCATGAGGCCGCTCGGGATAAGGCCGCCGAGCATGAGGCCGCTCGGGATAAGGCCGCCGAGGCGTTGACGGCCGCCGGGCTTGACCCCGAGGCGGGTAATGTCGGTGCCAAGCTAGTTGAGCTACTTGACTCACGCGGTGAGTTGCCCGAGTCGTGGCCACGTACGGCCACTGGCAAGCTCAAGGCCGACCAAAAGGCCATGGCGTTGCTTGAGGGGCACCCCTTGGCCGAGGCGCAACAACGCGTGGCCAAGTTGGCCAAGGTATCGGGATACCTCACCAAGGTGGCCGCCTACGCCGAGGTGACCGGGCGCGTGCATCCACAAGTAGGCGTGCTCGGCGCCTCGGCTACCGGCCGTATGGCCTACCGTGAACCAGAATTGCAGCAATTCCCCCATGACGCGCGCGGTATCTTGGTGCCCGACAACCCCGGTGAGGGTAAGGGTTGGGTATCCATCGACTGGTCAAGTGTTGAGCCGGTCGTTGTGGCCAATGCCGCCGGTGACCGTGAGTTTTTGGCCGGTTTTAACGACCACGGTGCTGACTTGTACGCGCCGATTGTTGAGCAAGCCGGGGTGACGCGCAAGGTGGCCAAGAAGGTGCTGCTGGCCGCAATGTATGGCCAAGGCCGGGCGCTGTTGGCGTCCAACCTTGGTGTGACCGAGGATGAGGCGGCGGCAACGCAAGCTAAGGTGTTTGCGGCTATGCCTAAGACGCGCCAATTCCTTGACGGGTTGCGCACAACCGGCGATAGCTACGGTATGACGATGACCGCCGACGGGCGCCTTTTGCCGGTGCCTACGGATGTGCAGGGCCGGGTTATGGGTTACAAGGCAACGAACTACTTCACTCAAGGCACGGCGTACTCGGTGCTAAGTGAGTCCATTAACGCTATCCACCTGGCGGGGTTGGCCGAGCATGTGCAACTAGCCATGCACGATGAGCTCATTGTTGATGCCGAGGCCGCCGAGGATGTGCGCCGCATTATGGAAACACCCCCGGCGTGGCTTGAGTCGTTTGCCGGGCACAAGGTGGTGCTACGTACCGATTCTAACCCGTTGCCGGATAGGTGGGAGTATGTCGAGTGATTGCCCCACCCCGTATAAGCAAGGTTTTAGCGATAGGGCCGACGTTATGGCGGCGTTGCACCGGCAAGCCCCTAACCGTGGCCGCACGGCTACTAAGGTGTACCGGTGTGACTGTGGACATTGGCACCTTGCCGGGCCGCGTCGGCCGGTGAGTGAGGAAAACCGTAAACGCAACCACCGCCGTAAAGGCGGCCGTAACCGGCACCAACGCCCCAAGTGGCGTTATTAGACTTAAGGACTCATTTTTATGTATGGAAACACCAATTTTACCGCCGTTGTGGGCGGCGCCCCTCGGCCCACCGGTGACGCTAAAACGTGGGTAACGTTTGCACGGTCGTTGGCCGGTATCGGGTTGCCCGTGCTCTTGGTATCACCCGGTAGCAAGGCACCGCTTGACATGCGCACCACCGCCGAGGTCAAAAAGGATACCGAGGCCGCCGGGGGTGCCAAGACCGGTGGCGTGCACTTGGCCACGACCGACAAGGCGCGGCTCAAGTCGTATGTCACGCGAGCTATGGCCGACCCCGACAAAAAGCGCGCCAAGGGTACACCGGCGCCGGTTGACGGCCCGCTCAATTGGGCGGTGCGCTTGGCCGACTCGGGGTATGTGGTGGCCGACGCTGACACGCCCGCCGAGGTTGACGCGCTGCACGCCTATCTTGCCGAGGCCTACGGTGGCCACGTGCCCGGCCCTACGGTGCTCACGCCGGGTACGACCGACGGGGCGCACACCGGCGGTGGGCATTGGTGGTTTAAGTTGCCCGAGTCCATGACCGTTGACCCTACTAAGGTGCCCGCCGTCATTAAGGTCAAGGTTGATGGGCATGACGCCGGTTTTAGCCTCTACACCGGCAATGCGTATGTGCTCATTCCGCCTAGTGTGCGTGAGCCCGGCCCCTACCACTTGGTGAGCTCTGACAACACGGCGCCCGACCGTATTGTTGAGTTGCTTGACGGGGCGCTTAAGCAAGCCGAGAACCGCGCCACCGCACGTGCTGAGTATGAACAGCGCGCCGCCGCCGGTGAGCTCGGCACGCTTGAACAACAAGTGGCCGAGTGGGCCGAGGCTACGCCGTGGGCTGAGGTGCTTGAGCCGCACGGGTGGGTTGATACCGGCACGGTGGACTCATGCGGGTGCCCTGTCTATACCGCGCCCGGCACACATTCAAGCCCTAAGTCGGCCACGGCACATGAGGGTACGTGTACCACGGGGCGGTATGACGTGCTCAACCCGCCGTTGCACGTGTGGACCGACAACCCCGGCGCCGAGCTTGAGCGTGAAATTGCCGCCCGTGGCGGGGTTAAGACTCTTAGCAAGCTCACCGTGTGGGCGGCGTATGAGCATGGCGGTGACATGGCCGCGGCGTTGACCGCCGCCGGTATTGAGCAAGACCCCGCCGGGCATGTGTTTGGACCCGACGCCGAGCCGGTAGAACTTGCCGACGCTAACGCCGGGGTAAGTGAGTCCAACACCAACGCCAACACCGGCCTTGCCTCACCGGGCACCTCGGTCATGGATACCGCCGAGGCCGGTGACGCCGCCGAGGTTCACCCCGAGCATGTTGACCCGACGCGGCAACGCCGCCAACCCCCACGCCCCGCGCTTGATCTTGAGCATAATCACTACACGCCCGACGGTCGTGAGGTGTGGGCGTATTGGGGCAAGGACAAGCCGACCGACCCCGAGGCCGCCAAGCAATTGCGTGCCAAGTTGCCACCGTGGGCGCCGTTGGCGGCGTATAAGGACATGCCGCCCACCGAGTACGTGGTTGACGGCTTGCTTGAGCACCGTGGCATGTGCTCGGTTATCGGTGACTCGGGCGTTGGCAAGTCGGCTGTTGTGCTTGACATGGCCGCGCATATCGCCGCGGGCAAGCCGTGGCATGGTCGGCGCACTATCCAATGCCCGGTGGTCTACGTGGCCGGTGAGGGCGTGGCCGGTGCGGTCAACCGCTTGCACGCGTGGCAACGTGCGCACCGTGACTATTCCATTGGTGAGAACTTGTACATTGTAGAAGAAGCTCTACTACTTGGTAGCGGCGGTGAGAATTGGGCATACATTGCCGAGCAATGTGTTGCGGTGGGCGCCGGTCTTATCATTTTCGACACGTTGGCACGTATGGCCACGGGCTTGGACGAAAACAGCGCCACCGACATGGGTAAGGGCGTCACCATGTTCAACCGCTTGCAAGTGGCCACCGGCGCGGGCGTGCTGTTGGTGCACCACACCGCCCGTGGCTCGAGTCATGGCCGTGGCTCAAGCGCGGTCCGCGGCGCGGTGGATAGTGAGGTATTGGTAACCGACGTTATGGCCGACGGGCGCCCGTTCGCTACCGATGGTGATGACCGCCCGGTTGACGCTGAGGGTGACCTTTTGCCGGGCAAGCCGTTGACCGTCAAGGTGGTTAAGCAAAAAAACGCCGCCGACGGTGACCACACGTACTTGTGCTTGACCGAGCGGTATGAGTCGGTGGTTGTTACTGACCTTGACGGCAACGCCGCTACGCCTAAGTTTGCCCAAGGCGGTGGTACCTCGGTGGTGGCCGCCGTTGCCGAGTCTATTGAGGATACCGCCGACCGTGTGGCTGATTATGTGGCGCGGTACCGCTCGGGTGAGCTCATGCCTACTATGGCCGATATTGCCCGCGGTGTGGTGCCTGATCGTGCACACATGGATAAGGCTAAGGCGTGGCGTGCGCATATCGGGTTGGCGGTGGACAAGGCACTTGAAAAGCGACTGTTTTACAAGGTCGGTGCCGGTTTTAGTACCAACCCGCCGTTGGATTAGTGCTAACGCTTGCATGTGTAATAAAGGTACTGTAAGGTACTACGTACACGGCAAGGGACAAGCCCAAGCCGACCACCTGAAAAAGGACTCACACCATGAGCAAGCACCGTAAAGGCACTAACCCCAAGGCGGTGACGTTGGCCGACCTTGGCCGCGCACCGCGCCCCCAACCGCCTACGGCGTATGAAACGTTTGCCGCCCTCGGCGTCGTTCTTTTCCTGCTCATTCTTGTCAGCGCCGTGGGCGCGCTCATTGCGGCGGTGATCTAACAATGGCTGACATTGAGGTAAATGAACTTAACCGCGTTGCACGCCGGTTACACCGTGACGATATTGAAATTGGCAACGCGCGTGAAATGCCGTGGCTTGAGCTGGATAATGAGGATCAAGATTACTACCGCAATGTGGCTACATGGTTCATTAGCGCTCTCGAGGCTGCTGACTATGACGTGAAAACCGCCACGGCGGGATTGGTTTACCTTTACCTCGAGGAAAACCCCGATCACATAGGGGAGACCACGGTTATTGTCGCTGCCATGGCGCACTCGGTGACCATGGTCAAGGCCGTACTCAAGGGTGGCAAGTAGCATGTTGCGTTCACTTTTGCCCTGCATATACACCGGCGTAGCCATTATGGTTGGCGCGCTCGTAGTCCCCGCCCTCGGCCTCACCGGCACGCTGGCCACCGTACTTGGCGGTCTTGGTATCGCCGTGATCTATTACACCGAAAAGGAATACCGATAATGGAATTGCTTAAGACAATCGCCATGCTCATTGGCCTTGCCGCGTTCATGGCCGTGGTGTTCTTGCTCATCGTCATTGCCTTGAATTGGGCACTACCATGACCGAGCCCCACGAAAGGAACCCCAGCATGAATTACCGCAATAAGCCTGTTCCCGTTGAATCTATATCCCAGCCCGCGTGGCGGATCGAACACGATCACATGAACCTACGCGTTGGCGATTACATTATCGACTGCGAGGACGATGACGGAACCGTGACCCATAAGTGGGGCATACATTGGAATACAGACGGAACTGCCTATGGCGCGCGGTGTTACGCGCCGTTCATTGTGTTCTCCGACAAGCACGCTGCCACCACGGAAGCGGTTGCGGAAGCCAAGCGGGTACGAGGTAAGGAATTGAACACATGACCAAACCACGCCAATTACGCCCATACCAGACCGAGGCGGTGGCCGACATGCTCACTGAAGTCACCGAGTGGTGTGAGCACCACAACCTCAGCCTTGAGGACTGGCAATTGCGCGCGCTGGCCGGTGTCTTGTGTTGGGATATGGCGACGGTGCCGCCCGTCCCCCGCCGGGCATACGCCGGTCAAGCCCTATACGACGGGTTGGTGGCGCTGTACTGCCTCAAGCAACGGGCGGGTGAGCTAGATGACTAAGCCCCGCCAACTACGCCCCTACCAAGCCGAGGCGGTCACCGAGGTGGTCACGTATTGGTCAACCCCCGGCCGTAAGCGCTACACGCCCGTTGTGGTGCTGCCAACCGGCACGGGCAAGTCAACGGTCATTGCCAAGTTGGCTACCGAGGCGCGCCGCCTTGGGTTGCGTGTGCTCATGCTTGCCCACCGCCGTGAGTTACTAGACCAAATGGCGGCCTCGGTGAGCGCGGTGGCGCCCGAGCTACCACCGGTGGGCATTGTGCAAGGGGAACGACACGCCCCCGAGGCCGATATTGTGGCCGCCTCATTCCAGACGTTGGTGTCAAGCCCGGCGCGCCTTGCCGAGCTCGGCCGCCGTGAGGTGGTGCTTGTCGATGAAATGCACCATAGCGCCGCCGAGACCTACAAGGGTGTGCTTGACGCCCTCGGCGTAACTGAGCACGACCCGGCGCACCCCGTGTTTGCATGTGGTTTTACCGCCACGGCCTCACGTGCCGACGGTGGCCTTGCCGATATATGGGATCGGGTAGTGTACGAGCGGTCATTAACGTGGGCAATTAAGCAAGGGTACTTGGTACAACCAAGGGGCTTGACCGTGGTGTTGCCGGGCGTTGACCTCAGCAAGGTCACGGTACGCGCCGGTGACTACGCCGCCGGTGAGCTTGAACACGTTATGCAAGCCTCGGTAGGCACCACTGTTACCGCCATGCTCACACACGCCGCCGGGCGCGCGTCCATCGTGTTTGCCGCCGGTGTGGACCACGCCGAGGCATTAGCTCAAGCGTTGACTGCAAAAGGTGTGCGCGCCGCCGCCGTGACCGGTGCCAGGACCGCCGAGGCACGCGCCGAGGTGTACGCGGCGTTTACTGAGGCACGCATTGACGCCATGGTGACCGTGCAGGTGCTTACCGAGGGTGCTGACTTCCCCCGGTGTGATTGTGTGGTTATGGCACGCCCGACCCGCTCACAAACGTTGTATAGCCAAATGGTCGGCCGAGCGGTGCGGTTGTACCCCGGCAAGACCGATGCCTTGGTGCTTGACCTTGCGGGCGTAACTCGGGATATGTCGCTTGTGACCTTGAGCGACTTGACCGCCGAGGCCACCACGGCGCGTGTCTCCCCTACCTCGGATGAGGACCCCGGCCAAGATGAGCCCTCCGCTCCGGTGGAGCGTAAACAGCGCATTGGCGTGGCCGACCTTGAGCTCATTGACTTGCTTGCCATATCCCCGGCCAATTGGCTGACCACGCCTAAGGGCGTACGTTTCCTTGACGTCGGCAATAAGGCGGTCGTGTTCTTGTGGCCACCTCACCCCGAGGGCGCACGTGAGGTAAAGGTCGGCGTTATGCATACCCCGCCCAAGCCTAATGACGGGTGGCTATACGGCGGGCATGCCGGTGACCTTGTTGACGCCATTGAGGCCGCCGAGCACGCCGCAAGTACGTATGGGCGCTTGCCGGATCGCAACGCCGCGTGGCGTAACCGCTCGAAACCAAGCGAGGGGCAAGTGAGGATGGCCAAGACATTGGGCATTGATCGTGCCGAGGATAAGACACGCGCCCGATTGAGTGACGATATTAGTATTACGTTGGCCGCCAAGCGGCTAGATAGGTTTGTGAAATGACCAAGAACAACACCGGTGGAATTACAAAAATGCGTAGTTTCACGTCTGTAATTACAGATGCCATGCGCGCCGTTATCAAGGCGGTCAATCCCCTTTTGCGGGCGATGGTCAAGGCGGTGGCACGCCTTGGGCGGGCACTCAAGGCGTACCGTGAGGCTCGTGAACGTGCACGGCAGGTCACCGTTACCGTTGGCGTGCGCGTGCAACCTTACATGGACGATGGCCGCATATATTACGGCATGACTCCCCAAGTCATTGACCGACGCCCGGCGGTATCCCACCGCCTCAACTACTAGAAAAGGACTCACACCATGGCTAACATTTTCGCCACCAATGCCACCGTCGGTAACTCAACCCCGGTGCACAAGTTCCCACTACCGCCCGAGGGCCGCCAATTCCGCCCATCGTATGTGCGCGGCAAGTACTCACTACCAAGCCCGACGCCGGGCAAGGGCAAGATCAATGACACGTTCACCCGCGTGACCACCGGCGCACACGCGCTGGACGAAACGACCGGCCTAGACAAGTGGAAAATGCGCAACGTTGTGCTCGGTATCCACCAACAACCCGAGTTGCTTGACCGGGTTGACCTTTTTGCCGAGCCGTATGAGGTCACCCGCACCCTCAACGACGTAGCCAACAAGGCAAGCGACGCCGCGGGCGCTAGTGAGGCCGCCGAGCGTGGCACGGCCATACACGCATGGACCGAGGCGGTTGAGCGTGACGGCATGGACGTGGCCGACGTGCCTACCGAGTTCCAACCGTTTGTTGTCTCGTACCTTGAGGCGCTTGGGCGGGCGGGCATTGAGTCGGTGCCCGAGCTCATTGAGCGCATTGTTTGGCACAAGGGCACCGGTTGGGTTGGCACGTTTGACCGTGTGTACCAACTTGCCGACGGCACGCGCGTTATTGGTGACGTCAAGACCTCTAAAGACTTGAGGTATGGCTACCTCGGTTTTGCCATGCAGCTTGCCACCTACGCCGACGCCGACGCCATGCTTAAGGTTGACGGCTCGGGGTGGGAACCTATGCCCGCCCTCGGCAATATGTATGGCGTCATTGCTCACCTACCAAGTAACCGGCCGGGGCATTGTGAGCTTGTCACGCTTGACCTTGAGGCCGGGCGGTATGCCATTGAGTTGGCCGAGCGTGTGCGTGAGGCGCGCGCCAAGGCGTCAACGGTAATACCCAATGCGCACATCTTGCCAACGCCGGAATCGGTCACCGCTGAAATTAACCGCGGCATTGACAACGCCATGCACTCCGATGACTTGGCACGCCTGTATGAGCGCTATTCGGCCGTGTGGACGCCGGAAATGACCGAGCGCGGTATGCAACGACTTGCCGCCGTGACCTCGGAAAACGGCTAACACTTGACAATAAAGGTACTGTTACA
>ENA-OOKA01000061-OOKA01000061.1-human-skin-metagenome-genome-assembly--contig:-NODE-61-length-37910-cov-7.379527_pt1 | contig 37910 bp, 33 predicted proteins | sample MGYA00248825_ERZ500995 | MGnify/ENA primary metagenome ERZ500995 (study PRJEB25958, sample SAMN03398540) | human skin metagenome | study: EMG produced TPA metagenomics assembly of the Human Skin...
TTCGGTGTTGTCAATGGTTTTCTTTGTTTTTTGTTCGACTATTTGACTACTGTTCGATGTTCTTCGAATCTGTCGTCAACTCTTCTTGTTCTCAACTTTGCTGTGTGTGTGATGGTCTGCGCTTGTGATCAGGGGCGGTCCTCTCATCGCGGCCGTTGGTGGCCTCGTCGTGGCGCCTGCGCAGGCGCGTCGAGGGTCTGACAGCGGAGGGGTCGGCACGGCCTGGTTGTGGGTGATCCTACGAGCAGGTGCTGACGCCGGGGCACGGCGCGGCCGCCGCGCAGTCCCGAAGCACACCCGCGCAGTCCCGAAGCACACCTGCGCAGTCCCGAAGCACACCCGCGCAGTCCCGAGGCACACCCACACCGAACCGCCCCGGCCGACACCGCTCGGTCTACGATGAGGAGACGATCGAGCCGCACCGGCGGTGACTTCGGCCGGAAGGGGACGACTGCATGCGACCGATGACCGATCTCGACACCGAGACTCTGCGCGAGTACTACCGGAATTTCGCCGGCGTCGAGGCGGCCGGCACCTCCCCGATCTACGTCGACTGGGCGAGCGGTGTCGCCGAGGACGAGGCGATCCTCCGCCTCCTTCTCGACCTTCCCCGGCCCAAACGCCAGGCGAATCTGCTCTTCGGAGCGGCCAGACACCTCGGCGCCGGTGAAGGCGACTACGCGCAGCTGCGCACGTGGCTGCTCGAGCACTGGGACGAGACCCGCTCGCTCATGCTCGCCCGCTCGACGCAGACGAACGAGGCCGGTCGGTGCGCCGTCCTGCTGCCGGCGTTGGCGCAGATCAACGGGCCTATCTCGCTCATCGAAGTCGGCGCCTCGGCGGGGCTGTGCCTCTATCCCGATCGCTACAGCTACACGTATCGGACCGTCGCCGTCCCCGGGGAGAACGTCTCGATCGCCGACGGGGAGTCAGGTGCTGGAGGGTCAGGCACAGGAGGGTCCGGAGCCGGAGAGTCCGGAGCCGGAGAGTCCGGCGCCAAGGAGTCGGATCCAGCGGAGCACGGCACAGGAAAGCACGGCACCGCCCACCTCGACCCCGCCGACGGCCCGAGCACCGTCCACCTCGACCCCGTCGACGGCCCGAGCACCGTCGATCTCGAGTGCACGCTCACCGGCACAGCGCCGCCGACTCGCCTCCCCGGGGTCGTCTGGCGCGCGGGGATCGACCTCAACCCTCTCGACGTCACCGACCCCGAGGACCGCGCATGGCTGCGCTCCCTCATCTGGCCCGAGCACACTGTCCGCCGCGACCGCCTCGACGCCGCTGCCGCCATCGCCGCCGCCGACCCGCCGAGGTTGGTCACCGGTGATCTCGTCGCCGGCGTGGAATCGCTCATCGCCGAGGCCCCGGCCGACTCACAGGTCGTCGTGTTCCACAGCGCTGTCCTCGCCTATGTCGACCCACCACACCGAGCCGCCTTCGCCGACCTCATGCGCTCCCGCGACGACGTCGTCTGGGTGAGCAACGAGGGCGAGCGCGTGCTGCCCGAGATCGGCGACCAGCTGCGTGACCTCGGCATTGAGAGAGCCGGCGGCCGCTTCGTCCTCGCCGTCGACGGAATCGCAACCGCCCTCACCGGACCCCACGGGCCGAGCTACGAGAGCCTGCAGAGCTGCGAGGGCCTGAGGACACCACTGCCCCAGGCACCATAGGTATTCCGTGAAACCAGAGCACTTCGGCAACCACGGCATCCGTCGAACGCGAACTGTCCGCCGGACCGTCCAGCGAACTGTCCGTCGAACCGTCCGGCGAACCCTCCAGCGGACCCTCCGGCACACCCCAATCCGAACAGCCCCACCCTGATCCAAGTCCACCCCGACCCAACTCCACCCCGACCCAGCCCGGGCCGTTTCAGGCTCACTGCGGAGCAGGCTCCTGGGTCGTATCGATCATCCACGGCACTCCGAACTGGTCTATGCACGCCCCGAATCCCGCCGACCAGAATGTCGGCGCGAACGGCATCTGCACCTCACCGCCCTCGGCGAGGACGTCGAAGATCCGCTTCGCCACCTCCGGATCGGGAGCGGCATAGAAGAGGGCGACCCCGGTCATCGCGTCCCCTGTGCCCGTCGGATCGTCGGCGCCCATGATCCGCGAATCACCGAGGTCGAGCTCGGCGTGCATGACCGAATCCTCGGGTGCGCCGGGCATCCGCGCCTCGGGAGGCGCGTCCTTGGCGAGCGCGATCGTGAGATCACCGCCGAGGATGTCGCGGTAGCGTTCGAACGCGGCGGCGCACTGGCCGCCACTGATGAAGACGTGGGGACTGACCGGCATGGCTTCTCACCTCATGACGTGGACGGATAGACCGCACGACCGGCTCCGTTGCCGGTCGTCGTGACTCAAGTATGCCCCGACCGTCCCGCCGGGGACAGACGTTCCCGCCGGCGACAGCGATTCCCGCACCGCGTCCCCACCGCGCCCACCCCGTCGATGACAGAGGCTCACGCCCACGCGACGACGAGGCGGGCCGCCTCGGCGGGGATCGTCGGATCGACCCCGGTCACCTCGGCGAATCGCCGCAGCCGGTTGGCGACGGTGTTGCGATGGCAGTAGAGCTCGGCCGCTGTCCGTCCGATGCTCCCGGTCTCGAGGTACGCCCCGGTCGCCTCGACGAGGCGCTCCCGCTCGGCCGTCCCGCACGCGGCGAGGGCCTCGTCGATGTCGCCGCCGACGGTCTTCCCCGTCGCATTGAGAGCCTGCGCCGCGAGCCTGGCCCACCCCCGACTCCACGTCATCGCTCCCGTCTCACCTGGGGTGATGGCCTGCGCGAGATCCCTGGCGGTGAGCGCGAGGCGACGGAGGGACGCGATCCCGGCGGCCGTGACCAACCCGACCCTCGCCTCGGCGAGGCGGGTGTCGATCCCCGTCCGCCGCACCCCTGCCGCGGATGCGAAGGCGATGAGGACCCCGCCGAGGTGGTGGGTGAACATCGTCCCGCCCGTGCTCTCGTGTGCGGAGACGAGGACGCGCAGGTCCGGGGTGTCCTCCTCACGGGAGGCGGCGACGATGAGCTCCTCGGTCGGGTCGATCCCCAGCGCCGAGGCGATCGTGGCCAACCGCTCGTCCGTGGGGTTCACGTCCTGGAAGAGCGAGGCGATGTAGCCCTGGCGGACCGAGGACTCCTCGGCGCGCATCCGCTGCAGCTCGGCCGTGTAGGCCCGCTGGACCTGGAGGACGTACTCGTCGACGGTGCTGAGCACGTCACCTGTGTGGCGGATGACGAGTTCGGCGTCGTCCCGGGTGGCGACGCGGGTGAGCGCCTCCCAGAGCACGGTGAAATCGTGGCGGATCGCCGTCATCAGCGCCTCGAGCGGGATGCCCGCTCGGGCGCGGGAGACGCCGACCTCGGTCGAGACGGCAACGGACCCGTCGAAGCCGCCGGCGCGCAGACCGTCGATGAGGGTGGTGAACGAGTTCCTGCCGGTGCGGCGCAGTTCGGAGACGGGGATCGGCGCGGGGTCGTAGCCGGGGACGGTGACGACGCGGTCCATGAAGGACTCGGTGAGCTCGTCGAGGTCGAGGGCGTCGAGGAGTTCGAACCACCGCTGCCGATCGCCGGGCAGCGGCCGATCATGGAGGCGGCCGTCGTTCGCACTCATGTCGTCAGTGTATGTGCATATGCACAATCCCGACCGGGATAACTGCGGCATTTCTCCGTGGAGACCGAGCGATCTCACTCGGTAATGTTCTGAGTCACACAGTCGTCCGCCACCACCCGCCCAGCCGAACGCCCGACCCACGCGGGCGGACGCCCGCCCCCGCAATCGCAGAACCGCCCACGCAATCGACGGAGATCACGCATGAGCAACGACCCCACCACCTCGGCGATCGAATACGACGCGACGCAGGAACTCAGCGTCAAGGACGCGAACAAGGTCGCCGCCGGGGCACTCATCGGCACCGCGCTCGAATGGTATGACTTCTTCCTCTTCAGCGCCGCCGCCGCGCTGATCTTCAACGTCCAGTACTTCACCTCGGAAAACGCCACCGCCGCAGCCCTCGCATCGTTCGCGACCTTCGGCGTCGGCCTGGCCGCCCGCCCCATCGGCGGCATCATCTTCGGTCGGATGGGTGACAAGATCGGACGTCGTCGGGTCCTCATGATCACGATCGTCGGCATCGGCATCGTCACCGGCCTCATCGGCATGCTCCCGACGTACGCGGCGATCGGGTTCGCCGCCCCGGTCCTCCTCGTCCTCCTGCGCATCGCGCAGGGTCTCTTCGTCGGCGGCGAATGGTCGGGGGCGATGACGCTCGTCGTCGAGAACGCCCCGCTCCACCTGCGCGCCCGCTACGCCGCGATCCCGCAGATCGGCTCGCCGATCGGCACGATCCTCTCCTCGGGCGGCTTCTTCGTCATGACCCTGCTCCTCTCACAGGAGAACTTCAACTCGTGGGGCTGGCGGATCCCGTTCCTCGTCGCCATCCCGCTCCTCCTCGTCGCCGTCTACATCCGCAGCCGCCTCGAGGAGTCCCCGGTCTTCCGCCAGCTCGAGGAGTCCGGTGAGGTCGAGAAGAGCCCGATCTCGACGACGCTCAAGCGCAGTTGGAAGCAGATCATCGTCGGCATGGCTGCGGCACTCCTCGGCGTCGGCGGCTTCTATCTCGTCACCGCCTTCTGCGTCTACTACGGCGTGAACATCCTCGGCTACGACGACTCGCTCCTCCTGCTCGGCAGCATGGTCGCCGCCGCGGTCGAGATCCTCATCCTCATCTGGGGCGGGATGCTCGGTGCGAAGTACGGCGCGAGCAAGGTCATCCTCTGGGGCGGCATCGCCTCGGCGGTCATCGCGGTCCCCGCGTTCCTCCTGTTCGAGTCCGGCCAGCCGGTCCTCATCGTCATCGCCATGACGATCGCCGTCGGTGCGCTGTCCCTGCCGTACGCGGCCTCGGGCACGGTGCTCACCGGGCTCTTCCCCGCGACGACCCGCTACACCGGGGTGGGCATGGCGCAGAACGCCGCGGGCATGCTCTCGGGCTTCATCCCGCTGCTCGCGACCGGGTTCGTCGCCTCGGCGAACGACCATTGGTGGCCGGCCGCGGCGATGCTCGTCTTCCTCTCCCTCTTCACGGCGTTCGCCGGAGCGATCGCGCCGAGGCTGAGCGTCGACCTCCCCGGTTTCAAGCACTGAGCACCTGGCTCCCGCACGGAAAGTCCACACAATGAACGAGAACCCCAGCACCCCAACCCAGGCCGAACGCGACGCCGACTTCCTCGCCGACTGGGCCGTCCACTCCCGCTTCGGCGCGGTCGAGGGGACCAACGGGGTCGATCGGCAGGCCGCGAGCGAGGCCGACGGGCAGCAGCGGACGTGGTTCGCCCGGCTCCTCGAGGACCACGGGTTCACCGTCGAACGGGACGCGATCGGCAATCAGTTCGGACTGCTCGAGTTCGTCCCCGGCGCCCCGTACGTCCTCACCGGATCGCACATGGACTCGCAGCCGACGGCCGGTCGCTTCGACGGCGCGTACGGCGTGATGGCGAGCGCGCACGCGTGCTTCGCGATCGCCGATGAACTCCGCGCCGACCCCTCGCAGGCGCGGTTCAACCTCGCCGTCGTCAACTGGTTCAACGAGGAGGGCTCACGGTTCAAGCCCTCGATGATGGGCAGCAACGTCTTCACCGGCAAGGCCGACCTCGAGGCGGCGCTCGCGACGACCGACCCGCACGGGGTCACCGTCGCCGAGGCGCTCGATGCGATCGGCGAACGCGGGGACTTCACCGCCCCGGAGATCGCCTCGTACGCCGAGATCCACGTCCAGCAGGGGCGGAGCATGGAGGAGGACGGCGTGACGATCGGGCTGGTCGATGCGACGTGGGCCGCGCACAAGTTCGGGTTCCGCGTCCACGGCGCGCAGGCCCACAGCGGGTCGACGCTCATGGCCGATCGGCGCGATGCCCTGCTCGGCGCGGCGCGACTCGTCGTCGCCGCACGCGAGCTCGTCGACGAGTTCGAGCCCGGAGCGCTGCACACCGCGTGCGGTGAGCTCAACGTCTACCCGAATTCGCCGGTCGTCGTCGCGAGCGAGGTCGAGCTCCTCCTCGACCTCCGCTCCCCCAGCGCCGAGGTGATCGCCGCCGCCCATGCCTCGCTCATGGGCACGGTCGCGAAGGTCTCCGAGGAGGTCGGGGTCGACATCGAGATCACCGCCGAGCACAGCTGGGATCAGAACCCCTACGGCGAGGACGGCGTCCAGCTCGCCCGCGCGGTCGCCGATGACCTCGGGCTCACCTCGGCGAGGGTGATGACGGTGGCCGGGCACGACTCGACGAATCTCAAGGACACGGTGCCCACGGTCATGCTCTTCGTGCCGAGCGTCGCCGGGATCTCGCACAACCTTGAGGAGTTCACGAAGGACGAGGACCTCCTCTCCGGACTCCATCACCTCACCGAGGTGGTCCGGCGGTTGGCAGGCGGCGCGCTTGCGGGGTGAGGAGCGCGCACGGGGCGGATCGCGAATCGGTCACCGCTCGGTTCCGATCCACATGGCATGGATCGATCCAGCGCAGTGGGATCGGAACCGAGCGGTTGCCGGCGGTCAGTGTCCCGGCGGGTTCGCGCCGACGCTCCTCAGTCGTCCCAGGGGTTGAGCAGGGCGACGCCGGTGCGTTCGAAGTCAGCGGTGTTCCGCGTGACGAGCGTGAGCGAATGCGCGATCGCCGTCGCCGCGATGAGACTATCCATGTCCAACATCGGGTCGAGGACATGAAGCTGCGACGCCCGCAGCGCCACTGCTTCGTCGACCGGGAGGATCCTCCCGGTGAACGCTTCCCGCACCTGATCGTCGAGCCAGCGTCGGAGCACGACCCCGGCTCGGGGGTCTCTGCGCTCCTTGAGCCGGATTCCGAGGTCGATCTCGAGGAGGGTGATCGCGCTGATTGCGAGGGCGCGCAGTCGCTGCGTCCTCACCCACTCGGCGGCCGGTGAGCGGCCTCCGCGGCGCGCATCGCTGACGATGTTCGTGTCGAGAAGGAACCTCACAGCGTCGGAATCCGCAGCGACGACCCCGAGCGCGGCGGAAGCTCCAGCTCGACATCGTCGCCCTCGATGACGAGCCGATCACCCATGAGTTCGTCGGAGTCGACGAGTGCGTCGTAGTCCTCCGCAGTGAGCAGCACATGTGAGCGTCGCCCGTGGTCGGTGATGGTGACCGGGCCGTCCTTTGCCGCACGCTTCGCCGCAGACACGTCTCGATTGAATTCCCGACTCGACATCGTCGTCATCGCAACCCCTCCGGCTTGTGCCTACTGTCACTACATTCTACCGGCGCTGATGCGGGGGCGCATCAATATCGCCAACGTGAAGTCCCTGCGCAGCGGACTTGTCCGTCGCGCTCGGACATCTGGTCAGCGGCCCTGACTGCACCGCGGACCGCCCGCCGCTTTCGAGCACGTCCTACCGCACGACCTCGCGGTGCGAACCGTCGAGTCGCCTCGTCCACCCGCGGGAGTCGAGGTGCTCGAGCAGGGGGATGACGACGCGCCGCGTCGTCCCCAGCGCCCGCCTGGCCTGACTCGTCGTGAACGGCTGATCGAGTCCCGCGAGCAGTCGCATCGCCTGCGCCGGGGTCCGCGGGGAGACGACGACACCGTCGCCGAGGCGCAGCACCCTCCCCGCCTTCTCGGCGACCGCGAGCTCCCGCGCTCCCAGGCACAGCGCCCGCAGATCATCGGCCTCGGGGGCATCGAAGGGATTGGCCTTGAGGCGTTGTTCGACCTTGGCGACACCCGCCTCCGCAGGGCCGAGATCCGCGCGGTGACCGGGTGGGCGGACCACGCCGTCGGCCGCCTCGAGACCGGCTCGTCGGATCACCTCGGCGACGAGCGCGCCGATCCCGGTTCCGCTGCCTGGGGACGCGGCCGGCTGGGCCCCAGCACTCGGCAGCGGCGGATCGACCCGACGCAGGGCCTCGACGACGGCTTTGACCGGCACGCCCGGGGCCATCGGCTGTGCGGCGAGCTGCTTCGCCACCACTTCCTTGGCCGCCGTCACCCACGCCTGGAGCGTCGGAGCGTGCACGAGCCAGGCACCCAGCGCCTCGACGCCTGAGGGCAGCGCCTCGGGCACCGTCAGACCGAACCGCACGAGGACCACGCGTTCGACGGCTCCCCGCCGGGCCACCTCGGCGAGGACGTCCCCGGTCACCGGCCGCGATGCCAACGCAGCGGCCCGCCGCGCCCCGTCGCCGCGTCGTCCCAGCTCAGGCGGGTCGACGTCGAGGACGACGACGCCGGCGAAGACGTTGCGGCTGCCGGGGTTGCGCAGCACCATGCGGTCGCCGAGCTGCAGCGGCAGCGGGCGCTCGAGGGTGAGTCTGGCGTGCTCGGCGTCGAAGGGGCGCAGACGCACGGGCACGGCGGCGGTGCCGATGTGGAGCATGAGCTCGTGGACGCCGTCGTCGAGCGCCTCACCCATCGTCCGGCGCACGTCGAGCACCTCGACGATCGGCCACGCATCGGGCGTGATGAGGGCGTCACCTCGGTGGATGTCGTCGACGGGGACGTCGCGGACGTTGACGGCGACGCGCGCGGCGGGGGTGACGACCTCGGCGGAGGATTCCCTGCTCTGCATCCCGCGGATCCCGGTGACGACGTCGACGGACTCGCCGACGACGCGCACCCGGTCGCCTGCGCGCAGGATTCCCGCGGTGAGCGTGCCGGTGACGACGGTGCCCGCCCCGGTGATCGAGAACGCCCGGTCGATCCACAGCCGCACGCGCGCGTCCGCGTCCGGAGCGGGGGCGGCGGCGGTGACCTCGTCGAGGCGGGCGATGAGTTCGTCCATGCCCTGCCCCGTCGTCGCCGAGACCGTGACGATCGGCGCATCGGCGAGCGTCGTCCCCCGCAGCTCGGCCCTCACCTGGGCTTCCGTCTCCGTGACGGTGTCCGGCGCGAGGTCGGCGCGGGTGACGACGACGAGCCCCCGGTCGATCCCGAGGGCCGCGATCGCGTCCCGATGATCGCTCGACTGGGCCTGCCAGCCCTTGTCCGCGGCGATGACGAAGCAGACGATCGGCGCGGGCCCGACCCCGGCGAGCATGTTCGCGAGGAACCGCTCGTGCCCGGGGACGTCGACGAACGCGAGCTCCCGACCCGAGGGCAGCGTCGTCCACGCGAACCCGAGATCGATCGTCAGCCCGCGCCTGCGCTCTTCCTCCCACCGGTCCGGTTCCATCCCGGTCAGGGCTTTGACCAGGGTCGACTTCCCATGATCGACGTGCCCAGCCGTCGCGACGACGAACATCAGGTGCCCTCGCCGAGGCGGTCGTTCGTGACCGTCTGCGTCGCGGTTTCCGTGATGCCGGGTCCGCCCTGACCGCGGTCAGCCGCTGCGCCGGTCCCGCCGAGGCGGTCGGCGGCCGCCCGGATCGCATCGGCGAGCGCATCGTCGGAGGTTTCGGGCACGCACCGGAGGTCGACGAGGCACACACCCTGGTGGACGCGGGCGACGACGGCCGGGTCGCCGAGGCGCAGCGGTTCGGCGAACTCCTCGGGCAGTTCGAGCGCCCACCCGGGCAGCGGAACGCCGGGAGCACCCCCACCGCCGACGCGACCCTCGTGGACGACCACGGTTCCGCCGACCGCCTCGGCGAGGCGATCCGTGCGTCTGCGCAGGTCAACCGGGTCGAGGTGGAGGGCGTCATGAACCGGGTTCGAGGCTCCTGCGATCGTCGCCTCTATCGCCGCAAGCGTGAGCTTGTCGGTGCGCATCGCGCGGGCGAGCGGGTGCCTCGCGATCCGCTCGACGGCCCCGGTCCGGCCGAGGATGAGGCCGGCCTGCGGTCCGCCGAGGAGTTTGTCGCCGGAGACGATGACGACGTCAGCCCCGTCCCGGAGGGCCGTGTCGATGTCGGGTTCGTTCGGCAGAACCGGGTCGGGGGTGAGGAGCCCGCTGCCGAGGTCGGCGATGAGCGGCAGCCCGTGTTCGTCGGCGAGGCCGCGCAGCTCGGGCAGGCTCGCCTCGGCGGTGAAGCCGTCGACGCGGAAGTTGCTCGTGTGGACCTTGAGCAGGCTCGCGGTCGCCGGGCCGATGGCCGCGGCATAGTCGGCCAGGTGCGTCCGGTTCGTCGTGCCGACCTCGCGGAGGCGAGCGCCGGTGGTGACCATGAGGTCGGGCAGACGGAAGCCGGCCCCGATCTCGACGAGCTCCCCGCGGCTGACGACGATCTCATCCGGGACGGTGGTTCCCGGACCGGACCGGCCCGGCGAGGTCGAATCCGCAGCGTCCCCACTGCCCCGGAGCGCTGTCACGGCGAGGAGCAGGGCGGCGGCGCCGTTGTTGACGACGAGCGCGTCCTCGGCGGCGGGGCAGGCGCGCAGCAGCGCCGCCTTCGCCCCGACTCCGCGCTTGCTCCGCTTGCCGGACTCGAGATCCATCTCAACGTCGACATAGCCGGCGGCATCGCTGACGGCCTGCTGCGCCGCAGGTGAGAGCGGCGCGCGCCCGAGGTTCGTGTGGACGATGATCCCGGTCGCGTTGAGCACGGGGGTGAGCGAGGAGGTCGAACGCGTGGTCACGGCCGCGATGACGGTGGGGGTCACCTCGGCGACGGGAAGCTTCCCTGACCGGGCGGAGTCCTGGGCATCGGCGATGAGGGCACGGATCGTCGCCTCGCCGAGGCGGTCGCGGGCGGCGGCGACCTCAGGCAGGGCGAGGAGATGATCGGTGCGCGGAATGCTCCGGCGGGGGTCGGCCTCGACCATGGCTGCCTCCTCCTCTGTGCCGACGCGCATACGCTCACGTCCCGTGCCGGCAAGCATCCTTGCCGGCGATGTCTGTGGCGGAGGCGGACGGGAATCGAACCCGCCAGACCGAGATGCTCGGTCTCACCGGTTTTGAAGACCGGGGGGCCCACCAGGACGCCAGACGCCTCCGGAACGAACTCTACCGGGTACCGCGGACATGGTGATCCACTGCGGTCGGACCCCATCCCGCAAGGGGCGTTGACTGAGGTGAGCGGCGGCAATAGCGTGGACCCCACGGTCGACCTCCCCGACCGACCCCGTCCAGCGTCCCTCCCACAAGGCAGGAAGCATGCGAGCAGAGCTCTTCGTCCCTCCCGTCGCCTTCCACGCCGAAGGTCCCGTGTGGTGGCCCGACGACGGTTCACCGGTCGCGAACACACTGCGCTACGTCGACATGCTCGCCGGACGGATCCTCACCGTGCGACCCGAAGCGCTGACCGCCGACGTCAGCGGCACTTCCGCCGGGTCAGTTCTCACACCGGTGGCCCCCGACATGGTCGACGCGCTCGACGTTCCCGGCCCGGTCGCCGGATGCCTGCGCCCCCGCGTCGCCGGCGGCGTCGCCGTCCTCACCGAGCACGGACTCAGCGTCTCCGACGATCCCGCCGGCGGGGCATGGACGGAGATCGCCGAGGTGGTCACCGACCCCGACGTCCGCTTCAACGACGGCGGGTGCGACCCGGCCGGTCGATTCCTCGCCGGCACGATGCGCTACGACCAGGGCGAGGGCGGCGGCGCCCTCTATCGGATTACCGGCGACGGCTCGGTGAGCACGGTCTTCGACGACGTCACCATCTCCAACGGCATCGCGTGGACCTCGGATGAGCGCCGCGCCTTCTACAACGACACCCCCACCCGCAGTACCTGGGTCCTCGACTGGGACGAGTCGGCGGGACTGAGGAACCCCCGTCGCGTGTTCACCCTCGACGACGATGACCCGGCCGGCGGACCGGACGGACTCTGCGTCGACGCCGAGGACAATGTGTGGACGGCGATCTACGGCGGATCGCGGGTCGAGTGCCGCAGCTCAGGCGGCGAACTCCTCGAGATCGTCGACCTTCCCGTCACCAATGTCACCGCCTGCACCTTCGGCGGACCGGATCTGCGCACCCTCTTCATCACGACGACCCAGGAGAACGTCGAGCCGGGCACCCAGCCGGGCGCAGGAGGCGTCTTCGCCGTCGTCCCCGGCGCCACCGGGGTCCCCGCAGCGCCGTTCGACGGGTGAGCGACGCCGCCTGACGAGCCGCCCGACCAGGCGACACCCACTCACGACCCACGCGACACCCACCCACGACCCCGACCCCGACCACGAAGGACCCCGATGAGAGCACTCACTATCACCCCCGGCACCGCTGACTCGCTCGCCGTCACCGACATGCCCACGCCCGAGCCCGCTGCCGACGAGCTCCTCGTCACCGGCCTGGCGATCGGGGTGTGCGGCACCGACCGCGAGCTCAACGGCGGGCAGTACGGGTGGGCGCCTCCGGGAGAGGAGCTGCTCATCATCGGCCACGAGTCCCTCGGCCGCGTCGAAGCCGCCCCGGAGGGATCGGCCTTCGCCCCGGGCGACCTCATCGCCGGGGTCGTCCGGCGCCCCGACCCCGTGCCGTGCCCGGCGTGCGCGCACGGCGAGTTCGACATGTGCCGCAACGGCGAGTACACCGAACGCGGGATCAAGGAGCTGCCGGGATTCGGGTCCGAGCAGTGGGTCGTCAAGCAGGACTTCTCCGTCAAGCTCGACCCGAGCCTCGGGCGCACAGGGGTGCTCATGGAGCCGACCTCGGTCGTCGCGAAGGCCTGGGATCAGGTCTTCCGCGTCGGCGAGCGCGCGTTCTTCGACCCGGCGTCCGTCGTCATCGTCGGCGGCGGGACGATCGGGCTGCTCGCGGCCCTCCTCGGCCGGCAGCGCGGGCTCGACGTCCATCTCTACAACGCCACCCAGCGGGACAACAAGGAGGAGCTCGTCGACCGCCTCGGCGGGCAGTTCCACTCCGGGGATCTCCCCGGCGTCCTCGCCGAGGTGAAGCCCGACATCGTCCTCGACACGACCGGGGACTCGGCGACCCTCGCCGACATCCTCGAGGCTGTCACCCCCTACCAGGTCGTCTGCCTCCTCGGCATGCACGATCCGCAGGAGCCCACCGGACTCGACCTCGCGAGCATCGGCAAGACGATCGTCCTCGACAACGTCGCAATCGTCGGATCCGTCAACGCCAACGTCGACCACTGGAAGCAGGCAGCCGCGGCGCTCGCCGCCGCGGACGAGGAGTGGCTGACCTCCCTGCTCTCCCGCACGGTTCCCCTCTCCCAGGCGCTCGAGGCCTTCGAACATCACCCCGGCGACATCAAGGTCGTCATCGACCTCCAGGAATGACGATGGCGGCCGCGGCGAAGGAGAGAGCTCCCGGATCCCTGGCGCTGCGGTCGCTCTACGCGCTCGCCGGAGTCGTCCTCATCGGCCTCGGCGCCGCGATCCTCCAGACCGGAGGGGTCGGTGTCGACCCGTACACGGCGCTCAACATCGGCATCAGTGAGCGGATCGGATGGTCGCTCGGGGCATATCAGCTGTTGAGCAACGCGATCCTCTTCATTCCCGTGCTCATCTTCGCCCGCCGCTACATCGGCGTCGGCACGGTCATCAACATGACGCTGACCGGGTTCTTCATCGACCTCTTCGCCGGTCTCCTCGCTCCGCTCACCGTCGCACCGGGCGATCACGGGGGTGCGACGATGTTCTTCGCGATCGGCATCGTCGTCTTCGCGTTCGGTGCCAGCGGATACATCTCCGCCGGGGTCGGGACCGCGCCCTACGATGCGATCGCCCCGATCATCGTCGACCGCACCGGGTGGAAGTACCAGCGGGTGCGCGTCCCGCAGGACCTCATCGTCCTCGTCGGCGCAATCCTCGTCTCCGGTCCCGTCGGGGTCGGCACGATCATGACCGCGTTCTTCTGCGGCCCGCTCATCGCCTTCTTCTCCTCCCGCGTCAACGAACCCCTCGTCGCGCGGCTGACGAAGGGTCGGGCGCTCAGCGACTGCCATCCCGAGGCCGGGAACCCGGCCGATCCGACGAAGCTCATCTGATCCCTCCCCCGTTCACATTCCCTCGCCGAGGTGGTGCGGATTTCGCATGCGCCGCCGAGGCGGTGCCGGAGTCCGGTGCCGCGCCTCTCAGTCGATGCCGAGGCGGGCGAAGGCGTTGCGGAAGATCGTCAGGTCCCCGAGACCGGGCAGCTTCTGCACGCGTTTGTCGAGCTTGTCGAGTTCAGCGGTCTGGTTCCGGAAGAGGTGGGTCATGACGTGCTTGACCTCGGCGTCGTCCATCATCCCCGAGCCCACCGGCTTCCACAGCCTCCCGAGCGCCAGTCGCACGATCCTCTGCGCGCGCGGGTTGTCCTCGAGCCGTTCCTTCGCCTGCGTCGAATAGAACGCGACGTGGCGGGTCTCCTGCTTGGCGATGCGCTCGAGCAGCGGCGAGAGCACCGGGTGGTCCTGCATCGCCGCCATCCGACGGTAGCCTGCGGTGGCCGAGAGCTCGTTGGCTGCGCCCCATGCCATGTGGACGGCGATGAAGTCGGAGCCGACCATGTTCGACAGCAGCGACTGCTTCGCCGGACCGAGGGCGAGCTTCCAGCCCAGTCCCGCCCGCTTCGCCTTGATCTCGTCGTAGTCGACGTGGATGCCGTGCTTCTTCAGCACCGCGGCGAGCGCCTCGCCGTGCCAGAACTCCTCCCGGTTCCACATCGTCATGAACGCCGCCGGCGCGTCCTCCCGGTGCGAGGGGGTGACGAGGAGCTCCCGGACGAAGCACGTCGTGTGGTACTCGACGTCGCACATGTAGCGGACCGTGCGCAGCGTGTCCGCATCCAACGGCATCGCGTCGAAGACGTCGAAGTCGAGGTCCGACCATCTCACCGCCTCGGACGTCTCGGCATAGGTGTCGAAGTCAAACGCCATTCTCACTCCTGTCTCGAACCGGTCGGCTGCGGGTGGACCGCAGGCGACTGCCCGCGGTGCCGGGCCGTCCGTCCTTGGTCACCCTCCGTCGGCCTGGACTACCCTGCCGTCGGCGCGCGAAGCGCAGCGCCGCCCGGACCTCGTCCGCCGACGGCTGAGGGTTCCCGGCGAGCTGCTGCCCGATCACCGCATCGGAGGCGGTGAGCGCCCGCCGGTCGGAGCCCTCGGCGAAGAGGCTCGCGAGTGCCGCCGCCTCGTCGGGCTCGGGCACGCCGACGATGCGCAGCGGCGCCCAGGGCCAGCCGAGGTGGATCCGGGCGAGGACGGCTTCGCGTCGCGACCGGGTGATGCGGGCGATCGCCTCGGTGCGGAAGAACCGCACGATCTCCTCGCGACGCTCGACCACCTCGGCGAGGACCCGGTGGGCCTCCCCGTTCAGCCGCGGCAGCAGGGCGGCCTCCGCGACCTGGAGGGCGCCCTCCTGGACGGCGAGCCGGGCCATGTGGCCGGCGGTGACGGGCTCCCTGACGACGCCCCCGACGATGGGAGCGACGATCGGCAGAGCCCGCTCGACCCAGACCTCGCGCAGCCGGGTCGACGGCACCCGCGAGGGCGCGGGGGATCCGGTCGCGCCACCGGCATCGAGGACGTCCCGCAGCGCTTTGGCCAGCCAGTATCGCTCATATCCCCACGCGGTGACGAAGGCGGTGATCCGGGCTTCGTTCGCCGTCCATGAGGCCAGCAGCGCCCGGGTCTCGGCGAGCGCAGAGTTCTCCAAGCGCCAGAGGAATCCCAGGTCACGGGCCGCCTCGGCGGGCAGATCGATGCGCTCACGGTCGACGGGGATGCGACCCCGCGCCTGCTCGAGGTAGCCGGGGACGTCGAAGTCGGTGACGAGGACCGTCGGATGGTCCGCGTCGGAGAACAGGCGTCCGTCGACGTGACCCGGCGGATGCTCGACGTCGACCGCACTCCGGCTTCCCTGCATCACCATTCGAGCACCTTCCATCGCTTCTTCAGGGCATGTCCGTAGAGGCCGAGGTCGGGGGTGACGGCGATCGGCTCGCCGACGAGCTCGAGCCACGCGGCATCGGCGAAGGAATCGCCGTAGCCGGTCGATTTCGCGAGGTCGGCGCCGACGCCGCTCGCGTACTTCCGCAGCCAGTTCGCGCGGGCTTCGTCGACGAGCGGCGGAGTCGCGAGGTACCCGGAGAGCACGCCGTCCGAGGTGACGTCCATGCGGGTGGCGACGACCTCGTCGAAGAGGTCGGCGAGCGGTTCGACGAGGACTTCGAGGGCACCGGTGACGAGCACGGTGCGGTGTCCGGCCGCGCGGTGCTCGTCGATGAGGGTGCGGGCCTGCGGGCGGATCGAGTCGCGGATCCGCTCCCCGAGGCTGCCCGCGATGACCGCGCGCAGCTCGTCGATGTGGAACCCCCGGTACCGGCGGTTGACCATGCGGATGAGCTCGGAGCGGTCACGGGATTCGGCGCGCAGGAGCCCGGGGACGATCCCGGCGATGCCGGCGAGCGCTCCCGGCCAGCGGTGGGGAGGCTGGGTGGCGCGGACGACAGCCGCGTACTGCCGGACGATGTTCGTCGAGATCACCGTGCCGTCGAGGTCGAACACGGCGAGCGCATCGCCGGCAGGCAGCAGCCCCGCCGAGGTGGTGCGGTCCTGCCTCGTGCGCGCCCGGGTGCGGGCGTAGGTGCGGGTGAGTTCGGTGATGCCGGGCAGGTGGATGTCCTTGAAGTACCGGTCCCACTCGATGTCGGTGACGTCGAACCCCCGCTCGGGCGCAGTGTCCGCGGGCAGTCGTTCGTGGAGTCGGCGGGTGGCAGCGTCGTCGAAGACCATCTCGGTCTTCGTGTACTGCCGGTAGAGGTCGGCGAACTGGCGCAGAGACCGCAGCCCCGCATCGACGCGGCTCAGATGCGAGACCCACCCGCGGGTGCGCCGGGACGACGGCAGCCGGTCGACGACGGCCCGCCCGAGACGTGAGCTCAGTTCCTTGAGGCGGATGCGCTGTTCGATGAGCTCGGAACTCGGGAAGCTCCATTCGGGAACCGGGGTCGGTTCGCCCTCGGGGTCGGGGATCGGGCGGTCGAGGAAGTACTCGCGCACCGTGCTCACCATCTGGTGGAACGGCAGGGGATTCGACGTGCCGGACACGACATGGAAGTACCGGGCCCCCGCCTCGGCGGCGGTGGATTCGTCCTCTGCGGCGAGCGCGAGGATGACGTTGACGACGAAGTCGACGGGGATGATGTCGAGGACGGAGTCCGCGTGGCCGGGGAACTCGGTCAGCCCGCCGTTCGCATAGGCCATGATGAGCGGGTCGGCGACTTTGAAGCCGTCGATCCAGCCGGGGTGGGGCAGGCGGAGCGCGGATTCGATGATCGAGGGCCGGACGAAGGAGACCCGGTGGCCCTGGTCGGCCCATTCGGCTTCGGCGACGCGTTCGGCCATCGCCTTCGTCAACGTGTAGACGTCGGTCCAGCCGAGGGATTCGGCGCGGGTGCGGCCGAACTCGACGAGGCGGTCGGCGACGAAGGCCTCCCGCGCCGCCTCGGCGGACGCGGCGACGGCCTTGGGTCCCATCCGGGAACTCTGGGCGCGGGCACTGCGGAGGAAGCGGCGCAGCTGTTCGGGAGCACGGGATTCGGCTTCGACCCGGTCGCGGGCGAGTTCAGCGGCCGCGGACTCGGCGCGGTGGTCGACGTTGTGGCTGAGCCGACGCTCCTGGGCGAGGCCCTTGGAGATGCCGCCGACGTACGCCGTCGAGACGTGGATGACGTGCGGGTCCTGCCCGGTCTCGCGCAGGGCCCGGTAGAGATGCTCTACTCCAGTGACGTTGGTGCGGAACGCCTCGTCGATGGGGGCGTCGAAGGACACCGACGACGCGGAGTGGATGACGACGTCGAAGGCGTGCGGCAGCGGCGGCAGGTCGGTGAGGTCACCCTCGAGGACCTCGACACGCGCCGTGAGAGCATCCCGCACGGCGGCCTCACCGGCCCGTCCGATCCAGGAGCCGAAGACCGGTTTCGCGAGCAGCCGTTCGAGGCGCTGCCTGCCCGACCGGGTGCCCCGGGGACGCACGAGGGCGGTGATGGTGACGTCCGGCCTGCTCTCGAGCAGGGCCTGGAGCACCGCCTGACCGAGGAATCCCGTCACGCCGGTCAGGAGAATGCGGCTGGATGTCATGTGCTGCCTATCGGGTCGCGCGGAAACGGTCTCGGATGCTCATTCGGAGCCGGCGGGGAATCGGATGGGTGGTGCGGTCACCCTCAAGGTCATCGCGGAGTATGACGCAGGTCACTGTATCGTAACAAGCATGCATGTCGCTCTGATCACGGGAGGCACCGCGGGCATCGGTGCCGCGTTCGCCCGGGCCTTCGCCTCTCGCGGCGTCGGACTCGTCCTCGTCGCCCGCGATGAGGGCAGGCTCGAGACCTTCGCCGCCGACCTGCGCTCGACCTTCGGGATCGAGGTCGAGACGCTCATTGCCGACCTCGCCGACCGTGACGACCAGACGCGGGTCGCCGTCCGCATCGAGGACCCCGGAGAGCACCGACCCATCGACATCGTCGTCAACAACGCCGGGTTCTCCGTGCGGGCGAGCCTGCTCGCCACGGACCTCGAGGAGCATGACCGCGGCTTCGAGGTGATGCAGCGGGCGGTGCTCGTCATCGGCGGTGCCGCGGCCCGGGCGATGACCAAGCGCGGACGCGGGTGGATCATCACCGTGTGCTCGGTGAGCTCGGGCCTGACCCAGAACAACTACACCGCGATCAAGGCCTGGGCGCTCAACTACTCGGAGTCGCTCGCGGTCGAGACCGCCGGCACCGGGGTGACCGTGACGGCGCTCGTGCCCGGCTGGGTGCGCACCGAGTTCCATGCCCGCGCCGGCATCGCCGGGACCTCGATCCCCGATGTCCTCTGGCTCGACCCCGACGACCTCGTCGAGGAGTGCCTGCGCGACGTCGCCAGGGGTCGGACCGTGAGCGTACCGCAGCTGCGCTGGAAGGCCATCGTCGCAGGCCTCCGGATCGCCCCCCGGTCGGCGATCCACCGACTCTCGAGTGCTCTCACCTCCCGCCGGAACGAGGAGAGAGACCGCCGTGGCGCCTGATCGCGAGCCCCACGACCGTGCGTACGTGGGGCTTCGCTCGCACGACGTGCGCCATCCGCGCGAGCGGCTTCGTCCGCGCGTGGGGCACCGTACGAGGGACGGGGAGAATTTCCTCGCCGAGGCGGCATCCGGTTCTGGGGTCGGCTCCGAACCCCGGGCGATGAGAGCAGAGAGAACACCCCAGGGTCAGTCGCCCGCAGTCGTGCCGGCGGCGGCACCGACCGAGGTGCCGACGACCCCGCCGTCGCGGGACGCAGCACCCCCACCTCCGCACGCCCCGTCCACGGCGATGTACCGCTCCCGGGCGCGCGCGGCGCTGCGCTTCGTCCTCCAGCGCGTCCTCTTTCGCGGTCTCGTCCGCTCGACGATCACCCCCTCGGCACGGATCGATCCCGAGGTGCGCGGCCTGCGCGGTGGGTTCCTCGTCGTCGCCAACCACACCTCGCACCTCGACGCGCCGCTCATCGCGCAGAGCCTGCCGCGAGGACAGGCGCGTCTGCTCGCCGCCGGGGTCGCCTATGACTACTTCTTCACAGCGTGGCACAAGCGGATGTTCGTCCGACTCCTCTTCAACGCCTTCCCCGTCTACCGGGAGGGCTCCCACGGCAGCTCCGAGACGCCCCGCGCCCTGCTGCGCTCAGGTGTGCCCGTCCTCCTCTTCCCCGAGGGCGGGCGTCAGCAGAACGGGTTCGTCGCCGACTTCAAGGTGGGGGCGATCAAACTCGCCGTCGACACCGGCGCGCCCATCGTCCCGACGGCCGTCGTCGGCGGTTCGGAGGCGATGCCGAAGGGCACGAGCTGGCCGGTGCCCGGCCGCCGGCCGGTGCGCGTCATCGTCGGCGCCCCTGTCCTCGCCCAGCCCGGGGAGTCGCTGCCGGCGCTGACGGCGCGGGTCCAGTGCCGGGTCGAGGAGCTCTTCGACGCCGGGGCCGACGAACTCGGCCTCGCCCGACTCACCCACCGACGTGTCCCTGGCGACGAATCCGGGCGCACCGACCGTGCCCCGCAGCCCGACAAGCAGGGCGCGGCAGAGAAGCAGGCCACAGCCGACAGACCGGGCACCACAGATCACACCACCGACGAAGGGACGAGGACGTGAGCGCACCGCTGAGCGTCGACGAGGTCAGGCGACACCGCTGGTGGGGCTGGGGCGCCGACGGCGTCGAGTTCCGCTGGGAGACGAAGCCCGCCTTCGCTGCGATCGCGAAGGAGAAGGTCGGCCTCGACCTGTGGAACGCCCCGCGCCCGCGCATCCCCGACCTCGGCGGGTTCGACGTTCCCGCCTCACGGGTGAGCGAAGATGGCCTCGCCGTCCTCGCCGAGGCGGTGGGGACCGAGAACGTCAGCGTCGACGACGAGCTGCGGGTCATCCACTCCTTCGGGCGCTCCCTGCCCGACCTCTACCGTGTCCGGAACGGGACGATGCCCCGTCTCACCGATGTCGTCGTCCATCCCGGCAGCGAGGAGGAGATCGCCGAGGTGCTCACCGCGGTCCTCGACCACGATCTCGTCCTCATCCCCTACGGAGGCGGCTCGTGCATCTCCGGTTCGGTCACCCCCGACCCCGACGAGGAGCGACCCATCGTGTCGCTCAACCTCGGTCGGATGCGGCGCGTCCTCGAGGTCGACGAGTACTCGGGCCTCGCGCGGGTCGAAGCCGGCGCGTACGGACCCGACCTCGAGGAGCAGCTGGGCGTCCGCGGGTGGACCATGGGGCACTTCCCCGATTCGTTCAGCTATTCGACGCTCGGCGGGTGGGCGGCGACCCGGTCGTCCGGGATGCAGTCGGACAGGTACGGCGACATCGAGGACATCGTGCGCGGGATGCGCGTCGTCCACCCGCGCGGAGTCGTCGTGAGCAAGCCGATCCCCGGCCGGGACTCCGGCCCCTCGGTCCACGAGATGATCCTCGGCAGTGAGGGCCGCCTCGGCGTCATCAGCGAATGCACGGTCCGGATCCACCGGAAGCCGGAGGTGAGGGAGGTCGTCGCCTACCTCTACCCGGATTGGGCGTCCGGGGTCGAGGCGATGCACGACATCGCGCGCTCGGAGGCCAACCCGACGTTCACCCGGCTCTCCGACGGACCCGAGACGCGGTTCAGCCTCGCCATGGTCTCGGAGCCGACGACGGTGAAGTCGAAGCTCACCGCCCGCGGTCAGGACGCTCTCTTCGCCTATCTGCGCTCGCGCGGCTGGGACACGACGGAGGGGATGTGCCTGTCCTACGTCTGCTTCGAGGGCTCGAAGGAGCACGTCGGACGCGAGAAGGCCGCGGTCAAGAAGATCGTCGCAGGTCGCGGCGGAATCAGCCTCGGCACCGGGCCGGGCGCGATCTACGACCAGAAGAAGTTCGACACGCCCTACCTGCGCGACTTCCTCCTCAACTACCGGGTCTTCGGCGACGTCTGCGAGACGGGGGTGAGCTGGGCGAACCTCAAGGACATGCATGCGCGCGTGCATGAGCGCTTCGCCCAGGTCCGCGCCGAGATGGGCGGCCCCGGCTTCATGTTCTGTCACATGTCCCACAGCTATCACGGAGGCGCGTGCCTCTACTTCACGTTCGCGATCCCCTACACCGAGGAGGACACCGCGCTCGCGGAGTACCGAATGGTCAAGGAGGCCGTGCAGCAGGAGTTCATCGACTCCGGGGGAGGGCTCTCCCACCACCATGGGGTCGGCACCGAGCATCGTCCGTGGATCGTCGACGACATCACCGAGGCGGGCGCGTTCATGGTCGATTCGCTCTTCCGCGCCACCGATCCCGGACGCAACCTCAACCCCGGGAAGATCGTCGCCGAGGCGGTGCCCAAGGGCCGTACCGACGCCGGGTCCCAGCACAGCCGTGCCGCTGCCGTCGACTGACCCAGTTGACAGCCTATTGCCCCTGGGTGGACGTGAAGTGCCGACGCGTGAAGGCATCGGCAGGCAGGAACGTCTCCAACTGCAGACCCTCGAGGGCGGTGTCGGCTGCAGTCGTGAGCCGGGCGCTGGTGCTGAACAGCTTCAACACCCCTGTCTCCGTTCGCAGTGACATCGTCACCACGGGACCCGCCGGGACCTCCGTGCGGGGTGTTTCCCCGATCAGTTCGCAGATCTCGTCGGCGAGATCCCTCAATCGCACGTCGCACGTGCGCTGTCCCCGCCGCAGCACCTGGTGATAGAGATGAGCAGCCCACTCGGACAGATTCTCCAGGTGCGGGGCCAGGCCGCGAGGGTGAAGGCTGAGACGGACAACATTGACAGGTGGTTCAAGCAGCTCGGGAGCACAGTCGGTCAGCAGGTGAGCGACCGCGTCATTGGCGTCGATGATCGTCCACTGCTCGTCGAGGAGCAGAGCCGGGTACGGTGCGTGCGCATCGAGGAGACCTCGCAGGCCGGTCATCACCACGGACAGAGAGGTGTCGTCAAGGTCCGCCTCTGAGTACTTCGGCGCATAGCCGCCCGCCAGAAACAGCCGATTGCGCTCTCTCAATGGCACATCGAGGTTCTCTGCGAGGAAGTCGATCATCTCCGGAGTGGGTCGGGCACGCCCGGTCTCTACCCGACTCAAGTGGCGGGTCGAGACGCTGGAGAGATTCGACAGCTCCTGCTGACTGAAGCGACGCTGTTCCCGCCACCACCGCAGCATGTCCCCCACCGACTGCGCTTTCGCCACCGTGTTCATGTCGTCAGTGTAGGCATGCGCCGGACTCGTCCTCCATGACCTGTGAAGTCATGGCCAACGCCCTGCAGCGGCGAAAACATGGGTGATGATCCTGCACACCCAACAATCAAGGAGAGCCATCATGCAGCAGATCATCGACGCCTACATCGCGACCTGGAATTCCGCCCGGGACGACCGGCAGGCACTGCTCGAACGTCATTTCTCTGCTGACCTCAGCTACTGTGATCCCCTGTCCGAGGTGGGAGGGCGCGGAGGAATCGACGCCCTCATCGACAGCACACAGTCCCAGTTCCCGGACTTCGTCTTCACAGCGCTCGGAGATCCGGACGGCCACCACGACCAGGTTCGCTTCCGCTGGGGCCTGGGACCCGAAGGCGCAGAACCCGTGATCATCGGCTTCGACGTCATCATCGTCGATGACCATGGCCGGATCGAGGATGTGCGTGGATTCCTCGACAGGGTGCCAGCTTCGGCCTGAACACCAGAGGACCTCGGCAGGTGCACACGCGGCACCGGTCGGGGTCCTCTCGGACACCCAGACCACCGCAGTCTTCCCCTGCTAGGCTCGCGCACATGGACACCTCGATCGACGTCTCGGAGTACCGCCTCACCGGTTTCGCCCACGGCGGCGGCTGTGCGTGCAAGATCCCCCCGGGCGAGCTCGAGGACGCCGTCCGCGGCCTCACCGGGCAGACTAACCCGCAGGTCATCGTCGGTCTCGACGACGGCGATGACGCCTCAGCGGTGCGGATCCGCGACGACCTCGCAGTGCTGAGCACAGCCGACTTCTTCACCCCCGTCGTCGACGATGCCTACGACTGGGGGCGGATCGCGGCGGCGAACGCGCTCTCGGACATCTACGCGATGGGCGGGACCCCGGTCACGGCGATCAACCTCGTCGGGTGGCCGCGCGAGGTCCTGCCGTTCGAGCTGCTCACCGAGGTGCTCCGCGGAGGCCTCGACGTCGCCGCCGAGGCGAACTGCCCCGTCGCCGGCGGTCATTCGATCGACGACCCCGAGCCGAAGTACGGCATGGCCGTCACCGGGGTCGCCCATCCCGAGGCGATCATGCGCAACGACGCCGCCGAGGCGGGACTGCCGATCACGCTGACGAAGCCGATCGGCGTGGGGATACTCAACAATCGGCACAAGCAGACCGGCGAGGTCTTCCCCGAGGCGATCGCGACGATGACGGAACTCAACGCATCCGCGTCCCGGGAGGCTGTGGCCGCAGGCGTCCGCGCGGCCACCGACGTCACCGGCTTCGGCCTCCTCGGCCACCTCTTCAAGATGGGGCGGGCCTCGGGGGTCGGTGCGGTCATCGACACGACGAAGGTCCCCCGCCTCGGCGGGGTCGATGAGTCGATCGCGGCAGGATCCGTCTCCGGCGGCACCCGCCGCAACCTCGACTGGGTGCGCCCGCACCTGATGACCGACGACACCGTCACCGAGGACGATCTCCTCCTCCTCGCCGATGCGCAGACGTCCGGCGGCCTCCTCGTCGTCGGCGAGCTGCCCGGCTATCCCGTCATCGGCGAGACCGTCGCCGGGTCGGGCATCACCGTCCGCTGAGGAGAACGATGGCGACGACCCTGCCCAAGGACTTCCGCGAATACGGCGATGCGTATTCCCCGACCGAGCTGCAGGAGATCTTCGAGTCTCGGCCGCTCGATGCCCGCGGCGGATACCGCAAGCAGACGGCTCTCGCCTACAGCACCGTGACCGCCGAGGGCGTCACCTGGCTGCTCGACCACGGTGCCGACATCGAGGCCGAGGACCAGTTCCACGCGTCGCCGCTGGTCACGCGAGCCGCGGCGGGCGATCTCGACGTCGTCGACCTGCTCATTAAGCGCGGGGCGGACCCGATCAGAGCCGGAAGCAGGCACACGCCGCTGTGTGCGGCAGCGGCCAACCACCGCGCCGACGTCGTCGCCCTGCTCCTCGAGCGGGGGGCAACCCTGACCGAGACGGATCCGCTCGGGTGGACGGCACTCGATCTCGCCGCCATCCGCTGCGAACCGTCGAAGGTCGAACGAGGACTGCCCGTCGTCCGGCTCCTCGCCTCCCGGGGCGGAACCTTGAGCGAGGACGCTCGCCCGTATCTGCGCAAGGCGATGACGACGCTGTACCGGTACCAGGCCGCCGGCAATGCTCGTATCGCGACGGTCGACGCTATGACAGATCTCCTTGAGATGTTCGATATCGACCTGCCTGCACGCCCTCGCGTGCTCGCCGGCGGCGAGGCGATCACCGTCACTACCTCGGGATGGAAGAAGCAGTTCTCAGAACTGTGGGGGATCCTTGTGCCGGGCTCCGGCCCCGCCGCGAGTGTGCAGGGTGAGGTCATCCGCATCGCCGGTCGGATCGGTCATGAGGTCCTCGACAACGGCGGGGCGAACTGGGATCGCGACTTCGCGGCGATGGCGACGGCATTCTCCCGGCATGTGCGGAGCGGGGTGCCGCTTTCGGACGATGGTCTGCGCGCCGTCGATGCCGCGCTCGACCAGGTCCGGGGCGGCGGGATCTCGGAGCAGGCTGTCGACACGCTCACCGAGCAGAGCGTGGCCTGGGTCCTCGTCAACCCCGAGCGCCGTCCCCTGGACACGCCCGACTACCTCCGCTGAACGCGTTCACCCAGTCGTCGGGCTCCCGAAAGCCGGCCCGCGCGCTCCCTCACTCCACCCGCGCTTCGATGCCGGCGATGATGATGTCGAGGCCGCGGCGGTAGAGCAGTTCGTTGCGCGCAGTCCCCGTCGGATGTGCGGCAATGAGATCCGTCAGGGGTGAGTCCTCGTCGTCGGGGGCGAAGATCTCCGTCGGTGAGAGCGCATCGATCGCGACACCGAACGCGAAGGCGTCGAGAACCTCGACGGTCGAGAGGACCTCGCCCTCGGGCAGTCCCGTCCGCTTGAGAGCAGAGACGAGGGATTCGTAGAGGCGCAGGGTCTGCGGTTCTTCGATGGTCACGCCGAGGAGGTGGATCATCACCCGCGGATGGTCGGCGTAGAGGCGCCACAGCGAGCCGACCCCCGCGCGCACCGCGTCCTGCCACGTATCCCCGTCCGGCGTCGGCAGCACGTACTGCCCGCTGAGTACCTCGCGCATCGCATGGACGATCCCCTCCCGCCCGTCGACGTGGTGGTAGAGCGAGGAGAGGCTGACCCCGAGCCGCTTCGCGAGCGGCTGGATCTTGAGCTCCTGCCCGGAGTCGAGCATCTCGATCGCGGCGAGCGCGATCTTCTCTCGGCTCAGCAGCGGTGAGGTCGGACGTGCCATCGAGTGCTCTTTCCCGGGTCGAGGTCGGCAGTGGCTGGTCGGCGCCGATGGATTGACATCGACGGGTGTGGCATGCACCATACTAGTTAACCGAAAACATTTCGGTTAATTGAGTTTCTGGCAAAGGGGCCGTCCATGACTTCACCGACACTGACCCAGGCGAGCACCGTCGACGATCCGCGCGTGCCGCTGGGACTGCGCAACGGCGCGGCGATCTTCCTCGTCTCGCTCGCCGGTCTGATGATGGCCAATCTCGCCCCGCTCATCATGTCGGTCCTCGAGGACGTCGGCTTCGACGTCATCGCCTCCGGCAACATCCTCACGTGGGCGCTGCTCGCCTCGGCGGTCGTCGGTCTCGCCACCTCGCGGTTCGCCTCCGGCTCCCACCGTCGCACGCTCGCCTCGATCGGGCTCATCGTCGCGATCATCGGCTTCCTCGTCGCCGCCTTCGCAGGCTCCCCGGGCGCGGTGGTCACCGGCTTCATCATCGGCGGGGCCGGGGTCGGCACAGCGATCTCGAGCTCGGGCGCGGCGATCGCGGCCGTCCGCAATCCCAACCGGGTGAGCGCGACGAGCGGGGTCGTCAACCGTCTCCTCGTCATGGTCGTCCTCGCCCTCATCCCCGTCATCGGGCTCGCCCAGATCACCGTCTTCGGTGCCCTCGCCCTGCTCGCGACGATCAGCCTCGCCGTGACCGTGTGGCTGCCCGACACCCCCGACTACTCGACCGCAGACATCGTCGCCGAGGCGCCCGCCGGGTCCCGCACGCCGCGCACGGTCATGCTCGCCGGCATCGGCGTCCTCATCGTCTTCCCTGTGTGGGGCACGAGCGAGGACTCCGTGTGGACGCTCGCACCCGTCCTCGGCAACGCCGTCGGTCTGAGCGAGCAGAGCCTCGGCTTCGCGCTCAGCGCCGCCGCCGGCGTCGGGGCCGCGGCGATGCTCGTCGTCACCCTCCTCGGCACCCGGATCGGACGGGCTGTGCCGCTCGCCGCTGCCCTCCTCCTCGGCGGGATCACGAAGATCTGGATCGGGATGACCACGGATGCGCTCACCCTCGCCGTCCTCATCGTCGTCGTCAACACGATCTACGCGTTCGCGTTCGTCCTCTTCATCGCCACCGCCGCCGGCCTCGACGCGCGCGGCAGCTGGTCGGGCCCCCTCATCGGCGCCTACATCGTCGGGTCGAGCTTCGCCCCGATCATCGGCGCGTGGGTGATCGAGTCCGTCGGCATCGCGAACTTCGGCCTCATCATGGGCATCGTCAGCTTCGTCGTCATCATCCCGACCGTGTGGATCGCCCGCGTCTCGACCCGCGTCGAACGCACGCTCAGCCACCTCGGCGAGAATCCCGCCTGACCGCGCCCGCCGTCCCCGCACCTCGCCCCCTACGGAAGGACATCATGACCACCGTCTTCGCCAACGCCACCGTCTTCACCGGGGATGAGCACTCCCCCCTCGCCGAGGCGGTCGCCCTCGACGCCGGCCGTGTCCTCGCCGTCGGGGACCGGGAGTCCGTCGTCGCGGCGGCCGGGCCCGACGCCGAGGTCACCGACCTCGGCGGGGCACTCGTCACCCCCGGCATCGTCGAGGCGCACACGCACCTCGCGATGTTCGGCCAGGCGCTCGACAAGGTCCAGCTGCGGGACTGCACGAGCCTCGAGCAGATCCAGGACCGGCTCCGACAGGCACGGAAGGAGCAGCCGGATGCGGAGTACCTCCTCGGCGCGAGCTGGATGTTCGAAGCCGTGCCGGGCGGGGAGCCGACCGCGGCGATGATCGACGAGGCGGTCGGCGACATCCCCGTCGTCCTCGATTCCAACGACGTCCACTCGACGTGGGTGAACACGGCCGCGCTGAACGCGATGGGCATCGACGCGACGACGCCGGATCCACCCGGCGGCCGGATTGTCCGCGACGGCACGGGGGCGGCGACCGGGTTCTTCCTCGAGAGCGCGGCGATCGAGTACGTCTGGGCCTACCTCGATGAGATCACCACCGACGAGGACCGGGATCGGTTCCTCGACCTCGCGTTCGCGACCTACCTCGAGACCGGGGTGACGGCGGCGACGGATATGGCTCTCGGTGAGACCGAGCTCGCGACGTTCCTCCGCCGGCTCGAGCGCGACGGCCGGCTGCCTTTTCCTGTGAGCGCGCACTGGCTGCTCCGACCGACCGGTGATCCAGAGGCTGACCTTGCCGCCGTCGCCCGCGCCGCCGAGGTGCGCGACCTCGTCGCCGAGCGGTTCGACACGGACTCGTTCCGGATCACCGGGGTGAAGTTCATCCTCGACGGGGTCATCGATGCGTGCACCGCGGCGATGCGAGCACCGTACGCGGACGGGTCGAATGCCGAGCCGATCTGGTCGTTCGAGACCGCCGCACCGGTGGCGGTGGCCGCGGACGCCGCAGGTCTGCAGCTGGCCATGCACGCGATCGGGGATCGGGCGAGCGAGATCGCGCTCGACCTCGTCGAGGAGTGTGTGCGGGTCAACGGCCCGAAGATCCGGACTCCGCGCATCGAACACCTCGAATCGTGCACGGAGGCGACGATCCGGCGCATGGCGGCCCTCGGGGTCACCGCATCGATGCAGCCGGTCCACTGCGATCCGGCGATCATGGGCAATTGGAAGGCGATGCTCGGCGACGAGCGAGCGGAGACGGGTTTCCCGTGGCAGAGGTTCCGGGAGGCGGGAGTGCCGATCGCACTCGGCACCGACGCTCCGACCGCGCCCCATGAGGCCGCCCACAATCTCTTCATCGCCCTGACCACGCGCTCGGCTCTCGAACCGGGACCCGCAGACTATCACCCCGAGCGGGCTTTCACCCCCGCGCAGGCGCTCGACGGGCTGACCCGGGCCGGGGCGCAGGCGGGCGGCTTCACCGACGGCGTCGGCGAGATCGTGCCCGGCGGACGGGCGAATCTCATCGTCGTCAGCGTCGACCCGTTCACCGGCGCCCGCGACGAACTCCTCGACTCCCGTGTGCTGCAGACGATCGTCGACGGCGACGTGCTCTGGCGGGGCCCCGCGGTCGAGGTGTAGGGAGCGCAGAAGCGACGGGCGGGTTGGTCGTACCGCTCCTGGGAGGACGTGGCGCTTCTGGGAGGACGTGGCGCTGGGGGTAGGTCGTGATGCCCAGGGTGCCTCTCGGCGACCCCCGTCAAGCACCCTGTCGGTGCAGCCGCACAAACAACCCGTGCACCGCTCGGATTAGGCGCTCAGGGTTGTTTGTGCGCAGCCACGCGGAGGACGTGGCGTTCCGCCGCGGGACTGCCGCTAAGGGTATGACGTGCCGCCCAGGGTGCGTCGCGACGACACTCCCCGCGCATCCAGCGCACGCAGCTGCACAAACTCCCCGAGCACCGCGCTGGTCACGCGGTGGTGATCGAGTCGTCGGTGATGCCGCGGGCGCGGCGCTCTGCGAGGCGGGCGCGCTGGGGTTCGATGACGTGGCGCGGATCCTTCGTCGACTCGATGCCGGCTTCGAGCACACCGAAACGCGTGTACGCCGAGGCGGCGGCCAGTGCCGCACCGCTGACCACGGACAGCGTCCGCAGCAGAGTCCGCGTCTTCCAGCTCCGGCCCGCCTTGTTCGCGGCCACCGTCGCCGCACCCGAGGCGGCGACGCGACCGGCCGCCCCGCTCGCCGCGGCCTTGACGACTCCCGCGCCCTTGAGAGACGCGACACCCGAGACCAACCCGGAGGCAGCGCCCTTGGCCGCACCCTTCGCGACGCCGAGCGCCTTGTCCCCGGTCCGCGATCCGAGCTTCTTCGCAAACACGCGGGCTCCGACCTCGACGACGGCGGCACCGATCGCGCCGGCAATGAGGAGCTTCTCGGCCCGGTGGAGTTTGTGACCGGGTTCGCCGTCCTCCATCGGTTCGACCTCGACCGGGTGCATGCGCTTCTTCATCTGCGACATCGCGTACATGTCTCCGGCCGACCCCATGAGGGCGAGCAGGCGGGCCGGTTCGGCCTCGCGCACCGGCGAGAGCGCCATCGCCGCACCACCGGCGGCCAGTGACGCCGAGGACACGAAGACATACGGCAGTCCGTTGCGGCCGGCCGCGTTCCACGTCGGCACCGCGGTGTCGCCGAGGAGCACGGCCGTATACGCGGCCAGGGGGGTCGCGAACAGCGCCGACTCGAGGGCCGCAGGCAGCTCGAGGGCGTGGAGCAGCTTCCGGAACGGACCGAGCGGGATGAGCTTCTCCCTCGTCAGCCGGTCGACCTCGATGACGGACGTGATGCCCGCCCCGACGCCGAACCCGGAGAGGATCCACGTGCCGAGGCTCATCGGGGAGCTCACCTTGACCACGCGCATCATGTTGATGAACCGCTCGGGACGCCCGAGGTCCTTGACGAGCGCGGCACCGCCGACGGCGGTCGCGGTGATCGCGGTCAGCCGGGTCGCCGCCCGCATGCCCGGCCGGTCGCTCAGCTGCGAGCCGAGCCCGAGCAGCGTCGACCCCCCGGCGAGGCCGCCGAGGAAGAGGTAGAGCGAGATCTCATGTCCCCATGGCGGCGGTTTGACGATGGGTCGACCGTAGTAGGACGTGAACTCGACGTCCTCGACCATCGGCATCTCGCGTCCGCCGTCGGCGCCGCGGTTCTGCCAGCCGCCGCCGGAGCCGCCCTGACGGCCGGAACCGGACCCACGACCGCCTCGGCGACGCTTCTTCCGGCCGCCTTCGGGCTCAGGGGGACGGTAGGAATCGTATTCGGATGTGCTCATGGACGTCGGCTCCCGAGGAAGGACAGACCGGCCGCGGCGATCATGCCGAGCGCGGCGATGCCTGCGGTGGCGAACATCGCGGGCAGGTCCTTCGTCGCGACCCTGGGGTCCGGCGGCAGGCCGTAGACCTCGGGCTCGTCGAGGAGGAGGAAGACCGATCCGGTGCCGCCCACGCCGTCGTTGGGGTTGGCCCCGTAGAGGCGCGCCTCGGTGAGTCCCTTCGCATGGAGCTCGGCGACGCGGTCGTGCGCCTGGGCGACCATGTCCTCTCGGTCGCCGAACTTGATCGACGTCGTCGGGCACGTCTGCGCGCACGCCGGGGTCTGACCCTCGACGAGGCGGTCGTAGCAGAGTGTGCACTTGTTCGCCGTGTGCATGTTCGGAATGTCGTCGGTGTCCAGGGGCCGCTCGTTGCCGTTGCGGTCCGTGGGCGGACGGATCGTGCCGTCGTCACGGCGTTCGATGACGCCGAACGGGCAGCCGGCCACGCACGTGCCGCAGCCGTTGCAGACATCGGCCTGGACGACGACGGTGTCGAACTCGGTGCGGAAGAGCGCACCGGTCGGGCAGACGTCGAGGCAGCCGGCGTGCGTACAGTGCTTGCACACATCCGAGGACATCAGCCAGCGGAAGTCCGCGGTGTCCGGCGGCGTCGTGTCGACGCCGTCGAAGTCGACGGGGTCGAGGGCTCCGGGGGCGAGCAGGTCGACGTCGAGCTGCGGCGACGACGGCAGACCTCCGCCTGCCCCGCCCACCGGCTGGGGGCCGGAGGTCTCATCCGTGCGCGGGCGGATCCCGGGCATGCCGAGGTTGACGAGCTTGCGACCCGACTCCCTCGCCGCTTCGATCTGCTCCTTGCCCTGTTCGATGAAGGCGACGTGACGCCACGTGTTGGCACCGAGCTCACCCGTGTTGTCGTACGACATCCCGAGGATCTCGAAGTTGCCGTCCTGCGGGTTGTGATTCCATTCCTTGCACGCGACCTCGCACGCCTTGCAGCCGATGCAGATCGAGGTGTCGGTGAAGAATCCCTTGCGGTGGTGCGTCGAGTCGTGCCAGTGGCCGTCCGCGACGGTGCCGCCATCCAGCGTCGGTGCCGCCATCAGTCGTCCTCCTCTTTCTCCTCAGCGCGCTCATCGTCGCGTCTGCGTGCTCGCTTCTCGTACTCCCAGGCGTTCGCCGGCTGCTCGGGATCGACCGGTTCGTACGGTCGGCCCTCGGCGTCGTAGCCGTAGTCCGGGTCCCCGTCGGTCGGGTCGCCGTCGACGGCGAAGTTCGCGTCGACGCGCTTCTTCGGCTGGTCGTCGGTGCTTCCCGACTGAGCCTCGGACCCGCCGACCGCATCGGTGCCTCCCGACGATGTCGGGCGGTCCGAACCGGCCGAGCCCTCGCCCTGACCGTCCACGGCGTCGGACGAGTCCCCGGAGTCCGTGACCTCGCGGTGCCCCTTCGCCGAGGCGCCGCCGGAGTCTCCGCTCTCGTCGGCACCGTACGTGCGACCGGGGGTGACGCCGACCGCGGAGTCGCCTCCGCGCTCGTTGTGTCCGCCGGTCGTCGCCGGGGATCCCGCGGCGGCCGCCTCGTCGACGACCTCCGGCGGCACGGTGACGAGTTCGTTGCCCGATTCGGGGGTCAGCCCCGCCTCACGCTGGAACTTCTCGACGAAGTCGACGAGTTCGGGACCGCGCGGTCGCCTGCCCGCCATTGCGGTGCCCGCGACGTACTTGCCGTTCTGGATGAAGACGTTGGGATCCATCGTCACGCCGAGGAGGTCGTTGGCCGAATCGCCGTCGACCCACGCCCCGTCGCCGCCGACGCCCCAGTGGTAGGGCAGGCCGATCTGGTGGACGGTGCGTCCGCCGATGGTCAGGGGCGTCATCCGCTCGGTGATGAGGACACGGGCCTCGATCGCTCCGCGCGGGGAGACGAGTGTCGCCCACCCGTACGGTTCGAGGCCGAGTTCCTCGGCGAGTTGCGGTGAGACCTCGCAGAACATCTCCGGTTGGAGTTCGGAGAGGTAGGACAGCCACCGTGACATGCCGCCGGCCGTGTGGTGCTCGGTGAGCCGGTAGGTCGTGAACACGTAGGGGTAGACCTCGGAGCCGGGGAAGCCGGCACCGGGCGCGGACAGGTTGTCCTCGCGACGCATGATCTTGCGCAGCGGGTTGTTCTGCTGGGTGTAGAGCGGGTTGCTCGTCCCCGACTCCTGCGGTTCGTAGTGGGTCGGCAGCGGACCGTCGACCATGCCGCTGGGTGCGAAGAGCCAGCCCTTGCCATCGGCCTGCATGATGAACGGGTCGTCGCCGTCGAGTTGGCTGGGCCCGCCGAAGGGGACGTCGGAGTGCGCTGAGGGCTCGCGTTCGAGGGGGAAGTCCGGTTCGTCGGCTCCGACCCAGCGGCCCTTCTCCTCGTCCCACCACACGAGCTTCTTCCGCTCCGACCACGGCTTGCCCTCGGGGTCGGCCGAGGCGCGGTTGTAGAGGATCCGCCGGTTCGCCGGCCACGCCCACGCCCACTCCAGGGCCATCTCGTCCTGTTCGGTGCGCGGTTTGCGCCTGGCGGCCTGATTGACGCCGTCCTTGTAGATGCCCGCGTAGATCCAGCAGCCCCCGGCGGTGGTGCCGTCGTCAGTCATCTCGGTGTAGACGGAGAGAGGCTGCCCGGCCTTCTCGCCGCTGACATGGTAGCCGTTGATCTCCCGGAGGACTGCCTCGGCGTCGACCTCGCCGTCCTCGTCGAGGGGGTAGTCCCACGTGAGGTCGAGGAGCGGCCGGTCGCGCGGATCGTCGGAGTCCTTGAGCTTCTCTCGCACCCGATTGCCGAGTTCGAAGAAGAACTCGAGTTCGCTCTGCGCATCGCCCGGCGGATTGACCGCCTTGTGACGCCACTGGACGAGGCGCTGGGTCTGGGTGAACGTCCCGGCCTTCTCGGTGTGGTTGGCGGCGGGGAGGAAGAACACCTCGGTGTCGATGTCCTCGGTCTTCAGCTCCCCGGTCGCGATCTCCGGGCCGTCCTTCCACCACGTGGCGGATTCGATGAGGCTGAAGTCGCGCACGACCATCCACTTGAGATGGCTCATCGCCATGCGCTGCATGCGCCCGTTCGCCGATCCCACGGCCGGGTTCTGGCCGAGGATGAAGTAGCCGTCGACGCCGTCGTTGAGCATGCGCACCTGGGTCTGGTAGGTCCCGTGGGCGCCGTTGATCCGCGGCAGGTAGTCGAAGGCGAAGTTGTTCTCCGGTGCCGCCGCATCGCCCCACCAGGCCTTGAGCAGGTTGACGACGTAGCTGCGTCCGTTGGCCCAGTAGCCCTTGTGGGTCTCCGGGGTGCCGACGGCGGCGACGTAGTCGTCGAACGTGTCATGGACCCCGGCGCTCGGCATCGGCAGGTAGCCGGGCAGGAGGTTGAACAGCGTCGGGATGTCCGTCGAGCCCTGGATCGTCGCGTGTCCTCGCAGCGCCATGATGCCGCCGCCCGGGCGGCCCATGTTGCCGAGCAGGAGCTGGAGGATCGAGGCGGTGCGGATGAACTGCGCGCCGAGCGAGTGCTGGGTCCAGCCGACGGCGTAGGCGAAGCACGTCGTCCGGTCGCGTCCGGAGTTCGTCGTGATCGACTCGAGCAGATACTCGAAGTCGGCCTCCGAGATGCCGCAGTTGTCGGCGACCATCTCAGGGGTGTAGCGCGAGTAGTGGCGGGCGAGGATCTGGAAGACGCTGCGCGGGTCCTTGAGGTTGGGATCGCGCAGGGCCACGCCCGCCTCGTCGGTCTGGTAGGCCCACGTCGAGTTGTCGTACGAGTTCGTCGCCGGATCGTAGCCGGAGAAGAGCCCGTCGAGGTCCTCGGGATCGAGGTAGTTGTCGCTGATGAGGTTCGTCGCGTTCGTGTACGCGCGGACGTACTCCTCGAAGTAGAGCCCGTCGGAGATGACGCGGTTGATGAGCGCACCGAGGAGGACGATGTCCGAGCCGGCCCGGATCGGGACGTGCTTGTCGGCCACCGCCGTGGTCCGGGTGAAGCGCGGATCGACGTGGATGATCCGTGCACCCCGAGCCTTGGCCTCAGTCACCCACTGGTATCCCACCGGATGGCATTCGGCCATGTTCGAGCCCTGGATGACGATGCAGTCGGCATTCGCCATGTCCTGGACGGGCTGAGTGGCGCCGCCGCGCCCGAACGAGGTTCCCAGACTGGGAACCGTGGCGGAGTGTCATATGCGGGCCTGGTTCTCGATCTGGATCGCCCCGGCCGCGGTGAAGAGCTTCTTCGCGAAGTAGTTCTCCTCGTTGTCGATGGTCGCCCCGCCGAGGCTGGCGATCCCCATCGTCCGCCGCAGCGGGTGACCTTTGTCGTCGACGTCCTCCCAGTGGTTGCGGCGGGCTTCGATGAAGCGGTCGGCGATCATGTCGATCGCGGTGCTCAGGTCGAGCTTCTGCCAGTCCCTGCCCTTGGGGGCGCGGTAGAGGACTTCGGTCTGTCGGGAGGGGTTGTTGACGAGCTGCTCGCTCGCCGAGCCCTTCGGACACAGGCGTCCGCGGGAGATCGGCGAGTCGGGGTCGCCTTCGATGCCGACGACCTTGTCGTCCTTGACGAAGATCCGCTGACCGCAGCCGACGGCGCAGTAGGGGCAGACCGACTGGACGACCTTGTCGGCCGTCGTCGTCCGCGGCACCGTGTTGCGCGTCTGCGGGGACACGACGGATTCGCCGCGTCCAGTCGGGTCGGACGAACGGAACTGCCGGAGTACCGGCCACTCGAGGAAGCTGAACCGAGCCATGGCGTCATCCTACCCCCGCGACCTCTACGTCGTGTAGTGAAGAATGCCTAAACTTTCCTTGCCACGAGGATGCCGTCGTCGAGGTCGACTGAGGAGCCGTCCGGAGCGGTCACCGCACGGGTGCGGATCTCGCCGAGGTCGAGCTCCCAGTCCCCGGTTCCGCTCGCCTTGAGCAGGGCGAAGTCCTCCTCCGGACCGCGGAAGTCGTTCTCGTCGTGGGCGTCGTGACCAGCATGGGCGTCGCGGCCGGCATCGTGGTCATGCGACCCGTCGCCACCGCCGGAGTGGCCGGCGGCCCACGGCGGGATCCCGGCATGGGAGATGAGGATGAGGTGTCCGCCGGGGGCGACGAATTCGCCGAGGCGGGAGAGGAGCTCCTCGCGCGTGTCGGGAATCCGGGTGTGGAGGAAGCATCCGGTGACGAGGTCGAAGCCGCCTCGGCGAGGGAATGCTGCCGCTCTCCGGGCGTCGGTCGCTCCGGCCCAGTCGGTGAGGTTGGCGACCGCGAAGTCCGCGCTCGTCCCGGCGGCCGCAGCGGCGGCGCGGGCTCGGTCGATGGCGGTCGCGGACACGTCGATGCCCACCGCCTGCCAGCCTCGGGCGGCGAGCCAGAGGACGTCGGCGCCCTCGCCGCAGCCGACGTCGAGGCTGCGACCGGGCGAGAGGTCGAGCTCGGTGACGACGTCGACGAGGGAGGGGTTCGGGTCGCCCGACCACACCGCCTCGGTGCCGGCGTAGCGCTCCTCCCACTCACCAGCCGACCCCGGATGCGGTCTGCGGCTCACCTCTCCTGACCGGGTTCGGTCGCTCCCTCGTTCGCGCCGTCGGAGCCGGATGCGGCTTCGCGCTGGGCGATCTCGGCGCGGACGGCATCCATGTCGAGGTCCTTGACCCCGGTGATGACCTGCTCGAGCTGCGGGGCGGCGAGCGCTCCGGGCTGGGCGAAGACGACGATGCCGTCACGGAAGGCGACGAGGGTGGGAATCGAGGTGACGGCGAAGAGCCCGGCGAGTTCCTGCTGGGCCTCGGTGTCGATCTTGCCGAAGGCGATGTCGGGATTGGCGTCGGAGGCCTGCTCGAAGACGGGGGCGAACTGGCGGCACGGGCCGCACCAGGCGGCCCAGAAGTCGAGGAGGACGATGGAGTTGTCGTTGATGGTCGTCTCGAAGTTGTCCTGGGTGATCTCGATCGTAGACATCTGGGCAGTCTAAACCCGGATCATGGGCGCTGTCTGCACATGGAGGCATCTGTCCTTTTCAGCAGGGTTCACTGTGCTGGTTCCGCCGGCTTGAAGGCGACCCCGGAGGCGACCTGCGTGGCGACGACGGCAGTGATCGCCCCGGCGAGCATGATCGCTGTGAGGACGACGATCTGGAACTGGGCGGCCTCGAGCGGTGCCGCGCCGGCGAAGAGCGCGCCGACGAACGCGCCCGGCAGGGTGACGAGCCCCGTGTTCTTCGTCTGGTCGAGGTTGGGCAGGAGGGCTTCGCGCACCGCGGTCTGCCGCAGCCGCTTCCCGGCCCGCCGAGGCTGGGCACCGAGGGAGAGCCACGCCTCGACCTCGCCCCAGCCGGTGTGGAGATCGGAGGCGAAGCGGCGCATCGACAGCGTGGCCACGGTCATCGCGTTGCCCGAGACGATGCCGGCGATCGCGATGATCCGTTCGAACCGGAGATCGACGAGTCCGAGGACGAGGACGAGCCCGAGGGTGACGAGGGTGCCGATGACGACGCCGAGGACGGCGCCGAGCGGTCCGCGCGGAAGCCCGCGGGCCCGACGCAGGGAGGTCACCGAGGCAGTCGTGAGCATGAGACCGACGAAGGCGGCGACCGACCACCAGGCGGTGAGCGCCCCGGACAGGAGCAGGGCGACGAGGGCGAGCTGGACGACGGCGCGCACGATCGCCACGACGGGCAGCCATCCGAGCCCCACCTCGGCGAACCGGAGGACGGCCAAAGTGATGACGAGGAGGACGGTGATGCCGCCCAGGAAGGGAAGGACCTCGGTGATCGTCACGAGGACAGTCTAGGATGCCGCGCGACCGTGCACCGGCGGACTCTGCTAGGGTGGGGGCATCGCTTCATTTCCCTCTTCTCCCTTCTCATACGCGTCGTGCATCGACGCCTCCCCCAGATCTCCGTCGGACCTGCGGTTCGTCCGCGCGTCCTCCGACGGAAAACTCACACCTCACGGCCCGGCGATGTGCGGCACCCGCCGACCATCGCTCGGACCCCTGTGTGTGAACAGCCGGATCCGTCTCGGATCCGACCATCAAGACCGCTCCGGCGGTCGCAGTTGAATAAGGATACAAAGAATATGACCACAGGTACCGTGAAATGGTTCAACGCGGAGAAGGGCTACGGATTCATCCAGCCTGACGACGGTTCGGCCGATGTCTTCACGCACTACTCCGCCATCGAATCGACCGGTTACCGCGAGCTCGTCGAGGGACAGAACGTCGAATTCGAGTCCGAGATGGGACAGAAGGGCCTCCAGGCCACGACCGTTCGCCCCCTCTGAGCCCACCAGCCCAGAGACTCCCTCGGGACGGTCGACGCCTCCGCGCTGATCGTCCCGACGCGGATCGGAGCGGCC
>ENA-OOKA01000062-OOKA01000062.1-human-skin-metagenome-genome-assembly--contig:-NODE-62-length-37703-cov-6.275313_pt1 | contig 37703 bp, 31 predicted proteins | sample MGYA00248825_ERZ500995 | MGnify/ENA primary metagenome ERZ500995 (study PRJEB25958, sample SAMN03398540) | human skin metagenome | study: EMG produced TPA metagenomics assembly of the Human Skin...
CGTTCAGACGTGTGCTCTTCCGATCTGCCGCCGGCGCCCGCATCCGCCTCATCACCGACGGCGACGTCGCCGGCGCGATCGCCGCCTGCCGCCCCGACACCGGGGTCGACATGCTCATGGGCATCGGCGGTACCCCCGAGGGCATCATCACCGCCTGTGCGATCAAGGCGCTCGGCGGAGTCATCCAGGGCCGGCTGTGGCCCCAGGACGACAGCGAACGCGACGCCGCGGCCAAGGCCGGACTCGACGTCGACCAGGTGCTCGGCACCGACGACCTCGTCACCGGCGACAACTGCTACTTCGTCGCCACCGGCATCACGCAGGGCGACCTGCTCAACGGCGTGAAGTTCCAGGGCGGGCACGTGACCACGCATTCGCTGGTCATGCGCTCGAAGTCCGGCACGGTCCGTTCGGTCTTCGCCGAGCACCAGGCCGCGAAGACCCACTCGTACGTCGAAGCCGCCGAGGAAGCAGCCCGTCGCGGCCTCGTCTGAGACTGCGGCGCTCTCACTCACCCATCCACCGTCGGAAGCAGGTCAGGACGTCATGCCCAACCAGGCTTGGAAGCGCTTGCAGGAGGGCAATCGCCGCTTCGTCAGCGATGAGCCCCAACACCCCAACCAGGACACTGCCCGCCGTGAGGCGGTCAGTGCCGACCAGACTCCGTTCGTCTCCCTCTTCGGCTGCGCCGACTCCCGCGTCGCCGCCGAGATGATCTTCGACGTCGGCCTCGGCGACATGTTCGTCGTCCGCAACGCCGGCCAGGTCGTCGACCCCGTCACCCTGGGTTCGCTCGAGTACGGTGTCGAGGTCCTCGGCACCCCTCTGCTCGTCGTCCTCGGCCACGACAGCTGCGGTGCGGTCACGGCGGCCTACAACGCCTATGACACCGGCGACACCCCGCCCGGGTTCATCTCCGACGTCGTCGCCCGCATCCTGCCCACGGTCGCCCGTGCCAGGAAGAACAACCGCACCACCGTCAACGAGACCGTCGTCCAGAACACCATCGACACGGTGGAGAAGATCATGCAGCTCTCGACGCTGATCTCCCGCGCCGTCGAGGAGGGCCGACTCATCATCGTCGGCATGACCTACCAGCTCCACGACGGTCATACGACCGTCGTCGCCCAGTACGGAGGCGACGAGGCCGCGGTCTCGCCTTTTGCCTCCTGACCCGTTCCGCGCATCCGGCGGGAGGACTCGCCGGAAGACGCGGGCACACTCATCACCGAAAGGACTGTTCAACGCATGAGCGAAGAGTTTCGCATCGAACACGACACGATGGGAGAGGTGAAGGTCCCCAAGGACGCCCTCTACAGCGCGCAGACGCAGCGTGCCGTCGAGAACTTCCCGATCTCCGGCAAGACCCTCGAACCGGCCCACATTCACGCCCTCGCGCAGGTGAAGAAGGCCGCGGCGAAGGCCAACCTCGAACTCGGCGTCCTCGACGCCGACCGTGCCGAAGCGATCCAGAACGCCGCCGACGAGGTCATCGCCGGCAAGTACGATGCCGACTTCCCGATCGACGTCTTCCAGACCGGGTCGGGCACCTCGTCGAACATGAACACCAACGAGGTCCTCGCCTCGCTCGCGACGAAGGCCCTCGCCGACAAGGGCATCAGCGTCCACCCCAACGACCACGTCAACGCCTCGCAGTCGTCGAACGACGTCTTCCCCACCTCGGTCCACGTCGCGGTGACGAAGGCACTCGTGGACACGCTCATTCCGGCCATGGGCACCCTGGCGACCTCGCTGGAGAAGAAGGCCGAGGAGTTCGCCTCGGTCGTCAAGTCCGGTCGCACACACCTCATGGACGCCACTCCCGTCACCCTCGGCCAGGAGTTCGGCGGATACGCCGCGCAGGTCCGCTACGGCATCGAGCGCATCGAGTCGGCACTCCCCCGCGTCGCCGAGGTCCCGCAGGGCGGCACCGCCGTCGGCACGGGCATCAACACCCCTGACGGCTTCTCCGCCCGCGTCGTCGAACTCCTCGCCGAGGAGACCGGCCTGCCGATCACCGAGGCCCGCAACCACTTCGAGGCGCAGGCCAACCGCGACGGCCTCATCGAGGCCTCGGGCCAGCTGCGGACGATCGCCTACGGCTACATGAAGATCTGCAACGACCTGCGGTGGATGGGGTCGGGACCGAACACCGGCCTTGGCGAGATCGCCATCCCCGACCTCCAGCCCGGCTCCTCGATCATGCCCGGCAAGGTCAACCCGGTCATCTGCGAGGCGACGATCCAGGTCGCAGCCCAGGTCATCGGCAACGACACCACGGTCGCGCTGTCGTCGACGAACGGCGCGTTCGAACTCAACGTCGGCATCCCCGTCATGGCCTCGAACCTCCTCGAGTCGATCCGCCTGCTCGCCAACGCCTCGACGGTGATGGCAAAGAAGATGATCGACGGGCTCACCGCGAACGTCGAGCGCGCCCGCTTCCTCGCCGAGGCGAGCCCCTCGATCGTCACGCCCCTGAACAAGGTCATCGGCTACGAAGCGGCGGCGAAGATCGCCAAGCACGCCGTCGCCAACAAGATGACGGTCAAGGAGGCGACGATCGACCTCGGCTTCGTCGAGAACGGATCGATCACCGAGGCCGACCTCGACAAGGCCCTCGACGTCACGACGATGATCGGCTCCTACAAGTAGGACCCGCGCCCGGGAGCTCCCTCCGCCTCGGCGGGGCTCCTCCGCCTCGGCTGGGCTCCTCCGCCTCTGCGGCGTCGGCGCAAACAGAAGTGGTCACAGAACCGCGGGATTTCGCCCGAATCGGCGAGAACTCCTCGGTTCTGTGACCACTTTCTGCGTCTGGAGTGGGCTGGGCCGGCTGGCCCCAGGACCGCCCAGCCCTGGGGCCGCCGGGCCTTACGACCGGAACGGATCGAACTCCTCGAGCACGTCGGTGACCAGCGCCGCGATCTCCGAACGCTCCGAGCGGGTGAGCGTGACATGCGAGAAGAGGTCGTGGCCCTTGAGCTTCTCGATCACCGCGGCGATCCCGTCGTGGCGTCCCACTCGGAGATTGTCGCGCTGGGCGACGTCGTGGGTGAGGACGACCTTCGAGTTCATGCCGATGCGCGAGAGCACCGTGAGCAGGACGTTGCGCTCAAGCGACTGCGCCTCGTCGACGATGACGAAGGCATCGTGGAGGGAGCGGCCGCGGATGTGCGTGAGCGGCAGCACCTCGAGGAGGCCGCGGTTGGTCACTTCGTCGATGACGTTCTTGCTCACGAGCGCGCTGAGCGTGTCGAACACCGCCTCCGCCCACGGGTTCATCTTCTCGCCCTCGCTGCCGGGCAGGTAGCCGAGGTTCTGGCCGCCCACGGCGTAGAGCGGGCGGAAGACCATGATCTTCGAGTGCTTGTTCTCCTCGAGGACCTTCTGCAGTCCCGCCATGAGAGCGAGCGCGGACTTCCCCGTTCCGGCTCGACCTCCCAGCGAGACGATGCCGAGATCGTCGTCGAGGAGCATGTCGATGGCCACCCGCTGTTCGGCCGAGCGACCGTGGACTCCGAAGATGTCACGATCCCCCCGCACGAGTGTGACCTGGTTGTTCGCCCGCACCCGCCCGAGGGCCGACCCGCGCGGCGAGGTGATGACGACCCCGGTGTTGACGACCTCGTCGGCGACGGCATCGGTGGTGATCCGCCCGGAATCGTAGAACTCCGACATCTCCTCGTCCCCGAGCGCGAGTTCGCTCATCCCCGTGAACCCCGAATCAGTCGCGAGCTCGGCGAGGTACTCCTCGGCCTGGAGGCCGAGCGCCGAGGCCTTGACGCGCATCGGCACGTCCTTCGTCACGACGACGACGTCGTGGCCCTCGGCCGCGAGGTTGCGGGCGACGGCGAGGATGCGGGTGTCGTTCTCCGACCGGTCGAACCCGACGGGCATCGTCGACGCGTCGACGTGGTTGAGTTCGACCCGCAGCGTGCCCCCTGCCTCGCCGACGGGGATCGGTTCGTCGAGGCGGTCGAAGTCGGATCGGAAATCGTCGAGGATGTGCAGTGCCTTGCGGGCGGTGAAGCCGAGCTCAGGATGGTGCCGTTTGGCCTCCAGCTCGGAGACCACGACGAGAGGGATGACGATGTTGTGCTCGGCGAATCTCAGCAGTGCTCCCGGATCCGAGAGAAGCACCGAGGTGTCGAGGACGTATGTGTGGACCTTTTCGGCCATGGGGACCCCTGTGGCGTACGTAGCGCCGAGGTCCGAGTCCTGACATCACCCGGACCCCGGGTTGGTGTCGACCAACTACTGCCAACCTATCCCCGATCACACCGTGGGCACGCAGCGGCACGCGCATTCGGGCAAGTCGCGTCGTGAACTTCGCATGAATGGCCGCGGTCCGAACGTGACCGCGTGTGTTAGCTTCGCGGTATGCCGGATGCGATCTTCGACAACCCCCAGCTCGTCGCGGTCTACGATGCCTTCGACGGCCCCCGTGACGACCTCGACCTTTATGAGGCGATCGCCGCGGAACTCGGTGCCGGCACGGTCATCGACCTCGGGTGCGGAACCGGGGTCTTCGCCCGCAGGCTGGCCCGGACCGGGATCCGAGTAATCGGGATCGATCCCGCCCAGGCCTCGATCGACCTCGCCGAGGCGGCCGCCGCGAAGGAGTCCCTGTCAGTCGACTTCCGGTCGGGCACCTCGGCCGACATCCCCGCGATCGACGCCGACCTCGTGACGATGACGGGCAACGTCGCCCAGGTCTTCCTCGGCCTCGATGAGCTGCGCGGCGTCTTCGCCGACTGCGCCCGCGGGCTGCGACGGGGCGGCCACCTCGCCTTCGAGTCCCGGATCCCCGAGACGAAGCCGTGGACGGACTGGGCGGACCGGCAGCCGAAGACCCTGGAGGTCGACGGCATCGGCGAGGTCACCGAGACGTTCGTCCTCGGACAGGTCGACCTGCCCTTCGTCTCCTTCACCCACCTCTACCGCTTCGCCGCCACCAGCGACACCATCGGATCCCGCTCCCGACTGCGGTTCCACGGGAAGGCGGAGATCACCTCGGCGCTGGAGCAGGCGGGCTTCGCCGTACGCGAGATCAGGGACGCACCGGACCGGATCGGACGGGAATGGGTCTTCCTCGCCGAGAGACTGTGACGATCCCACCGCCGCGCATGAGCATCGGGTTCACAGACGCAGCGCGGATCCACCGCCTCGCGGGATAGCGCGGCTACCGTCCGAAACGGCGCTGGCGCAGGCCGTAGTCGCGCACTGCCCGGAGGAAGTCCGTGCGTCGGAAGTCGGGCCAGTACGTTTCGCAGAAGTAGAACTCCGAGTACGCCGACTGCCACATGAGGAACCCGGAGAGTCGCTGCTCGCCTGAGGAGCGGATGATGAGGTCGGGGTCCGGCTGGCCCTTCGTGTAGAGGTGGGCGCCGATCTGCTCGGGTGAGAGTTCGGCGATGATCGTCTCGAGGTCCGTGCCCTCGTCCTGCCGGGTGCGCAGCAGCGATTTGACCGCGTTGACGATCTCCTGTCGCCCCCCGTAGCCGACGGCGACGTTGACGCGCATTCCGCCCTCCCCCGAACAGCTCGCCGCTTCGAGGCGCTGCCGCAGGTCGGGTGGGAGGATCTCGAGGTCCCCGACGAGCTGGACCCCCACGCCGTCGAGCTTCGCGATCCGCTCGACCATGTCGGAGATGATCTCGATGAGCACGGCGACCTCGTCGGCGGAGCGGGCGAGGTTCTCCTTCGAGAGGACATAGAGGGTGACGATCTCGACGTCGACCTCCTGGCACCAGCCGAGGAACTCGACGATCTTGTCCGCTCCCGCACGGTGCCCGTCGGCGGTGGTCGCTCCGAACTCCTTCGCCCACCGCCGGTTGCCGTCGGTGATGACACCGACATGCCTGGGGACGGGCACCGAGGTCTCGAGCTCGCGCAGCAGTCTCCGCTCGTAGAGACGGTAGAGCAGGCTCACCGGTCGTGCCACGACGTCCTCATTCCCATTCCTCGCCGGTCGGTCGAACACCATACAGAGTACTATCCCCGAGCGCGCTGACCTGCGGCTGCCGCGAAGGCGCGGACACGGAACGCACATGACCACCACATGAGCCGTTGGCCCGGCTGCCAGGAGACCCGGATAGATTGGGGTCATGAATGCTCCCGTCACGGACCCGCCCGCGCTCGATCAGCCTGCGAATCCGCCGCGGGAGCCCCGCTATCCCCTCCGCGTCGCCCGCCGCCGCTCGGCGCTGCGCAGCGAGCTCGGCAAGCTCGCCGGCCAGGTCAAACCCAAGCTGCGGGGATGGTTCCATGCCGGTGCGTTCCCGCTGGCGATGATCGGCGGCTTCGCCCTCGTCATCATCTCCCCGACGATCGAATCGCGGCTGGCAGCCTCGATCTTCGCGGTCACCGGCATGCTCCTCTTCGGCACCTCGGCGGTCTACCACCGTGGCCGCTGGCGGACCAAGGCTCGCCTCATCCTCCGCCGTCTCGACCACGCGAACATCTTCCTCATCACCGCGGGCACGTACACTCCGCTGGCCGTGCTCATGCTCGACACGCAGCAGGCGATCGTGCTCCTGTCCGTCCTCTGGGGTGCCGCAGCCCTCGGGGTGGCGTTCCGGACGATCTTCACCACCGCGCCGAGGTGGCTCTTCGTTCCCATCTACGTCGGCTTCGGCATCGCCGGAGTCGGCTACATCCCGCAGATCTGGGCGACTCTGCCCGCGGTCGGCATCCTCGTCGTCGCCGGCGGAGTCTGCTACATCGCCGGAGCCGTCATCTACGGCATCAAACGGCCGAACCCCTCACCGAAATGGCTCGGGTTCCACGAGATCTTCCACATCCTCACGATCGCCGGCTACGGCTGCCATCTCGCGGCCCTGCTCGTCGCGGCGGTCGCCGCGTACTGAGACGGCGCACCCTGGACAGGGCGCGACCTGAGACGAGACGAAGCGGACTGTCCCGGCTGCGGCTCTGAGAGCGCCGCCGAGCTCACTCGCTCGGGGCTTCGGCGGACTCAGCTGCGGTCGGTGCCCTCAGGACGTGGGGTCTCCCCCGCCGGCCTCTCACCGTCGTCGGCGCTGTCACGGTCGGCTGCCTCGGCGGGCGACTCTCCACGGTCGGCCCCCGTGTCCGGCTCGTCATCGCGTACGGCCTCCGGCGCGTTAGCCCCGGAAAGCGTCGACTGGTTGGGCACGGCATACTTGCGCAGCGGAATCGGGTAGGCGTCGCTGGCGCGCGAGCGCGCACGCACCCGCCGCACCCGCTTGAGCGCGTCGCGGATGAGGAAGATCGCCACGACGACGATCGCGAACGTCGTGAGGAAGCCGATCGTTCCCGGGGTGACGAGGTCGGGATCAGGTCCCCCGCTCGGCGTCTCCGTCGCGGCGAGGACCGAGAGGGGGGCCGGCAGGGTCGTCACGGATACGGCAGAGAGGCTCATGCGCTCTCCTCCTCACGGTCGTCGGCGTCCGAGGCGGACGGCAGCATCCCCTCGGCGGGAACCTGGCGACCGTCGTCGAAGCGGACGCCGGCGAAGAGATCGGACTCTTGGAAGTCCTCCCCCGGTCTCAGCGGCTCACGGTCGGTGTCGTCGACCGCGAGTTCGAACTCCTCGGTCGGCCAGTACGTGCGCGCCGCCTGCCGGGACGCGGAGAAGAACCCGCCTTCGGGATCGATCTGCGTCGCATGCGAGAGGAGCGCGCGATCGCGGGCGTCGAAGTACCCGCGGCAGTCGATGCGGGTCGAGAGCCAGTTGGGGCGTTCGGCGGCGCGCTTGCGGAAGTCGTCGATGTGCTCGGCGAACGGAGACTCGAGGCCGGCCTCGAGCATCTTCTCGTGGATCGTGATCCACTTCTTCGTCGACAGATCCTGGTTGTAGTAGACCTTCTGCACCGACCACGGGGCGCCGAGTTCGGGATGCGCGTCGGGATCGGCGGCTGCGGCGACGGCTGCCATGGTCACGGCGTGGTTCTTGATGTGATCGGGGTGCGGGTAACCGCCGAGCTCGTCGTAGGTGGTCACGACCTGCGGACGGAACTGGCGGATGATGTGGACGAGTGGGAGCATCGCGATCTCAGTCGGCACCCGGTAGAAGCATCCGGCGGGGATCTCCTCGTCGAAGTCCCCCTCCGGCAGACCCGAGTCGACGTGACCGACCCAGACGTGCTCGGCCCCGAGCGCCGAGGCCGCCGCCGCCATCTCCTCACGGCGGAGGCCGGCGATGTCCCGGGAGGCCTTCGGAGACTGGAGGAGAGCCGGGTTGAGGATGTCTCCGGCCTCGCCGCCGGTCATCGTGGCGATGAGGACACGCGCGCCGAGGTCAGCGTACTTCGCACTCGTGGCCGCGCCCTTCGACGACTCGTCGTCAGGGTGCGCGTGGACGGCCAGCAGTCGCAGCCCATCGTATGGAAGCGCAGACATGTCTCGATGGTCCCCTCTCGGTTCGGCTGTGAGCCGTTCCTCACTCTGTCCGTGCCTGAGCAGGATCGCCGCACACGGATCGACTACTCTAGGTTAGTGCGCGAAGGCGACAGATGAGGAATTCAATGACTGAGGTTACAGCCGCAGAACCGCAGGGCGACCGATACGGGCGCGCCCGCACCCCGCGACGCCGCCTCAGCCGCAGGGCGACTTACCTCGCCGCAGCCGCCATCGCCGTCACCGTCGTCGTCATCGGCATCTTCGCGTTCCAGCCGTCGACGACTCCGACCGACCCCAAGACGCTCGGCTACACGGTCAACGACTCGGCGAGCACGACGGTGAGCGTGGGGATCTACCCCGACCGTGAGCGCAGCGTCCACTGCATCGTCCAGGCCACCAACAGCAACGAGGCGATCGTCGGCTTCACGGAGGTCAGCCTCCCCGCCGACCCACAGGCCGACCCCACTTCGGCCCAGGGACTCACCGTCGAGGTCGCGACCACACAGCTCGCCGCCTCGGGGCACGCCGACGCCTGCTGGTTCGAGTGAGGCGGGTGCCCTCACCTGCGTGAGGCACACCCCGCCCGAGGCACACCCCGGCAGAATGCAAATCCGCTTGCCTCCTCGGCACCCGACCGACTGCCGCGTCCGCGCAAGGTGCCTTTTCGAGCCCCTGGCGCGGACGGCGCGCGTCCTCCCAGACGGCGACCGGTGTGTGCAGAACAGCGAACCGCTGTCCGAATCGTGACCCAGATCATCGAAATCCTGCCCAGATGGGTTAGAATGTAGTTTCATTCACCACCCGGGCGTACCCCACGCCCGGTTTTTCGTTGCCTGACATGCCGTCAGTGCACCGAACCGAAGAAGGAGAAGTCATGACCGAGGATGTCACCCAGGAAGAGACATGGTTGACCCAGGAAGCCTTCGACCGCCTGTCGAAGGAACTTGAACACCTCTCCGGACCGGGACGTGCAGAGATTGCTGAGAAAATCGAAGCCGCCCGCGACGAGGGTGACTTGAAGGAGAACGGCGGCTACCACGCGGCACGCGAGGAGCAGGGCAAGCAGGAGGTTCGCATCCGCCAGCTCGAACAGCTCCTGCGCTCGGCGAAGGTCGGATCGAGCGAGAGCGACGGCAAGACCGTCTCCCCCGGATCCGTCGTCACGGCGAAGGTCGCGGGCAACGAGATGCGCTTCCTGCTCGGCAGCCGTGAGATTGCCGGCGACTCCGACATCGACGTGTTCTCGGAGAAGTCGCCGCTCGGCGCGGCCGTGCTCGGCACCTCCGTCGGGGACAAGACGAGCTACGAAGCTCCCAACGGCAAGGAGATCGCCGTCGAGGTGACGAAGATCGAGGCGTTCTCGGGCTGAGTCGACCTCAGCAGTCGGGTGCCGACCCCGACGCACACAGACCGGAGGGCGGGTGCACACTGCACCCGCCCTCCGGTCTTCTCTCTGCGCGCAGTGGTCGCAGTGCGCGGTCTCTGTTCCTGTCCGCAGAACTGAACGACAACCGCTCGGTCTGAGACCGCACGCGCTGGTCCGATCCAGCGCGCACGGATCAGAACCGAGCGGTTGCCTCGTCAAGGTCGGTCAGGACCGCCGCCGGCGCGGCTGGTCGCCCGAATCGCGGCCGCCATCGACCGCTCCACCCGGGGAGTCACTGTCAGCGGCGCCCTCTCGGGGGCCCGACGCGGAACCGCGCTCCTGCGCGGAGTCGTGGATCGCCTCGGCGAGCCTGTCCTCCGCTTCGTCGAGGACCGCTCCCGCCTCCGTGTCCGCCTCCGTGGCCTCCGGCGGCGCGGATCCGCCGCGAGGGCCGTTCGCGTGGACGATGTAGGTGACGACCGTGTTGAGCACCGCGATCGCCGGAACCGCGAAGAGCGCACCGACGATGCCGAAGAGGAAGCCGCCGGCAGCGACGGCGAGGACGACGGCGAGCGGGTGGACGGAGACGGCCTTGCCCATGAGGAACGGCTGGAGGACGTGGCCTTCGAGCTGCTGTACACCGATGACGACGGCGAGCATGATGATCGCTGCGACCGGTCCGTTGGAGACGAGCGCGACGACGACGGCGACGACACCCGAGGCGATGGCACCGACGATCGGGATGAACGAGGAGAGGAAGACGAGCAGGGTGAGCGGGAGGACGAGCGGGATCCCGAGGATCGCCGCACCGATGCCGATGCCGATCGCGTCGACGCCGGCGACGAGGATCTGCACCCGCACGTACTGCGTGAGCGTCGTCCATCCGCGCTGAGCGGCACCGATCGCCACGGGCTGGGCGGGCAGCGGGAGGAGGTTCATCACCCAGCGGAAGATCCGCTTGCCGTCGTAGAGGAAGAAGAACGTCGTGAACAGGCACAGGAGCAGGCCGGCGAGGAAGGATCCGACCGAGGAGGTCGCCTGCAGCGCACCGCCGAGCAGCTCCGAGCTGTTGGACTGGAGGAACTGCGTCGCCGATTCGATGCCGTCGTTGATGTAGCCCGAGATCGTCCGCGAGTCGATGCCGAACGGGTTCTGCGAGAGCCAGTCGCTGATGCTCGAGAAGCCGGCCATGACCTGCGTGACGAGGTCGGGCATCCCCGAGTAGATCTGCTGGCCGACGAGGGTGAAGAGCCCGGCGACGAGGATGATGAACCCGAAGAAGGCGATGATCGTCGCGAGCACCCGCGGCATCCCCTTCTTCACGAACCATCCGGTCAGCGGGCCGAGGAGGGCGGCGAGGAGAAGGGCGATGAGGACGGGCAGGAGGACATGCCAGACCTTCGAGAGCAGCCAGAATCCGACGCCGATCCCGATGAGGACGACGATCGAACGCCACGACCAGGCTGCGGCGACGCGCAGTCCCGGGGAGACGTAGGGCTCGGATCCGGCCTCGACGCGGGAATGGGCGATCGCCTCGGGGCTGATCTCTCCCGCGTGGCCTTCATCGCGGTCGGGTCGGCCTGCGCTCTCGCCCCGTCGCTTCGACGTCCAGGCGCCGCGCAGCCGGTACTGTGATGGCGTGTTCTCGTTCTCTGACATGCTCCAACAATAGTTGGTCTCCACGCACCGCAGGTGGAATGATGACCGGAGAGGGAGGGTGATTCTTGTGGGAAAGCGCATGCTCTACGCCGTCGCCACCATGACAGGCACAGCTGTCGGAATCGGAGCGTCGGCGGCAGGCCTGCTCCGGCACCAGGCCTCGTCCCTGCGACGGGGGTTCGACGACGACACCGACCGTCCCTTCCCCTCCATCGCCGAGGTGGTGCCCCCACCCGCCGGCACCGCAGCCGACGCCGGTCCGGCCACCGGTGACGATGATCCGGCGACCCTGGCCGTCATCGGCGATTCGTGGGTGTGCGGGATCGGCATCGACGATCCCCACGACGCCCCGGCCATGCTCATCGCCCGCGGGCTCGCGCGACTGCTCGGCACCTCGGTGCGCGTCGAGTCGACGGCGCGGCCGTCGGCGCTCTCCGACGATCTCGCGGCACAGGTCGTTGAGACCCTGCGCTCGACTCGTCTCTCCCGCCAGGGGTCCGACTCGCCACGGTCCGTTCAGCGTCGGTTCGCGATCATCTCGATCGGCACCGGCGACGTCATCCACCCCATCCACGGACCCATCGGCATCCCGGCCCTCAACCAGGCGATCAACCGCCTCCAGCGCGAAGGTCGGTACACGGTCTTCGTCCTCGTCTGCCCCAACCTCGGCGGGCTGCCGGGTCTGCGCGACCCGCTGAAAACGGTGCTCCGCCGCTCCTCACGTGTCCTCGCAGGATCGCAGTGGCTCGCCGCGCTCGCGGCGCGAGCGGTGCCGCTGCAGGCGACCGGATCACTGACCGGAACGACCCGGAAATCGCTGCTCAACGAATCCGGGCGCTTCCCCAGCGCTCTCGGCTACGCACAGCTCGCCTCGACCGTGCTCGCGGCCATCGCCGAACGCATCGACGCCCGCATCGCCGTCGACCGCGCCCATGACATCCCCGACGACACGCGCGAGGCGTCCGCGGACGCCGAGGCTGCGGACACCCCGACCGATGCCGCAAACGCTCCGGCCGACGCCGCGACACCCGCCCAAGCGAGCCCCGCCGAAGCAGGAGGGTCCGACCGGTGATCCCCGTCGTCCTCGCCTCGCAGTCACCGTCGAGGCGCGAGATCCTCACGGCCTCGGGCATCGATCCCACCGTCATCGTCTCCGAGGTCGATGAGCACGCGATCGAGGAGACGTTCACCGGGTCCGTCGGCGACCTCACCACCGCGCTCTCTGCGGCCAAGGCGCAGGCCGTTCTCGACCGCATCGAAGGCATGGAGCCCGACGATCTCCCCGAGTCCCTGCGCGAGGCGGCCACGGCCGTCGTCATCGCCGGCGATTCGCTCCTCGAGCACAACGGCCAGGCGATCGGGAAGCCGGGCACTGCCGAACGCACCCGCGAGATCTGGGCGGACATGGCGGGGGCGTGGACGACGCTGCACTCCGGGCACACGCTCGCCCTGCTCGAGCGGGCAACGACCGCTGAGCGCTTCGCGGCCCGCGACCTGCGCTCGCGCCGCTCGTCGACCGCCGTGCTCATCGGCACCCCCACCCCTGCCGAGCTCGAGGCCTACATCGCCACCGAAGAGCCGTTCCACGTCGCCGGGGCACTGACGATCGACGGGTACGGCGGAGCGTTCGTCGAGCGGCTCGACGGCGACCATCTCACCGTGCTCGGGCTCAGCCTGCCCGTTGTGAGGGAACTCGCGCAGGACATGGGCCTCTTCTGGCCCGATCTCTGGTCCTCCCGGGGTTAGACTCGGACAGGTCGAGCGGACACGCCCGAACACCTTGAAGTTTTGCGCTCAGGTTTTTATCGGTGGCCTACAAAGAGTTGGCGGCAATCCCTAAATTGATCTGTGATCATACAAAAGGAGCGCCATGACCACAGTCCTCCCCGACGAGACGACCGCATCGCTGTCCACGCACGTCCCCACGGCCCCAGTGCGCCGCATCCTCATCGCCAATCGCGGTGAGATCGCCCTGCGCATCATCCGGGCGGCCCACGATCTGGGACTCAAGGCGATCGCCGTCTACACCCGAGCCGATGCGGACGCCGAGTTCGTCTCGCTCGCCGATGACGCCTGGCTGCTCGAGGGCACCGGCGCTGGGGAGACCTACCTCGACATCGACAAGATCCTCGCCCTTGCCAAGCGCTCCGGGGCCGACGCCATCCACCCCGGCTACGGCTACCTCGCCGAGAACGCCCTCTTCGCCCAGGCCGTCATCGACGCCGGGCTCACCTGGGTCGGGCCTCCCCCGGCTGCCATCGAACTCCTCGGCGACAAGTCCGGTGCCCGTGAGGTCGCCGAGGCGGTCTCCGCCCCGGTCGCACCCGGCTCCGACGGCGCCGTCGCCGATCTCGCCGAAGCCGCCGAGGTCGCCGAGCGCATCGGCTACCCCGTCGTCATCAAGGCCGTCCACGGCGGCGGCGGCCGCGGCTTCCGCGCCTGCGCAAGCGCTGACGACCTCGAGACCGCCTACGCGGCCGCGACCCGGGAGGCACTCGCCGCCTTCGGTCGCGGCGAATGCCTCATCGAGAAGCAGATCGTCCACCCGCGCCACATCGAGACCCAGTGCCTGGCCGACTCGTTCGGCAATGTCCGCGTCCTCTCGACCCGTGACTGCACGCTCCAGCGCCGCAACCAGAAGATCGTCGAAGAGGCGCCGGCCCCGTTCCTCACCGAGGAGCAGGAGCGCATCGTCACCGAGGCCTCGATCCGCGTCCTCGCCCACGTCGGCTACGTGGGTGCCGCCACCTGCGAGTTCCTCCTCGGCACCGACGGCACGATCATCTTCATGGAGGCCAACGCCCGCATCCAGGTCGAGCACACCGTCACCGAGGAGGTCACGGGAGTCGATCTCGTCGGCTGGCAGCTGCGCATCGCCTCGGGCGAACGCCTGCCCGATGCCTTCCCCGCCGTCCGCGGACACTCCATCCAGTTCCGCATCAACGCCGAGGATCCCACGACCTTCTTCCCCGCCACCGGCACCGTGAAGAACTACCGGGCACCGGCCGGACCCGGTGTGCGGCTCGATTCGGGCATCGGCGAGGGCAGCGTCGTCGGCACCGACTTCGACCCGATGCTCGCGAAGCTCATCATCACCGGCGCCGATCGCGATCAGGCACTGGCCCGGTCCCGGCGGGCGCTTGCCGAATACCGCATCGACGGCGTCTCGACGCTGCTGCCGCTGCACCGCGTCCTCGTCTCCGAACCGGCCTTCGCCGGGGACTTCGACGTGTGGACCAACTGGCTTGAAACCGCGTTCGTCAACCCGCTCGCCACACCGAACACAGGAGATCACATGAGCACCTCTGCTGACAGCTTCAGTGTCGTCGTCGAGGTCGACGGTCGACGGATGACGGTCTCGGTTCCCAAGGACGTCATCTCCGACCTCGGACATGTGCCGAGCCCGAGCGTGCCGCGCCGCAAGCGCAACCTCCGCCGCAAGGGCGCTCAGCTCGCCGACGAGTCGAATGCGCTCAACGCCCCGATGCAGGGCACGATCGTCTCGGTCGCCGTGTCCGCCGGCGACGTCGTCGAAGCCGGTGACACGCTCGCCGTCATCGAGGCGATGAAGATGGAACAGCCCCTCAAGGCCGGCCACTCGGGCACGGTCTCCGAGGTCCTCGTCGACGCGGGCACCGCTGTGAAGTCGGGTGAGCCGATCATCCGCTTCGCCGCCTGAGACCCGGTCTCTGCGCCGCTGCCCGGATCACCGACGGAGGTCGGTGATCCGGGCACCGATGTATTCGGACTCGGCGTCGTTGCCCGGGCACTCGAGGGCCTCGTTGAATGCCTCTTCGGCGTCGGCGTCGCGACCGAGCTCGCGCAGGGTGATCGCCCGTGCGATGTGGAACGGCCGGTGACGGCGCAGCCGGGGTTCTGAGGCGAGGGCGTCGAGGGCGGTCAGCGCCGCCGCGGGACCGTCGACCCGCCCGCGGACCACGGCGAGGTTGAGGGCGACGACCGGGGAGGGGTCGAGCCTGACAAGCATCCGGTAGAGGACGAGGATCTGGGCCCAGTCGGTGTCTTCGTAGGTGGCAGCCTCTGCGTGGAGGGCGGCGATCGCCGCCTGCACCGTGTACGGCCCGGCGCCCGGGCGACCGGCCGCGGTCCGCGCGAGACCGAGCCCCTCGGCGATGAGGGTGGAGTTCCAGTCGGCCCGATCCTGCTCGGACAGCGGGATCGGCGAACCGTCGGCGGCGATCCGCGCCGCCGCCCGCGCTCGGGTGAGCAGTAGCAGAGCGAGGAGACCGAGCGCCTCCGTCGATTCGGGCAGGAGCCGCACGAGGAGGCGGCTGAGCCCGATCGCCTCCTCCTGGACGTCGACGCGGGCATGGGACGGACCGGTCGAGGCGGTGAATCCCTGGGTGAAGACGAGGTAGACGGCGCGGAGCACCCCCGGCAGGCGCTCCTCGAGCTCGGTGGGTCCGGGTCGGCCGAAGGGGATGCCGGTGGCTGTGATCCGCTTCTTCGCGCGCACGATCCGCTGCTGCATCGCCGTCGTGTCGACGAGGAAGGCCGCCGCCACCTCGGCGGTGGTCCAGCCGGCGAGGAAGCGAAGGATGAGCACGATCCTCTCGCCCTCGCGCAGAGTGGGATGGGCGCACGTGAAGAAGAGCCCCAGCCGTTCGTCGGGGATGTCGACTGAGCTCAGGGCCTCGCCGAGGCGGTCGGCGTGGTCCTCGTGGTCCCCCGGCTGGGTCTCGTCCTCGATCCGGAGGCGGGCAAGGCTGCGTGCGCGGGTCGCATCGGTGCGGATGAGGTCGATCGCGCGGTTCTTCGCCGTCGTCATCAGCCACGCCTGTGGACGCTGTGGGACGCCGCGGGCCGGCCAGGACTCGACGGCACGGACCATGGCATCGGCCAGAGCCTCCTCGGCGAGGTCGAGGTCGTGGAACTTCGTCGCGAGAGCGGCGAGCAGCCGCCCGTGGTCCTCGCGCCCGATGGCGGTGAGGACCAGGGCGGCGTCCGTCCCGGCGGTGTCCATCAGTAGTCGGCGACCGGCCGGATCTCGATGTGCCCGGCACGCGATCCGGGGCTCCGCTTCGCCCAGGCGATCGCGTCGTCGATCGTCGGGACCTCGATGACGTAGCTGCCGCCGACGAATTCGCCGGATTCGGCGAACGGCCCGGAGGTGACGACGGAGTCGCTGACCCGCACCCCGTGTTCGGGGCCGTCGAGGGCGAAGCCGCCGACGACGATGCCCGCGTCGGTGATCTCCTTGTCGAAGGCCATGAACTCGGCCGGGTCGGGACCGCCGTCCTCACCGCAGTCGGCGTCGGTGACGTTGCCCATGAGCAGCAGTGCGTACTTCATGTCTCTCTCCCTTGGTCCGAGGCTCCTGGCGGGAGCCTATCGATGTCGGGCGGAGGTGCCTGACACCACTCTGACGTATCGGGGAGGGCGAAATCGACAGCTGCGGGAGGGAAATTCCCTAGAGGTGCCGGTGGAGTCGGCGCGATGCCTCGGTCAGCGAGCCGCTGAGCGAGGGATAGACGACGAAGGAGGCCGAGAGCTGGTCGACAGTGAGGCGGTTCTCCACGGCTATGGTGATGGGGAGGATGAGTTCACTGGCGCGCGGGCCGACGACGACGCCGCCGAGGATCGATCCGGAGCCGCGCCGGGCGAAGATCTTGACGAAGCCGTCCTCGATGCCGAGCATCTTCGCCCTCGGGTTCGTGTCGAGCGGGAGCATGACGGTGTCGATGTCCGTGGGGTTCTCGCGGTAGTTCTGCTGTGTGAAGCCGACGGTCGCGATCTCCGGAGCGGTGAAGACGTTCGAGGCGACATTGCGCAGCTTGAGCGGCTGCACGGCATCGCCGAGAGCGTGCGACATCGCGATCCGGCCCTGCATCGCCGCGACCGAGGCGAGCGGGAGGACGCCGGTGCAGTCGCCCGCGGCATAGATGCCCGGACGCGAGGTGCGGGAGACGCCGTCGACGACGATGTGTCCCGACTCGCTGACCTTGACCCCGGCGGCTTCGAGTCCGAGGTCGGCGGTGTTGGGGATCGAGCCGACGGCCATGAGGCAGTGCGAACCTTCGACCCGGCGGCCGTCGGCGAGAGTGACTTCGACCCCGTTCTCGGTGCGCTTGACCGATTCGGCACGGGAGCGGGAGAGAACGTTCATGCCCTTGGCGCGGAAGACGGACTCGAGGACGTCTGCGGCGTCCTCGTCCTGCCCTGGCAGGACCTTCTCGCGCGAGGAGACGAGGGTGACGTTCGCTCCGAGCGCGCGATACGCCGAGGCGAACTCGGCACCCGTGACACCGGAGCCGACGACGATGAGGTGTTCGGGCAGCTCTTCGAGTTCGTAGAGCTGCGTCCACGAGAGGATCCGCTCGCCGTCGGGCTTCGCGGTGTCGAGTTCGCGGGGGTGGGCGCCGACGGCGAGCAGGATCGTCGAGGCGCGCAGCGTGTACTCGGTCCCGTTCTTCTCGACGACTTCCACCCGGTCGCGGTCGACGAGCTTCGCGCTGCCCTTGATGACCTTGACGCCGGCGCGGATGAGCCCGTCGTGGATGTCGTCGGCCTGAGCGTCGGCGAGGGAGAGGATGCGCTCATTGACGGCTTTGAGGTCCGCGACCACCCGGTCGTGGTCGGGGGTCTCCTCGTGGTCGTCGTCGGCGGCGGTGATCCGGATGCCGAGGCTCGCCGAGCGCGTGATCTCATCCATCATCTCCGCCGTGGCGATGAGGGACTTCGAGGGCACGACGTCGGTGACGACGGCGGCACCGCCGCAGCGATTGCGTTCGATGAGCATGACGTCGGCGCCGAGCTGGGCGGCGGCGAGAGCGGCTTCGTAGCCGCCGGGGCCTCCGCCGATGACGACGACGCGATCTGCTGCGGATTCAAATTCTTCGTTCACGGCTCAATCCTCTCAAATCGCCGGGGCCTGGGCGAATGAGCACTCCGGGTGCTCCTGGGCGGTGCCGACGAGCACCCGCGCGGTGAAGTTCAGGCCTCGGTCCCCTCGGCGTCGGTCGCAGCTGCCGCCGCGGTCGCCTCGGCGATGTCGACGACCTCGGCGGTGTCACGGTGGAGGGCGGAGAGGGTGACGTAGGACTGCGCGTTCGCCCGGACCTTCTCGACCGCGTCGTCGCTCATCGCCCGGCGCACCTTGCCGGGGACGCCGGCGACGAGCGAGCGAGGTGGGATGTCGGTGCCCTCGAGCACGACGGTGCCGGCGGCGATGAGGGATTCGGTTCCGATGTGGGCGTCGTTGAGGACGGTCGCGTGCATGCCGATGAGGACGTCGTCGTCGACTCTCGCGCCGTGGACGAGGGCCTGGTGGCCGATCGACACCCGCTTGCCGATGACGACGGGTTTGCCCTCGTCGGTGTGCATGACGGTGTTGTCCTGGACGTTCGAGTCCTCGCCGATCGTGATCGGCGCCTTCTCGGCCCGGAGCACGCAGCCGTAGAAGATGCCGGCGCCCCGCTTCACGTGGACGTCGCCGACAAGGGTGGCTCCGGCTGCGACGAATGCTCCGGGATCGATCTGCGGGGTGTGCCCTCCGACCGAGATGATGCGTGCCTGCGAATCCGTCATGAGTCCTCCATCGGTTCTCTCGTCCTCGTGTGAGTGTTCTGTGCTCGCGCTCTCGGGTGCCGGGCCTCGTCGGCGAGAGCGCACGACGTCGTGCGCACCGGCTCACTCGGCGCGGTGCCGGACCACGGGATGGGACCGTCACCGCTGTCAGTCTACCCACCCCGTCGGCGGCGTCCCGGCGGTCGGATTCCCGGCCGCACCGCGCGCGTCACGCGGGTCCTCGACTTCATGTCTGCGGCGGGTGCCATTCACTTCGAGGACACCCGGCTTCTGCAGAGTGAGACGCGCGATGGACGGATTTGCGTCGAGGACCCCATAGCAGGAGAATGGGCAGAATATTTGTCAGAAACTTCACACTGCCAGACTCTTGTGTGCCCAAAACGGTTATGTGAACCTTGACTGTGAGAGTGAGCGCGCCTCTGTTGACGTGCGCGCACACCAGGTTTCACCCATCTCCGTCGAAAGGTCACCATGGATTGGCGACACCGTGCAGCGTGCCTCAATGAGGATCCGGAACTGTTCTTCCCCATCGGGAACACGGGACCAGCCCTGCTTCAGATCGAAGAGGCCAAGACTGTGTGCCGTCGCTGCGAAGTGGCCGAGACCTGCCTCCAGTGGGCACTCGAATCCGGACAGGATGCGGGCGTCTGGGGCGGACTGAGTGAAGACGAGCGCCGCGCGCTCAAGCGCCGGGCCGCCCGGGCACGTCGCGCAGGCTGACCGCGCGGAACCCGCACCCCCATTCTTCGTCAGAGTCCCCTGCTTCGACCGCGATCACCGTGATCGGAGCTGGGGACTCTGTCATGTCCGCACGCCTGCCGCGACGGCACAACCGCCCGAGCACACCGCACTCTTCGCGCCACACCGCACGCGCGTCTGCACATCGCACGCGTGGCGCCACGACATACCCGCAGCGCCACACCGCACGCGCAGCCCAGCACCTCAGCGGCGCAGCGACACAACCTCCCCGTGCACGTGGATGATTCTGCGCTACGGGTGCGGGATGGCGCAGCGGGCGCTCGGTGCAGGACGGCCCATGAGTGGATGATTCGGGCCTGCGCGTGCTCAGTCGTACGAGTCGGGACGCAGCGGCACGTCGAGGATCGCCTCGGTGCCGCCGCCGTCGCGCTCCCGCCACTGGATCGAACCGGCGAGGTCCGCGGAGACGAGAGTCCGCACGATCTGCGTGCCCAGACCGTTGCCCGGGCTCTGCGCGTCACCGAGTCCGACCCCGTCGTCGGCGATCGTGACATGGAGGTGGTCCCCGTCGCGTTCGGGGATGACCCACACGTGCCCTTCGAGGGTCTCCCCCGGTCCGAGGCTCTCCTGCTTCTCGAGCGGGAAGCCATGCTCGATGGCGTTGGTGATGAGCTCGGTGATGGCCAGCGCCAGGGAGGTCGCATCGGCTGAGGAGATCGTCCCGAAGCTGCCGCGTCGCTGGAGGCTGACCTGGACGAGCGGACTCGTCAGCTCCGGGGTGAGCCGAAGCCCCTTGTCGACGACCTCGTCGAAGTCGACCTCCGATTCCACTCCCTGACTGAGCACATCGTGGACGACGGCGATGATCGAGACCCTCCGCATCGCCTCCGACAGCGCAGCCTTCGCGGCAGGGTTGTCGATGCGCCTCGTCTGCAGGCGCAGCAGCGCGGAGACCGTCTGCAGGTTGTTCTTCACCCGATGGTGCATCTCCTTGATCATCGCGTCGCGGGAGAGCAGCTCGCGCTTGCGCCGCCTGATCTCCGAGACGTCGCGGGCGAGCACGATCGCCCCGGTCCGCTGCCCGTCGTCGGTGAGCGGGATCGCCCGCAGCGACACGCTTGTGCGCCCGACCTCGAGCTCGGTGCGCCAGGGCGCGCGGCCGGTGAGCACGAGCGGCAGCGTCTCGTCGACCTGTCGGAGCTCCGTGCTCAGAGTCGAGACCACCTCGGCGAGGTAAGCGCCCTCGATCTCGCCCCCGTGCCCGAGACGGTGCATGAGCGAGACCGCGTTCGGGGAGGCGTACTGGACGCGTGAGTCACGGTCGAGGACGAAGATGCCGTCACCGACCCGCGGTTCGCCGTGGCGGACTCCGCTCGGCGCCTCACGGTCGGGGAACGCCCCCTGCGCGATCATCGTGAGCAGAGCCATCGCTGCCTCACGGTAGTGCTTCTCCAGACGTGACGAACCCCGCCGGCGCAGATCTTCCGAGTAGCGGACGAGGATCGCGATCGTCTCCCCGTGGCGGACCAGCGGCACCGCCTCCGCACACACCTCGGTCTCCTCGGTGCCCACGCCCACGCCGAGGCACTTCGCCGGTGCGACCTCGGTCACGAGCTCCCCCGACCGCACCGCGGCGCCGAGGAGGTCCTTCTCCAGACCCGTCGCCCGAGCACCGAGGAGGTCCCGGTTGAACAGCGTCGGGCCCGTGGTCGGCCGCGCATGCGCGACGACCGTGTACGCCCCGGATGCCGAGGGTACCCAGAGCACGAGGTCGGCGAAGGAGAGATCGGCGATGAGTTGCCAGTCCCCCACGAGGAGGTGGAGGTACTCGACATCGGCCTCGTCGGTGATGCCTTCGGCGGCGAGCTGTTCGTTGAGCACGGTGTCCCTCTCGGTGGTCCTCGTCAGCGGTCCGGCGAATCGTCAGCGGGCTCGGGGTCCGACCCCGAGCCCGCTGAGACGAACGCTATCATCAGGCGCTGTGCTCGGACTCCCAGGCCGAGGACCGCACCACACCGCGCATCATGCGCAGGAGCACCGACAGGGGCGCCTGCGTGACGGTCTCCAGCGCGAGGACGGTCTCGATGGTCTCGAGCACGCGGGCGGCGACCGTCTCGTTGCGTTCGAGCCATTCGCTCAGCCGCTGCTTCGCACGTTCGTCGGGGCTGCCCGAGATCGGCGAGTCCGTGGCCGCGATGACGGAGCCGGCGACCGAGAGGATCGCGGAGTAGAAGTCGTCGCGCAGGGAACCGCGGGCCAGCGCCGACCAGCGGTCGGAGCGGTCGAGGTCTCCGATGAGCGCGAGCACCTGCGAACCCGAGAACATGTCGTTGACGGCGTAGTACACCTCGGCGACATCCTCGGCGGACTCGTTGGTCCGCGCTGCGAGCTGGGTGATGTCGAGGAGGGCGAACTCGTCGAGCAGAGCAGCCGCGCGCCATGCGAGCTCCTCGGGCACACCGTCGTCGATGTAGCCCTGTGCCTTGGCCTGCATCGCCTCGGCGTCGAAGCCGTCGACGAGGTCGGGCACACGCGAGCGCAGGGCGGCGACGACCTTGCCGTAGTTCTCGATGCCCGAATCGACGTCGAGGGTGTCCGGGGCCTGCTGGACGAGCCAGCGCGAGGACCGGTCGAGCAGCCGCACGTAGTCGTGCTGGAGCCGGACCTGGACCTCGGTCGGCACCTGGTTGTCGAGCGCGGTGATCGCGTCGAAGAAGTCGTCGAGGCCGAAGATCTCGGAGACGACGACGAAGACGCGTGCGATCTGCGGCACCGAGGCAGGAGTCTCCTCGAGCATCCGGTAGACGTAGGTGAGTCCGCCGCGGTCGACCATGCGGTTGACGAGCTTCGCCGTGGCGATCTCCCGATGCAGCGGGTGCTCGGGGATGAGCTCCCCGTACTGCTCGACGAGAGCGTCGGGGAAGTAGCCTGCGAGCTCCCGCTGCATCCAGGCCTCATCGGGCACGACGCTGTCGAGGATCTCATCGGCGGCGTGCATCTTCGCGTACGCGAGCAGCACCGCGAGCTCCGGGGAGACGTACGAGCTGAACTCGCGCTTCGCAAGCTCCTCGGCATTGGGCAGGAACTCGACCTGGCGGTCGAGGTCGGCGTGCTTCTCGAGGTAGGCGAGCATGCGGCCGTAGGTGCCCGACATCGCCTCCGTCTGCGACCTGGCCTCGCCGAGGAGGACGTTCTGCGAGTAGTTGTTCGCGAGCACCCGTTCGGCGACGTCGTCGGTGAAGGAGAGCAGCACCTTCTCGCGGTCCTCGGCGGCGAACGCCCCCTTCTGCAGGAGGGTGCGCAGCAGCAGCTTGATGTTGACCTCGTGGTCGGAGCTGTCGACGCCGGCGGAGTTGTCGACGGCGTCGGTGTTGATCGCGACCCCGTTCAGTGCCGCTTCGACGCGTCCGAGCTGGGTCACGCCGAGGTTGCCGCCCTCGCCGATGACCCGTGCCCTGACCTCGTCGCCGTTGATCCGGATGGCGTCGTTCGACTTGTCGCCGACGTCGGCGTGGCTCTCGTCCGAGGACTTGATGTACGTGCCGATGCCGCCGTTGTAGAGCAGGTCGACCGGCGCGGCGAGGATCTCGGACATGAGCTCGGCAGGGCTCCGCTTGCCGGGCTCGACGCCGATGGCGGCGGCGGCCTCGGGGCTGAGGTCGATCGACTTCGCCGACCGCGAGTAGACCCCGCCGCCTGCGGAGATGAGATCGCGGTCGTAATCCTGCCAGCTCGAGCGCGGCAGGTCGAAGAGGCGACGGCGCTCGACGAAGCTCGCTGCGGCGTCCGGGTTCGGGTCGATGAAGATGTCGCGGTGGTCGAAGGCGGCGACGAGGCGGATGTGCTCGCTGCGGAGCATGCCGTTGCCGAAGACGTCCCCGCTCATATCGCCGATGCCGACGACGGTGAAGTCGTCGACGTCGGTGTTGACGCCGAGCTCGCGGAAGTGGCGTTCGACGGACTTCCACGCACCGCGGGAGGTGATCGCCATCTTCTTGTGGTCGTAGCCGACCGAACCGCCGGAGGCGAAGGCATCGCCGAGCCAGAAGCCGCGGCGCTCGGCGATCGCGTTGGCGACGTCGGAGAAGCGGGCGGTGCCCTTGTCGGCGGCGACGACGAGGTAGTAGTCGTCACCGTCATGGCGCACGACGCGGTCGGGATGGACGACCTGCTGGGTGCCGTCGGAGGCGTAGACGAGGTTGTCGGCGACTTCGAGGAGGCTTTCGATGAAGACCTCGTAGGCGGCCTGGCCTGCGGCCATCCACGCATCCCTGTCGCTCATCGGAGGCAGCTGCTTGGGGAAGAATCCGCCCTTGGCGCCCGTGGGCACGATGAGGGCGTTCTTGACCATCTGTGCCTTGACGAGGCCGAGGACCTCGGTGCGGAAGTCGTCTCGCCGGTCCGACCAGCGCAGGCCGCCGCGGGCGACGGTGCCGAAGCGCAGGTGCACGCCCTCGACCTGCGGGGAGTACACCCACATCTCCAGCGCCGGCTTCGGCTTCGGGACGAAGCTGAGCTCGGTCGGACGGATCTTGAGCACGAGCGCCGTCGGCAGCTCGCCCGAGGCGTTCTGGAAGTAGTTCGTCCGCAGGGTGGCCCGCAGGAGCTCGAGGGAGGACCGCAGCACACGGTCGGCGTCGAGGCTCGCGACGTCGCCGAGAGCGGTCTCGATCGCTTCGTCGAGCCTCGCCATCTCCGCGTCGCGCCCGGCGTCGTCGGCGTCCGGATCGAACTTCGCGAAGAAGTAGTCGACGAGGAGGCGGGAGATCTCCGGGTTGTCGCTGTAGACCTCGCCGACATAGGCGTCGGAGTAGGTGAACCCGGCCTGGCGCAGGTACTTCCCCAGCGCCCGGATGATCGTCACGTGCTGCCAGTCGAGTCCCGCGACGACGAGGCGGTCGAAGACTCCGGCCTCCTTGCGGCCCTCCCACCCGGCGATGAAGGCCTCGGCGACCCGGTCGAAGTCAGCGTCGTCGAGGTCGCGGTCGAACCGCAGACCGAAGTCGTAGATGTAGCGATGGGTGCCGTCGGCGAGGTCGAGCTCGTAGGGCCGCTCGTCGAGCACGGTCGCGCCGAAGGCCGTGAGGTAGGGCAGCACCTCGGACAGGCCCACGCGTCCGTCGCGGTAGAGGGCGAGGCGGATCGGCGCGTCGTCGACGTCGTTGGGGCGGTAGAGGCGCACCGCCGGACCCTCACCGGATTCGATCGCCTCGAAGCGGGCGACGTCGGCGACGGCGTCGGCGGGTGTGTGGTACTCCCCGTATCCAGGCGGGAAGGAGCGCGACCACAGGTCGGCACGGGCCAGGGCCGTCCCGCTGTCCCCGCGTTCGGCGGGAGCGAGGAACGCGTGGACGTCCTCGGACCACGAGCGCACCGCGGCGACGATGCGCTTCTCGACGGTCTCCGGATCGATCTGGGGCAGTTCGGCGTCGCGGGCGACGCGGGCGACGAAGTGGATGCGGGCCAGCGCCGACTCGGTGAGGAGGACGTCGAAGTCGACGCTCTCGGCGTTGTAGAACTGGCGCAGGACCTCCTGGACGCGCACGCGTGCCGCGGTGTCGTAGAGGTCGCGGGGCATGTAGAGGATGACGGAGACGAAGCGCTGGTAGGGGTCGGTGCGGACGAAGACGCGCGACTGGCGGCGCTCCTGCATGTCGACGATCTGCATGACGACGTCGAAGATGTCCTGCGTGTCCTCGTGCATGAGGTCATCGCGCGGGTAGGTCTCGAGGATGCCGAGGAGTTCGTTGGCCGAGTGCGAGCCGGTGGGGAACCCGCTCGCGGAGAGGATCTTGCGCACCTTGCGGTTGATGACCGGGATGTTGAGGACGCTGTCGTTGTAGAACTCGGGCTTGAACACGCCGACGAAGCGGCGTTCGCCGACGATCTCGCCGGTCTCGTCGAAGGTCTTCACCCCGATGTAGTCCATGAACGATCCGCGGATGACGCGGGAGCGCGAGTTCGCCTTCGTGAGCACGAGGACGTGCGGTTCGAGCGCCTTCTCGGCCACGGCGTTCGACAGCGGGGACTTCGCGAGCGGACGCAGGGCCGAGATCCCCAGAGACGTGTGCTCGATCGGTTCGAGGCTGCTTGCCTCCGCGTCGTGGCGGTAGTCGTACTCGCGGTAGCCGAGGAACGTGAAGTGGCCGTCGAGCCAGGTGAGCAGCTCGGCGGCGGCTTCGGCCTCGGAGGCGAGCTCCGGACGCGGCGGCTTGGCATGGAGTTCGGCGGCGATCGACTTCGCCTTCTCGGCCATCGCGGTGGCGTCCTGCGCGGCGGCGGCGACGTAGTCGAGGACGCTGCGCAGCTGATCCTCGAGGGCCGCGAAGTCCTCCTCGGGGAGACGGTCGATCTCGAGCCGGATCCACGACTGCTGTTCGGGGTGGTCGGCGTCCGCCTCGGCGGCGTCCTCGCTGATGACCGGCAGGCCTGCGGTGTCCGCGGAGACGGCGGGCGCCTCGGCGGGTGAGAGCACGGTGAGGTCGCCTCCGCGGCCGTCGACGGCGATGATCGGGTGGTGGACGAGGCGGATGGCACGCCCGCTCGCGGCGAGGTCGGAGACGATCGACGAGACGAGGTGCGGCATGTCGGGCAGCACCATGGCGATCACGGTGTGGTTGTCGAGGAACTCCGGTGAGTCGACCGACGGGTTGTAGATCCGAATGGCGGGAGTGGTGCCGTCATAGTCGATGCCGAGTGCGTAGTGGGTCGCTGCCGCCGCCGCGAGAGCCTCCGCCCCCGCCTCGGCGGTGCCCGGCTCGAACCGGGGGTAGTACGCTTCGATGAAATTCTCGGGGGCGCCCTGCCCCTTCTGCTTCCTCCACTCTCCAGCAATGTCCGAATATGAGACCTGAGACACCTTTACACCTCTACGATCAGCGCACAATTATTGTCGCCGGCTCGTCTGCGGGCCGGCATCCCCAACACTATGCCCAATCGGCGACAAAGGCACGCCGGTCAGCGTGCCGTGATGGGAGCCTGACCTGCTGGCAGACTGGGACCATGCGAACTCTCACACTCAGCCACGACTACACGATCGGACTCACCGATTTCCTCGCCCTCCTCGCCGATGCCGCGACGTGGGAGGCGCTCGGCTCGGAGGCGAGCACCAAGCGGGTCGATCCCGACACCGAGGTGACGGTGCGGACTGCGGTTCCGGCAGGGGAGCTGCCGCCGACGCTGGCCGCACAGCTGCCCTCGGGAGCGGAGCTCGTCGAGATCTACATGGTCCCCGGCGACGTCATCGGGGACGCGGCTGAGGTGAGGATGACCGCCCGGGCGGCCGGCGTGCCCGTCGAGATCGACGCCCTCATCTCCCTGACCGCGCAGGGCACGGGGACGGCGCTGACGATCCGGGCGGAGATCAGCTCCTCGGTTCCGCTCTTCGGTCCGATGATCGAGCAGGCCCTCGTCCCCATCCTCGAGGCCCGGCTCAGGGAGCGGCTCGAGCGGCTCGCCGAGCGCTGAGGCGCCCCGCCCGCAGCTGTGTGGGCTCAGCCGCGGGCGCCCAGGAGGTCGTCGAGTTCGCTGCGGTCGTACCAGAGGAGATCGGACTCGCCGAGGCGGTCCTCGGCTGACCCGATGTCACCGGCACTCAGTGCCTCGTCCCAGACCTCGGCCTCGTCGAGGTGGAAGCTCGCCACCGCATCCATGTCGACTCCCTCGAGGGTGAGGAGGTCGAAGCCCTCGGCGAGCGGCTGACGAGCCGCCGCGGCGGGCGCGTCGTAGGCGACGACGACGCGCGGCGATGGCGGCTGGGCGCCGAGTGCGTCGACGGCAGCCAGGGCGGCGGCGATGCCCATCGCGGCGAACTCGCGTTCCTCGATGTCGTCGGCGCGCAGCCCGGAGACCGTCGCATCCGGGGCGACGGCGATCGTCGCCGTGAGGCCTGCGCCGAGTGCGGCCAGGGTCGTGGGAATGTAGCAGCGAACGGCCATGCCCCCATCCTAGGGTGTGCGCAGACGCTCGCGCCTGCGCACCCGCCTGCGGGCCGGCAGCAGGAGTGCGGCGGCCTCCCCGATCTCCCGGGAGAGCACCGACCGCGGATTCGCCTCGTGCAGCGTCCGCCCCGCCAGCAGGGCGGCGTCGACCGTCGCCCGGTCGTCGCTGAGGACGAAGTCGGGAGCCCGCCCGGCGAACCGTTCGAGTGCTTCGCTGATCCGCCGCTGGGCGGGCGCCCCGACCGCCGAGGCGCGCACCTTCGTGATTCCGATCCGCATCCGCTCCCGCACCTCCTCGGCCCGGTCGGTGCCGAGGAGGCGCACGAGCTTCTGCAGACCGATAGGGTCTCCTGCGGCGAGGACGACGACGGAGTCGGCGGCCTCGAGGGCGGCCCGGGTCGCGCAGTGGCGGTCGTAGAAGGGATCGGCGAACTCGTCGTCGGGGTCGATCCGATCGGAGACGTCGACGATGACGAGGTCGTAGAGTCCCGCGAGGTCGGTGAGGACGGACCGGAGCACGGCACCGCGCACCTCCGGCCAGCGCTCGGGTCGCGTGAGTCCCGTGACGACGTGGAGGTCATCGCGGACGACGGCGTGCGGCACCGCTGCGACCTCGGTGGGCGGCGACTTCTCCGCGGTGAGTCGGCACAGGCTCGCCAGGTGGGAGGACTCCTCGGTCAGGCCCAGCGTCGTCGCCACCATCGCGCCCACCGTGTCGGCATCGACGATGACGCAGCGGTGCCCGCGTCGGGCCGCATGGTCGCCGAGGTTGACGGCCGTGAGGGTGCGTCCGGGAGACGACCCGGTCCCCCACACGGTGACGATCCGACCGGCAGCCCGGGCCCGACCCGGCGGAGTCGTCGGCCGGGGAGGGACGATGGCGCTGCGGGTGACGTCGTCGAGCGCGCGGGCGACGGTGGCCTCATCGGCGGTCGCCGGCACGGAGGCGGTGATGCCGAGACGCCCGAGCGCTGCCGTGTCCGCGCCGACGCCGAGCACCTTCGTGCCCGTCGCAGCGATCTGGGCGACGACCTCCGCGTCGAGACCCGGGAAGTACTCCCCGACGATCGCGATGTCGGCGGCACCGGTGCGGCACAGGGCGAGGAGTTCGATCTCGTCGGCGGGTCGGGCGACGACGTCGACGTCGTCGAGGTCGCTGAGGAGTTCGAAGAGGATGAGGTCGAATTCGAAGTCGACGGCGAGGAGCACCTGGGTCATGGCGCTCCCACCGCTCCGGGCGCCCCGACCACGGAGAGGACGCTGCCGCCGTCGAGTGCGGCCAGCACCTGCGCCAGCGCCTCGGTGGGGACGAACACCTCGATCCGCGCCCCGTCGCCGACTCCGAAGCTGCCGACGTCTCGGGTGATGTGGGCGACCGGGGCCGCGCTGACGAGCTGTTGCGGTTCGGCCTCGGCCTCATCGAGCCCTGAGGAGTCGGGCTGTGCCCACACATCGACGAGGCTGCCGGTGTCGACGACGGAGGGCACCGAGCCGGGCACGTCGATCGCGACGATCCGACCCTCGAGTTCGGCCATCGGCGCCACCGCCGAGGCCGGGACGAGTTCGCCGGGGGCGATGACCGTGCGCACGCTCGTATCCGCAGGCAGCGCGGTCTCTGCTGAAAGGTACTTCTCCCCGACGTCGGCGAGGTTGACCTCGGCGACGACGAGGTCGTCGGCGCTCACCGCCTGACCGGGGACGAGTGCCGCCGCACTCGCCCAGACCCTGGTCGTCGCCGTCGCAGCCCCGACGAGGAGATAGGTCGCGACGATCGCCGCGATGACGAGGACGGCACCGACGAGCAGGCGCGCATCGGTCCAGCGGGGAGGGCGAAAGCGTCTCGAGAGCTCCATTGCATCTCCGATTCGGCAGAATTTTCCATGACAGGAACTGCTTGTGAGTGATAGTATCGAACACCAAACGAGGTCAAAGCAATGATTTCGGTAAAATCAGTCGTCGCGTGGAACTTGGGAGAACCCTCATGGTCGTCGAAAACCGCTTCCTGCCGCTCACCGATGTGGCCGAGCTGCTCAATGTCTCGATCGCTCAGGCCCGTGCCCTCGTGCGCACCGGCGATCTCCGCGCCATCAAGGTCGGCGGCCGCGGGCAGTGGCGCGTCGAGAAGGCCGAGATCGAGGCCTACATCCAGCGGATGTACGAGAGGACCGAGCACGAGATCAAGGCCGGCCTCATCGACGACTGACCGTCGGTCGGCTCCGAGTGACCGTGCGGTCAGACGGCCCACCGGGCTCCGCCGCGCCTCTGCCGCACGCGCGTCGCGCAGACCGCTCGGCCGCCTGCTCATCGATCCCGTCCGCCGCGCGCTAGGCAAAGGGGTTCACCTTCGTCTGCACCGCCGCGATGCGTGCGAGCGGGACGATCCGCCCGGCGATCTCGGCGTAGTCGGCGGCGACCATCTCGAGGTGCCCGCGGACCGTTCCGCGGGAGGCCCTGAGTTCGATGGCGATCTCCTCGTGCATCGCCGCGAGCCGACGCAGAGCCGAGGCCATGCCGAGGCGCTCGAGGACGTCCTCATCCCGACGATGCCTGCGGGTGCCGACTCGGAGTTCGAACACGCCGGCCAGTGAGACGATCGTCGTCTCAGCGGCGGTGAGGACGATGATCCCCGCCCCGAGGGACGTCAGCCTCCCCGTGATCTCGCGGCTGTCGGTCGAGACCCGGATCTCGTGTCCGAGCGCTCCGCGCAGACGCTCGAGGAGCGTGCGCTCGGCGGCATGGGAGGCGAGCTCATCGGCGAGTTCGCCCCGACGGGCGTGACGCTGCTGCCATGCGTGCATGGCTTCGAGGTCGTCGAGGAAGGCATCGATGCGCTCATCCATACGGTGAAGCTTGCCCGAGGCGGTCGCACCGCGCAAGAGCCGACGACGAAACTACAGCGGAGTAGTTATCCCGGGACTGTTGACATCAAACTTCATCAAACGTCAATATAGTCGAACATCACCTATCAAGGATGTTCGACATGTTTCTTCTTGCGCTCTGTGCCATCACCTGGCTCGCTCTGCTCGGGTCGTCGGTGTCCCTGTGGGTCCTGCTCGAGCGGCCGCTCGGAGCGAGCGACCTCGTCATCCTCGTGCTCGTCACCACGGCCGCCGCTGCGTTCGCCCGGCTCGGCCTCATCTCCCTGCTCGGTCTCGCGCTGCGGATCCTCCCGCACGGCCGAGTGCGCTCGTGGGTCTCGGCGCTCGCACTGCGCTGGGCGCCGCGCCTGCTCGGATCGACCATCCTCGCCGCCGTCGCAGTCACCGGCACCGCGGTGACCGGCTCCGCTGCCGACCGGGTCCGTGATCCGAGCGCCGAGGCGGTGTCTGCGACCGCAGCCCTCGACCCCGACCGAGCACCCGATCCGGGGTGGCCGACGATCCCCGCGGACCCGCGGGATCCGGGATGGCCGACGACCGGCCCGGACGATGACGATCGCCTCGGCGATCCCCCACCCCCGACGGACCCACCCGACGGGCCCGAGGCCTCCGACGGCGACGGGACCGCTGACGATGCGGACGAGGCCGATGACCGCGATGGATCCGATTCCCCGCGCACGCACGTCGTCACTGCCGGTGAGAGCCTGTGGTCGATCGCGGGCGGGCTCATCGGGGCGGGCGACTCGCAGGCCGAACTCGTCGCTGACATCTACGCGGACAACCGGGAGGCGATCGGGCCCGACCCCGATCTCATCATGCCCGGACAGCGATTGGTCATCCGCTCATGACCGCCCCTCTCGTCCTCAGCCGTCCTCGCCGCGCCGCGCACAGGGCATCCGTCCCGCGACCGCCGACGACACCCGTCGAACCGATCGCCGACGACGCCGACCGCATCGCCGCAACGGCGACGTCGCTGGCCGTCGCCTGTCTCGAGATCTTCGCCGGAGTGCGGAGGAGCGAGTCGATCGGCCGCTGGGTCGATGCGGAACTGCTCGCGAAGATCGACCGGCGCGCGCGGCTGCGTGCGGAGATCGCCCCGGTCTCCACGGTCCGCGACCACGGCGCCGCACGCACACTGCAGGCGGGACGGGTGCGGGTCTGCCGCGTCCACGCGACCGTCGCCGAAGCGACGGTCATGGTCCGCACCCAGTCTCGGTTCCGGGCTGTCGCGGTCCGCCTCGAGCTCATCGCGAACCGGTGGACGATGACGGCTCTGGAGACGATGTGACGATCGCCCCGAGACGGCTCTCGGGGCGATCATCGGACTCAGCGCAGTCTCAGCGCTTGGCCTTCTTCTTCGCCCGGCGCTGCGCGCGGTTGGCCGGCTGCGGTGTTTCGTCGGAATCGGAGGAGTCCTCGGAGACCGCGGTGCCGCCGTCCTCGGAAGGCGCCGAGAGCTGCATCTTCGGGGTCGTGTGGCGCAGCTCCGCCGCATCGACCTCGACCTCGTCGTCCTCCCCGCCGCTGCCTTCCTGGCGGTTGACGGTCACCTGCAGGGTGTCGGTGAGGCGGACGACGTCCTCCTTGATCCCGTCCTGCATGGTCGTGAACATCTCGAAGCCCTCGCGCTGGTATTCGACGAGGGGATCGCGCTGGGCCATCGCCCGCAGCCCGATGCCGTTCTTGAGGTAGTCCATCTCGTAGAGGTGCTCGCGCCAGCGACGGTCGATGACCGAGAGGACGACGCGGCGCTCGAGTTCACGGGTCGCCTCCTCGCCGAGCTCCTCCTCCCGCTGGGCGTAGAAGACCTCGATGTCGGACTGGATCTCCGCATTCAGGCGGTTCTTCGTGAGGTTGCCCAGTCCTCCGACCTCCTCGGCGAGGTCCTCCTCGGTGATCGAGGGGGTGTAGATCTTGCCGAGGGCCTCGAAGAGCTCGTCGACCTTCCACTCCTCGACGGGTCCGGTCGTCGCCGCCTGGACGTAGGCGTCGATGACCTGCTCGCGGAAGCTCGCGACCTGGTCGGCGAGATCCTCACCGTCGAGCACCTTCCGCCGCTCGTCGTAGATGACGGTGCGCTGCCGGTTGAGGACGTCGTCGTACTTGAGCACGTTCTTGCGCTGTTCGGCGTTGCGCTGCTCGATCTGCGTCTGGGCCGAGAGGATGGCGCGGGTGACCATCTTCGATTCGAGCGGAACGTCATCGGGGACATTGGCCGTGGCCATGATCCGCTCCGCCGCTCCCGAACCGAACAGGCGCATGAGGTCGTCGGTGAGCGAGAGGTAGAACCGGCTCTCGCCCGGATCCCCCTGGCGTCCCGAACGGCCGCGCAGCTGGTTGTCGATGCGCCGCGACTCGTGGCGTTCGGTGCCGAGGACGTAGAGTCCGCCGAGTTCGACGACCTCTGCGGCCTCCGCCTCGACCTTCTCCTCCGCCTCGGCGAGGACCTCCTGCCACTGCGCCTCGTACTCCTCGGCGTCGTCGACGGGGTCGAGCCCGCGCTTCTCCATCTCGGACACGGCGATGAACTCGGCGTTGCCGCCGAGCATGATGTCGGTGCCGCGGCCGGCCATGTTCGTCGCCACAGTGACCGCGCCCTTCCGGCCGGCCAGCGCGACGATCGCCGCCTCACGCGCGTGGTTCTTGGCGTTGAGGACCTCGTGGCGCACCCCGCGCTTGGCGAGGTGCTTCGAGAGGTACTCGCTCTTCTCGACGCTCGTCGTGCCCACGAGCACCGGCTGACCGGTCTCGTGGCGTTGGACGATGTCGTCGACGACGGCGTCGAACTTCGCGACTTCGTTCTTGTAGACGAAGTCCGGCTGGTCGACGCGCTGCATCGGCTTGTTCGTCGGGATGGGGACGACGCCGAGCTTGTAGGTCGACATGAACTCCGCGGCCTCGGTCTCGGCGGTGCCGGTCATGCCCGAGAGCTTGTCGTAGAGCCGGAAGTAGTTCTGCAGCGTGATCGTCGCCAGGGTCTGGTTCTCGGCCTGGACCTTGACCTTCTCCTTGGCCTCGATCGCCTGGTGCAGGCCCTCGTTGTAGCGCCGCCCCTTGAGCACACGTCCGGTGTGCTCGTCGACGATGAGGACCTCGCCGTCGAGGAGGACGTAGTCCTTGTCCTTCTTGAACAGCTCCTTGGCGCGGATGGCGTTGTTGAGGAAGCTGATGAGCGGAGTGTTCTCCGCGTCGTAGAGGTTGCCGATGCCGAGGTAGTCCTCGACGCGCTCGATGCCGGGTTCGAGGACGCCGACGGTGCGCTTCTTCTCGTCGACCTCGTAGTCCCGGTCGGCCTTGAGGCGGCCGACGACCTTGGCGAACTCCTCATACCATCGGTTCGCGTCGCCCTCGGCGGGGCCGGAGATGATGAGCGGGGTGCGGGCCTCGTCGATGAGGATCGAGTCGACCTCATCGACGATGGCGAAGGAATGGCCGCGCTGGACGAGCTCCTCGGCCGACCACGCCATGTTGTCGCGGAGGTAGTCGAAGCCGAACTCGTTGTTCGTGCCGTAGGTGATGTCCGCGGCGTACTGCTTCCGTCGCTCGTCGGCGGGCATGTTCGCCTGGATGCAGCCCGTCTCCATCCCGAGGAAGCGGAAGACGCGGCCCATGAGCTCCGACTGGTAGGTCGCGAGGTAGTCGTTGACGGTGATGATGTGGACGCCGCCGCCGGTGAGCGCGTTGAGGTAGGCGGGGGCCGTGGCCACGAGCGTTTTGCCCTCACCGGTCTTCATCTCGGCGATGTTGCCGAGGTGGAGTGCGGCTCCGCCCATGAGCTGGACGTCGAAGTGCCGCATGCCCAGTGTCCGGCCCGAGGCCTCGCGCACCGCGGCGAAGGCCTCCGGCAGCAGCGAGTCGAGTGATTCGCCGTCCTCAACGCGCTTGCGGAAGCGGTCGGTCTCCTCGCGCAGCTCGGCGTCGGACATCTCGCCGAACTCGTCGGACAGCGCATTGATCGCGTCCGTGTACCGGCGGAGCTTCTTGAGCGTGCGGCCCTCACCGGTGCGCAGAAGCTTCTCGAGGATATTAGCCACTTCTCTCCTAAACGGCGCTGGACGCCTGACGACAACTCGAACGACTGTATAGTCCCTAGCTTAATGGCACGTGAGTGCCCGCCACATCCAGTGCGTCCGCCCCGAGCCACCTCCCCATCGCCGAAAGCTCCGCCACGAGCTCGTCGCAGTGCTCCTCGCCGGGCTCCCAGGTCACCCGGTGGGCGCGGAGGACCCCGGCCGCCCGATCGCGGTGGAGGTCGACGCGTCCGACGAGCCGATCGCCGAGGAGGAAGGGCAGGACGTAGTATCCGTGGACCCGCTTCGCGGCCGGGGTGTAGATCTCGATCCGGTAGTGGAAGCCGAAGAGCCATTCGATGCGCCGTCGGTAGAAGACGAGGGGGTCGAAGGGGGCGAGCAGCGCCCGCGCCGCGACGGTGCGCGGAGTCCTCGCCGCGTGCCACTTGAGCGCCGGAGTGCCCTCGACGTCGACCTCGACGAGCTCCCCCGTGGCGAGGAGGACCTCGATGGCCGCATCGGTCGGGGCCTGCAGCTGGCGGAAGTAGTCGGCCAGACAGTCGGGTCGGGCGACCCCGAGGGCGCGGGCGGCGATCCGGGTGAGCGCGAGGACGTCGTTGTCCCTGCCCGAGATCCCCCGTCGGCGCGCCGCGTCCGATGTGCGCAGACCGAGCTCGGGGTCGGCGTCCGTGCCGTAGGACAGCGGAGTCTCCCCGAGCAGGGGGCTGACGTCGCGGGGCAGGGCGTAGAGGCGTTCGAAGTGGTCGTTGCGTCCGGCCGCGCTCACTGCTCCCGCCGCGAACAGGGCCTCGAGCGCCATCTTCACCTGACTCGGATTCCAGCCCCAGTGGCCGCGGTGGCGTTCGGGGATCTCGTGGTCGACGAGCTCGGCGGCGGTGCGCGCGGTCTGCGGACCCGCTGCCAGTGCGTCGAGGAGTGCTGACTGCAGGCGGCGGAACTCCTCTCCGGTCTGCGGGTCGCGCTGCCCGTAGTCGTTGCGCCACCATTCGGCGCGGCTGCGGTCGAAGTGCCGCCAGGTCTCCGGGGGGACGAACGCCGCGGCGTGCGCCCAGTACTCCACGCCCATCCGCGGCGCACGGTAGAGCAGACGGTCGAGACGGGCGCGCTCGTAGGGTCCGAGCCGGGAGTAGAAGGGAAGGTAGTGGGAGCGCACGACCCGGGCGACGGAGTCGATCTGCGCCAGCCCCATCCGGGCGAACGTCGCCTTGAGATGACGGGCGGTGACCTGCTCCGGTCGCGGACGGTCGAGGCCGGTGGCGGCGATCGCGGTCCTCCGCGCCGCTGCGAGAGACATTCGCTGCATGGGCCCACCCTAGGCCACGGCACCGACACGGCGGTCTCGGCACTCTTGTGAGCGCACCGGTCCGGCGGGCATCGAGAGCCAGGGGCGAGCGATGACCGAACGGCTGAGGCGGATCGGCCGAACGGCCGAGGTGGGAGGGCTTCCTGCCGGGAAGGATGGGAGACCCAAGCGGACAACTGCACAGAACAGGACATCACCATGAAGAAGGTCGTCATCGCCCTCACCGCCACCCTCTCCGTCTTCGCCGTCGGCATCGGCGCGCTCTTCCTCTGGGAGTACCGGTCGAAGGCCCAGCTCGAGGCACAGGTCGAGGACTACCTCGGCGCCTGCGATCTCTCCCCGACGGCGATGGACGTCCGCGGCCGCCCCTACATCCTCTCCGCGATGTCGGACCGGGCGGAGCTCACCTACGTCGACATCGCCCCGCAGCCGGGCATGACGAAGGACCAGCTGCTCATCCAGGAGCTCAAGGACGGCAGCGCCGAGCGCGTCCGCCGCTTCGTCACCTTCGCCTACCCCTCGCAGGATGCCGCCCCGATCACCGAATCGGACGGGTCCTTCTCGGATCGCGCGCGCATCGACGGCACCCCGGTGACGTTCTCGGGAACCGCCGCCGACGGCACGCTCACGGTCTTCGCCGACGGCCGACCCATGGGTGAGCTCAGGCTCCCGCGCGACGTCGCACTCCGGGGCGTGTTCGCCAACGAGGCCGGGGTCGCCGCCGAGCTCGAATACGCCGCGAACCTCTGCGGATGAGTCAGCCGCGGCGACTAGACTGGGACGCGATGAAGACCGTCCTGCCCTGGCTGTGGATCGCGCCGCTGCCGCTCACCCTCCTCCTCGATGTCACATCGGACGGAGGCTGGCCGATCCTCGTCGGCAACCTCGTCGCCGTCACGGTCGCGCTGCCCGCGCTCTGGCTCGGGCAGCGCGCCGCCGCACCGCGTCCCGCCTTCCTCCGCCTCGCTGCCGCAGCACTCATCGTCGCAGCCGGCGTCGTCGCCGTCTCCCAGCTGCTCAGCCTCACAGTGCTCTGGCTCTCGCTCGTCGCCCTCGCACACCTCTCCCGCCGCTTCACCGACCCGCTGTCGGTGGCCCTCCTCACCGTCCTCGCCCTCACCGCGGTCGTCGTTCCCGGTCTCATCCCCGGCGACGGCCTCACCTTCGCCTTCGGTGCCTCGACGCTCGTCGTCGCGGCACTGGCCCAAGGCCTCCTCATGCGGATGTTCGACCGTTCCCTCCATCAGCGCCAGGCCACCGCCGCCGAGGCGGAGCGCCGTCGCATGGCCACCGACCTCCACGACCTCGTCGCCCACGAGGTCACCGGGATCGTCGTCCTCGCCCAGGCCGCCTCGCGCGCAGAGGATCCGTCCGTGCTGCGGGCAGCGCTCGGGCGCATCGAGGAATCGGGGTCGCGTGCCCTCGAGGAGATCCGCTCCCTCGTCGCCTCCCCGGCCGGCACCGCCGCCGCGGCACCGACGGCACCGACCGCGCCGACCGCTGCGGGACCCGAGGCGCTCGAGCGGCGCCTCGAGGAGTTCGGCGCCAGCGACGACGCCTCGACGCAGAGCGGCATCGACCTCCCCGCGCCCGTGCCGACCGCCGTGTGGGCGACGCTCGACCGCGTCCTCGTCGAGGCTCTGACGAACGTCCGTCGGCACGCGGGCCCGGGGGCGCACGTGTCCATGACGATCGCGAGCTCTCCCGACGCCGTCGCCCTCACCGTTGAGAGCACCGGAGGCCTCGGCGGCATCGGCCGCGGCGGCGGGACCGGTCTGCACGGTCTGCGGACCCGGGTCGAGGACCTCGGCGGGGACCTCACCGCCGGGCCGATCGACGGTGCCTGGCGGTTGCGCGCCCGACTCCCGCTCGCCGCAGCCCCTCCGTCCGGCGGCACCC
>ENA-OOKA01000063-OOKA01000063.1-human-skin-metagenome-genome-assembly--contig:-NODE-63-length-37437-cov-11.472019_pt1 | contig 37437 bp, 28 predicted proteins | sample MGYA00248825_ERZ500995 | MGnify/ENA primary metagenome ERZ500995 (study PRJEB25958, sample SAMN03398540) | human skin metagenome | study: EMG produced TPA metagenomics assembly of the Human Skin...
GAACGCCGTCTGGTTCTCGTTGATCAGCCGGCCCAGGGACCAGTCCGGGGCCTGGATGCCCAGGCCCAGGTAGGACAGCGAGGTCTCCAGCAGGATCGCCGAGGACATCAGCAGCGTGATGTTCACGGTGATCACGCCCACGGTGTTGGGCAGGATGTGCTTGAAGATGATCCGTCCGCTGGAGGCCCCCGCGAGGCGGGCGGCGTCCACGAACTCGCGCTCGCGCAGGGACAGGAACTCGCCGCGCACCAGGCGGGCGAAGGCCGTGCGGCGGCGAGCGAACCTCTGCGCCCCCTCCTCCGGCTGCGGCACGTCGTGGGGACCCACGCTCAGCAGGCCGCGGCCGCGCAGCCGCAGCACGGCCTCGACCGCGCCGTCCGCATCGGCGCCGAACAGGGCGTCGGTGAAGCTGACGTGCAGCAGCGCCTGAGCGGACGGCTCCGCGACGGGCAGCTCGACGGTCCGTCGCACGAGCCGGTGGTCGAACCCGCCGACCCCGGCCTCCTGCGCGGCGTGGAACAGACCCAGCCCGTGCCGGACCACCCCGTGGCTCTCGGGGCCCACGACCAGATGGCTGATCACCGATGCCCGGCGTCTCACGGCAGCAGCCCCAGCATGGTCATGCGCTGCCCGTGCCGGGCCAGGGCGCGCTCGATCAGCCGCGGCCTGGCCCGGCAGAAGGCGAGCTGCTCCCGGGCGATCCCGGCCTCATCGAGCTCCCGGGCGTCCCGGCCTGTGCCCAGCCGCCATCCGCTCGTGCGCGCGTCGGGCCGCAGGACAGCCCCGAGCGCCCTCGCGTGCGTCGGATCCACTGGCGCCTCCACCGAGCGCAGCAGCTCGCGCCCGGGATCGGCGACGCCATCCGGGTCCGGGGCGAAGCCCAGCCCCCGGCCCAGCTCCTCCAGCACCCGCTGGGCCAGGATGCGCAGCGTCGCGTTGTCGGGGTGGTTGATGGTGTGCCAGTGCGGACGGGCCTCGAGCGCATCCGACATGACGACCGTGCCATGGGCCTGCTCGCGTGCTCGCAGCTGCCCCACGGATTCGGCATGCAGGGCCTCCAGCGCCTCGGCCTCCAGCTGCGGGGCGTTCGGCGGCAGGGCGTCGGGCCTGAGGCCCGCGCCCGCCCGCGAGGCCTGCGTGATCGTGCGCAGATCCGAGTACGGCACCCCGGGCGGATCCAGCGAGCTGTCCTCCGGGTCCCGGACGATGACCTGGAACGGGTGGAGCCCGGCATAGCGCAGCACCGGGATGCGCAGCCGGAGGGACGACGACGGCAGCAGCGCCTCGAGCTGGCGCGTGCCGGAGGGCAGGCCGCGGTAGTCGTCGCGCACCGGCTGCATCACGAGCGCGTCGGTCCGGGCCAGGAGCCGGGCGGCCGCCTCGGCATCGCGGGTGCCCCACTCGAAGACCGGCGGGACGCGCACGGAGCGCAGGCCGGGATCGGCCGCCAGCAGCACGCGCAGAGACTCCGCCTGGCAGTTGCCGATCACGACCACGAGGGGCAGATCACCCGGGGCGGCGTCGTCCTGTCCGGCGCGCTCCGAGGCCTGTCCGTAGAAGTCCGCATAGTGCTTCGCGCGCCCGGGGTTGCTCACCGTATGATGATAACGATACTTATGACAAGGGGCCCCGTGGGGTCCCTTCTGCGCGGAAGGCGGTGGAGGGCTGACAGCGGTGCATCGTGCTGTGCAGGGGCCTCAGAGTCTGCGAGCAGCGCCGATCCCCGCCCATCACCCCTATGTGGACGCCGTGGAGCCGCTGGCCGGCTGGGACGGATTCGAGCTCGTCGCACCCCCCGAGCTCGACGCAGCAGGACCGGGGACCTGGATCCCGCACCCGCTGCTCGAAGCGCAGCGCCTGGCCGAGGACGCCGATCGCGTGGATGTCCTGCACGTGCACTTCGGCTTCGAGCACCGCACCCCGCAGCAGATGCGCGAGCTCGTCGAGCAGTGCCGCGCCTCCGGGATCCGTCTGGTGCTCACCGTGCACGATCTGTCCCATCCGCATCTGCGCACCGCTCAGGAGCAGCGGGAGCACCTCGAGCGCCTGGCCGTGCTGATCGAGGCAGCCGAGACCGTCATCACCCTCACCGGCTCGGCGGCCGAGGAGATCCACCGGCGATTCGGCCGCCGGGCGGAGGTCATCGCCCACCCCTGCGTCGTCGCGCCGCAGCGAGCGCGACGACTGCAGGAGCAGGTCCGCGAGCGCGGCGGGCCCTCGCTCGGGGTCGCCGTGTTCCTCAAGGACCTGCGGGCCAGCACCGTGCGGGAGCTGTCCTGGCACCGGGATCTGGCCGAGGGGCTCCGAGGGGTCGGCGCCCGACTCACCGTCTTCCTGGACGAGCGCGCGGCCGGCACCGAGCTGGGTCGCGGCCTGAGCGGCATCCAGGGCCTGGAGCTCGTGGTGCATCGGCGGATGGACGACGAGCGCCTGTTCACGCAGGTGGCCGAGTGCGCCGTCGTCGTCCTCCCCTACCTTCGCGGGACCCACTCCGGGTGGCTGGAGATGTGCCGGGACCTGGGCGTCGTGGTCGTGGCCCCGGACTGCGGGCACTTCGCTGATCAGGCCGACCAGCCGGGCGCGGTGCTCTCCTGCCGCACGGGCGACGGCCGCGATGCCGCCCGTGCGGCCGCACAGGCTCTGGGCGTCGCACCCCTGCCATGGGCCGGCGACCGCGCCGCCCAGGCCGAGCGCATCGCGCTGCGGCACCGCGAGCTGCTTGCCGAGGCAGGATCATGAGGATCGCCGTGATCGGCCCGTCGCGCATGCCGATCGCCCCGCCCTTCGGCGGAGGGCTCGAGGTCTTCGTCCAGCGCATGGTCGAGGGGCTGCGCTGTCGCGGGCTCGACGTCGACCTGTTCGCAGCCGCAGGCTCCCAGGGGCATCGCCGCGATCTGGAGTTCCCCGGCGTCGACTGGAGCGGGCACGAGCACGGCGCCCGCGACGACCGCTATCCGCCCGGTGCCCGGGAGTCCGAGACCGCCGCCTTCGCCCGCGTCTGCCGGCATCTGGAGCGCTCCGACTACGACCTGGTGCACAACAACAGCGTGCACCCCTCCATCCTGGAGCTGGGCCCCGCCCGTCGCCCGCCGATGGTCACGACCCTGCACACCCCGCCCCAGGACGACATGCAGGGCGTGCTCGGCCGGGTTGCGGGCGCCTCCGAGAGGTTCTGCGCGGTCAGCCGGTTCACGGCCCGCCAGTGGTCGCTGCCGCGCGCCGCGGAGGTGATCCACAACGGCGTGCAGACGGACCAGTGGCGCCCGGGCCCCGGCGGCGGAGGGGCGGTCTGGTTCGGGCGCCTGACCCGGGAGAAGGCCCCCCACCTTGCCATCGAGGCCTGCCGCCGGCTCGGGATGCCGCTGACCCTGATCGGGCGCTGCGCGGATCCGACCTACTTCTCCCAGCGGATCGCTGCACACTTGGGGGATCAGGTGCGCTGGCTCGGGGCCATGGCTCCGGAGCAGATCATGGACGAGGTCGGGCGGGCCTCGCTGGCCCTGGCCACGCCGCAGTGGGATGAGCCGTTCGGGCTCGTGCTGATCGAGGCGCTGTCCTGCGGCACTCCCGTGGCCGCGTTCAGCCGCGGGGGCATCCCCGAGATCCTGCGCACCGTGCCCGAGCACCTGGCCCGGCCCGACGACGTCGACGACCTCGTGCGCGCGGCCCGCGCAGCCCTGCACCAGCCGCGCGCCGAGGCCCGGGCCATCGCGGTCGAGCGCTTCGACCTGAAGGTGATGATCGATCGGTACCTGTCCCTGTTCGAGGAGGTGATCGCGACGTGATCGGCCTGTACGCCCATCATCAGGGGGCCGGGCATCTCACCCGCTGCCGCGCGCTCGCCCGCGCCCTGGCCCCGCACGAGGAGGCGGTGATCCTCTCCTCCCACCCCGAGGCCGACGTGGTCCTGCCGATGGACGCCCCCGCCGACGAGCGCGGCGTCACCGCCCACGGGGCGCTGCACTGGGCGCCGCAGGGCCACGACGGATACACCGAGCGCATGGCGATGATCGCCGCGTGGGTGCGCGATCACCGTCCCTCGGTCGTCCACGTGGACCTCTCCGTCGAGGTGACGGCGCTGGTGCGCCTGCTCGGGGTGCCCACGACCGTCCAGGCCCTGCCGGGCATCCGCGACGACGCCCCGCACGAGCTCTCCTTCCGGCTGGCCGATCGGATCGTGGCGGCGTGGCCTGACTGGGTTGCGCTGCCGGCTCACCTGGCGCCGTCAGCCGAGCGGGTGCATCGGGTGGGCGGGATCAGCCGCTTCGAGGGCCGCGCCCTGTGCGCGGTGCGCGGTCGCGATGCGGCGATCCTGCTGGGCCGCGGCGGCCAGGACGGATCGCCTGCCTACTGGCACGAGGTCGCGCGGATCGCCTCCGCTCACCTGGGCGGGCGCTGCCGGCTGCTCGGGCTCGACGAGTGGGTCGAGGACCCGTTCGAGGTCCTCTCCGAGGCGGGGGTCGTGATCACGGCGGCGGGGCAGAACTCCGTGGCCGATGCAGCCGCCGCCGGGGCCCCGATGATCGTGCTGGCCCAGCAGCGCCCCTTCGCCGAGCAGGAGACCACCGCGCGCATCCTGGCCGACGCCGGCCTGGCCGTGGTGCCCGAGGCACCCGGTCTGCCGGCGGCGGGCGAGTGGCCGCAGCTCATCGACCGCGCGCTGCTGCTGGGGCCCCCGCAGGACCGGCGCCGGGCATGGCAGGTCGACGGCGCCGCCAGCCGCGCCGCCGAGACCGTCCTCGGGGCGGCTGGACACGGGCGGGGCGGGTCATGAGCGCGCCGGCGGCGCCTTCCGTGCACGTCGTGACGGTGTGCTCGATCGGGCGGCGGGACCACGTCCTGCGCCAGCTCGAGGCCGTGCGGCGCTGGCTGCCCGCGGCCGTCCACCACACGGTGCAGATCGGCCCCGAGCCGTTCGAGGCCCCCGGGACCCGTCGGCTGGATCGCACCGGGCCCGGGCCCGTGAACCTGGCGGCCGCGCGCAACGCCGCTGGCGACACCGCCTGCGACGCCGGTGCGGACGTGATCATCTTCCTCGACGCCGACTGCCTGCCCGGTCCCGATCTCGGCGCGGCCTACACCGCTGCTGCTGCCGAGCGCCCCGGGGTGCTGTGCGGACCCGTGACCTACCTGCGCGCGCAGGACCGCCCCTACGACCTCGACCGGCTGAGCTCGCTGCGCAGCCCCCATCCCGCTCGCCCCGATCTCCCGCGCGGACAGGCCCGCTGCGCTCGCCCCGGGGAGCACGTCCTGTTCTGGTCCCTGAGCTTCGCGCTCAGCGCCGGGACGTGGCGGGGACTGCGCGAGCGCTTCGGCGGCTTCTGCGAGGAGTTCACCGGCTACGGCGGCGAGGACACTGACTTCGCCATGAACCTGTCCGCCCACGGCGTCGCGCTGCAGTGGGTGGGCGGTGCCGACGCGTATCACCAGTGGCACCCGGTGTCCTCGCCGCCGGTCGAGCACCTGGACGACATCCTGCGCAACGCGGAGGTCTTCGCCCGGCGCTGGGGCAGGTGGCCCATGGAGGGCTGGTTCCGAGCCTTCGAGCAGCGCGGTCTGGTGGTCGCCGACGGACCCGGATGGCGCCGTCGGGAGCTCCCGACGGCGCACCCGGCACCGAGCCCGTTCAGCGGGTCAGAAGCCTGAGGGCAGCGTCGCCGAGCGGTCGAAGCGCTCGGTCACGGCCACGCGGCCGTCGGCCCCGATCAGCGTGACGGCCTCGGCCGTGCCCCGCTTGGAGCCACCGGCGATCTCGGCCCCGGCATCGACGATCACGTTCTCGAGCTGCACCCCCGCGCCCACGCGCACGCCGTCGAGCAGCACGCTGTGGCGCACGACCGCGCCCTCCTCGACCACGACCCCCGGACTGAGCACCGAGTGCTCGACCGTGCCCCGGATCCGGGAGCCCGCCGAGATCAGGGACTCCGAGACCTCCGCCGAGGCCGCGATGCGGGCCGGGAGCAGCTGCGGCTGCCCGGAGACGATGGGCCACTGAGCGTCATCCAGCACGGCGCCGTCGCCGTCGAGGATCTGCAGCTGCGCCGTCCAGTAGGACTGCAGGGTGCCCAGATCCATCCAGTACCCGTCCATCCGGTGCTCCACGACCCTGCGGCGCTGCACGAACCAGGGGATGAGGTCGTGGCCGTAGTCCTCCAGCCCGCCCTCGGCCTCCTGAAGGTCCTCGAGCGCCTCGATCAGCTGGGGTCCGTCGAAGAGGAACATCTCCGCGGCCACGATCTGCCCCTGGGGGTCCTCGGGCTTGTACGCGAACTGCCTCACGCGCCCCTGTCCGTCAGTGCTCACCACGGAGTAGCGGGAGGGATCCTCGTCCACTCGGGTGGTGACCAGGGTCAGGTCGGCGCGCTGGCGCTGGTGGGTGTCGATCACGTCCAGGAAGTTCAGCGTGTAGAGGTGATCTGCCGAGAGCACGAGCACCAGGTCCGGGTCGAACTCCCGGATGGTCTGCTTCTGCCGCAGCAGCGAGTCCGAGTTGCCCTGAGGGAAGCCCTCGCCCTCGGCCCCCTGGAACGGAGGCAGCACATGCAGACCGCCGTGCGTGCGGTCGAAGTCCCAGGGACGGCCGTTGCTCAGGTGCCGATTCAGGGTGTGCGGCAAGTACTGCTCGATCACCCACACGTCCGACAGGTGCGAGTGCATCAGGTTCGACATCGAGATGTCGATCAGCCGGTAGGTCCCGGCCACCGGCAGCGCGGGCTTGACCCTGTGCTCCGTCAGGGCCTCCAGCCGGGAGCCCTTTCCCCCTGCCAGGACCATCGCCATCGTCCGCGGAATGCGCATGCGGGCCCTCTCCTCGTCGTGAGCGTCCTGCCGACGATCGTAGTCGCGCGATCCCGGGATGAGGGTGACAGAGGCAGGCCCGTGCCATAGTGTCCCGACCCACGGGCCGCCCGTGCGCTCCTCCCCTGCCCGGGAGGCCGCATCGCACCGCAGACCGGCCCTCCCTCGTCCCGAACGGATCCATGACGCTCCCCGCTGACACCACCCCGGCCGCCCTCGACCCGCAGTCGCGCTGCCCCTGCGGCTCCGGCGACGTCTACGGCGGCTGCTGCCTGCCGCTGCACCAGGGCAGGCCCGCACCCACGGCAGAGGCCCTCATGCGCTCGCGCTTCAGCGCCTTCGCGGTGGGCGACGAGCAGCACCTGCTGCGCACCTGGCACCCCGACACCCGGCCCGAGACCCTCGAGCTGGATCCGGACCTGCGCTGGTACCGCCTCGACATCCACGCCACCACCGGCGGCGGCCCGTTCGAGGAGTGGGGCACGGTCGACTTCACCGCCCACTACCGGCCCATGCCCGGGACCGACGCCCCGCGCGGCAGCCAGCACGAGAACTCCCGCTTCCGCCGCGTGGACGGGCAGTGGCTCTACCTCGACGGCGCCGTCCACTCCGCCTGACGGAGGAGCCGGCGATGCGGAGGTGTGGCCGGTTCCACACCTCGCCGGCCCATATCGGCCGCGGCGGGCCCGGCGACCCGCCGTAGAATCGGCTGATCCGTCGGCGTGCCGCATGACCGACGGCGCCCTTCTCGAGAGAGCCGCACCATGTCCTCACCCTTCTCGCGCGACTCGTCGCAGCCACCCTGGCAGGCCTCCGACGCCCCGTCCGAGCACACCGCGCCCGCCTCCGCGGAGCAAGCGACCGCCACCGGCACCGACGTCGCCGCACCCCCGTCGGCGCCCAAGGGCGGCCTCGACCGCTGGTTCAAGGTGACCGAGCGCGGCTCCACCATGGGCCGCGAGGTCCGCGGCGGCGTCGCCACGTTCATCGCCATGAGCTACATCGTGGTGCTCAACCCCCTGATCCTGGGGCTGGGCGCGGACTCGACCGGCGCCACCCTGGGCGTGGACCGCGTGGCGGCCATGACCGCCCTGATCGGCGGCGTCATGACGATCCTGATGGGCGTCGTGGCCAAGACCCCGTTCGCCGTGGCCACCGGCCTGGGCGTCAACGCGTTCCTGGCCGTCACGATCGCCACCACGCCCGGGCTGACCTGGGCGCAGGCCATGGGGCTGATCATCTGGGCCGGCGTGATCATGTTCGTGCTCGTGCTCACCGGCTTCCGCACCGCGGTGTTCAACGCCGTGCCGGCCTCGCTGAAGTCGGCGATCGTCGTGGGCATCGGCCTGTTCATCGCGCTGGTCGGCCTGGTCAACGCGGGCTTCGTGCGCCGCATGCCGGATGCCGCCGGGACCACCGTGCCCGTGGACCTGGGCGTGGGCGGCGAGCTCATCGGCTGGCCGCTGCTGACCTTCGTGATCACGCTGCTGCTGACGATCACCCTCATGGTCCGCAACATCCGCGGGGCCATCCTGATCGCGGTGCTCAGCGGCACTGTCCTGGCGCACGTCCTGGAGGCCGTCGCGCCGTCCGGGTCCTCCGGCGAGAATCCGGCCGGCTGGTCGCTCGTGGTGCCGTCGACCCCCACGGGCCTGTTCTCGCTGCCCGATCTGTCCCTGGTGGGCGAGGCCGACCCGGTCGGGCTGTGGACCCAGCTGGGCGTCACGACCGTGCTGCTGCTGATCTTCACGATCCTGCTGTCCATCTTCTTCGACGCCATGGGCACCATGGTCGGGCTCTCCGAGCAGGCCGGTCTGGTCAAGGACGGGAAGATCGACAACGTCGACCGCATCCTGCTCATCGACGCCGCGGGCGCGGTGGCCGGCGGCGCGGGCTCGGTGTCCTCGAACCAGATCTTCGTGGAGTCCTCGACCGGCATCGCCGAGGGCGCGCGCACCGGCCTGGCCAACGTGGTCACGGGCCTGCTGTTCCTGGCCGCCATGTTCATCACCCCGCTGGTGGAGGTCGTGCCCTTCGAGGCCGTGGCCCCGGCCATGGTGGTCGTCGGCTTCCTGATGGCCAAGAACGTCGTGCGCATCGACTGGGACGACTGGGGCATCGCGGTGCCGTCGTTCCTGACCTTCGTGCTCATGCCGTTCACGTACTCGATCGCCGACGGCATCGGCGCCGGCTTCATCTCCTACGTGTTCATCCGCGTGGTGCAGGGCCGGATCCGCGAGATCCACCCGCTGATGTGGGTCGTGGCCGCGGCCTTCGTGGCGTACTTCGGCATCGGGGTGATCGAGGGCTGGATCCTCTGAACCCCTGACCCCACACCGCCGAGTGGATCCTGATTTGCGCTGTTTGGCCCGATAGCGCAACTCAGGATCCACTCGGCGTTTCGGGGGCGGGGTCTCGGCGGGGAGGGGTCGTCCCGACGAACGCGCGCACCCAGCTCGCGTCCTTGTGCTGAGCGGGCACGGGATCGATCAGCAGCTCGCGCTCCATGGCCGCGGCCTCCGGCGAGGCAGCTGCGGGCAGGGGCGCATGGGAGGCGGCCAGCACGACGTTGCCGTAGCGGCGACCCTTGAGCATCGCAGGATCGGCGACGGCGGCCACGTGCTCGAACACCTCCCGCAGCGCCGCCGCCTCCGCGCGGGCTCCCTGCAGATCGCGGGTGTCGCCCACGTTGAGCAGGTACAGCCCGCCCGGGGCCAGCACACGATCGACCTGACGGGCGAACTCCACGGTGGTCAGCGGCTCGGGCGTCACAGAGCCGGCGAAGACGTCGCGGATCACGACCTCGCGCGTGGACTCGGTCAGCGACTCGGTGACCTCCCGAGCCTCCCCGGCGCGCACGCGCAGCAGCGGGGCCCGCGGCAGGTCGAACCAGCCGCGCACGAGCTCGACGAGCCGCGCATCCAGCTCCACGACCACCTGCCGGGCCTGCGGCCACTGCCAGTGCACCCACCGCGCCATGGAGCAGGCGCCGCCGCCCAGATGCAGCACGCGCAGGGTCGTGGGCTCCAGGTGCGCGGCCACGTGCGTCCGCAGCAGCGCGGCCATCCAGCGCATGTACTCGAAGTCGAGCAGCTCGGGCCGGGAAGGGTCCACGTGCGAGGACGGGACGCCGTTGACGAGCACCGTCCAGGCGCCGGGGCTCAGGTCATCCGGACGCAGCTCGACCTCTCCCGTGGCGATCGGCCACGTCCCGGGCTGCAGCGCATCCGGATCCTCGGAGGCCTGTGCATCGTCCCTGCGGTTCCTGCGCTGTCGGCCCATGCGCGCCAGTCTAGGAGCGGCGCATCCGGAAGGTCTCCTGCCCGGACCAGGGGCCGTCGGCCTGGTAGGCCGGGCCGATGCGCTCGAACCCGTTCTTGGCGTAGAAGGCCTCCGCCCGCGCATTGCCCGCCATGATCCAGAGGTAGACCGGGTCGTGGCCCTCGACGGCCTCGTCGAGCAGCTGCCGACCCAGTCCAGAGCCGTGCAGGCGCTCCAGGACGTAGAGCTTCACGAGCTCGCGCTCGGGCTGCAGGCCGGGCTCGAACTGCAGCTCCCAGCGCTGGGGGCCGTCGCACACCGTGGCGAATCCCGCAGGCTCGCCCGTGCCGTCGAGCCCCAGCACCACGCGGCCGGCGGGATCGGAGAGGAACTCACGGTCCTCGGCGGCGATGTCCGCCACCGAATCCTCCGAGAGCAGGGCCTCGGCGAAGTCCTGGCCGTACAGCGGCTGGTAGGTCTCGCGCAGGCAGGCGACGTGCAGTCGAGTCAGCGCGTCGGCGTCGTCGGGACCGGCGACGCGCGTGGACCAGGCGACGGAGCTCAGGACTCGTCCTGGGCTGCGTGCCCGCTCTCGAGCTGCTGGCGCTGGATCGCGGCCTCGAGACGTTCGACCTTGCCGTCGAGCTCTCCGGAGTGGCCGGGGCGGATGTCCGCCTTGAGCACGAGCGAGACGCGCGGGCCATAGCGCCCGACGGCCTCGGTGGCCTCCTTCACGACGGCCATCACCTCGTCCCACTCCCCCTCGATGCTCGTGAACATCGAGTCGGTGCGGTACGGAAGCCCGGAGTCGCGGACGACCTGGACAGCGGCTGCCACGGCGTCGTGGACGGAGCCGGCGGGGTTGTCCCCGCCCATGGGCGATACGGAGAAGGCGACGATCATGCCCCCAGCGTAAGCCTGCTCACCGGCACTCGGACAGGGCCCCCGTCGACGACCGCCATGTGAAACCCCGGGGAAGCCTGGGCAACCCCGGGTCCGGCGGCAGGCCCACCGCCTAGGCTGGACAGCAGACTGGTCTGTGCCCGTCGGCGTGCTCGGGGAAGCCCCGGGGACCACGCAGGGGCGGGGCACGGAGACGACCTCGACGAGGAGCATCCCCATGACCCAAGGCATCTACCTCAGCGCCATGACGCCGGCCGCCGGCAAGTCCCTGATCGCGCTGGGGCTGACGGACACCCTGTTCAAGAACTCCGACCGTGTGGGCTTCCTCCGTCCGGTGCACCTGGGCGAGACCCCGGAGCAGGACCCCATGCTCGCGCTCATGGCCCAGACCTTCGAGCTGCCGCCGGAGCGGTGCCGCGGCGCTGTCACCCTGGAGCGCTGCCGGGAGATCCTGGCCTCGGGCGATCACGACGCCCTGGACTCGGCGGCCGTGGACGTCTACGCGCAGATGGCCGAGCACTGCGATGTCATCGTGGTCGACGGCACCGACCTGCTGGCGCACAACGCCGCCACCGCGGAGTTCGACCTCAACGCGCGCCTGGCCAACAACATGGGCTGCTCGGTGCTGGCCGTCATCGGCGGTCAGCAGGCGGAGCACCCCGAGGACCTGCTCAACGCCGTGGAGGTCACCCGCACGGAGCTTCGCGACTCCAAGTGCGACATCTTCGCGATCATGGTCAACCGCTGCCCCGCCGAGTGGGTCGAGGAGGTCGCCCACAAGGCCAAGCGCGGGCTGCACAACCTCCCGGTCTACGTCCTGCCCGAGGTCCCGGAGGTCATCAGCCCCACCGTGGAGGAGCTCGTGGAGTCGGCGGGCCTGCGCTCGGATCTCACCGACGTCACCCTGGACCGCGACATCAAGGGCGTGAAGATCGCGGCCATGAACGTCGAGCACTTCCTGGAGCTGCTCGTGGACGGCGATCTGGTGATCACCCCCGGAGACCGCTCGGACGTGCTCATGGCGACCCTGGCCGCAGCGCTCACCCCGGATCAGGCCACCCCCGCAGGTGTGCTGCTCACGGGCGGCTTCGTGCCCGAGGGCCTGGTGCGCTCGTTCGTGGCCGGCGCCCCCTTCCCCGTCCTGAGCACCGAGGAGGACACCTACACGGCCGCCAAGCGCGTCGGCTCCGCCCGCGGGCGGATCGTCAAGGGAGGCGCCCGAAAGTCGGCGGCCGCGCTGGGCGCCTGGGCGAATCAGGTCGACGGCGAGGAGCTGGCCTCCCGCCTGCGCCTGGAGCGCCCCGAGCGGCGCACTCCCCTGCGCTTCCTGCACGAGCTCGTGGAGCAGGCCCGACGAGACCGCAAGACCGTCGTGCTGCCCGAGGGCGACGACGCCCGCATCCTGCGCGCCGCCGAGATGATCCATCGCCGCGGCTTCTGCGACCTGGTCATCCTGGGCGAGCCGGACGAGGTGGCCCGGCTGTGCGATGCCGAGGGCATCGACCTGGACTTCGAGGCCGACGGGCTCGAGCTGATCGACTTCCGCCACGACGCCGAGCGCCGCGAGCGCTACGCCGAGGCCTACGTGGAGTACCGCAAGCACAAGGGCGTGGACAAGGACACCGCCCTGGAGCGCATGCTCGACGGCTCGTACTTCGGCACCATGATGGTCCAGCTCGGCGATGTGGACGGCATGGTCTCGGGCGCGGCCCACACCACCGCCAACACGATCCGCCCCGCGCTCGAGTTCGTGAAGACCAAGGAGGGCGTCGGCGTCGTCTCCTCGGTGTTCTTCATGCTCCTGGAGGACCGCGTGCTGGTCTACGGCGACTGCGCCGTGAACCCCAACCCGAACGCCGAGCAGCTCGCGGACATCGCCAAGGCCTCCGCCCAGACCGCCCGGGCCTTCGGCGTGGACCCGCGCGTGGCCATGCTGTCCTACTCGACCGGCTCCTCCGGCTCCGGCGAGGACGTCGAGCGGGTCACCGAGGCCACCCGACTGGTCCAGGCCGAGGAGCCGGACTTCCCCGTCGAGGGCCCCATCCAGTACGACGCCGCCGTGGACGCCTCGATCGCCCAGAAGAAGCTGCCCGGCTCCGAGGTGGCCGGGCACGCGACCGTGTTCGTGTTCCCGGACCTGAACACCGGCAACAACACGTACAAGGCCGTCCAGCAGTCCGCCGGTGCCGTCGCCGTGGGCCCGGTCCTGCAGGGCCTGCGCAAGCCGGTCAACGACCTCTCCCGCGGCACCACGGTCGAGGACATCGTCAACACCGTGGCGATCACCGCGATCCAGGCCCAGAACGGCTGAGCGTCCGCCGCAGCGGCACCTCAGCACACCGAATCCCACCATCCGAAGGAGCGCCATGCTCGTCCTCGTCGTCAACTCCGGCTCGTCGTCGCTGAAGTACCAGGTCCGGGAGGTCACCACCCAGGAGGGCGGGGAGCCCTCCGCCTACACCTCCTCCATGCCGCGCGTGGACGAGCTCGTGAACATGGACGAGGCCACCCAGGGGGCCGAGGGCGGCGAGGTCATCACCGAGGGCCTGATCCAGAACATCGGCACCTCGGAGATCGAGGATCACACGCAGGCCCTGGAGCTGCTGGCCCAGCGCCTCGAGGAGGAGCTCGGCGACCGCACGATCGACGCCGCCGGGCACCGCGTGGTCCACGGCGGCGAGCGGTTCTCCGCCCCGGTGCTGGTCAGCAACGAGATCATCCGCGCGATCGAGCGCCTGGCCCCGCTGGCCCCGCTGCACAACCCGGCCAGCGCCCTGGGCCTGCGAGCCATCCAGAAGAAGTGGCCGCACATGCCCCAGGTCTGCGTGTTCGACACGGCGTTCCACCGCTCCATGCCGGAGCACGTGTGGCGCTACGCGCTGCCCGAGGAGATGTACTCCGAGTACGGCGTGCGCCGCTACGGATTCCACGGCACCTCGCACGACTACGTCACCGGCGAGGCCGCACGCTTCCTGGGTGTGGAGCGCGACAGCTTCGACGCGGTCGTCGCCCACCTCGGCAACGGGGCCTCGGCCACCGCGATCAGGGACGGAGCGTCCTACGACACGTCCATGGGCTACACGCCGCTGGCCGGGCTGATCATGGGCACCCGCACCGGCGATCTGGACCCGTCGATCGTCACGGCCCTGCTCGAGCGCTACCCGGATCTCGATGCTCAGCGCCTGGACCAGATCATGAACAAGGAGTCCGGGCTCAAGGCCCTGGCCGGCCACTCGGACATGCGCACGGTCGACGAGCGCGCACAGGCCGGCGACGAGCGCGCCGAGCTCGCCCTGGAGATGACCGCCTACCGCCTGGCCAAGTACATCGGCGGCTACCACGTGGCCGTCGGAGGGGCTCAGGCCCTGATCTTCACCGCGGGGATCGGGGAGAACTCCGCGGGCTTCCGCCAGCGCGTGGTCGACAAGCTCGGGGCGCTGGGCGCAGAGCTCGACCCCGAGGCCAATGCCGTGCACGGCGACGAGGTCCGCCGCATCTCCACGCCGGAGTCGCGCCTGGAGATCCTGGTGGTCCCCACCGACGAGGAGCGCGCGATTGCCGAGGCCACCGCTGCGCTGGTGAGCCGTCGGGCGAGCTGAGCCGCTGCGCACAGGCCGGATCGCAGAAGCCCCCGATGCCGCTGCGGCATCGGGGGCTTCTCTGGAACTGGACGACTCAGCCGGCCGGGGTGACCGGGGGCTCGTTGGACCAGGGGAAGACGATCCACTCGTCGGTGGCCTTCCACACGAAGTCCGGGTCCACCAGGGAGCGCGGCTTGGAGTAGATGACGGCCGAGCGGGTGTCCGACTGGTAGCCCTTGAGCAGCTCGAGCACCAGGGCCAGGGTGCGCCCGGAGTCGGCGACGTCGTCGACGACCAGGACCTTCTTGGAGCTGATCGACTCGACATCGAGCATGGGGGCCAGCAGAACGGGGTCCGGCAGGGTCTCGTGGACGTCGGTGTAGAACTCGACGTTCACCGCGTCCAGCAGCTTGGCGCCCAGCGCGTAGGACAGCGCGCCTGCCGGGACGAGCCCGCCGCGGGCCACGCCGATGATGATGTCCGGCACGAAGCCGCTGTCAGCGATCTCCTGCGCGAGCTCCCGGGTGGCGGCGCCGAAGCCCTCCCACGTGAGGATCTCCTTGCCGTCAACGTCTGCCGCGTCTGCGTGATAAGCCATGCACACACCCTAGCCCCCGCCCGCGCGCGAGGGCAGGGACGAGGACGACGACCGCGCAGGATCAGTCGGCGAGCATGTCCTGGACCAGGCGGCGGACCTCGGTGCCGTAGAGCTCGATCGAGCGCATCATGGCGCTGTGCGACAGGGTTCCGACCGCGTACTTGAGGTCGAAGCGGGCAGCGCCGAGAGCCTTCTGATGGCGCACGATCTTGCGCGCCACGGTCTCCGGGGAGCCGACGTAATAGGCGCCGTCGGGCCCGGCCATCTGCTCGAACGCCTCACGGGACAGCGGCGGCCAGCCGCGCTCGCGCCCGATCACCGCGTGATTGTGGGCCTGGGCGGGGAAGAACTCCTCGCGCGCCTGCTCGTCCGTCTCGGCCACGTGGCCCGGCGAGTGCCAGGCGATGGGCAGCTCCGGCTTGCCGAAGTGCTCCAGAGCCCGGCGATAGTGCTGCGCGAAGGCCGCGAAGGCGGTGGGGCTGCCGCCGATGATCGCGAAGATCACGGGCATCTCGTAGTGCGCGGCACGCACGACCGACTGCGGGGAGCCGCCCACCGCGATCCAGGCCGGCAGGCGCCCGGACTCCGTCTTGGGATGCACCTCGAGTCCGTCGATCGCCGGGCGCAGACCTCCCTCCCAGGTGATGGGCCCCTCCGACTGCAGACGGGAGAACAGCTCGAGCTTCTCCTCGAACAGCCGCTCGTAGTCCTGCAGGTCGAAGCCGAACAGGGGGAAGGACTCCGTGAAGGAGCCGCGGCCCAGCACGACCTCGGCCCGGCCGGAGGACAGGGCGTCGACGGTCGCGAAGCGCTGGTACAGGCGCACCGGGTCGTCCGAGGAGAGCACGGAGACGGCGGTGCCCAGACGGATGGTCTCGGTGGCGGTGGCCAGTCCCGCCAGGACCGTATCCGGCGCGGAGACCGCGAAATCGCTGCGGTGGTGCTCGCCGACCCCGAAGAAGTCCAGGCCCACACGGTCGGCCTGGATGCCCTCGGCCAGGACGTCGCGGATGACCTGGGCATCCGAGAGGGGCTGACCGTCCGGGCCGGGGTGGACGTCGCCGAAGGTGTTGAGTCCGAGCTGCATGGCATCTCCTGTGATCGCGGGACGCCCCGAATCATAGTTGATACATCACGTAGATGCGAGGGTCAGTCGGCTCGATGCCTGGGCTGCAGTCCCCGAAGGTGCACCAGGAACCCGGTGACCATGGAGCACGAGCGCAGCAGCTCGCCGATCAGCATCCACCAGGCCATGCCCACCGCAGTGTCAGTCCCCAGCAGCCAGGCCCCGCCCACCACCAGGACCAGCTGAGCCCCGCTGATGACCATGAAGAGCCGCTCGCGCCCGCCGAACATGAGCACGTTGCTCGTGGCCGAGGTCAGGGCGTTGATCAGCGTGGCCACCACCAGGATGACGGAAGCGCCCCACGTGCCCTGGTACTCCGGGCCGAGCAGATCGACGATCCGCTGCTCGCCCAGCACCAGCAGGAAGCCGAGCAGCAGCGTGGGAAGCACTGCCGAGACCGCGGCCGCCTCCAGCACGAGGGCGACCAGTCTGCCGCGCCGGGTTACGGACATCGCGATCCGCGGCATGAAGACGGTGGCCACGGCGGTGGTGCCCATGGCCCCTGCGGACTGGATGCGCTGGGCCACCTCGTAGGTGCCGGTGGCCGCCAGGGAGCGCGCGCCCAGCAGGAACATCAGCCCGCGCACGCTCAGCGCTGTCAGCGCGGACCCCGCCGCCAGGATCAGCGACTGACCCCACGGCACCGGCGGGACCGTCACGCTCGGCGGCGGCGGCCCTGCCGAGGGCGACAGCCGCCAGAAGGCGATGCTGATGATCACGAAGGCGGCCACCTGCCCCGGGATCAGCAGCTGCGGGGCGAGCAGCGCGGAGGCGATCGCGATCAGCAGCGCGAGCCCCGGCAGGGCCACGGACTCCAGGAACTGCCCCGCCAGCGGCGCCTGCCGCGCCACCCGCTGGACCATGAACAGGCGCCCCAGGGCCGAGGAGACGGCTACGCCGTAGAGGACGAGCACGAGCCCGCCGGTCCCCGCGGTGAGCTGGACGATCAGGGACGCCGCCAGGGCGAGGACGGTGAGCACCGCCCAGATGCGCAGCAGGGCCCGGGCGTCGCGGCGGGCGATGGCGCGCGCCTCGTCGTGCCTGCCCTCGGCCCACAGCGGCGACTGCGAGCGCATGCCGGAGGTGTCGAGCCCGAAGGTGCCGGCGGCTCGCGCCACCAGGGCCACGGCCCACATGACGCCGTTGAGCCCCACCATCTCGACGGGGAAGCGCAGGGCCACGACGGCCACCAGCAGCATCTGCAGGGCGGCCCCGCCGATGCGGATGGACATGACGAGTGCGGACTGCAGGGCGGCAGCGCGCTGTCTCTCAGCAGCCATGTCCCACCCGTCCTCCGCTCATGCCGTGCGATCCCCGTGCCGCGGCGCCGGACCTCCCGGTCCCCGCACCGCCCCCGCGGCGCGCAGGCGCCTGCCGGCGGGCCTGTCTTGCGGCGCCACAGTCTACGTCCCGCCTCCGGCGCAGCACCCGGGTCGGGCACCCCCACTTGTGCGGCTCAGGCACGTCGACCCGGGTCGCTCTCGGGCGGGTCCGAGCCGTCCGGCCGCCCCGGCTGCGGGCCGACGGGCTCGGGCCCGCCCTGTGCCCAGGGGACCGTCACTGCGGCGCTCGCCCAGGGAGCGATGGCCGCTCCCGACGCGGAGACGGGCTCGGAGGCGGAACCGGGTCCGGACGCGGATGCGGGGCCGGCCGCGGTCACGGGCTCGGGCGCACCGACGGATGCCGCGGCGGTCGTCGGCTCCGCGGTCAGGGCGAGCACCACGCCGGAGAGCAGGAAGGGCAGCCCGTACATCGGCGGGGCCACGAACACCGGTGCTGCGACCGATTCGATGGCCATGGCCGCGAGCCACCCGGCGCCCACGCAGCCGATCCAGCGCAGGTGCGGATCCTGGCTGCGGCGCATCATCCGCCAGGCGGGCAGCCCGAGCATGACCAGACCGCCGATGTAGCACAGCAGGCCCAGGACGCCGGTCTCCGCCAGGGGCGCGGGCCAGAAGGTGTCCGAGAGGAAGTCGACCTCGTCGTGGCCCGTCATCCCCCAGATGCGCGTGTAGCCGAGCTCCTGGTAGTAGGGGCTGTAGTTCTCCGCGGCCGTGAACGAGGCGAACCGCCCGAAGCCCACGCCGAGCGGGAAGGCCCCCAGCGCCAGCGGGACGCTGTCCAGGGTCAGGCGGATGCGAGCGGTCTGGCTGACGTCGGAGAGGTACTCGGTCAGCGTGGCGTCCACGACGCGCGTGAGCGTGTCCCAGCCCAGGATCAGCGCCACCGGCGTGAGGATCGCCAGGCTCGTGAGGTACATGGCCTTCTTGCCCGGCAGCGACGCTCGGATCCCCAGGGAGACCACGAGGGCCGAGGCGATCGACTTGCGGCGGAAGGCCAGCAGGCAGGCGAGCCCGGAGCCGATGAGCAGCGCCAGGCTGATCCGGGAGCGGCGGATCGTGGAGCGGTAGGCCAGGATCGCGATGAACGCCAGGGACATCGTGGTCCCCAGTCCCACCGGGTGGTTGAACGGCCCGGAGAGGCTGGCGATCCCGCCGCGCTCGCTGAGCTCGACCGTGCCCGCGCTGATGAAGTCGTTCCACGCCGCGGGTGCGGCCGCGTTGGCCGCGGTGAACAGCAGGATCACGACGACGGCGACGGCGCCGCCGCGGATCAGCCCCGGGATGTCCTCCCGGCGCCAGTCCAGCTGCGCCAGGGCGAAGGCGAGCATGGGGCCCTTGAGGAACAGGAAGGCTCCGGTGACGGTGATGCCCAGCGGCACCGAGTGCACGAGACCGCTCAGGACCCCGAGCAGGCCGAAGGCCAGGAAGAGCCACAGCGCGGCGAAGCAGCGGACCGATCCGTGATCGCGCAGCCTGCGCAGGGTGAACAGCACGACGGCCAGCAGCACGCACAGCTCGTCCATGTACCCCACAGCGCTGCTGCCGGTGACCGTCTGCGCCGTCTGGGAGATCACGGTCGACACGGCGACGACGCCGACGAACGCCTTGGGCGCGAGGAAGGCCGCGCGCAGCAGCCACAGCACGGCAGCGCCACCGAGGGCGCAGACCGCCGCGAGCACCAGCGCCTCGGCAGGACCCGTCACCTCTCCCCCTCCCCCTGCGACGCTCCCCCGAGCGTCGTCCGCCCGCGCGCATCCGACGGGCGGCGCGCGGTCTCCGGGCCCATGCTCGCACGTTCGGAAGCTCCTCTGACAAGGGGCGTCAGGTTGTCCCCACATCTGACGTCGCGCAGCAGTTCCTGCGCCGCTCACTCGACGCGCCGCCGCCGCGCCTGCCTATCATGAGCGCGCCGGGGCTGAGCCCCGAGCAGCGGCATGGCCGACGGCTTCCGGGGGGACCGTCGCGCCCGAGGCGCCGCTGGGATGACATGGCGCGCCCAGGGCGCGCGGGGGACCGACGAAGGGCAGGCCATGCACCAGAGCTCGGCAGGAGAGAAGACCGTGGCTCCGGCAGTGCGCGACATCAGCGGCGCGGAGCTGGGTTCTGCGCTGCGCCGAGGATGGTGGAAGGCGCTGCTGGGGCTGATCCTGGGGCTCGGGCTGGCCGCGGCCTTCGTCGTCACGCAGGCCCCCACCTACACCTCCGTGACCATGGCGCTCGTGCGCCCCTCCACCGACGACGCGACCTCGGTCGAGAGCCTGGCCGCCGAGGACCTGGCGCAGGCTCGCGCGGCCACCTACGAGTCGCTGGGCAACTCCGTGGTGGTGGCCGACGAGGTGCGCCGCGACCTGGGGCTGAAGACCTCTCCGGAGGACCTGCTGGAGCAGGTCACCGTGGTGTCCACGCCCGAGACCACCGGCCTGGAGATCACCGCCACGGCGGATTCGGCCGACGGCGCCGCCGAGCTGGCCGGGGCCTGGCGCGATGCGCTCAGCGATGCCGCCGACGCCGACGGATCCGGCGGGGCCGGGGACCGCGTGAGCATCGAGCCGGCCGGGGAGCCGACCGTGCCCGCGACGACGTCGGGCCTGTCCGATCCGGCCGTCCTGGTGGTCGGCGGGGCGGTGGGGCTGCTCGTCGGCATCCTGGTGGCGGTGGGCACCGCCCGGCCGGCGCGCAGGGCCTGAGACCGCGCGTCCGCCGTCGGACGCGGGGGCCGCCGTCAGCCGCGGCGCAGCAGCTCCCTGACCAGGTACCAGAGGAACTTCGAGTTGCCGACCGCGTAGCGCTTGAACATCCGCCGCGGCTCCAGCACCAGGCGGAAGAGCCATTCGAGGCCGAGGCGCTGGATGATCGCGGGAGCCCGCCGGGTGCGGCCGGCCACGACGTCGAACGAGCCGCCCACCCCCACGCTGAGGCCGACGTTCATGGCCTCGCGGAAGCCGTAGATGAAATCCTCCTTCATGGGCGAGGGCAAAGCCACGAAGAGGATGTCGACGTCGAGCAAGCGGATCGTCTGCGCCATCTCGGCATCCGTCATGTACCGGCGCCAGTAGCCGTCGCGGTGTCCCACCACATTGGCGCCGCGGGCGGTGAACTCGCGGCGCACTCGCCCGACGACGTCCTCACGAGCACCGAGCAGGAAGATCCGCTGCCCCTCCTGGGCGGAGAGATCGACCAGGCGGTTCATGACGTCGATCCCCGCCACACGCTGCGGAAGCGGGCGGCCCAGGAGGCGGGCGGCCCACACGACGGCCTGGCCGTCGGCGCTCACGAGCGTCCCCTGGTTGAACTCCTCGAGCTTGGTCGGGTCCTCGATGGCCGCCACGAGCTTGGCGGCGTTGACGGACAGGTGGTTCTGCCCCTTGCCTGTGGCGATCATCTCCCGCAGCCGGTCGATGGTCTGATCCATCGTGAGGGCATCGACGCCCACACCCATCACGTCCGTGCGCTCAGGCGCGATCACTCGCTGCATCTGATCCGTCATCGGTTCTCCCCCCAGAGTCCCAATCGGCCCGCCGTCCTGACGATGCCCATGAGGCCAGCGCGACAGCCGCGTGGCCCTGATTCCACCGCATGTGCGGAAGCCCCCTGCCTCCGCTGCGGAATCCGCCGTCGCCGCCCTGCAGTCCCAGCAGATGCCGAATCGCGGCCTCCGGGTCCGGGACCGGCCAGCCGCGCTGCGCTGCGCGGGCCAGATACCCGACCGTGGTGGCCACGTTGTGCACATCCGTCGAGACCTGCCGGTCATCCGCCATGTAGAGCGGAAGACCTTCAGGGCTGAGACAGCGGTCCTTCCAGAACTGCGCGCCGCGAGCTGCCGAATCCCCCGATTCGAAGCCCATCTGCTGCAGCGCCCACAGCGAGTCCAGGTTGTAGATCGTGTGGAAGCTGTCGATCCACTCGAGTCCCGGACCCTCACCGTACGGCCAGGAGCCGTCCTCCGCCTGCGCCCGGACCGCCCGGTCCACCGCAGTGCGGATCAGTTCCCTGTCTCCGTCCAGCATCGCCAGCGACTCCGCCGCAAGCAAGGACCCATTGTGCACCAGTCGGTCCGAGGTGGTCGTGTACCGGAAGTAGCCCGATGTGTGGAACTGCCCCTCCAGCCAATCACGGACGTCAGCGCTGACCCGGTCCAGCATCCCCGCCGCGGACAGGGCGCGCAGTGCGAAGGTCACCGCGATGACGTTGGGGCTGCCTGCCGGATAGAAGGCCCAGCGCGTCTGGACGTCGAACTCGTAGCCCCACGGACCCGTCCCGCGCTCCTGGAGGATCCGCTGCGCGAGCTGCCTGGCCGTCTGCTCGTCGCCGGACAGCGATGCAGCCGTCGAGAACAGCGCCATCCCCTTGGTCATGCGCACCGGGGGAACACGCGTGGCGGCGCGCAGGCCGCGGCCCAGGCGCTTGTGCCCCTGCACCCAGGCCTGGCGGGGAACGCGTCCGCGCAGCACGCGCGCGTACGGCGAGAGCAGTCCGTCGTACGGGTCCGTCCCGGCGTAGTCGCGCTCACGGGCGAAGGCCATGGCCCGCTCCAGTGCCTCCTCGACCTCCGCCTGCAGCTGCGGATCGAGTCCCTGCGGCGTCATCGCTCATCCCCTTCCACCTCGGCATCGCCCCCGACTGCCGCCTCGAGGATGTCGTCGAAGCGCGTCCGGTAGCCGTCCATGCTGTATCCGTTCTCCCAGGTGACGCGGGCGGCGTCACCCATGCGGGTACGCCGCGCGTCGTCGTCCAGCAGCGTCGCCAGCGCCTGCGCCAGCGCACCCGCATCCCCCACCGGGACGAGCATCCCGTTCTCGCCGTCGTCGACGACCTCCGGGACCGCCCCGACGGGCGTGACGACGGGTGCCAGACCCCACGCCATGCCCTCGAGCAGCGACAGCGGGAGGTTCTCCGCCCGGCTGGGCAGCACCAGGATCTGGGCACGGCGCAGCTGGTCCTGCAGGGCCTCCGCGTCCAGCCAGCCCGTGAGCTCGACCCGCTCCGCGCGGGCCACGGCGGCCCGGAGGGAGCCGTCCGGGTCATCGAGACCGCCGGCCAGGACCAGGACGGCATCGCGCCCGGCACTGATCCGGGACCAGGCCTCCAGCAACTCGGGGGCGCCCTTGCGGGCTCCTACACGCCCAGCGAAGAGCACGCGCACGGGTCGGTTCACGCGCTGCGGGATCTCCCGAGGTCCGGGGACCGCATTCGGCAGGACCACGATCCGCTCCTGCTGCACGGCGAGATCTCGAGCGACGAACTCCGCCCATGTCTCGCCCAGAACAATCACACGTGCCGCCCCGCAGAACATGCTTCGGATAAGCCACCTGAGCGGTCGTGGCTGCGCGCGAAGGAAATCCGCGTAGCCCCCACCATGAAGGTGCAGGACATATGGGCTGCTACGGAGACGCACCAAGCTGGTCAGGATGAGCTTGCGCCAGGTGCTCCCTCGCGAGGCCACCGAGAAGACCTGCACCCGGCTGGCATGCGGCTGCAGACACCTAATTGCTGCGCTGAAGAAGGACTGCAGCCGGCACCGCCGAGGACCAGGAGCGCCTCCTGATTCCCAGAATTCGAGACGAGTGCGTTCAGACGACGTCGCCGCCAGATAGCCGGTCATCACTCCGACTCCACCTGCGGACCCTGGCCCAGGGCCGATGACGGATGCGTTGATCATGAGGTTCCCTTATGCGCCGCTTCCTTGACTGCCCAAGGAGGTACGCGCCGGTTCATTTCCTGAGGGTCTCTGGTTGACTGCGAATCACCGGTTCGCGCCGCCCGACGTCCGCTGCGCGGCTCTGCGGTCAGCGCCAGGCACAGTCCTGCCACTGCGAACGGCAGCCCGTACATCGGCGGCGACAGGAAGACCGGTGCGACGACCGACTCGATCAGCAGCTGGGCGAACCAGGCCACAGTCACCGCCCCGATCCACTTGCTGTGCCCGTCCGAGGCCGAGCGCATCATCCGCCAGCCGGGGACGATGAACATGATCAGCGCTCCCAGATAGCACAGGGCGCCCAGGATCCCGGTCTCGGCCAGCGGGGCCGGCCAGAAGGTGTCCGAGAGGAAGCCGCCCATGTCGCCCTGCCCCAGACCCCAGATCCGCTCGTAGCCCAGATCCGTGTAGATCGGGCTGTAGTTCTCGGAGGCCGTGAAGGAGCCGAAGCGGCCCAGACCCACTCCGAGGGGGAACGCACCGACAGCCAGCAGGAAGCCGTCGATCGTCATCCGGATGCGAGCGACCCGATCCCAGTCGGTCAGGTACTCGGTGAGGGTCCCGTCGACGACGGCCGTCAGGGGCTCCCGCAGGAGAACGAGGCCCACGGGAAGGAGGATCACCGCACTCGTGACGAACAGAGCCCGTGGAAGGGGCAGGACAGCGCGAACGCCCAGGGCCACGGCGATCCCCGCCACGATCGACTTGCGGCGGAAGGCCGCCAGGCAGGCCAGACCGGTGGCCATCAGCAGGACGAACGTGAAGGGCGTCCGGCGCACCAGCAGGCGGTAGAGGTAGATGGCCAGGAAGGCCAGGGCCATGGTGGTGCCCAGCCCGACCGGGTGGTCGAAGGGCCCGGTGAGGCTTGTGAACCCCCCGCGCTCGCTGGCCACCTCCGTCCTGCTCACCAAGTCGTTCCACGGGCCCGGAGCCGCGGCGTTGAGCGCGCAGGTGAACAGGATCACCACGATCACCGCAGCGCCGGCTCTGGCGATGCGAGGCAGATCTGCACGACGCCAGTCCAGCTGAGCCACCGCGAAGCCCAGCGCCGGCCCCTTGAGGTACAGCAGGGTCCCCATGAGCGTGATGGACGAGGGCACGGCATGCACCACGCTGCTGATCAGGCCGAAGAGGATGAAGGCGAGCAGGAACCACACCGCGGCGAAGAAGCGCAGCGCATGATGATCGATCAGACGCCGAGCGCAGGCCACGCCCACGGCCAGCACGACGGCGAGCTCGTCGCCGTAGTTGAGGATCGAGATGCCGCCCACCGTGCCGACGGTCTGGGAGATCATCGAGTAGACAACGGCGGCCCCGATGGTGGCCTTGGGATGCGTCAGGCAGAGCTTGATCACCCACGCGACGCCGACCAGCAGGACCGCGCCGAGGGCACCCCACGACAGGGCTGAGACTGCAGTCTGCATGTGTGCTCCTCCCCGGGACGGTCCCCGTGCCGTCGAATGCAGGGCGTCGACGCTCCGGATCCCCCGATCCGGTGCCGAGCACCTGCCGCTGCGCCCGACCGCTCCCCAGCGGCGGCACGCATCACGACATGATGGCACGACGTCACGTGCCTCCGGGCAGATGTTCGTTCATGAAGGCTGTTTGTCCACTCAACTGCACGGTTCATGGCCGTATACAGCATGTGCGTCAGATCGGTGACACTACTCTGGGAGACCGGACGGGAGCCTTCGCAGCACTGCAGCACCGTCCGCCTCGCTCTGGGGAGAGCGAACGATTCGAATTCAGGGGGAGCAGCAGAATCATGCAGACCAGCAGGCGCACCGAGACCCGGTCCCGCAATCAGGGCGGCGATCCCATGGTCAGAGACGTGTCCGCCGAGCATCTCGGGACGGCGCTGCGGCGGCGCTGGTGGGCCCCGCTCGTGGGCCTGATCCTGGGTCTCGGCATCGCGCTCGGGCTCGCGGCCTCGGAGCCTCCGCAGTACGAGTCGGTCACGACCATGATGGTCCACGCCGGGGCGGACGATGACACCGCCGCCGAGCGCCTGGCCGCCGAGGAGCTGGCGATCTCCCGCACCACGACCTACGAGGCCCTGGGAGAGTCCCTGGTGGTCGCCGAGGAGGCCAAGAGCGATCTCGACACCGACAAGTCGGCCTCGGAGCTGCTCGACGGCATCACTGTGACGGCCACACCGGCCACCACGGGCGTGGAGATCACGGCCGTGGGCGAGTCGCCGGAGGAGGCGAGCGCCCTGGCGGAGGCCTGGCGCGACGCCCTCACCTCGGTGGTGGCGACCAGCGCCGAGGACGCGCAGGTCAGCATCGAACCGGCGGGCAGCCCCACGACTCCCGTGGATCCGTCGGGCCTGAGCATGACCATGATCGCAGTCATGGGTGCTGCCGTCGGTCTCCTGCTCGGCATCATCGCCGCAGTCGCGACCACGCGCCCGCGCACCGAGCTGCGCTGACCGACGGCAGGTCGGGCCTGCCGTCGGGCTCAGGCCCAGGTCCCGCTGACTCCGGCGATGTTCTGGTCGACGATCCGATCCTTGCCGTTCGGCGGGATCTCCAGGTGCTCCACCAGCTCGAAGCCCAGCTCCACCTGACCGGCCGTGCGTCGGCACATCGCCTGGTAGAACTCCTCGAGCTCCTCCGGGGCGGCATCAGCCGTGGGCTCGACCCGCAGCGTGACGCGGCCGGGCACGTCCTGCCGGAAGCGGAAGCGGCGGATGCACAGGAACTGATGCCCGTGCACGTTCAGTGACGTGGTGGGGAACAGCGAGCCGTCTGCGCGTACCAGGCCCTCTCGGCCGCGCCGTGAGGAGATCGCTCGGAACGTGGGCTGACCCCAGGCATCCGTGCCCACGCGCTCGGCGGAATCTCCCGTGTCATAGCGCAGGAACGGCTGGCCCTTGATCATCAGGCTGGTGGTCACGAGCCGGCCGCGCTGCCCCACCTCCACGGGCAGGCCGTCCTCTCCGAGCAGCTCCGTGATGCCGTACAGGGGTTCGGCATGGAAGGTTCCGTCCGGATCCATCGAGGCGAAGCAGGTCCGCTCGCTCAGACCGTAGAAGTTGGAGATCCCCGCATTCGGGAACACCCGCTCGAAGGTCTGCTGCTGGCCGGGCGTGAACTCCTCCGAGACGGCCAGGACGCCGCGGATCTGATGACGCCATTCGTCGTCGGGCAGCTGCTCCTCGACCAGCTTGGCCATGTAGCTCAGGGCCGACGGATAGCCGTGCAGGTAGCGGATCCCGCGATCGCGCACCCAGCCCCACTGCTCCTGGATGCGTTCGGGGGCCAGCGCCTGGACCCGCAGCACCAGCTCGCCGGTCGCGCGCTGCAGGTAGTGATCCGCCCCACCAGGCAGATCGGCCGCCCCTCGCAGGAACAGCCGCCAGTCGTCGAGCTCATAGCCCGTGGCCCGGTGCCAGGCATCGAAGACGTAGGCCCACTCAGCGGCCCCGCGCTGCCGGTCCAGGTGGAACAGGATGGGATCGCCCGAGGTGCCGGAGGTGGCGGTCATCTGGACGCCGCTCTCCGGGACCGTGAGCATGCGCAGGGAGTTCTGCGACAGCTGCTCGCGGGTCAGGATCGGCAAGCGGGAAAGTCGTTCGAAGGCGCCGACGCCGCGCTCGCGCAGTGCCTCGTATCCGGGCTCGGAACCGTAATAATCGGTCTCGGCTGCTTGATCGAGCAGCTGCTCGAGCCGTCGTCCGCGCTCCTGGGCCGCCCAGGACGGCACCGTGCGAGCCTTGCGCAGCTCCCTCAGCGTCCGCTGGAACACCGGCCCATAGCGCAGCGACGGCGGAATGGCTCGGACGAGGGGGCCCACTCTCTCCCGCTGGTCCGCCGGAAGGTGGGCGACCTTCTCACGAAACGATCTCAAGCTCTCCCCTTCGGATGTGGTCGCGCCGGGGGTCATCGGATCAGCTGCCCAGAGGCGCGCACCTCTGATGCGAGGTTACGTGTTCGTCCGCAAATTCTCCATGCGATTGCAGGATCATGACCAGGTGGTCGCCGCCCCCGGAATCTGCTGATCCACCAGACGCTCCTTGCCGTTGGCCGGGACCTCCAGACGGTCCACCACCTCCAGCTCGAGGGTGATGCGATCCCCGATGACCGCCGCCATCGCTCTGTGGAGCTCCTGGATCTGCGCATCGGTGGCTCCGGTGACCGGCTCCACGAGGAACGTGGCCTTGCCCGGTTCGTGCTGTCGGAACCCGAACTTCCGAGCTGCGAGCACCTCCATGGTGTGCATTCCGAAGATCGCGGCGGGCAGGAAGCTGCCGTCATTGCAGATCAGCCCCTCCCGCCTGCGTCGAGAGCGGATCTCGCGGAAGATCGGCTGGCCCCAAGGATCTGTCCCGGTCCGCAGCGCCGAGTCACCCGTGTCGTAGCGCAGGAAGGGCTGTCCGGTCAGCCGCAGGCCCGTGGCGATGATCCGGCCTCGCGCACCGACCTCGACGGCCTGGCCCTGCTCGTCGACCAGCTCGACGACCCCGTAGAGGGGCTCGGGGTGGAAATCGCCGTCGTCGTCCATGACGGCGAAGGCCGTGCGCTCGCTCAGCCCGTAGAAGTTGGCCACGCGCGCCTGCGGGAAGACGCGGTGCAGGATCTCCAGCTGGGCCTCTGTGAGCTCCTCCGAGACGGCGAGGATCCCCCGGATCCTGTGCCGCCAGTCATCGTCCGGCAGCTCGGTCTCCACCAGGCGCGCCAGGTACGCGATGGCCGATGGCAAGCCGTGCAGGTACTGGATCCCTCGCTGAGAGGCCAGCTGCCAGTGCTCCCTGATGAGCTCGGGACGCAGCGCCTGGACGCGCAGCACGACCTCCCCCGTGGAGCCCTGGACGAACCAGTCCGCACCGCCGGGAAGCTCGGCTCCGCGCAGCCGCAGACGCCAGTCGTCGGCCTGATAGCCGGTCCTCCGCGCCCAGGCGCTCAGGACGTAGGCCCATTCGCTCGCGCCCCGGCTGCGGTCGAGCCAGAACACGATGGGCTCCCCCGAGGTCCCGGAGGTCGCGACCCGCTCGAGCTGGGCCTCGGGCACCGTGAGCATCCCGCTGCTGTGCTCCGTCACCGTCTCCCGCGGGAGGATGGGCAGGCGGCTCAGCCGCTCCATCGGCGGCAGCGTCGTCTCGTGCAGCGCCTCGTACCCCGCAGCTGAGCCGTAGTAGTCCGTTCCAGCCGCGGCATCCAGCAGCGACTGCAGCCGTCGATCTCGCTCTTCACGCCCCCATGACGGGACCGTCCACGCCTTCCGGATCTCCCGCTGGGTCTGTCGGAACACGGGCCCGAACCTGACCCCTGCAGGCACATGCCGGGCGAATCCGGCGATCCGCTCCCGCTGCTCGGGCGGAAGGTGGGCGATGGTCTCGCGCAATGACATAGCTGCTCCCCTCTGCAATGACCGATCGGGGCGCCGCTGGGCAGCGGCGCCCCGATCGGCCCGTCATCTCATCGTCGGCATTCGATTATCCATGTCTCGAGCAGGCATCCGCCGATCGCGCTCCTCAGCCCATCAGCTCGTCCCGCAGCCGGTGCATGTCGGCGAACCGGTTGCCGAAGCGGTGCAGCGTGATGGACACGGCCTGCTCGTGGAGCATCTCCTGGATCTCCACGCGGGAGGCGCCGACGATCGGGTGCATCATGACCGCCACGTCCGGGGTGGCCCCCAGATCGACCACCAGGTCCGCATCGGTGCCGACGACCTTGATGCGCGCGCCCACGCCGAGCTCGAGCACCTCGGGATCGGAGTCCTCCGAAGCCCGGCCGCCGAAGGGCAGGCGATCGCGCAGCTTCTGCACCGCGGAGCGCTGCTCCTCCGGCTCGGACATCGCGCGGTAGGCGGTGCGGGCGCCGAGCAGGCGTCGGGCCTTGGCCTGGACGCGGAACCGCTCGTCGTCGACGGCGGGCAGCACCTGGGTGAACAGGGCGCGGGCCGCCCGCGGCAGGGCCTCCATGACGGCAGGCGCGGCCGAGAGCGTGACCTCCGAGCCGGAGCGAGCGGCGGCCAGACCCACGCGGATCACGTCGGTGACCGGGGCATCCTCCGCAGCGCGCACCACGATGTCGCGGGCGCGGTAGCGGAAGATGTTGGCCTCGCTGACCAGGCCCGTGGGGTCCTTGGCCACGCCGAACTCGGACTCCCAGGCCCGCTGGTCGGCAGCGGCGCAGGCTCGCAGCCAGGCCAGATCCTCCGCGGGCAGCGCCTCGATCACGTCGGCGTCGCCCAGGACGTCGCGCACCGCGGGCAGCAGCCCCGGCTGGACCCCCACGGAGTTGCCTGCGCGGAAGGCGCCCTTGGTCCAGTGGCCCATCTGCGTGAGGTAGTTCGGACCGCCGGCCTTGGCACCCAGGCCCACCGACGACTTCTTCCAGCCGCCGAAGGGCTGGCGCTGCACGATCGCGCCGGTGATGCCGCGGTTGACGTAGAGGTTGCCGGCCTCCACGCGCTCCAGCCAGGAGCCGACCTCCTGCACGTCCAGGGAGTGGATGCCGGCGGTCAGACCGTACTCCACGGCGTTCTGCCACTCGATCGCCTGGTCCAGGTCCTTGGCGTGCATCAGCCCGAGCACGGGGCCGAAGACCTCGGTCTCGTGGAAGAAGGAGCCGGGCTTCACACCCGTCTTGATGCCCGGGCGCCACAGGCGGCCGGAGTCGTCGAGCTGCTTGGGCTGGAGCAGCCACTCCTCACCCTCGTCCAGCTGGGTGAGAGCGCGCTTGAGCTTGTCGCCCGGCTGCTCGACCGTGGGGCCCACGATGGCCTGCAGGTTCTCCGGCCAGTCCACGACCATGGACGACGCCGCGTCCAGCAGCTGCTTCTCGTAGCGCTGCGAGGTGGCCACCGAGCCGACCATGATGCCCAGCGAGGCCGCCGAGCACTTCTGCCCGGCGTGGCCGAACGCGCTGGTGACCAGATCCCACACGGCCTGATCGCGGTCCGCTGCCGGAGTGATGATCAGGGCGTTCTTGCCCGACGTCTCGCCGATCACCGGACGGCCGCTGCGCCAGCCGCCGAACAGCTCGGCGGTCTCGTAGGCGCCCGTCAGCACGATGCGGTCCACGCCCGGGTGGCTCACCAGCGCCTTCCCGGTGTCGCCCTCGACGGCGTCCACGAGCTGCAGGACGTCGCGCGGGACGCCCGCCTCCCACAGCGCCTCCATCAGCGCGGCGGAGCAGCGCACGGTCTGCGGCGACGGCTTGTGGATGACGGCGGCGCCGGCGGCCAGGGGGGCGACGGTCGAGCCGGTGGGGATGGCCAGCGGGAAGTTCCACGGCGGGGTGACCAGGTCCAGGACATCGGGCTCGAACTCGGCGCCGTCGACCTGCTCCAGCTCCTCGGCATGGCGGGCGTACCAGCGGCAGAAGTCGATGGCCTCGGAGACCTCGGCGTCCGACTGGGTGAAGGCCTTGCCGGTCTCGGCAGCGGCCACTGCCATGAGGTGCCCGCGGCGCTCGGCCAGCTTGTCGGCAGCGAGGTTGAGGATCTCCGCGCGCTCCCGGGCCCCGCGCTCGCGCCAGCCCTTGGCAGCATTGCGACCGGTCTCCACGATCTCGGCGACGTCGTCGAGCTCGAGCGAGTCCGGGGTGGCCAGACCCTGGTACCAGGACCGGTCCGTGATCAGATCCCGCAGCTCGAGCGCCCACTTCTGGTTGGCCGGGATCGAGATGTCGGTGTCCGGCTCGTTGCGGAAGGGCTCGTCGAGCGGCTGATGGCCCTGGTAGCCGCTCTGGCGCCCGGCGGCCTCCTGCGTGCGGTCCTGCACGCGGTGCGGGCCCGGGGCGCGCTCGCCGTCCAGGACCATGCCCTCCTCGAGCAGCTGCTCGACGGCGGCGCGGAAGCGGCCCTCCTCGCGGCGGAAGATCTCGTTGCCGGGCTCGATCTCGAAGATCCCCGACATGAAGTTCTCGGACTCGGCATTCTCCTCGAGGCGGCGCACCAGGTAGGCCACGGCGACGTCGAACTCCTCCGGGGCCACGGCGGGGACGTAGTAGAGCACTCCCCCGACGTCCTCGGACACGGCGATCGACTGCTCGGCGGCCATGCCCTGCAGCATCTCGAACTCGATGCGCTCGGAGACCCCGCGCTGCTCGGCGAGCAGCTTGGCGAAGGCGATGTCGAAGATGTTGTGCCCCGCCACGCCCATGCGCATCCCGCGCAGGTGCTCGGGGTCCATGGCCCAGGCCAGGACCCGCTTGTAGTTGGCGTCCGTGGCCTGCTTGGTCGGCATGACGGCCAGCGGCCAGTCGTGCATCTCGGCGTCCACGCGCTCCATGGGCAGGTTGGCGCCCTTGACCAGGCGGACCTTGATCTGCGCGCCGCCCTCGGCCACGCGCCGCTCGCCCCACTCGGACAGGTGCTGCACCGCGCCCAGGGCATCGGGCAGGTAGGCCTGCACGACGATGCCCGCCTCCAGGCTCTTCAGCTCGGGGCGCGAGAGCAGCGTCGTGAAGACCTGGGTGGTCAGGTGCAGGTCCGAGTAGACCTCCATGTCCAGGTTGATGAACTTGGTCCCGGCCGGGGCATCGGCGGCCTTGCGGTACAGCGGCAGCAGGCGCTCGACCACGCGCTCGACGGTCTCGTCGAAGCCCCAGTGCGAGAGCTGCGGGACCACGGAGGAGACCTTGATCGACGCGTAGTCGACGTCGTCGCGGGCCAGGATGCGGTCGACCTCGTCCAGGTGCTTATCGGCCTCGGCGAGGCCCAGGACCTCCTCGCCGAGCGGGTTGATGTTCAGCGAGTCGCCGCGCTGCGTGATGTGCTCGACGGCCTTGCCGAACGGGCCCGGTCGGGAGTCGACCACCAGGTGCCCGACCATCTGGCGAAGGCGGCCGCGGGCGATCGGGATGACGACGGCCGGAGCCAGGTGGCTCATGTAGCTGCCGGAGACGATCTGCGAGCGATCCAGCGCGGACAGGGACTTGGGGGCGATGCTCGCGATGCGCTGCAGGGCGCGAGCGGCGGCGACGCTGTCCTCGGTGCGGATGACGCGATCGACGAAGCCGACGGTGAAGTCCAGGCCGCGGGGGTCCTGCAGGATGGCGGAGAGGCGGTCGGCGGCGTCCGAGTCCGCGACTCCCTCTTCGGAGAGCTGCTGGGCCCTGCGGATCCAGGTGGTGGCCTGCTCGACGGCAGGATCGACCAGAGCGGCAAGATCGGCCAGCTCAGCGGGGCCGACCGGGGTGTTGTCGGTGAGGGGGGTGACCATGAGGCGATTCGCTTTCAGGCACGTACTGCGGGGATGACCGTGGCACTCCCACGGTCATCGGCCTCGAGTCAGGGTTCGCACGTGGGGATCTTCGCTGCTGGGCCGATTCGGCCATCCTAGGAGACGCACCCCACACTGCGCACACCATGCGTCTGCTGATGAATCTGCCCCGCCAGACGCCTCAGCGGCCCCGGAAGGCCCAGGGTGCGATCCGGCGCAGCACGCGACCGACCCGGCTGCTCAGGGAGTGCTCCTTGATCCGCTGCTCGGCCTCCTGGGTCAGCTCCCGCTGCGCCTGCACGGCCTCCAGGAGCTGACGGTTCTGCTCGAGCATCTGCTGCTGGCCCTCCTGCATCTGCTCGAGCCGCTCGCGCAGATCCTGGATCTCCCGCGCCATCCACAGCGGCAGGCCGATCCCGTTCTGATCGGTCCATTCGCGCAGGTGCCGCTCGCGCACCGCAAGATCGTGCTTCTCGTGCAGGGCCTTGCCCGCGAACATCGAGTTGCCGTCCGCGCCGAGCGCGCTGGGGCGCTGATGCCAGAACGCCAGGGGCCGGCCCGGCAGGAAGCCGATCGTCGCGCTCGAGGCGACGCGCAGATTGAACTCCCAGTCCCCGGCGGCCGGCAGGGACTCGTCGAAGCCCCCCACGAGCCCGTGCAGGCTGCGACGGTAGAGGAAGCAGATCGGCACGCCCCGGTTGATGCTCAGCAGCTCGCTGAGGGTGATCGCGCTCTGCTCGGCCCAGAACAGGGCGCGCCCGGTCTCGCGCACGCTCTTCTGGCCGTCATGGTCGTCGATCTGCTCGTAGACGATCTCCGTGCGGGCCATGACCCCGGCATCTGTGCACGACGGCCGCTCCAGGAAGGCGACGGTGCGCTGGAGGAACTGGGGGTCCCAGGTGTCGTCGTCGTCGTGGATCACCACGAACTCACTGTCCGAGGCGGCCACCCCGCGGTTGGAGGCGGCCTCCATGCCGACGCTGCGGCGGTGCGAGAGGATCCGGCAGCGTCCGCGGAAGCGCTGCTCCCGGGCGTCGACGAGGCGCTGCACGGGCTCGGGATCGCCGCCGTCGTTGACGATGACCAGCCGCCAGTCGGCCAGGGTCTGGGCCAGGACGTCGTCCAGGGCGCGCTCGAGCAGCAGCGGGCGGTCCTTGGTGCGCATGATGATCGCCACGGAGGCCGCCGAGCCCTCCGCGACCGGCGCCTGCGGATCCGTCCAGTCGCGGCGCAGCGCACGGGAGAACTCGGTGCCTGCCCCTGCCGCCGGGACCTCCGGAACCTCCGCCGGGCCGGGCAGCGCCCCGGACAGCCCCACCAGGACCCCGTCCCACCAGGCCGCGGCCGTCTCGCGCACAGCGGCCCGACGCGCCAGCAGATCGCTCCAGAACTCCCGGTGGCCCTCCACGGCCTCCTGCGTCCAGCGCTGCGCGGCCTGATGCGTGTCCCATGCGGCCTCGCGCGGGGTGATCAGCGCAGCCAGCGGGACGACCTGCCCGGAGATGCCCCAGGTGCGCAGGGCGCCCTCCATGCGCACCTGGGAGTAGCGGTCCACGGCGATCGGCAGGACGGTCGCACCTCCGGCCAGGCCGAAGACCAGCGGGTGATAGCGCGAGCTCACCACGTAGTCGGCGCTCAGGGTGCGCCGCAGGCTGTCCTCGGCGTCCTCGATCGGACGGTGGGCGGCCGCATGGCGCATCCGGGCGGCCACGAGCCGGTGGAAGGCCTCGTCGCCGTCGTGCTCGCCCGGACGGGCCAGGTGCGGCACGAGCTCCACTGCCCCGCCGGTGCGCTCGACCAGCGCGTCCAGCACGACCGCATAGACCTCAGCGGCCTCATGCTCCTCGAACGGGCCGGCGCCGGGGGCGAAGGTCGCCACGATCCGCGGGGCGGTGGGATCCGACGGCGCCTGGGCCTCGACGTCCTCCGCAGCAGCGCCCGCGGCCGGGCTGCCCGAAGGGGAGGCCTCAGCTGATGGCGCCTCCGCGAGTGGCTGCGCCGCGGCCGTGGAGCCGCCGGGCGCCGCAGCCTCGCTCTGCGGGGTGTTCCAGGGCGCGGAGAGCACCTCGAGCGCCCAGCCCACCGAGTCGTCGGGGCACGCGCGCAACCCCGGATGCCCGGGGCACAGCTGCTGCGCCAGCGCCAGGGAGTCCGGGTCGCGCAGGCCCACGAGCACCGCGGTCTCGAGCATCCTGGCCAGCACGGGGCGGTCCTGCTCGCTGAGCTCGGGGCCCAGGGTCTGCCCGCTGATGACCACGGGAAGCCCCAGGCTGCGAGCGATCTCGACCACGGCGGCGCGCTCGCTGAGCAGCCAGCCGTAGCGGGAGTTCATGTTGCCGCCGCCGCCGATCAGCAGCGCGTCCACGCCGCGCAGCGCCTCGATCAGCGCGAAGACCTGATCCTCCGGCGGCAGGGCGTCGGTGCGGCCGTCGAGCACCTCGCGGATCTCCCCGAGGTAGCGCGCGCGATCCTCCGGGGGCCAGGGGAAGCGCAGGGTGGGCACCGGCACGATCGACTCGAACCGAGCCGCGGTGTGCTGCGGATCCCGGGTGAGCATCACGGGCTCCTGGATCCCGCGAGCGCGCAGGGCGGCGACGGCGGCGTGGCCCATGGCCTCGTCGCCCACGTGGTAGTCGATCTGTCCGACGTCGACGAGGAGTGCTGCCTGCATGGCGATGATCCTCCCACAGCCGCCTCGGGCGCCGCCGGGCGGCAGCGGCGAGCGCCCGGAGGGCTCAGCCTCCCCGCGTGAGGTCCTGGCCGTCGGCGGTCTCGGGATCCTCCTCGGGGTCGTCGTGCAGCACGGGCGCGGGGCGGCGCCCCTCGGCCTCGTCGAGTGCGGCCAGCGCCTCGATGAGGCTGAGGTGGGAGCTCACGTGCGGCATGTTGCCGAGCATCCGGCCCCCGTGGTCGGGATCGCCGTCGTAGGCGGTCGAGAGCAGCCCCAGATCGGTCGCCCGGCGCAGGACGCCGGCGAGCGTGCGTCGGGCCTCGTCGAGCTGGGAGCTGCGCGCCTGGTAGGCCGCCAGCCACAGCGTCACGCCGAAATGCGGGCTGTCCGGGCCCTCGAAGCCGTCCTGGCCGATCTGCGACTCGAAGTCGGCGGGATCGGAGCCCGGCGGCACGGACACGTTCTGGTAGCGGCGCAGCAGCCCGGACTCGGTGCCGAGCTCCTCGACGATGCGCTGGGCGGTGCGCACCATCCGCTCGTCCTCCCAGTCCACGAAGCCCAGGGAGGGCAGCTGCAGCAGCGAGGCGTCGACGCTCTGGGCGCCGTAGCGCTGCACGAACGTCCCCACGGCGGGGTCGTAGCCCGAGGTCCAGATCTCGAGCGCGAGCTGATCGCGGTGGGTCTCCCAGAGCTGCAGGTCGCCGTCGAGCCCGTGCGTGCGCACGGCCTCCACACCGGCCTGCAGCGCCGCCCACATCATGACCCGCGAGTGCGTGTGGAACTCCCGGTCCCCGCGCATCTCCCAGATGCCCTGGTCCGGCTCCTCGTACGACGCCACGACGTGGCCCAGCAGCGCCTTCTGGATCGGCCAGGACAGCTGATCCTCCTCCAGCCCGCGGCGGCGCAGCCGCTCGAAGGCCACGAGCAGGTAGCCCGCGGTGTCCGACTGCAGCTTCCCGGAGCTCGAGTTGCCCACGCGCACCGGGCGCGAGCGCTCGTAGCCCGGCAGGTCCACCGTGTGCTCGGAGGTCTCCCGCTCGCTGCCCACGCCGTACACGCTCTGGATGTCCTCGGCCGGCCCGGCCACGGAGCGCAGCATCCAGTTGCGCAGCTGCAGGGCCTCGCGGTCGTGGCCGTGCTCGAGCATGACCTGCAGCGCCTGGGCGGCATCGCGCAGCCACGAGTAGCGGGCATCCCAGTTGCGCTCGCCGCCGATCTGCTCCGGCAGCGACATCGACGGCGCCGCCACCAGACCGCCGCTGCGCTGGTGCATGAGCGAGCGCACGACCAGCAGGGACCGGCGCACGGCCTCCTCGCGCTCCTCGAGGCTCAGCAGGGGATCGGGGCCGTCCTCCTCGGCGGCGGCTCCGCCGTAGGTGGGCGCGCCGTCGCCGCCGTCGCTCGGCTCGACCTTCCCCTCTGTCCGCTGCGTGTTCTCCCACTGCTCGTCCCATTCGCGCCAGGTGTCCAGGGCGGTGCGCAGCTCGTCGCCGGCATCGACGGGCGGCGGCGGGGTGCGGTGCGACTCGAAGTGCGTCAGCACCAGGTCCCGGGTCTGACCGGCCGAGACGGTGAAGCGCGAGACGTGGCGCGGGCCGTTGTCGTCATCGATGCGCTCAGCGGGGACCTCGCTGCGCAGGACCATGGCATCGGCACCGGCCAGGGCGATCAGCTCCTCGTCGCCGATCTCCCCGGTCTCGGGGTCCTCCAGGCCGGCGAAGTGCGAGATCCAGGGGGTGATGCGCCCGTAGTCGAAGCGCAGGCGCAGGTCCTGGACCATCTCCACGTCCCCGGTCAGGCCCTCGATCCGCCGGACGACGTTCAGCTGGGTGCCCAGCGGCATGAAGTCGGTGACGCGCACCGAGCCGGTGTCCGTGATCCACACGGTGTGCAGCACGAAGGTGTGCTCGGCGTAGAAGCGATCGCCCACGCGGCACTGATCGCGCCACTGCTCCTCGGGCAGATCGCGGCCGTCGTCGTCCACGGTGGCGGCCGGCGCCAGCAGCCAGCGGCCGTGGTCGGCATCGCCCAGGATCGCTCCGAAGACCGACGGGGAGTCGTAGCGAGGCACGCACATCCAGTCGATCGAGCCGCGCCGCGAGATCAGCGGCCCGGTCTGCATGTCGGAGAGCAGCGCGTAGTCCTCGAGGGGGGAAGCCATGGCACCAATCTGACATATCCGAGCCCGCTTCGAGCACTCGGCCCGGGTGGAAGGCGCGCGGGGCGGCGGGCTCGACGATCTCCCGGTCATCGAGCAGCCGCCCCGCGGTGCCGCCCGCCCGT
>ENA-OOKA01000064-OOKA01000064.1-human-skin-metagenome-genome-assembly--contig:-NODE-64-length-37424-cov-10.477000_pt1 | contig 37424 bp, 30 predicted proteins | sample MGYA00248825_ERZ500995 | MGnify/ENA primary metagenome ERZ500995 (study PRJEB25958, sample SAMN03398540) | human skin metagenome | study: EMG produced TPA metagenomics assembly of the Human Skin...
TTCTGTGCCGTTGCGGTGCGCCGCGCTCACGCGCGGCGCACCGCAGCGGAGGGCGTCAGTTGGCGCGGGTGCTGCCGCTGGCGGAGATCTGCTCCTGGCCGACCTCGTCGTCGGACAGCGGCTGGCTCTCCTCGTGGCCCGGGGCGTGGTTGTCCCGGTTCGTGCCGCGGAAGTCGCGCTTGACCTCGGCCACGGCGCTCTCCAGCGCCTCTACGGCGTCGCTCTCGAGCTTGCCGCTCGAGACGATCGAGTCGGTGACGTTGGTGGTGCGGCGGACCTGATCGATCAGAGCGCGCTCGAAGTCCAGGACGTCGGCGACCTCGATGTCGTCCAGGTGGCCGTTGGCACCGGCCCAGATCGAGACGACCTGGTCCTCGACGCGGTACGGCGAGTACTGCTTCTGGCGCAGCAGCTCCATCAGGCGGGCGCCGCGGGTCAGCTGCTGGCGCGAAGCCGCATCCAGGTCCGAGGCGAACATGGCGAAGGCCTGCATGGAGCGGTAGGCCGCCAGGTCCAGCTTCAGCGTTCCGGAGACCTTCTTCATGGCCTTGATCTGCGCGGCGCCGCCGACGCGCGACACCGAGATGCCGACGTCGACCGCGGGACGCTGATCCGCGTTGAACAGGTCCGACTGCAGGAAGATCTGGCCGTCGGTGATGGAGATGACGTTGGTGGGGATGAACGCCGAGACGTCGTTCGCCTTGGTCTCCACGATCGGCAGGCCGGTCATGGAGCCTGCGCCCAGCTCGTCCGAGAGCTTGGCGCAGCGCTCGAGCAGGCGGGAGTGCAGGTAGAAGACGTCGCCGGGGTAGGCCTCGCGTCCCGGCGGGCGGCGCAGCAGCAGCGACGTGGCGCGGTAGGCCTCGGCCTGCTTGGAGAGGTCATCGAAGATGATCAGGACGTGCTTGCCGCCGTACATCCAGTGCTGGCCGATGGCCGAGCCGGCGTACGGAGCGAGGTACTTGAGACCGGCCGAGTCGGAGGCCGAGGCCGTCACGATGGTCGTGTACTCGAGCGCGTTGTTGTCCTCGAGGGTCTTGCGGATGCCCGCGACCGTGGAGGCCTTCTGGCCGATGGCGACGTAGATGCAGCGGACCTGCTTGTCCGGATCGCCGGTCTCCCAGTTCTCGCGCTGGTTCAGGATCGTGTCGATGCCGATCACGGTCTTGCCCGTCTGGCGGTCGCCGATGATCAGCTGGCGCTGGCCGCGCCCGATCGGGACCATGGCGTCGATGGCCTTCAGGCCGGTCTGCATGGGCTCGTGGACCGACTTGCGCATGGTCACGCCCGGGGCCTGCAGCTCGAGGGCGCGACGGCCCTCGGCCTCGATGGGGCCCAGATCGTCGAGCGGGTTGCCCAGGGTGTCGACCACGCGGCCGAGGAAGGCGTCGCCGACCGGCACGGAGAGGATCTCCCCGGTGCGCTCGACGGTCTGGCCCTCGTCGATCTCGCGGAAGTCGCCCAGGACGACCACACCGAGATCGCGCACGTCCAGGTCCTGGGCCAGGCCCAGCTCGCCGTTCTCGAAGCGCAGCAGCTCGTTGGCCATGACCGAGGGCAGGCCCTCGACTCGGGCGATGCCGTCGGCGGCGCTGGTGACGCGGCCGGTCTCGGTGCGTTCGGTGGTGCCGGGCTCGTAGGACGCCGCGAACTCCTGGAGCGCGCTGCGGACCTCATCGGCATTGATGGTCACTTCGGCCATCTCGTGTCCCTGCTTCCTCGTTCGTGATCATCGTGTCGATGACCAGCTGTTTCGTCTGTGCGGTCGGATCTTCCCGACCGGCGGGCGCGGTGCGGCGTCCGGTGGCGGCCTCAGGCGCGGATGCGCTCCTGCAGCTCGTTCAGCCGTGCTGCCACGGAGCCGTCGATCACCTCGTCGCCGACGGTGATCCGCAGACCTCCGACCAGCGTGCGGTCCTCGTCGAGCACGATCTTCAGCTCGCGGCCGTAGAGCCGCGAGAGGGCGCCGCGCAGGCGCTCGACCTGTGCGTCGTCGAGTGCTCCGGCGTAGCGGACGCGGGCGATGCCGCCCTCTCGGACCTCGGCGAGCAGCTCGGCCCAGTCGGCCAGCACCCGGTGCGGGCGGTGGGCCCGCGGGGTCAGGATGGCCTGCTCGGCGAGCAGGCGACCCTCCTCGCGCAGCGACGGGGCCACGCGATCCAGCAGACGCAGCTTGGCCTCGCGCGGAGCTCGTGCGTCCGTCAGCGCCTGCTGCAGCTCGGGGTCCTCCTCGAGGACCGCCTGCATGCCCAGGGCGTCGTCGACGACCGCGTCCAGGCCCTCGGGGCCCATGCGCCGCTCTGCCGCGAACCCCGCCAGGACGACGGCCGAGGACTCGAGGCCCTCGGTGAACGCCTCCTCGGTGGCCCACGTGCGGCTGCTCAGCAGTTCGAGGATCCCGGTGGCCGCATCCCCCAGCGCCGTGGAGAAGATGCGCCGCGCCAGGGCGCCGCGCTCCTCGCCGGAGCGAGAGGGGTCGGTCAGCGAGCGCCGCAGCAGATCATTGCCCTGCACGGCCTCGAGCGCGTCGAACAGCTCGCGCGAGATGCTCGAGTGCGCCTGCTCCGCCCACGGGCGCAGCAGCGACGCGACATCCACGCGTCCGAGCTCAGACCGTGCGGCGCTCACTGCTGGGCACCCTGATCGGCCGGCGCGCTCTCGAGCTCGGAGATGAACCGATCGATGACGCGACGCGAGCGATCATCGTCGGAGAGGGACTCCCCGACGACCTTGGACGCCAGCTGCGTGGCCAGCGAGCCGACCTCGGTGCGCAGCGACAGCGCGGCGGAGGAGCGCTCGGCGGCGATGGCCTTGTGCGCGTTCTCTGTGATCCGAGCGGACTCGCTGTTCGCGCGGTCCTTGAAGTCAGCCAGGATCTTCTCGCCTTCGAGGCGAGCCTCCTCGCGGATCTTCTGGGCCTCGAGACGGGCGCTCTCCAGCTGCTGGTTGTACTCGTCGCGAGCGCGGTCGGCCTCGGCCTGGGCCTGCTCGGCCTTAGCGAGCCCGCCCTCGATCGCCTCGCTGCGCTCGGCGTAGGTGCGCTCGAACATCGGGACGATCCACTTGATCGCGACGAACAGCAGGATGAAGAACCCCACGGCGGTGACCAGCATCTCCCAGCCATTGGGGATCAGCGGATTGGCCGCCTCGGCAGCCATGATGTCAGTGGTCATGGACGTCGTTCCTGTTCTCTTCGGCTCCTGTCAGATCTCCACTACCGCGGAGGATCACAGGAAGAACATGACGAAGCCCAGGATGGCCAGGGCCTCGACCACGGCGAAGCCCATGAACAGCATGGGCTGCAGGACGCGCTGGGCCTCCGGCTGGCGGGAGACGGCCTGCATGTACGCGGCGAAGATCAGACCCACGCCGATGCCGCCGCCGATGGCAGCGAGACCGTAGCCGATGGCGGAGAGCGAACCAGTGATATCCATTCTTGGAGATTCCTTTCAGACTGCCCGCGCAGTGCGAGCGGTGTGCCACGAATGGCGATTGACAGGTCGGAGCGGTACTCCGCGTGTGGCTCGGTCGCTGCCGAACCAAGACTGTGGGGTCAGTGCCCTTCCTTCAGTGCGCCGTCGACGTAGACCGCGAACAGCAGCACGAAGATGTAGGCCTGGAGCACCTGGATCAGCACCTCCAGGAAGAAGATGAAGATGCCGAGCACGAGGGCGCCCAGTCCGCCGAGGAACCCGAAGCCGCCCACATTCACGAAGAGGTGGGACATGAGGCCGGCCGAGACCATGATGGCCATGTGGCCGGCGAACATGGTGGCGAACACACGCAGAGCGTGGGTCACGGGGCGGATGATCAGGTTCGAGAGGAACTCGATCGGGATCAGGATGACGTAGAGGATCTTGGGGACGCCCTCCGGCATGGTCATCTTGGCCATGAACTTCCCGAAGCCGTGGCGCTTGATCCCCACGCCCACCCAGGCGACGTAGGCGATGATCGCCAGCACGTAGGCCGAGCCGGCGTGCGACATGGTCGGCAGCTGGAGGACGGGGATGGACCCGAAGAAGTTGTTCACCAGGATGAAGAAGAAGAAGGTGAACAGCCACGGCAGCCAGGGGCGCAGCTCCTTCTCGCCGATCAGATCGCGACCCAGCGAGTTGCGGACGAAGCCGTAGGCGACCTCACCGAGGTACTGGCCCTTGGACGGCACGAGCGACTGGCGCCGGATGGCCCAGAGGAAGAAGAAGGAGATCAGTGCCACCGAAAGCAGGATCAGAAGCATCTGCTTGCCGAAGGCGAAGGACCCGATCTCGAACAGCGGCGGGAGGTGCATGTCCTCCACGCCGGGGACCTCTAGGCCTGTTCCCTCGAGGGGCGGCGCGACAATCACTGGCGGTCCTTTCTGCTGCCGCCGTCCCAGCTCCGGTGAGTCTCGGAGTGATACGGGGCGTCTCGGCGTTTCCGGGCGGCACCATGATCCTGCGGGTCCTCGCTGATCCGCAGCCCGGCCTGCAGGCGGAGGTAGGAGAGAGCGAGGCCTGCCGCGAGCCCGAGGCCCGCACCGGCATAGACCATCCACTGTGTTCCCACCAGGTAATCCAGCAGGAATCCTATCAGACCCCAGAAGGCCGTCCCAATCACGAGATAGGTCATGATCCCCAGTGCGGCGCGGTTCCCACCGGCCTGCACGAGCTCCCCCGCGGTGCTCAGCGGGCTCTTCTCAGCGGCTGATCCAGCCTCCGGGGAGTCCTTGCCCGCGGATGCTCTCGGCGTATGGTCTGGGTGCTGTGCGGGGTCCATCGTCAGGTCCTCTCGGAATCGCCGTCCGGCACGGCGACGTCGTAGATCGGCATGCGGGCTCGGCGCAGGCCGGTGGCCATCCCGCCCAGCCACGCCCCCACGGCCACAGCGGCCGCTGCCATCAGCCAGTGGGGCCTCAGCCAGCCCGGGGTCTCGACCGAGGCCATCAGCATGGCCCCGACGAGCACCAGCACGAGGTAGGCGAAGAGCATGACCAGCGGAGGGGCGTAGGCCGACAGCCCGCTGGCCCACCACAGCGCCAGGCCGGACAGCGCAAACGGGACGGCGACGACCGCCGAGGCCGTCGCCGCCGAGGCGGCAGCACCTCCCCCGGAGATGATCGCGGCCGCGACCACGAGCGCCAGGCAGGCCGCGGCACCGGCGATCAGGCCGTGGCGCAGCATCACTGCCCAGGGGCTTCCCCCGACGGTGCTCAGGCGCCGGCGAGGGTCTCGACGGACGCTCATGCGCGCGCCTCCTGGGCCTCGGCGGTGCGTCGTGCGCCGAGCAGGTGGGGCAGGCTCAGGTACAGCGCGAGCACGGCCAGCACGGCCAGGCCCGGCACGACGGCCGGCAGCCCGCTCAGCCACAGGCCGGTGAGCCCCACCAGGGAGACGACCACGGTGAAGACCGCGACCGTCAGGGACGAAGCCGCATGCGAGAACCCGATGTCCGTGAGCCGCTGGTAGACGTGCTCGCGGTGCGGGCGCCACCATGCCTCGCCGCGGCGGATGCGCCGCAGCAGGGTCCAGCCCGTGTCCGCCAGGTACACGGACAGCGCGGGCAGCAGGTACTCGACGTACACCCCGGACAGGAAGGCCGCGATCGCGATCATGATCAGCGATCCGCCCAGCAGGTAGGAGCCGACGTCGCCCAGGAAGACGGAGTCGCGCGAGAAGTTCCAGGGGAGGAAGCCCAGGAAGGCGAAGGCGACCACGAGCCCGGCCACGATCATCCACACCAGGTCGTTGGAGGCCCCCGCCCAGGAGTAGACCAGGCCGACCACGAAGCCGTGCATCCCGGAGATGCCGTTGAGGCCGTCCATGAAGTTCGCGACATTGATGTAGGCGACTACGGCGATCGCGCACACCGGCCACCACCAGATCCCGGTGCCCAGGATGAGGGTCAGCGCCCCGGCGCACACCAGGCCGATCAGCAGCTGCCCGGCCAGGCGCCAGCGCACCGACAGCCCGCGGATGTCCTCGCACCACCCGAGCCCGGCGGCCAGGGCCGTGCCGAGCAGCACGACCAGGGCGACCGAGCGGTCGACCTCGACGGCCCCGAGAAGCAGGGCCAGCAGCTGCACGACCACCACGGCGGCCGCCACCGCCAGGCCCATGCCGCGGATCACGGTGCGTGTGTGGGAGGAGCGCTCATTGGGGATGTCCACCACGCCCAGTCGGCGCAGCACGGGCTTGACCACCAGCGGCATGGCCAGGCTCAGCACCAGAGCCGCGGAGCCGAAGATCAGGCCCAGGTGCAGCAGGGACTGCAGCTCCTCGGCGGTCGGCCAGGCGCCGGGATCGGTGGCGAGCACCGAGATGTCCTTGTTCTCGGCACTGAGCTGCAGAGCGGGGATCGCGGCGGTGCTCATGAGGCGCTGTCCTGATCCTGGTCGTACGGCAGCTCGTCGTCGCCGCGGCGCGCACCACCGGCAGCGGTCCCGTGCTCGGGCTCTTCCGCGTGAGCGGAGAGGGAGGCCCGGCGTGCGGCGCGGAACTCCGTGGGCGCAGGCTGGGAGTGCGTTCGCACCACGGGGATCATGCCGGTCGTGGGCATGTTGCCGCGCAGCTTCCAGGTGTGCCGGTCCAGGCCCTCCGGGGACAGCGCCGTCGCCTTGGCATGCGAGATCTTGGGGTGGAAGGGGCGCTCGTCCGACTCGCCGAGACCGATCAGCTCCTCGTGCAGCTTCTCCCCCGGGCGCAGCCCGGTGATCACGATCTCGATCGACTCGCGCCCCGACAGGGTCCGCAGCCGCTCGGCGATGTCGATGATGCGGATCGGCTCGCCCATGTCCAGGATGAGCACCTCGCCGCCGCGGGCGATCGCCCCGGCCTGGACCACCAGCTGGCAGGCCTCCGGGATGGTCATGAAGTAGCGGGTCGCCTGTGCGTCGGTGACCGTGATGGGCCCGCCCTGGCGGATCTGCTCCGTGAACAGCGGGAGCATGGATCCGCGCGAGCCGAACACGTTGCCGAAGCGCACCGAGGCATACCGCTTGCCGGTCTCCTGGGCCATCCAGGCGGTGAGCTTCTCGGCCACGCGCTTGGAGTGCCCCAGTGCGGTCGTGGGGTTGGCGGCCTTGTCGGTCGAGACGTTGACGAACACGCCCACGTCCGCCTTCCGTGCGGCCTCCAGCACGTTGAGGGTGCCGAGCACGTTGGTCTTCCATGCCTCGTCGGGATAGGTCTCCAGCAGCGAGACGTGCTTCAGCGCCGCCGCGTGGAAGACGACCTCCGGTCGGCGCTCGAGGAACAGCTGCTCGAGCGCCTCGGCATCGCGGATATCGGCCAGGACGGTGTCCCGGCCGTCGAGCAGGCCGCGGCCCGTGATGGAGATCTGCGTGGACTGCAGGTTGGTCTCGTCGCGGTCGAGCATCATCAGCTCGCCGGGCTCGAAGGCCAGCAGCTGGCGGCACAGCTCCGAGCCGATGGAGCCGCCGGCACCCGTGACCAGCACCCGCCGACCCGTGATGTAGCCGGAGATCTCCTTGGAGTCGATGTCCACGGGGCTGCGCCCGATCAGGTCCTCGAGGTTGACGTCGCGGATGTCCACGCTGGTGCCGGGGCCGGTGAGCATGGACGACAGCGGCGGCACGGTCATCACGCGCGTGCCGGTGCCGGCGACCGTGTCCGCCACCCGCTGCAGCTTCTTGGAGTCGACCCCCGACAGGGCCACGAGCAGGATCTGCGAGCGCGTCTGCTCGAGCACCTGGGTGGCGTCGTCGAGCGTGCCGAGCACCGGGACCGAGGAGATGCGCAGGTGCTTCTTGGCGGGGTCGTCGTCGATGATCCCGACGGGCACGTACTCCGAGTCCGGGTCCTGCATCATGCGCTGGATGATGAACGTGCCGGACTGCCCCGCGCCGTAGACGACCACGTGCTGGGCCGCCTCGCCGGGCTTGGACGCGGACTCCTGGTACATGCGCTTGAGGTAGCGGAAGGCGGCCATCAGCAGGCACGCGAACGGGAAGGCGATCAGCGCGACTGAGCGCGGCACCCCGATCGACGGGCCGGTGATCAGCAGCAGGATCTGCAGGATCGCCGCCACGATCACGGTGACGACCACGAGCAGCTTGGCCTCGTCGAAGCTGCCGAAGGAGTAGCGGCCCCGATAGAGGGCGAAGGAATAGCCGACGGCCAGCTGCGAGACGACAGCGACGACGCACACGGCGAACATCCCGATCGGGCTGATGAAGTCCAGGTTGAGCTCGTAGCGCAGCGCGAGGGCGACGGTCATGGCCACGATCCAGGACAGCGAGTCCAGGATCATCTGGATCCACAGCCACGCGGTGGGCTTCTCATCGGCCGCGGCTCGGCTCAGCGCGAGCGAGGCGGAGCCGGTCAGACCGGTGGAGGATGCGGCTCCGTCGCCGTCCTGCGGTGGCTGCATCGGGGTCGGTCCCTCCTGGAGACGTACGGGAGCGCTGTGCCGGCCGCCCGAGCAGAGCCCTCGCGGGGGCTGCGACGGTGCGCCCGAAGGTGCGCGGGCCCGGCAGTCGGTCCGTCCAGCTTAGAGGCAGGCGGACCCGCGATTCGGTAGGCCGCCCCTGTGCGGGAGGCGGATCACACGCGGCGCGAGCTCACCAACGCGCGGAAGCTGCGCTCGCGCAGCCGCCGCGGGATGAACCGGTAGCCGCCGCGCACCACCACGTTGCGCGCCAGCTCGAGCCGGCCCACGTGACCCAGGCCGAAGAGCCGGGACTGCAGCTGCATCTCGGCGGCGAAGACCCGGAGGCCGCCACGGCGGGTGTAGGCGCCGTCGGAGACGCGGTAGCCCACGAGCGGCTGCGCGACGTTGCGGACCCGGGCCCCGGCGCGCATCATCCGCACCCACAGCCAGTAGTCCTCGGCCAGAGGCAGCTCCTGGTAGCCGCCGACGGCCTCGACCGCGCCGCGGCGGAAGACGGCTGCGGGATGGGATATGGGATTGCGCAGCCTGGAGATCCGCGCGATGCGCGCCGGATCCGTGGGCGCCTGGCGCAGGGCCAGGACCTCCTCCCGATCCCCGATCTCGTTCATGGACGCCCCCACCAGGTCGGCGCCGTCGCGGATCAGGGGCAGCTGCTCCTCGAAGCGCTGCGGGTAGGAGATGTCGTCGGCGTCCGCGCGGGCGATGATCTCGTGCGTGCACAGCCGCATCCCGTGGCGCAGCACGGCCGTCAGCCCTCGGTTCTCGGGCAGGTCAGCGCGCACCACGTCGATCGGTGGCTCGGCCGAGCGCAGCTGCTCGGTGATCTCCTCGAGCGCTGCGGCCATCTCGGGGGCCACGGGGCCGTCGCGCACGATCACGACCTGGCTCGGGCGCACGGTCTGCTCGAGGGTGGAGGAGGCCACCGCACGGCGGAAGCGCTCCGGGTTGTCCCCGGCGTAGACCGGCAGGAGCACGGAGAACTCGGGCAGGGCCTGCTCGGAGGCGGGCTCCTCCGACTGCGACTGCGCTCCTTCGAGCCGCCACACGCCGTCCAGGACCTCGGCATTGCTGCGGGGGGCGCTCAGGGAGTCCCGAACGCCTGCGGCCAACCGCCGCAGGACCTGTCCGCGCTCCTGCGATCCGCGCAGGGTCCGCAGCCACAGCCGCGCGGTCGCCCCGCCGTAGAGCACCTTCTCCCACGGGGCCAGCGAGGTCGAGCGGGTGAAGACCCACAGCTTGTTGCGGACGTCGTAGTAGAAGCGCGGGCCCGGATCCGAGTCCGTGGTCACCGGCCGGGCCGTGTGATGCACGACCTGGGAGGCCGGCACCTGGAGGGCATCGCTCCATCGAGCCAGCCGTGTGGAGAACTCGAAGTCGTCGTTCCAGATGAAGAAGTCGGCGATGGGCGCCGCGGTCGCGCGCACGGCATCGCCGTCGAGCAGCAGCGCGACGAACGAGCCCGAGCGGATCGTGCGGGCGCCCACGGCCTGGGCCCGACGACGGCGCCCGGCACCGGCTCCGATGCGCTCGATCATCGAGTTCATGGGGTGCTCGGTGCCGTCGGTCCACAGCACGCGGCTGGCCACGAAGGCGGGACGGCGGCCGCCGCGGGGGTCGTAGGCCCGCCAGGCGCCCACGGCCGCGGACAGCGCCTGCGGAAGGGGCTCGGTGTCGTCGTCCATGACCCAGATCAGGTCCGCGCCGTGGTGATGGGCCGCTCGATCGATCCCCACGGCGAAGCCTCCGGCTCCCCCGACGTTGCGCGGCAGGCGGATCAGGTCCACGTCAATCTCGCTGCGGCGGGCGAAGTCCTCCACGACGCTCACGGAGTCGTCGTCCGAGGCGTTGTCCACGACCACGATGGTCTCCGGTGAGCGTTCGCCGGAGGCCAGGCCCTGCAGCGTGGTCGTGAGCAGGCGAGCTCGATTGAAGCTCACGACGACGGCGACCACCACGGGCTCGCTCGCAGAGACGGGCACAGCTTCAGCTCCAGACGGGAATTGAGGATTCGGGTCCGAGGACCGGTGCGCGGGGCTCGGGGGCTGCGCGGCCTGTCTCGGGTTCCGGAACATTAGCACCGGTGCCTTCGCCCGTTCTGTGATCCTCCAGGAGCCTGCCTGAGGCTCCCCTGGACGGTTCGTGCATCCGCTTGCCGGATCCGCGGCCTCTGTACGATGAGCAGCGATGGGCCGCGGCGCCGCGGTCCGCGGGTCTGCAGACAGGAGAGTTCTCATGACGGCGAGGAACTGGCGGGTCGTGGGTGCGACCGGCTTCGCAGGATCGGCGATCACCGCCCGGCTGCGTGCCGAAGGCCACACCGTCCAGGCCGTCTCCGCTCCGCGGCTCTCCAGCAGCGCGCGCACCGTCCACCACCTGATGGGTCGCGCCCGGGACCTGGAATCCGTCATCGACTACCTGGCCGACTCGTTCGCCGGTGCAGATGTGGTCGTCAACGCCGCGGGACTCGCCCGCCCCGATGGCACCGATCAGGACGCCCTGGTGGGCGCCAACGCCCTCCTGCCGCTGCTGATCCTCGCCGCGGCCGAGCGCACGAGCGTCACCCGCGTGATCCACCTGTCCACCGCGGCGGTCCAGGGCAGCACGCCGTGCCTCGACGAGACCACACAGACGGATCCCTTCTCCCCCTACTCGTACTCCAAGGCCCTTGCCGAGCGCGCCCTGCTGCGCGTGCTGGACCGCGAGGCCGATACCCGCGAGGGCCTGCCCGAGCTCGTGCTGCTGCGCGCGACCTCCGTCCAGGGCCGGGGACGCTCGACCACCCAGCGCCTGGCCAGGTTCGCCGCGACCCCGCTGAGCTCCGTGGCCGGCGACGGCACCGCGCACACCCCGGTGACCTCCTCGGAGGCCCTGGCGGAGCTCGTGGCCAGTCTCGGCACCTTCAAGGGCGAGCCGCCCCGGATCGTGCTGCAGCCGTGGGAGGGGGCCACGACCGCCTCGATCCTGCGCGATGCCGGCCGTCGGGAGCCTCTGCACCTGCCCACCGTCCTGTGCCGGGCGGCAGTGCGCCTGGGCTATCTGATCTCCTCGGCCGCCGGGTCCCGCTGGCATGGCCCGCTGCGCCGGATAGAGGTCACGTGGTTCGGCCAGCAGCAGGTGCCCGGCTGGGTCCAGGAGCACGACATGCTCCCCGCCCCCGCCATCACGCCCGTGCTGCGCGCCGTGCACACGGCCCAGGGCCGCTGAGCCCCGGCACGCATCCGGCACCTGCGCCGCTGGGCGCGGAAGGGCCCGCCGGGCTGAGGATCGGCTCCTCTGCCCGACGGGCCCTTCGTGCTGCAGTCCCTGTGCCTCAGCGCTGCTGGTCCACCCCGGCCTGCGGCAGGAAGGCCTCCGCCTGGTCCTCCGGCACGGCGCGGGCCACGAGCGCGCTGGCCTGCGCCACCCCGAGCGGGCGAGTGCTCTCGGGATCCCTGCGCTGCGGACGGGTGCGGTTCTGGTCGGGTGCACCGTGCCTCCCGCCTCCTCCGCCGGCAGCCACGACGGCGGCTGCGGCCGAGACCCCTGTGGCGGCGCTGGCCCCTGCGAAGTCCTCGGGCCCAGGTGCCGCGGAATCCTGCTCGGCGCGAGCCTGCTCCACGATCCCGATCTCCGGGTCGGCGACGGTGCTGCCGCCCGAGCCCTCGGGTCTGCCCTGCGGCCCGGACGGCTCGTCGGCTCCGGCGGGGTCCTGATCGGGACCGGTCTGCTCGCCGGAGGCATCCTGGCTGCGCTGACCGGGGCCCTGCACCGACGACTCGTCGGCGGCTTCCCCGTCCGCGGAGGAGACGGCGTCGGGCTGCGCCGTCTCCTCCGCGGCATCGCTCGGGGCGCTGCTGCCGTCGCGGGCGATCACCGAGGGGACGACCTCGCGCAGGCGGGTCAGGGAGATGCGGCCGTCGCGCACGACGACCGGAACGCCGCCGGTGCAGTCGACGATCGTGGAGGCCACGGGCTGTGCGTCGGCCGTGCCCTCCCCAGCGGGGTCCATGCCCTCGGTGCGCGGGCCGTCCTCCAGGTAGACGCGCACCGAGTCGCCGAGCATCTCGCGGGCCTGCTCGGCGGTCACGGCGGCTGTCATGCCGGTGCGGTTGGCCGAGGACACGGCCAGCGGCCCGGTCTCCTGCAGAAGCTGCTGGGCCACGGGATCGTCGGGCACGCGCAGCGCGACCGTGCCGCGGGTCTCGCCCAGATCCCACTGCAGGGACGCCTGCGCGTGGCAGATGAGCGTCAGTCCGCCGGGCCAGAAGGCTCCGGCCAGGGCGCGGGCCTCCTCCGAGACGGAGTCCGCGAGCCCGTCGAGCACGCCGCTGTGGGCGATGAGCACGGGCGGGGGCATGGTGCGATCGCGGCCCTTGGCCTCGAGCAGGCGCTGCACGGCCTCGGCCGAGAACGCGTTGGCCGCGATGCCGTAGACGGTGTCGGTGGGCATCACGACGACCTGGTGGCGGGCCAGCTCGCGGCGGGCGGCATCGACAGCGGCGCCGCGCGAGCGCTCGTCCTTGATGCGGAAGAACTCCGCGGGCACAGGCGCCTCCGCCTGCTCCTCGGCCTCCTGCTCGGGCTCGACGTTCTCGGGGGCTTCCTCCAGGGACTGCTCGGCGTCCTCGGCCGGGATGGCGTCCCGGGGCTGCGCTGCGAGGTCGTCGGGGTTCTGGGGGCGATCGCTGGAAGTGTCGTTCACACCGTTCATTGTTGCACTCCGCCGCCCCTGTCCACCCCCGACGGCCCCTGCGGTCCCGATCACGCGAGGACCCCGCTGGTGGCCCTGGGCCGACCCGTCAGGTCCTGATGCAGCTGCACCTGCTCGAATCCCGAGCTGCGCATCTGCTCCTGCATGTCCTCGGCCTGCGACTCGGCGTGCTCGAGCACGCACCAGCCGGCGGGGCGCAGGAGCTGGGCCGCCGCGGCGATGATCCGACGCGGCATCTCCATCCCGTCGTCTCCACCGCCCCACAGCGCTGCCGCGGGATCGTGCTCGAGCACCTCCGGCTGGGTGATGGGCTCGCGGGCCGGAACATAGGGGGGATTGCTCACCACGGCCGCGCAGCGCCCCCGCAGATCCTCGGGAGCATGCGTGGCGTCGCCCTCGCGCAGGTCCACCCGGGTGCCCTCGAGATTGCGCCGTGCCCAGTGCAGGGCCTGCGGGTCGAGCTCGATCGCGTGCACCCGGGCGTGGGGCACCTCGTCGGCGACAGCGGCGGCGATCGCCCCCGAGCCGGTGCACAGGTCGACGACTACCGGGCGCGCCTCCCCGTCCGCCTGGTCCTCGCGCAGGCGCTCGACGAGCAGCTCGACGAGCAGCTCGGTCTCCGGGCGCGGGATGAAGACCCCCGGCCCCACCTGGATCGCCAGGCGGCGGAAGGGGGCCGTGCCCACGATGTGCTGCAGCGGCTCGCGGGCCGCGCGCCTCTCGACCAGCTCGTCGAGGCCCTCGGGCGCGTCCGCGCCGATGATGGCGCGCGCGGCGACCTCTCCGCGCTGCAGTCCCAGCAGGTGCCCGGCCAGCTGCACGGCATCGGCCTCCGCAGCGGGCACCCCCGCGCGCTCGAGCCGTGCCGTGGCCCGGCGCAGCGCCTGGGCGAGGGTCTCGGCCATCAGCCGAGGTCCTGGGCGCCGGCGCCCTGGCCGATCTGCTGGAGCCGGTGCTGCTCGTCCAGCTCGATCGCGGATTCGATCACGGGCCCGAGCGCTCCGTCCAGCACGGCGTCGAGGTTGTAGGCCTTGTAGCCGGTGCGGTGATCGGCGATGCGGTTCTCGGGGAAGTTGTACGTGCGCACCCGCTCGGAGCGGTCCATCGTGCGCACCTGGCTGCGCCGGGCCTGGGAGGCCTCGGCGTCGAGCTGCTCCTGCTGGTGGGCCAGGATGCGCGCGCGCAGCACGCGCATGGCCGCCTCCTTGTTCTGCAGCTGGGACTTCTCGTTCTGCATGGCCACGACGATCCCCGTGGGCAGATGGGTGATCCGCACCGCCGAGTCGGTCGTGTTCACGGACTGCCCGCCGGGGCCCGAGGAGCGGTAGACGTCGATCTTCAGGTCGTTCTGGGTGATCTCGACCTCCTCCGGGGCATCGACCTCGGGGAAGGCCAGCACGCCGGCGGCGGAGGTGTGGATCCTGCCCTGCGACTCGGTGGCCGGGACCCGCTGGACGCGGTGCACGCCGCCCTCGTACTTGAGCTTGGCCCACACGCCCTCGGCCGGGTCCTGGGAGCGTCCCTTGACCGCGATCTGGACGTCCTTGTGCCCGCCCAGGTCCGCGGGGGTGTCGCTGAGGACCTCGGTCTTCCAGCCCTGGGACTCCGCGAAGCGCAGGTACATGCGCAGCAGATCGCCGGCGAACAGCGCGGCCTCCGCACCGCCCTCCCCCGCCTTGATCTCCAGGATGGCGTCACGGGCGTCGTCCGGGTCCCGCGGGATCAGCAGCCGGCGCAGCCGCTCGCGGGCCGGGTCGATCCGGGCCTGCAGCTGCTCGGCCTCCGCGGCGAATTCGGGGGCCTCAGGTGCCAGCTCGCGGGCCGCCTCCAGGTCCTCGCGCAGGGCCTGCAGCTCCCGATGGGCGCCCACCACCCGGTCCAGCTCCGCATAGCGGCGATTGAGCCGACGGGCCAGCAGCTGGTCGGCATGCACGGACGGATCCGCAAGGCGCTTTTGCAGCTGCTCGTGCTCCTGGAGGATCGCCTCCAGGGGCCCGGTACCCTCACGGGCTTCGATCTCGGTCACGGGTTCGCGCTCTCCTGAGGGGGCTGCGGGCCGGGCGACGGCGGTCGCCGGGCGGGGATGGCATGCGACCGGTCGACGGACGCATGACGGCTCAGCCCCGAGGACCGCTCGTCGAGCGGACCCCGGGGCTGGTCGCGAGGGACCTCAGCGGTCGTCGTCCGCCTTGACGTTCAGCGTGGTCTTCTGGACCTGCATGAGGAACTCGGCGTTCGACTGGGTGTCGCGCAGCTTGGAGGTCAGCAGCTCGAGGGCCTGCTGCTGATCCAGGCTCGAGAGCACTCGACGCAGCTTCCACATGATCTTCAGCTCATCGGCGCCCATGAGGTTCTCCTCGCGACGGGTGCCCGAGGAGTTGACGTCCACGGCGGGGAAGATGCGCTTGTCCGCCAGCTGACGGGACAGGCGCAGCTCCATGTTTCCGGTGCCCTTGAACTCCTCGAAGATGACCTCGTCCATCTTGGACCCGGTCTCCACCAGCGCGGTGGCGAGGATGGTCAGTGAGCCGCCGTTCTCGATGTTGCGCGCGGCGCCGAAGAAGCGCTTGGGCGGGTACAGCGCCGCCGAGTCCACGCCGCCGGAGAGGATGCGCCCGGAGGCCGGAGCCGACAGGTTGTACGCACGGCCCAGGCGGGTCATGGAATCCAGCAGCACCACGACGTCCATGCCCAGCTCCACGAGGCGCTTGGCGCGCTCGATGGCCAGCTCGGCCACGGTGGTGTGGTCGTCCGCGGGACGGTCGAAGGTCGAGGCGATGACCTCGCCCTTCACCGTGCGCTGCATGTCTGTGACCTCCTCGGGGCGCTCGTCCACGAGCACCATCATGAGGTGGACCTCGGGGTTGTTCGTGGTGATCGCGTTGGCGATCGACTGCAGCATCAGCGTCTTGCCCGCCTTGGGCGGGGAGACGATCAGGCCGCGCTGGCCCTTGCCGATCGGCGAGACCAGATCGACCACTCGCGGGCCGACCTTCTTGGGCTCGGTCTCCAGGCGCAGGCGCTCCTGCGGGTAGAGCGGCACGAGCTTGGAGAACTCGGTGCGATCGCCCTGCTCCTCCGGCTTCTTGCCGTTGACGCTGGTCAGCTGCACCAGGGCGTTGAACTTCTGGCGCTGGCCGCGCTGGTTCTCCTCGCCCTCGCGCGGGGCGCGGATGGCGCCGACGACGGCGTCGCCCTTGCGCAGGTTGTTCTTCTTGACCTGGGCCAGCGAGACGTAGACGTCGTTCGGGCCGGGCAGGTAGCCGGAGGTCCGCACGAAGGCGTAGTTGTCCAGCACGTCCAGGATGCCGGCCACGGGCAGCAGGACGTCGTCCTCGGTCAGCTCCGTGTCATCGACCTCGGGGCCGTTGCCGCCGCGGTTGCGACGGTTGTTCCGGCGCTCGTTGCGGTCGTTGCGATCATTGCGGCCGCGGTTGCGACGGCTGCGGCGCGAGCCGCCGTCATCGTCGCCGCTCTGGTCACTGCCGCCCTGGCGCTTGGACTGCTGCTTGCCGCCCTGGCCGTTCTGGCCCTTGCCGCCGTCGTTCTGGCTGTTCTGGCCCTTGCCGCCCTGCTGGCCGCCGTCGTTCTGGCCGCCCTGGCCCTTGCCGCGGCCCCTGCCGCGGCCGCCGCCGTCGTTCTGGCCGTTGTGACGGCGCCCGCCCTCGTCCGAGGACTCGGAGTCGTCGTGGCCGCCGTTGCTCTGGCCGGCGCTGTTCTGAGCGCCCTGATCGTCCGAGTCGGATTGACGTCCCCGGCCGCGTCGCTGGGAGCGCGAGGGACGCCCGCCCTCGGAGCGCTGCTGGGAGTCATCGCCCGACGGGGCGTCCTGCCCGGACTCCGAGCCGGACTGGCTCTCGCGGTCCTGGCCCTGTTGCTCACCCTGCGAGCCTTCGGAGCCCGAGGAGCGGCGGCCGCGGCCGGTGCGCGCGGAGACCTTCGGCAGATCGCCCGCCTCGGGCTCCACCTTCGGCTCCCCCGCCTGGGCCGAGGAGGCGTCATCGCCCTGGGCCTTGGCGGCGGCGCGCTGCGCGGTCTTCTCGATCTTCTCGGCCACCTCGACATCGCGCTCGGCGACGGCGCCGCCGCGCTGATGCGCCTGGATGGCGTCGACCAGCAGCGACTTGCGCATGCGGCGAGCCCCGGTGATGCCCAGCTGCGCGGCGAGGGCCTGCAGCTGAGCCAGCTTGAGGCCCGAGAGGCCGGTGCCCTGGTTCTGCTCGGAGTTCTGATCCGTACCTGAGGTCAGGTCGGTGGATTCGGTCACGAAGGTTTCCTTCTCCCTCGGTGGAAGGCCTCGGCACTCAGACGCCGGACCTCTTGTGCATGGTGGCGGGCCGCAAGCTGCGGGCCTGATCGCGCTGCAGATGGCGACGATCTCGCCGACGGAGCCCCCATCCGATGAGATGCCCGCCCGACGGCATGCACGCAGGCCGTGCCGAGGGCGATATCGCGATGGAGACTGGACGAGCCGTCCTGCCGGAGCAGGCGGGGCTTGCGTCGGGTCGGGCGGAGACTACGAGCACCCCCGGCGGACCTCGGTCTGCTGGAGCGGACTCGAACGCCCGTGCGCATCCTAGATGCTGTATGGATGCTCGCTCACCTTAGCACCCTGCTGAGGCACGGACAGGCGCAGAACACGCCAGGTGACGTGCTCGCTGCCCGGGCCCTGGTGCGCGGCGAGCTCGCCGATGGCCTTCTCCGCGGCATCAGCGGACGGCGCGGAATCGGAGAGCACCAGAACGGTGGGTCCGGCTCCCGAGATCAGCGCGGCGTGCCCCTGCTCCCGCAGCGCGGCCACCAGGGCCGCGCTGGGCTCCATGGCCGGTGCGCGGAAGGGCTGGTGCAGGCTGTCGGCGGTGGCGGGCATCAGGTGCTCGGGGCGATGCGACATGGCGTCGATCAGCAGGGCGCAGCGCCCGGCGTTGCGGGCCGCCTCGCGGTGGTCGACCGTCTGGGGCAGCAGCGAGCGCGCCAGCGCCGTGGAGACCTCGTAGTTGGGGATCGCCACGATCGGCACGATCTCCGGCAGCACGTCCACGGGGGCCGTCCGCCAGGCCCCGGGCTCGCCCCACGAGATCGTCAGGCCGCCGTAGAGGGCCGGAGCCACGTTGTCCGGATGACCCTCCATGCCGGCGCAGACCTGGAAGACGGCGTCCTCGTCGAGGCGCTGCTGCTCGGCGAGCAGGGCGTTGCCGGCCACCACTCCCGCCACCGCGCAGGCGGCCGAGGAGCCCATGCCGCGGCCGTGGGGGACGCGGTTGCGCGCCACGATCCGCATGCCGGGCTGCTCCTGAAGGCCTGCCGCGCGCCAGGCGGCGCGGACGGCGCGCACCAGGAGGTGGTCCTCCGTGCGGGGCACGGACTCGGAGCCCTCCCCCTGCAGCTCGAACTCCAGGCCCGATTCCAGGACGGTGAGCTCGATCTCGTCGCGGTGCTCCAGGGCCAGGCCCAGGGTGTCGAAGCCGGGGCCCACGTTGCCGGTCGAGGCCGGGACGCTCACGGCCACGGAGCGCCCCGGGACCAGGACCTCGCGCCAGTCGCGACGCGCCACGGGGCTCACTCGAGGCCCAGAGCGGAGGCGACGGACACGACGTCGAAGTCCACGCGCACCGGCTCGGCGGCATGCGGGTCCTCGGCCTCGGCGCCCTTCACGGCCCACTGCGGGTCCTTGAGACCGTGGCCCGTCACCGTGATGACGATCCGCGCACCGGCAGGGACCTGGCCCTGCTCGTGCTTCTTGATCAGGCCCGCCACGCCGGCGGCGGAGCCGGGCTCCACGAACACGCCATCGCGCGAGGACAGGAAGCGCTGAGCGGCGATGATCTCGGTATCCGAGACGGCCTCGATCAGTCCTCCGGAGTCGTCGCGCGCGGCGATCGCGGTGTCCCACGAGGCGGGGTTGCCGATGCGGATCGCGGTGGCCACGGTGTCCGGGTCATCGATCGGATGCCCGGCCACCAGCGGCGCCGAGCCCTCGGCCTGGAAGCCCCACATGGTGGGGGTCTTCGTGGCCACGGCCGGCAGGACGTCGCCCTGGTCGTTGGTGAACTCGGCGGCGTACTCCTGGTAGCCCTTCCAGTACGCGGTGATGTTGCCCGCGTTGCCGACCGGCAGGATGTGCAGGTCCGGAGCATCGCCCAGGGCGTCGACGACCTCGAAGGCGCCGGTCTTCTGCCCCTGGATCCGGTACGGGTTCACGGAATTGACCAGGAAGACCGGGTAGGACTCAGAGAGCTTGCGCGCGACCTCGAGGCAGTTGTCGAAGTTGCCGTTGATCTGGATGATGTCGGCGCCGTGGGCAACGGCCTGGGCCATCTTGCCCATGGAGATCTTGCCCTCGGGCACCAGCACGGCGCAGCGCATGCCGGCCTGCTTGGCGTAGGCCGCGGCGGAGGCGGAGGTGTTGCCGGTCGAGGCGCACACGACCGCCTTGGCGCCTTCCTCCTTGGCCTTGGTGATGGCCATGGTCATGCCGCGGTCCTTGAAGGAGCCGGTGGGGTTCATGCCCTCGAACTTGACCCAGACCTCGCAGCCGGTCAGCTCGGACAGCGCGCGGGCGCGGATCAGCGGGGTGCCGCCCTCGCCCATCGAGACGACGGGGGTGGAATCGGTGACCGGAAGGCGGTCGCGGTACTCGTTGATGACGCCCTGCCACTGATGTGCCATTGCTGCTCCTCGCTTCGCTGCGGCTGCCTCGCCCGGTGGGCGGTGCCGCGGGGTTGTCACTGCGTTGTCGTGCCGGGGCCGCTGGGGCCCGTCGGACTCGCGGGTCCGCCGGCCCGTGCGGCTGCGGACGAATCCGTGCTCAGTCGTCGGCCTCGACCCGGATGAGCCCGGAGAGGTCGTAGACCACGTCCAGGCCGCGCACGGCCTCGACGGTGCGCACGAGGTCCGCGTTGCGGGCCCGGTGCGTCACGATGCGGATCTCGGCCAGGTCCTCCCCGGGGCGGCGGGGATCGTCGCGGACGTCGTCCTGGCGCATGGTCGAGACCGAGACGCCGTGCTCGGCGAACACCCCGGCCACCGCCGCGAGCACCCCGGTCTGATCGGGGCACAGCAGGGTCAGGGAGAAGCTGGTCTGGACGTCGTCGACGCCGGTGGCCGGCAGGCCCGCGTGCACGACCGGGCCGATGCCCGGTCCTCCGGCCACGACGCGGCGCAGGGCCGAGACCAGATCCCCGAGCACGGCAGAGGCGGTGGGCCCGCCGCCGGCACCGGGGCCGTAGAACATGAGCTCCTCGGCGCCGTCGGCCTCCACGAACACCGCGTTGTAACCGCCGTGGACGCTGGCCAGGGGGTGGGTGCGCGGGATCATGGTCGGCACCACGCGCAGGTTCACGCCCGAGGAGACCCGCTCGGCCACGCCGAGCAGCTTGATCACGAAGCCCGCGGAGCGCGCGGCCTCGACGTCCTCTGCGGTGATCCCGCGGATGCCCCGGCAGTAGACGTCGTCGATCGTGTACCACGAGTGGAAGGCCAGCCCGCCCAGGATCGCGACCTTGGCGGCGGCGTCATGGCCCTCCACATCAGCTGTGGGATCGGCCTCCGCGAAGCCCAGGCGCTGGGCCTCGGCCAGGGCGTCGTCGAACGAGGCCCCGGTGGTGTCCATCTGGTCGAGGATGTAGTTGGTCGTGCCGTTCATGATGCCGAGCACGCGGCGGATGCGGTCCCCGGACAGCGACTCGAGCACCGGGCGCACGATCGGGATGGCCCCGGCCACGGCGGCCTCGTAGTTCAGGGTGGTCCCGGAGGCCTCGGCCGCCTCGTGCAGCTCCTGTCCGTGCCGGGCCAGCAGCGCCTTGTTGCCGCTGACCACGGGCTTGCCCGCATTCAGCGCGCGCAGGATCCGGGTGCGGGCCGGTTCGATGCCGCCGGTCAGCTCGACGACCGCGTCGGCGGCGTCGATCAGCGACTCGGCGTCGGTGGTCAGCAGCTGCTGCGGCAGCTCGACGGTGCGCTGGGCGGAGGTGTCGCGCACGGCGATGCCGATCAGCTCGGGTCGGGCGCCGATGCGACGGGCCAGCTCCTCGGGCTGCTCGAGCAGGACGCGGGCCACCTCGGCGCCGACATTGCCGGCGCCGAGCAGGGCGATCCGGACGACGTCAGGACGGGTGTCGGGTGCGTGGGTCACGTGGAGGCTCCAGACGGGTGGGGTCGGGGCGTTCGGGTGGTCGGGTGCTGCGGGACTTCAGCGCTCGCCGAGGCGCAGCGGGCGGGAGGCCTCGGGGTCCTGGGAGACGTCGCGGGCGAAGAGGTCCTCCTCCGTCTCGCCGCGCACGATCAGCCGGGCCTCGGGGATGCCGTCGACAGTGCGCACCGCGACCACGCCCGGACGCGGCAGCCAGTTGTAGTTGCTGGACAGCGCCCAGCAGTACGCGCCGGTGGCGGGAACGGCCAGCAGGTCGCCGGCGCGCACGCCCTCGGGCAGGTAGGCGCTGTGCACCAGGATGTCGCCGGACTCGCAGTGCTTGCCGACCACGCGGGACAGCGCGGGGGCCTGCCCGCGATGCTCCTCGGCACGGTCGGCCACGACCACCGAGTAGTCCGCGCCGTAGAGCACGGGGCGAGCGTTGTCCGACATGCCGCCGTCGACCGAGAGGTACCGGCGGCGCAGTCCGTCCCGGACCGTGACGGACTTGCAGGTCCCCACGGTGTAGAGGCTGATCCCGGCGGGACCGGTGATCGAGCGGCCCGGCTCGACGGAAAGGTGCGGGATCTGCAGGCCCAGCCGCCGGCAGGACTCCTGGACGGCCCGGGCGATGTCCTGGGCGACGGCCGCGGCCGGGCGGGGAGCATCTGCGGCGGTGTAGCCGATGCCGTAGCCGCCGCCGAGATCCAGCTGCGGCAGCGTGACGCCGAAGCGGCGCTCGACCTCTCCCATGAGCCCGAGCACGCGATCGGCGGCCTGGGCGAAGCCGTCGGCGGCGAAGATCTGCGAGCCGATGTGGCAGTGCAGGCCCATCAGCTCGATGTCCGGGTGCGCCACGCAGCCGCTGATGGCGTGCAGCGCCGGGGACTCTCCGTCCTCTGCGGCCATGGAGAGCCCGAACTTCTGGTCCTCGTGCGCGGTCGCGATGAACTCGTGGGTCTCGGCGTGGATGCCCGGGGTCACCCGGATCATCACCGGCGCCTTCACCCCGAGCGTGCGGGCCAGTCGCCCGACGAGCTCGATCTCCTGCAGGGAGTCCACGACGATGCGGCCCACGCCGGCGTCCAGCGCCATGGTGATCTCCGCGGCGGACTTGTTGTTGCCGTGCAGCGCCATGCGCTCGGGCGGCATGCCGCCGCGCAGCCCTGCGGCCATCTCGCCGCCGGAGGCCGTGTCGAGGTTGAGGCCCTCCTCCTGCACCCAGCGTGCGATCTCCGGGGTCAGGAAGGCCTTGCCGGCGTAGTAGACGGAGGCCTCCGCGCCGATCGCGGCGAAGGCGTCCTGGAAGGCCGTGCGGAACTGTGCGGCTCGCTGGCGGAAGGCGTCCTCGGAGACCACGTAGAGCGCGGTGCCGTAGTGCTCGGCCAGTGCGGTGGTGGGGATGCCCGAGACGGTGAGCGTGCCCTCGTCATCGCGGCCGAACTGCTCCGGCCAGATCGCGGGATCCAGGCTGGTCCAGTCCTGCGGGACCTCGAGCCACTCGGGCGCCAGCGGACTGGGGCCAGTGTGGATCTGCTCCCCCCGGGCGGGCTCCAGCAGCGGGACCGGCTGCAGCCGGAACCCGGTGGTCACGACGTCCTCGGCCGGCTCCTGCGCCGGATCGCTGTCCAGGGGCATGCTCACATCCTCTCCGGTGCGCTCACGCCCAGCAGCTCGAGGCCGTTGGCCAGGACCTGGCGCGTGGCGTCGTTGAGCCACAGGCGGGTGCGGTGGGTGTCGGTGATCTGCTCGTCGCCCTGCGGGGTCACGCGGCAGGCGCCGTACCAGCGGTGGTAGGACCCGGCCAGCGCCTCCAGGTGGCGGGCCACGCGGTGCGGCTCGCGCAGCTGCGCGGCCTCGGCGACGATCCGCGGGTACTGCCCCAGCCCTGCCAGCAGCTCGGTCTCGGTCTCGTGGGAGAGCAGGGAGGCGTCGAAGGCGGCCGCGCCGTCCTCAGCGGTGCGGCGGACCCCGATCTCGGCGGCATTGCGCCCCACCGCGCAGGTGCGGGCGTGGGCGTACTGGACGTAGAAGACCGGGTTCTCGTTGGAGCGCTTGGTCAGCAGGTCCAGGTCGATGTCGATGTTGGAGTCGATCGAGTACCGGGTCAGCGAGTAGCGCGCGGCATCCACGCCGACGGCCTCGACCAGGTCCTCCATGGTCACCACGGTTCCGGCGCGCTTGGACATCCGCACCGCCGCCCCGTTGCGCACCAGGTTGACCATCTGCCCGATCATGACCTCGACCCGATCCGGGGAGTCGCCCAGCGAGGCGGCCACTGCCTTCAGGCGCGCCACGTAGCCGTGGTGATCCGCGCCCAGAAGGTAGAGGCACAGGTCCGCTCCGCGGTCGCGCTTGTCCTTGTAGTAGGCGATGTCGCCGGCGATGTAGGCGGCCTTGCCGTCCGATTTCACGACCACGCGGTCCTTGTCGTCGCCGTGATCGGTGGAGCGCAGCCACCACGCGCCGTCGGCGAAGTAGAGGGCTCCCTGCTCCTTCAGCTGTTCGAGCAGGGCCTCCACGGAGCCGTCGCGGAACAGCGAGTCCTCGTGGAACCAGACGTCGAAGTCCACGCCGAACTCGTGCAGCGACTGCTTGATGTCGCCGAACATGAACTCGACGCCGGCAGCGCGGAAGGCCTCCTGCGGGTCCTCGGACTCGAGCGCTCCGGGCTCTGCCTCCAGCACGCGCTGGGCGATGTCCGAGATGTACTCGCCGCCGTAGCCGTCCTCCGGGGCGGGCTGGCCCTGGGCCCGGGCCAGCAGGGAGCGTGCGAAGCGGTCGATCTGGGCGCCGTGGTCGTTGAAGTAGTACTCGCGGGTGACGTCTGCGCCCTGAGCCTGGAACACGCGAGCCAGGGAGTCGCCGACGGCGGCCCAGCGGGTGCCGCCCAGGTGGATGGGGCCGGTGGGATTGGCCGAGACGAACTCGAGGTTGATGCTGCGGCCCTGCATGGCGGTGCCGCGGCCGAACTCCCGGCCCGCCTCCACGATGGAGCGGGCGAGCTCGCCTGCTGCGGCGGCGTCCAGGACGATGTTGAGGAACCCGGGCCCGGCGATGTCGACGGAGGCCACGCCCTCGATCTGCTCGAAGCGGGCCTTCAGCACTGCGGCGACCTCGCGCGGGGGCATCCCGACCTTCTTGGTCAGCTGCATGGCCACGTTCGTGGCCCAGTCCCCGTGCTCTCGGCTCTTGGGACGCTCAACCTTCAGCTCGGGCAGCTGCGCATCCTCTGCGAGAGCGAGCTCCCCCGAGGCGACGGCCTGCTCGAGGCTGGCGGACAGGGCTGCGGAGAGTTCTTCGGGAGTCACCGGGACAGTGTACCTGCGGGCCTCCGCCGACCGGATCGTCCGACGGGGCCGCGACGGGCTGCCCGCCGATGCGACCCGGGGCGGCCGTGGTGATAGAGTCGTCGGGTCGATCACGGCATCCGTGCCGGAGCACCGACCCCCGCCCGAGTAGCTCAGGGGATAGAGCGCCTGCCTCCGGAGCAGGAAGTCGTAGGTTCGAATCCTATCTCGGGCACTTCCGGCCTGAGCCGCGACCCCGCCCACAGACGAGGTCGCGGCTCAGGCTTTTTCCATAGCTGTCGCCCTCGCCGTCAGAGCCGTGGGCCACTCCGGCTCAGGGCATCTCTGCCACCACCACGGTCGCCGCAGGTCAGGGACGCCGAGCAGTCTCGCGAACCTCGACCGCGCGACAGATGAGCCGCCAAGAAGTCACAGTTGAAAACATGTGACGGAATATAGGTGTGGGCTCTCACGTGGACCTACTCCGAGGCCATTCGCGACTCGTCGGTGACGCGTGGGCGCGCCCTCATCCGAGTCCTCACGTCGGCACCCCCCCCCAGGCCGACAAGGCCTTTGGAGCACCATGCACAGCAGCGGAACCCCCTCCCCCACCAGCCTCTCGAGCGGGACACCAGCCTCTCGAGCGGGAGCGGACCCGCACCGCGTCGCGCGGCACGGCGCACGGCAGCCCGTCGGCTCGCCGCAGGCTCCCTGGCCGTCTACGGCGAGGTCCGCGACGCGACCCTGACGGTGACCCTGCCCGCAGGCTCCGACAGCCCGTCGGTCTCCGCCACACCCCGGCTGTTCATCGCCGACGAGCCGGCCATCGTGGCGGCCCACTACGGGACGCAGCTGACCTCGACCTCCTCGCCGGCAGTGCCGACGCCCACCCGGGTCGTGATCGCCGACGGCACCGTGACCTGCACCTACGACTTCCCGTATATCCCCGCCGAGTCGCGCATGATGCTGAGCTTCCAGGGCCACGGGTACGTCAACGGCACCCAGCAGTTCGCCTCCGCACTGCTCTACGGAACGCGCGTGAACCCGAAGATCGACTACAGCCCGGGCCTGGGCACCGAGGAGGACCCCTACCTCTACGAGCTGCGCGACCTGATCCCGGGTGAGACGGTCTCCATGCGCGTCCCGAACCCACTGAGGAACTGACCGCCGAACCGACGCCGGAGCCCGCACCGGCCCCGACTCAGGCACCCACGCAGCAGCCGTCGGAGGAGCCCGTCGTCCCGCAGCCGAGGGCCACGTCGAGCCCGAGCGCCGCGGTCCCGGGCGACGGCTCAGACGGCGCGGGCCCAGACGCCGGCCCCGCGCCAGAGCCGACCCCGGCCGCACCGGAGCAGGCCGCTCCTGCGCAGGAGGCCGAGCAGTCCCCCGCTGAGCAGTGGTGGGGCGAGCAGCTGCCGCACGCCGGTGTCTCGAACGGATCGGTGGTGATCGCCGGCGGCGTCCTGCTGATGGCCGGAGCTGGCCTGGTGGGAGCGACCGCGCTGCGGCGCCGCCGGTCCTGAGAGCTGAACCGCCGAGGCGGCTGTGAGCGCTGAAGGGGCGCAGCACGGGGAGGATTCCCCGGTGCTGCGCCCCATCGGCGCCTTCTTGATGCCTCAGCCGATCCGGATCAGCTCCAGCGATCGCGCTCGCGCTGGCGAGCCGAGCGATGGCCGCTGTTGAACTCGGTCGGATCGAAGTCGATCATGGCGTCGTCGCCCCACTGCTCATCGAGCTCGCGGTCCTCCTCGGTGCGCGGCTCGCGGTGGGAGCGAGTGATCTGGAAGGCCGCGATGCTCAGGATGCCCCCGAGCACAAGGGAGACAGGTCCGGCGATGATCGTGAGCAGCGCACCGTCGGTGAGCGGGACCGGGGCCTCCTCCGAGGTGGCCCGGGCCCAGTAGATGATGCCCATGGGCACGGCATAGGTGGAGACCAGCAGCAGGACGATGCCCACGAGGGCCAGCAGGCCGGCGATCCGGCGTCGTCGGGCCCGCTGCTGCGGGGACAGGCTGGTCATCTCTGCGGCCTCCTCGGCCAGGGGCTCGGCGGTCGGTTGGGCGAATGTTTCGCCCGGGCGTGCGGATCCACCCTAGTGGCGTCAGACTCGTGGCATGACACGTGATCGCAAGCCTGCTGAGCACCAGATCCACCGCAAGTCCTCCGACGGCTCTTCCCCCGGCGTCTTCGCCCTGGAGGCAGCCGGACTGCTGTGGCTCGATGAGGGTCCGGTGCGCTGCGCTCCCGTCCACAACGTCGGCGCGGACTTCCTGGAGCTGGGCCGCATCGGCTCCGCGCAGCCCACCCCTGAGGCGGCGCGGAGCTTCGGCCGGGCCCTGGCGCAGACGCATGACCTGGGCGCGGAGGCCTTCGGCGCGGCACCGCCGGTGCCTGCGGCCAGCTCGCAGTGGACGCGTCCCGCCCCGGAAGAGGGCTGGCGCAGCGGCTGGTTCGGCCCGCTCGAGCAGCCGATCGAGGTCTCGCTCGAGCCGACGGATTCCTGGGGCGCCTTCTACGGCGGTCAGCGGCTGCGCCCCATGCTCGAGCGGCTGCGCTCCCGCGGCGTCACGGACTCGGAGCTCGAGGACATCGAGCGGGCGACCGAGGCCATCGAAGCGGGGAGGTTCGACGACGGCGACCGTCCCGCACGCATCCACGGCGACCTGTGGGCGGGCAATCTGATGTGGGACGACCAGGGCGCGGTGCTGATCGACCCCGCCGCCCATGGCGACCACCGGGAGCAGGACCTGGCCTTCCTCTCGATCTTCGGCGCCCCGCACCTGGAGGAGATCCTGGCCGGCTATCAGGAGGCGCATCCGCTGCGCGACGGGTGGCACGAGCGCACGGGGCTGCATCAGCTCTTCGTGCTGATCGCCCACGCGGTGCTCTTCGACCCTCCGCGCGGCGGGTCCTACCTGGGGGCCACCGACCGCGCCGCTCGCAGCGCGCTCGAGCTGCTCTGAGGCGCCGCGCTGCCCCACGAGGGCGCCGCCAGGGGGACGGCGGCCGCGGGGCCGTCGTCCCCGCCCCGTAGAATGGCCCGGATATGACCACCACCGCGCACGAGGGCACCGGCCCCCGGATCGTCTATCCCGAGCAGCTGCCCGTCTCGGGCCGGCGCCAGGACATCCAGGACGCGATCCGCGACCATCAGGTCGTCGTGATCGCCGGCGAGACCGGCTCCGGCAAGACCACCCAGATCCCCAAGATGTGCCTCGAGCTGGGTCTCGGGGACTCCGGCATGATCGGGCACACCCAGCCCCGGCGCATCGCCGCCCGCTCGGTGGCCGAGCGCATCGCCGAGGAGATGGGCGAGAAGATCGGCCAGACGGTCGGCTACCAGGTCCGCTTCACCTCGGAGGTGGGCAAGGACTCGCGGATCAAGCTGATGACCGACGGCATCCTGCTTGCCGAGATCCAGCACGACCGCCTGCTCTCGCGCTACTCCGCGATCATCGTGGACGAGGCCCACGAGCGCTCCCTGAACATCGACTTCCTGCTCGGCTACCTCAAGACGCTCCTGCCCCAGCGCCCGGATCTGAAGCTGATCATCACCTCGGCCACGATCGATCCCGAGCGCTTCGCCCAGCACTTCCACGAGCCGCTGCCGACCGATGGCTCGCAGGACGCGCAGCCCGAGCCCGCGCCGATCATCGAGGTCTCCGGGCGCACCTACCCCGTCGAGATCCGCTACCGGCCGCTGAGCGGCGAACACGAGATCGACGAGGACAACGACGACGGCCTCGAGGACGAGGACCGCGACCCCCTGGACGCCGTGTGCGAGGCCGTCGAGGAGCTCTCGCACGAGGACCGCGGCGACATCCTGATCTTCTTCTCCGGCGAGCGCGAGATCCGCGATGCCCAGGACGCGCTCGAGTCCCTGGTGGCGGATCGTCCGCGGCTGCGCGGCACCGAGGTCCTTCCGCTGTTCGGCCGGCTGTCCATGGCCGAGCAGCACCGCGTGTTCTCCCGCGGCTCCTCGCGGCGCATCGTGCTGGCCACCAACGTGGCCGAGACCTCGCTGACCGTGCCCGGCATCAAGTACGTGATCGACACCGGCACGGCGCGCATCTCCCGGTACTCCACCCGCACCAAGGTCCAGCGCCTGCCGATCGAGCGGATCTCGCAGGCCTCGGCGAATCAGCGCGCAGGCCGCTGCGGCCGCGTCTCCGACGGCATCTGCATCCGGCTGTACTCGCAGGAGGACTTCGAGTCCCGTCCCGAGTTCACGGATCCGGAGATCCTGCGCACCAACCTGGCCTCTGTCATCCTGCAGATGACCTCTGCCGGGGTGGTCCACTCCCCCGAGGACATCGGCCGGTTCCCGTTCGTGGAGCCGCCCGAGTCCCGCGCCGTGAAGGACGGCGTGATGCTGCTGCGCGAGCTCGGCGCCCTGCGTCCCGCCGAGTCCTCCCGCGGCCGTCGGGCAGAGCAGGACGGCGAGCGCTCCGGGCGCGGCTCGCGCGGACGCCGCGGGCGCGGTCGCGGCGACAGGGACGACGAGCGCTCTCCGCTGACCCGCACCGGTCGCACTCTGGCCGCGCTGCCCGTGGATCCCCGGCTGGGCCGCATGATCGTGGAGGGCCAGCGCCGCGGCTGCGCCCGCGAGGTCATGATCCTGGCCGCCGCGCTGACCATCCAGGACCCCCGCGAGCGCCCGCTGGAGAAGCGGGCTCAGGCCGATGAGCTGCATGCCCGCTTCAAGGACACGAGCTCCGACTTCCTGGGCTTCCTGCTGCTGTGGCAGCACCTCCAGCAGCAGCAGGAGCAGCTGTCCAGCTCGCAGTTCCGCAAGACCGTGCAGCGCGAGTTCCTGAATTTCCTGCGCATCCGCGAGTGGCAGGACCTCTACACGCAGCTGCGGCAGATGGGCCGCTCGGTGGGCATCGAGGTCGGCCGCGACCGGGAGATCGATCCGGCCGCCAAGGCCGATGACGTCCACAAGTCCCTGCTGGCCGGGCTGCTCAGCCACATCGGGCTGCGCGACGAGCGCACCCGCGACTACCAGGGAGCCCGCGGAACGCGCTTCGCGATCTTCCCCGGCTCGGCGCTGTTCAAGAAGAAGCCGGACTTCGTGGTCTCTGCCGAGCTCGTGGAGACCTCCCGCCTGTGGGCGCGCGTGAACGCCGCGGTCGAACCGCAGTGGATCGAGGAGGTCGCCGGCGATCTGGTCAAGCGCACCTACGCCGAGCCGCACTGGTCCCGCAGCCAGGGCGCGGTGATGGCCAAGGAGCGGGCCACCCTCTACGGCGTCCCGCTGGCGGCGGATCGGCCCGTGGGCTACTGGAGGATCGACCCGGTCGCCTCCCGCGAGATCTTCCTGCAGAAGGCCCTCGTGGAGGGCGACTGGCAGACCCGCCACCGCTTCGTGCAGCGAAACCGCAGGAAGCTCGCCGAGGTCGAGCAGCTCGAGTCACGGCTGCGCCGCAAGGACCTGCGGGTCGACGACCAGGCGCTCTACGAGTTCTTCGATGCCCGGGTCCCCGCCGAGGTCGTCTCCCAGGCCCACTTCGACACGTGGTGGAAGAAGGCCTCGCGCCAGGACGAGCACCTGCTCGACTTCGACCCCGAGCAGCTGATCGACGACCAGGCCGAGACCTGGGACGACTCCGCCTTCCCGCGCCACTGGATCGCCCGCACCGACGGCGGTGAGCTGAGCCTGGATCTGGACTACACGTTCGCCCCCGGCTCCGGCACCGGACCCTCCGAGCGGAAGGGGTCCGGGCGCGGGCGCCAGGCCGACGGCGTCACAGTGCGCGTGCCGATCCTCTTCCTGCACCAGCTGCGCCCGGGGCCCTTCCGCTGGCTGATCCCGGGTCTGCGCACGGAGCTGGTGACCGCCCTGATCCGCTCGCTGCCCAAGCAGGTGCGCAAGAGCGTGGTCCCGGCCCCGGATGTGGCCCGTCGGGCCGTCGAGCTGCTCGACGCTCAAGCCGATCCGGAGCAGGACGACCTGGAGCAGTCTCTGGAGCGCGCTCTGCGCCAGCTCAAGGGCGTCGTCATCCCACAGGGGTCGTGGGACTGGTCCGCTGTGCCCGAGCACCTGCGCATGCACTTCCAGGTCCGCGACTCCCGCAACCGGATCCTCGGCGAGGGCGAGGACCTCGAGCACCTGCAGGTCGCGCTGCGGGATCAGGTCCGCGCCACGCTGGCCGAATCGCTGGGCACCTCGGCCTCGGCGCTGCCGGTGCCCGGCCCCGGTGCCGTCCCCGGCCCGGGAGGCGGCTCCGGCTCCCAGGGGAAGAGCGGGCGGAAGAAGAAGGGCCCTGCCTCCGGCGGCGGCAAGGAAACGGCCGGGCCTGCGATGGAGCGCGACGGGCTCACCGAGTGGCCCGAGCGGGACCTGCCGCGCAAGGTCGACACCGTGGTCTCCGGTCAGCGCATCACCGGCTGGCCGGCGCTCGTGGCCTCCCCCGGCGCCGAGGCCTCCGAGCCCACCGCCGACGTCCGCATCTTCTCCTCCGAGCAGGACCAGCGGGCGGCCCAGCGCTCGGGCACCATCTCGCTGCTGCAGCGCCGCCTGCCGAACACCCAGCGGTTCATCTCGGACCATCTGGACAACCGGGAGAAGATCGTCTTCACCCAGAATCCCCACGGGTCGGTCGACGCCCTCATCCAGGACTGCACCCGCGCCGCCGTGGACAAGCTCGTGCCGGCCGAGCCGCCGTGGACCCGCCAGGAGTTCGACCGGCTCTTCGACGACGTCCGCGCCGAGCAGATCGAGACCGTCTTCCAGGTCACCGCGCTGGTGGCCGAGGTCCTCACGCTGGCCAACTCCGTGCGCAAGCGGATCAAGCGACCGTCGTCCATGGCAGCCGTCAGCGCGTTCGCCGACATCCGAGAGCAGCTCGACCGTCTGGTCAAGCCGGGCTTCGTGACCCGTATCGGGTGGGCGCACCTGCAGCACCTGCCGCGCTACCTCAAGGCCATGGAGCTGCGCATCGACAAGCTCGTGGGCACCGCCAACATCCAGCGCGACGGCGTGAACATGAGCGAGATCCAGTCCCTCGAGGACGAGTTCGACAAGGCCGTGGCCGCCGTGCCGAAGGGCCTGCCGGTGCCCGAGGCGCTGGCAGTGATCGAGTGGGAGCTCGAGGAGCTGCGCGTCTCGCTGTTCGCCCAGGAGCTCGGCACCGCCCACACCGTCTCGGCCAAGCGCGTGCGCAAGGCGCTGCGAGACGCCGCTGCTCGCTGATCCGGGAAGGCACCGGGAGACGACGCTCCGGGCCCGACCCGCGCCGTGCCCCGCCGCCTCTGCCGCTGGATGTCAGCAGGCCCCGACGATCCGGGAATCGTCGGGGCCTGCTGACAAGGCGCCGTGGCGGCCGGGGACCTGTGGGCCCCATCCGGTTCAGTCCTGCGGCACCTGGGCCTCGTGGCCGGCCGAGCGCAGTCCCTCGCGGATGCGCTGAGCGGCGTCGTCCATCACGGCCGGATCCGGATCGTGATCCGCATTGGCGAAGTCGAAGTCCGCGGTCGAGGACACGGGCCACACGTGGATGTGGACATGCGGCACCTCGAAGCCCTGGATCATCTGGCCCACGCGCTGGGGCTCGAAGATCGCTCGCTGGGCTCGGCCGATGACCTGGCTGACGCGCATGAGGTGTCCGGCCAGCGCCGGGTCGAGATCCAGCCAGTGGTCGATCTCCTGGCGGGGCACCACCAGGGTGTGCCCGGTGGACAGGGGATCCGCCGAGAGGAAGGCGACGCACTCGTCGTCCGTCCAGACGAATCGGCCGGGGATCTCGCCGTCGATGATGCGGGTGAAGATGGTCGTCACTGCGTCCTCCTGGGTGTGCGGGTGTCTCCGGGTGTGCTGTGCGAGCGGTGCGCTCAGGCCTCGACGGTCGTGCCGGGGTCCAGGTGCTCGTAGTCGGTGCCGTACTTGGCGGCGAAGGCCGTGACCTGCTTCTCCACGATGCCGAAGCCGTTGTCCGAGAGCAGGGCGTCGTGGATGGGGTAGGCCTTCTCGGCCCGGACCGCGATGAGGAAGTCGATGACCTCCGCCATCTTGGACCACGGCGCGTGCAGCGGGACCAGCACGGTGGACGGGGTGATGCCGTCCGGGACGATCAGCGAGTCCCCGGGATGGTAGACGCGCTCCTCGATGAGGTAGCCGACGTTGTCGACCGTGCGGATCAGCGGGTGGATCAGCGCGTGCTGCCCGCCGAAGGTGCGCACCCGCACGCCCGACAGATCGAGCTCGGTCTCGGCATCGACGTCGTGGATGCGCTCGCCTCCCTTCGAGTCGGTCGCGTCCGCGCCGAGCTGCTCGCGCAGATCGGCGGCCACCGAGCCCGGGGCCCAGACCTGCAGATCGCGCATCTGCCGCAGCTGCGCCGGAACGCGCTCGGGATCCAGGTGATCGGGATGCGTGTGAGTGATCAGCAGATGATCGGCCCCGTCCATGGCCTGCTCGACCTCGGAGAAGCTGCCAGGATCCAGCACCAGCACGGTGCCGTCGATCTCCAGGCGGACGCAGGAATGGGTGTACTTGGTCAGCTTCACGTGGAACTCCTCAGCGATGCCTGCACCGTGCGGTTCCGCCGCTAGCTGCGCGGCGCGGCCGGTGCTGTGCTCCCAGCCTACTGATCCGCTGCGACCTCGCGAGGGCCCCGTCCCCCGCGTCCACCGCACCGGGCCCGGGGCCGCGCCCGAGTAGCATGGAGGATCCCCCGGCCGCCGTCCCCCAGGCACGGGTGCGATCGTGTTCAGGAGGTCCTTCGTTGTCCACGCCGTCAGCTCAGCAGCCGCACGCCGCCGTGCGCGTGACCCGCCAGCGCCGCGCGGTCCAGGCCGCCATGAGCGCGCAGTCTGACTTCATCTCCACCCAGGACCTGCACGCAGCTCTGCGCGAGAGCGGCGAGTCCGTCTCCCTGCCCACGACCTACCGGATCCTGCAGTCCATGGCCGAGGCCGGGGAGGTCGACGTCCTGCGCAGCCAGGACGGCGAGTCCATCTACCGCCAGTGCGCCGCCGAGCAGCATCACCACCATCTGGTCTGCCGCCGGTGCGGAGCGACCGTGGAGCTGCAGGCGCCGGAGATCGAGCGCTGGACCTCGCAGACCGCGCAGGATCACGGCTTCACGCAGGTCGACCACACCGTCGAGATCGTCGGGCTGTGCGCCCGATGCTCCGCTCAGGCCCCGGCCGAGGACTCGAGCGATGACGAGGGCGACGACGCCCCGGGTGCGGCATGAGCCGGTCCTCGGCGCGGACCGCGCCGCTGATCCTCCTGGTGGTCAATCCGCGGAGGCGCCGCGGCCCGGACACGGCCCGGCGCGCGGCGGCCATCCTGCGCACCGGAGGCTTCCGCACCGAGACCGTCCGCACCGCCCCGGAGGACGCGACCGACCGCTCTGGCGTGGTGTGGGGAGCATCCCTGCAGCGCAGGCTGTCCCGGGCCGACGCCGAGGGCGAGGCCGTGGCCGCCGTCGTGGCCGTGGGCGGGGACGGCATGGTCCACACCGTGGTCAACGTCCTCAGGCAGCGCAGCGACCGGGGCCTGGAGCCGGTCCCGTTCGGGCTGGTGCCGGCGGGCACCGGCAACGACCTGGCTCGGCACATGGGCGTTCCGCAGAACGACCCGGAGCGAGCCGCCGGCCGGGTGCTGCGCGGTCTCGACGAGGGCCCGCGGTCCATGGATCTGGGGCGCATCGAGCTCGCCGACGGCACCCGGCGCTGGTACGCGACCGCCGCCTGCTGCGGCATCGACGCCGCGGTCGCTCAGCGGGCGAACTCCTGGCGCTGGCCGCGCGGCGAGTCCCGCTATCTGGCCGCTCTTCCGGTGGAGGTGCTGCGCTACCCGTCTCCGTTCACGTCCCTGGAGATCGAGCAGCCGGGAGGGCGGACCGTGCTGTCGGCGCGGCGCCTGCTCATGCTCTCCGTGGCCAACACGTCCTCGATCGGAGGCGGTCTGCGGATCGTCCCGCATGCGGAGGCCTTCGACGGCGTCTTGGAGATCTTCCAGGTCCGGGCCATGCCGCGCACCCGCGTCGCTCGCCTGTTCCCGCTCCTGATGCGCGCCGCGCACACCGAGCTGCCCGAGGTCAGCATGGATGCGGCCCTGTCCGCGCGGATCGACGCCACCGGCCCGATCTACGCGGACGGCGAGCCCGTGGGCTCCGGCCCTGCCGTCATCTCGATCGAACCCGCGGCGCTGCCCGTCCTGCTCTGAGCCTGCGGCTGCCCCGCGGGGCGGCCGCTGCGCGGAAGCCGTCCGCTTGCCCGGCGGCGCCGCCCCAGCAGCCGGGCGATGCCCCACAGCAGGAACGAGATCGTAGTGACGTACGGGCTGATCGGCAGCGATCCGCCCAGCGCCAGAAGCGTCCCCCCGAGCATCGCCGCCTCGGCGAAGACCACGGACAGCACCACCACGCGTCCTGGGGAGGCCGTGAGGCTCATGGCCGCTGCGGCCGGGGTCACCAGCAGGGCCAGCACCAGCAGGGCGCCGATGATCTGCACCGACAGCGCCACGGCCACGCCCAGCAGGAGCATGAACACGATCGACAGCCCCCGGATCGGCAGCCCCCGCGCCTGGGCCACCGCGGGATCCAGGCTGGCGAAGCTCAGCGGCCGCCACAGCAGCCCCAGCCCCGCCAGGACCACGATCGACAGGATCGCGATCGAGACCAGCTGGATCTCGGAGACCGAGACGATCTGGCCCGTCAGCAGCGCGAACTGGTTCGCGCTGCGCCCCTGGTAGAGCGACAGCGCCAGGATGCCCAGGCCCAGCCCGAACGGCATGAGCACTCCCACCACCGAGTTGGCCGCCCGGGATCGGGCACCCAGCAGACCGATCAGCAGCGCTGCGATCACCGAGCCCAGCAGCGAGCCGGTCACGATCGAGGTCCCGGCCAGCAGGGCGATCGCCCCGCCGGCGAAGGACAGCTCCGAGACGCCGTGGACGGCGAAGGCCAGGTCGCGCATCATCACGAACGTGCCGATGATGCCGCCGACCAGGCCCACAAGGGCTCCGGCGTACAGGGAGTTCTGCAGCAGGACCAGGACCTCGCCGTAGCGCTCGAAGACGAAGACCTGCTCCAGCAGCGTGCTCAGCGAGATGGCGTCGTCCACGGACGGCTCCCTTCGTCGTGGGGCGGTCGGACCGCAGCGCCCTCGTGGGCTGAAGGGTCCGAATCGAGATGGTGGGCGTGCTCGCGCTCGGCGCCGACCACGATGATCCGCCCGCCGGCGCGCACGACCTCGATCGGGGTCCCGTAGAGCTCGGAGAGCACGTCGGTGCGCAGCACCTCGTCCGGAGTGCCGATGCGGAAGGAGCCGTTCGCCAGGTACAGCACGCGGTCGACGTCGTCGATGATCGGGTTCACGTCATGGGTGACGAACACGACGGCCGCCCCGGTGCGCCGGCTCTGCTGCGCCACCAGTCCGGCGACGTCGCGCTGCCTGCTCAGGTCCAGCGACAGCAGGGCCTCGTCGAACAGCAGCAGGTCCGGGTCGGTGATCATGGCCTGGGCGATGCGCAGGCGCTGCTGCTCGCCTCCGGAGAGCAGCCCGACCGGGGCATCCGCGAAGTCCAGGGCGCCCACGCGCTGCAGGGCCTCGTCGATCCGGCGCCGGGCGGACGCGCGGCCGCGCAGGCGCGGCCCCCAGCGGTGCCCGTCCAGGCCCATGCCCACCAGGTCGCGGCCGCGCATGGGCACCTCGCGGGCGAAGACCCTCTGCTGGGGCACATAGCCGATGCCGGTGGAGCCGCGGCGCGGGGCCTGGCCCTGCACCCGGACCTCTCCGCCGCTCAGCGGCTGCAGGCCGAGCAGGACCCGCAGCAGCGAGGTCTTGCCCGTGCCGTTGCCGCCGAGCACGGCGATGTACTCCCCCGGCGAGATCTGCAGGTCCAGCCCGGACCACAGGGTGCGCCGCCCCATGGACAGGCTCGCCCGGCGGAACTCCACCACGGGTGCCGCCTCGGTGCTGCCGGCGCTCATCGGATCTCCTCCAGCTGGTCGACGTTCGCGCTCATCCACTCCAGATAGGTGACGCCTTCCGGGACGGTCTCGGTGAAGGACACGACGTCCGCCCCGGTCTCCTCAGCGGTGTCCTGCAGCCGCTGGGTCTGCCCGCTGGCGGTGTGCTCGTTGTAGGCGAGCACGTCCGCCTCCCCGGATTCCAGGGCCTCCTCGGCCTCCAGGTACAGCAGCGGCGGGATGTCCAGCCCGTTCTCTACCGCGGCCGTGAGCTGCTCGGGAGTGGCGTCGTGGAGACCGGCGCGCTCGAGCAGGTGATCGGCGACGGGCTCGGTGGCCAGGAAGGAGCCCTCGAGGTGCAGGTCCTCGGCGCGCACGCCCAGCTCGTGGAGGCTGTGCGCGTACTGCTGCCCGCGCTCGGTCACCTCGGGGGCCTCCTCCGGCGCCAGCTCGCCGATGCCGTCGGCGAGGGCCCCGCTGAGGCGCTCCATGGACGGCAGGTCGTACCAGACGTGCTCGTTGAAGGCGGCGTGATCGTGGCCGTCGTGGGAGTGCGCCTCATGCGCGCTCTCGCCCTCGCTGTGCTCCTCGTGGTCGTGGCCGTCGTGGTCGTGCTCGTCGTCAGCCTCCTCCGACGCCTCCAGGCCGGAGACCTCGACGGCGTCGATCACCCGGGCCTCGGAGCCCTCGAGCAGGCCGTCCATGAAGCTGTCGTAGCCTCCGCCGTTGACGATCACCAGGTCGGCGTCGCGCACGGTGAGGGCATCCAGCGGCGTGGCCTCGTAGGAGTGGGGGTCCTGGGCCGGGGAGTCGATGATGGCCGTGACCTCGACGTCATCCCCGCCGATCTCCCGGGCCATGTCGGCATAGACGGAGGTCGAGGCGACGACGCGCAGCGTCTCGTCGTCCGCCGCTGCCCGAGCCTGATCGCCGGAGGTGCACCCGGTCATCGCCAGGGCCCCGACGGCGGCCAGAGCCAGGAGGCCGGTCGCTGAGCAGCG
>ENA-OOKA01000065-OOKA01000065.1-human-skin-metagenome-genome-assembly--contig:-NODE-65-length-37076-cov-9.472489_pt1 | contig 37076 bp, 38 predicted proteins | sample MGYA00248825_ERZ500995 | MGnify/ENA primary metagenome ERZ500995 (study PRJEB25958, sample SAMN03398540) | human skin metagenome | study: EMG produced TPA metagenomics assembly of the Human Skin...
CAGCCCGACCTCGGGGATCTGATGCAGCTCCCGGCGCAGGGCGATCAGGTCGAGGTCCTGCGCCTGGACTGTCCGGGACATCTGGGCTCCTCCGCCTCGGGGCTCTGTGCATCTTGTGATCCTCGGAAGATGCCGGAAGGCAGCCAGCGGGCCGTGACACCGATCACGATCCAATGAGCCTAGTCCTCGGCCGGGGCATCCGGCTGGACCTCGTGCCGACAGAGCCGTTGTGACTCCTCCCGCCGGATGCGAATGTGGAGTGCCCAATCGGGCAGGTGTCCGTCCGCGAGGCCGTCGCGGACTGCTCGGGCAGCTGAGTCAGCCGCGAGCATCGAGGACACCGTGGTGCAGCGCTGCGCGGCGAGCTCAGGCTCGGAGCTGCGCATTGCGACGCCGTCGGGCGTGGTCGCCTGCGCGGCCGACGTGAGGCTGGAGGACGGCGTGCCCTTGGTAGCTGCGGTCTCACTGTTCCGCACGGCCCGGTCCCTGATACGGGGGCAGGTGGCTCTGCCGCATTGATGCGAAAGGGCCCGGAACCGCAGAATCCTGCGGTACCGGGCCCTGGGTCGCCTCGTTGGACGACAAGAGGATCAGCCGATCAGAAGTCCCAATCCTCGTCCTCCGTGTTCACGGCCTTGCCGATCACGTACGAGGACCCGGAACCGGAGAAGAAGTCGTGGTTCTCGTCGGCGTTCGGGGACAACGCGGAGAGGATCGCCGGGGAGACGTCGGTCATCTCCTTGGGGAACAGAGCCTCGTAGCCGAGGTTGTTCAGCGCCTTGTTCGCGTTGTAGTGCAGGAACTTCTTGACCTCTTCGGTCCACCCGACCGTGTCATAGAGCGACTCGGTGTAGGCGACCTCGTTCTCGTAGAGCTCGTCGAGCAGGTCGTACGTGAAGTCCTTGAGCTCGGCCTGGCGCTCAGGGCTCTCCTGCTCCATGGCGCGCTGGTACTTGTAGCCGATGTAGTAGCCGTGCACGGCCTCGTCGCGGATGATCAGGCGGATCAGGTCCGCCGTGTTCGTCAGCTTGGCGTGCGAGGAGAAGTGCATGGGCAGGTAGAAGCCCGAGTAGAACAGGAACGACTCCAGCAGCGTGGAGGCGACCTTCTTCTTCAGCGGATCGTCACCCACGTAGCGGTCCAGGACGATGTCGGCCTTGCGCTGCAGGAACTCGTTCTCGTCCGACCAGCGGAAGGCGTCGTCGATCATCTTGGTCGAGGCCAGCGTGGAGAAGATCGACGAGTACGACTTGGCGTGCACCGACTCCATGAACGCGATGTTCGTGTAGACGGCCTCCTCGTGCAGCGTCACCGCATCCGGCAGCAGCGACACGGCGCCGACGGTGCCCTGGATCGTGTCCAGCAGGGTCAGCCCGGTGAAGACCTTCATGGTGAGGTCCTTCTCATCGGCCGTGAGCGTGTTCCACGACTGGACGTCGTTGGACAGCGGCACCTTCTCCGGCAACCAGAAGTTGGCGGTGAGCCGGTCCCAGACCTCGTCGTCCTTGGGGTCCTGGACGCGGTTCCAGTTGATGGCCTTGGCGTGGTGGCGGGTGAGCTCCACCTTCTCGCTCATCATCTCGGCGAGTCTCCTCTCAAGTCTGTTCGGCGTGCGTCATGCGCTGGATCCGGGGATCACAGCATGCAGGACACGCAGCCCTCGATCTCCGTCCCCTCAAGTGCGAGCTGGCGGATGCGCGAGTAGTACATCGTCTTGATGCCCTTGCGCCACGCGTAGATCTGCGCCTTGTTGACGTCACGGGTGGTGGCGGTGTCCTTGAAGAACAGCGTCAGCGACAGGCCCTGATCCACGTGCTGGGAGGCAGCGGCGTAGGTGTCGATGATCTTCTCGTAGCCGATCTCGTACGCGTCCTGGAAGTACTCCAGGTTGTCCTGATCCATGTGGGGCGCCGGGTAGTAGACGCGGCCCAGCTTGCCCTCCTTGCGGATCTCGATCGGCGCGGCGATCGGGTGGATCGACGACGTCGAGTGGTTGATGTAGGAGATCGAGCCCGTGGGCGGGACAGCCTGCAGGTTCTGGTTGAACATGCCGTGCTCGGCCACCTGGGCCTTCAGCTCGCGCCAGTCGTCCTGCGTGGGGATGTGGATCTCCGACTGGGCGAACAGCTCGCGCACGCGCTGGGTGGCCGGCAGCCACTCCTGCTCCGTGTACTTGTCGAAGTACGAGCCGTTCGCGTAGTCCGAGTTCTCGAAGTTCACGAACGTGGAGCCGCGTTCCTTGGCCAGCAGCATCGAGGCCCGCACGGCGTGGTAGGTCACGGTGTAGAAGTAGATGTTCGTGAAGTCGACACCCTCCTCCGAGCCGTAGTGGATGCGCTCGCGCCCCAGGTAGCCGTGGAGGTTCATCTGCCCCAGCCCGACGGCGTGGGACATCTCATTGCCGCGACGGATGGAGGGCACCGAGTCGATCTGCGAGAGCTCGGAGACGCTGGTGAGTCCGCGGATGGCGGTCTCGATGGTCTGCCCGAAGTCCGGGGAGTCCATGGTCAGCGCGATGTTCAGCGAGCCCAGGTTGCAGGAGATGTCCTTGCCCACAGTCTCGTAGGTGAGGTCGTCGTGGTACGTCGAGGGCTCTGAGACCTGCAGGATCTCGGAGCACAGGTTGGACATGATGATCTTGCCCTCGATGGGGTTGGCCTTGTTGACCGTGTCCTCGAACATCACGTACGGGTAGCCCGACTCGAACTGGACCTCCGCCAGGGTCTGGAAGAAGTCGCGCGCCTTGATCTTGGTCTTGGTGATCCGGGCGTCGTCGACCATCTCGTGGTACTTCTCGGTGACGTTCACATCCGAGAACGGCATGCCGTAGACGCGCTCGACGTCGTAGGGCGAGAACAGGTACATGTCCTGGTTGTTCTTGGCCAGCTCGAACGTGATGTCCGGGATGACGACGCCCAGCGACAGGGTCTTGATGCGGATCTTCTCATCCGCGTTCTCGCGCTTGGTGTCCAGGAACTTGTTGATGTCCGGGTGGTGCGCGTGCAGGTAGACCGCACCGGCGCCCTGGCGAGCCCCGAGCTGATTGGCGTAGGAGAACGAGTCCTCCAGCAGCTTCATGACGGGGATGATGCCCGAGGACTGGTTCTGGATCTTCTTGATCGGGGCACCGGACTCGCGGATGTTGGTCAGCGCGAACGCCACGCCGCCGCCGCGCTTGGACAGCTGAAGTGCGGAGTTGATCGAACGGCCGATCGACTCCATGTTGTCCTCGATGCGCAGCAGGAAGCACGAGACCATCTCGCCGCGCTGCTTCTTGCCCGCGTTCAGGAACGTGGGGGTCGCCGGCTGGAAGCGCCCGGAGATGATCTCCTCCACCAGGTGCGCGGCCAGCTCGCGGTCGCCGTCGGCCAGGTAGAGCGCGACCATGACCACGCGATCCTCGAAGCGCTCGAGGTAGCGCTGGCCGTCGAAGGTCTTGAGCGTGTACGAGGTGTAGTACTTGAACGCGCCCAGGAACGTCTTGAAGCGGAACTTGTGCCCGTAGGCGAGCTTGGACAGCTTCTTCACGAACTCGAAGTCGTACTTCTCGAGGACCTCGGGCTCGTAGTACTGGTGCTCCACCAGGTAGTCGAGCTTCTCCTTCAGGTCGTGGAAGAAGACGGTGTTCTCGTTGACGTGCTGCAGGAAGTACTGGCGCACGGCGTGGCGATCGGCGTCGAACTGGATGTTGCCGTCGGCGTCGTACAGGTTCAGCACGGCGTTGAGCTCGTGATAGCCCATGCCGCGGAACTTCTCGGGGACCTTGGGATCTTCGTGGCCCCAGCCGGAGACGCCGGCGTGGGAGGTATGGGTGGTCACTGCCACAGCTTCATCAGTCCTTCGTTCACATTGGCGACGTCCTGCTCGGTGCCCATCAGCTCGAATCGGTAGAGCAGAGGGGCATCGCACTTGACGGCGATCTTCTGGGCGGCGAGGCAGAAATGCTCGCCGAAGTTGGTGTTGCCGGCCCCCAGGACCCCGCGCAGCTGACGGCGGTTCTCCTCGAGGTTGAGGAACTTCACGACTTGCGGGGGCACTGCCCCCGAGCCGCCGGGGCGGCCGTAGGTGGGCACAGCCAGCACGTAGGGCTCCCGGACGACGGGGGCCTCCTCGTGGGTGCGCAGCGGCAGGCGCAGCGAGCGGGCGCTGAGCTTCTCGACGAACTTGTGCGTGTTGCCCGAGATCGACGAGAAGTAGACGACGAGGGGGTCGCCCGAGCTCGGCGACGTGCGGTCGGTGGTCTCGGCGGCCAGCCGGTCGCGCTCAGCGGCCGCGCGGCGCAGATCAGCGATGAGTGCGGACAAGGCAGTCACTCACTTCTCAAGCGGTACGACGGGTCCCGGACGAGCCGGGGTGCGGGGGCGACCATGGTGCTCGACGGCCGGACCGGGCACCGATCCCCCTCTCGGGAGACGAGTGCCGCGCGGTCCGGCCGTCGTGGTCGGAGAGCTTCAGGCGGAGACGCGCACCGCGAGCTGGGAGATCATGTCCGGGCGGTAGCCGGACCAGTGGTCCTCGCCGGTCTCCACGACCGGGACCTGCTGGTAGCCCAGGCTCACGACGTGCTCGTAGGCGGCCTGGTCCTCGGTCACATCGACGACGCTGTAGTCGATGCCCTTCTTGGCGAGCGCACGGTAGGTGGCGTTGCACTGGACGCAGGAGGGCTTGCTGTAGACGGTCACTGACATGTCGGTGATCCCTTCCTGTTCATGGGGGTGAGTGGCGTGGTGAGAAGAGCCGCTCCGAGGCCTCCGGCTGGTGCCGGTGCTCGGTGCAGGACCGCCGTTTCGGGGGCTCCGATCGGTCCGCGTCATCCGGGCCGCTCTGTTTCCTGCGCTGGATAGAGATACTACATCTAGTGCCGCACCCACGGCACGACCCCAAGATGATGTGTGACGGTCAGATTCGTCACCATCGGGCCCCCTCCCCAGGATGTCCACAGACCGGGTGTCCTCACCGGCCGCTGCGGACCGCGTCCCCAAGCGCATCGGGCATGACGAAGGGGGCGTCATCCACACCTGGGGACGCCCCCTTCGAGCAGCCTGTGCACCGGCGAAATCTCTTGCCGCGCGGCGTGTCATGACGTCATGGGACCTGATCGGCCCCTTCCGCCAGCTCCGCCCCGATCTCCCGGCCGATCTCGACCAGCAGCGTCCGGGACAGCTCGGTGTCCCGCGCGCAGTCGGCCTGTGTGCGCTCGCTCAGCGAGCGGATGCGCGCGATGCCCGCCTCCGGGGCGGTGTCCGCGCCCAGGGCGTTGTGCCCCACGACGGCCTCCACCCGCGCGGGGGCGGCCCGATGGGCGACGACGGCGGGCAGCTTGCCGGACAGGGTCTGGCTGTCGATCCGGCCCTCGCCGGTGATCACCAGATCGCAGCCGGCCGCGGCGCGGTCGAAGCCCAGCAGGTCCAGGAAGTGATCCGCCCCGGAGGCGATCCGGGCCCCGAGCAGCATGGCCGCGAACCCGAGCCCGCCGGCGGCACCCGCAGCCGGGCGCTCGGCCAGCTCGGCGGCATCGGGGCGGATCTCAGCCAGCTGCCGGACCAGGTGCTGCAGGCCGGATTCGAGCTGCTGGACCTCCTGCGGGTCCGCGCCCTTCTGCGGTGCGTAGACCGCGGCGGCTCCGTCGGAGCCGAGCAGGGGGTTCTGGACATCGCTGGCGGCCACGAGCTCGATGCCCGTGAGATCCACCGCGCCCGTCGCCTCGATCCGACGGATCTCCGCCAGCCCCAGGCCGCTGGGGTCCACGGGGACGCCGTCGGCGTCCAGGAATCGCCACCCCAGTGCGGTGAGCATGCCGATGCCGCCGTCGGTCGAGGCGCTTCCGCCCAGGGCCAGGACGATGCGCTCGGCGCCGAGCTCGAGCGCCGCACGCACCGCCTCCCCCAGGCCGCGACTGCTCGCCGCACCGGCATCGCGGCGGTCGTCGGGCACCATCTGCAGCCCGCTCGTGGTGGCCGCCTCCACGATCGCGGTGGCCTCCCGCAGAGCGATGGCGGTGACGGCCGGATCCCCGAGCGGGCCCGTCACAGGCGCCTCATGCGCGGCGAAGCCCGCCGAGAGGCCGGCCTCCACGCTGCCGTCGCCGCCGTCGGCCAGAGGCAGCTCGCGCACCTGCGCCCGCGGCACGACGGCCCGGATCCCCTCGGCCAGCGCAGCGGCCACCTCGCGGGCGGTCAGGCTGCCCTTGAACTTGTCCGGAGCGATGAGCACGTTCGGCGATGGCATGAGGGGGACCTCGGTTCTCAGTGGTGCGGTCGGCGGCAGATCCGGTGGGTGCGGCTCAGACCGTCTCGTAGGCGGCGTCGGCCTCGGGCTTGGGCTGCGCGCTGGCCAGTGCCTCGATGATCGCCTGCGTGACCTCGTCCGTCGAGCTCGTGCCGCCGATGTCGCGTGTCAGGTGGCCGGCCCCCGTCGTGGCCTCGATCGCGGCCTCCAGGCGACGCGCCTGATCGGAGAGGCCGAACTGGTCGAGCATCAGCGCCGCGGAGGCGATCGCACCGATCGGATTGGAGATCTCCTGACCGGCGATATCCGGAGCGGAGCCGTGGACCGGCTCGAACATCGACGGGAAGCGCCGCTCCGGGTTGAGGTTGGCACTGGCGGCCAGGCCGAGACTGCCCGCGAGCGCCGAGCCCAGGTCCGAGAGGATGTCGGCGTTGAGGTTCGAGGCCACCACGACCGAGAGGTCCTCCGGGTGCAGGATGAACTTGGCGCTCATGGCATCCACCAGCACCGACTCGTTCGCCACGTCCGGGTACTCGGCGGCCACGCGCTGGAAGACCTCGTCCCACAGGACCATGCCGTACTGCTGGGCGTTCGACTTGGTCACCGAGGACACCTTCTTCACCCGACGGGTGCGCGCCAGGTCGAAGGCGAAGCGGATGATCCGCTCGCATCCCTTCTCGGTGAACAGCGACGACTGGATCGCGACCTCCTCGCCGGGGCCGCGGCCCGAGAGGTTGCGTCCGCCCAGTCCGGCGTACTCCCCCTCGGAGTTCTCGCGCACCACGATCCAGTCGAGGTCCTCGGAATCGGCCTTGCGCAGCGGCGACTGCACGCCGGGCAGGAACTTCACGGGGCGGATGTTGGCCCACTGATCGAAGTTCTGCGTGATGTTCAGGCGCAGGCCCCACAGGCTCACGTGATCCGGCACGGACTCCCAGCCCACGGCGCCGAAGTAGATCGCATCGAAGTCGCGCAGCTGCTCCAGGCCGTCCTCGGCCATCATCACGCCGTGCTCGGCGTAGTAGGCCGAGCCCCAGGGGAACTCCTGCCAGTCGAAGGCGAAGGCGCCGTCGGAGGCATCGGCCATCGCGTCGAGGACGCGGCGTCCGGCGGCGACGACCTCCTTGCCCACGCCGTCGGCGGGGATGGAGGCGATGCGGAAGGTCTGCTCAGCCATGATCGGCCTTTCGTCGAGGTGCGGCGCCGCGGGAGTCTGCGGCTGGGATCCAGTAGAGACCGCGGCGACTCGATCGGTCCAAGACCGCCTTGCGATCCCCTCCATAGGAAGGGCCTATCCAAATTGCGGGGTCGGGAGCTCGTCTCCGTCCGGGCCCTGCTCACGAGCGTGCTCGCGGGCATGGCCCAGGAAGGCGACGGCCAGCGGGGTCAGATCGGCGGTGCGGCTGATCAGCGAGATGTGCAGCGGCGGGCGCGGATCCAGGGGCAGCGCCGTCAGGCCCATCGCCCGGGCCATGGGCATCCACGACGACGGCAGGATCGCGTGTCCCACATCGGCCATGACCAGCGGCAGGATCGAGGTCCGGTGCGCGGCTTCCACCACGATGCGCAGGTCGATGCCCTCGGCCAGCGCCTCGTCCAGGACCTGGCGCATGAGCGAGCCGCGCTGCGAGGCGATCATCGGCTGTCCGGACAGCTTCGCCAGAGGCACGGCCTCGAGCCCGTCGAAGGCCCGCGAATGCCGGGCCAGGACGATCATCAGGTCCTGCCTCGGCAGCGACTGCACATCCACCGCGGCGCTGCAGAACGGCTCGGGGGTGCCCAGCAGGCCGAGCTCGGCCGAGCCCTGGCGCACCGCGTCGACGACCTGCTCCGGGGTGAAGGCCGCCTTCACAGCGATCCGCACGCCCGGGCGCTCGGCGGTGAATCCCGCCACGAGCGTGGCCAGCGGCTCCATGGCCGGCGACGGCATGGCGATCATCTCGAGCCTGCCCGACAGCGTCTCCGACAGCTCCGCGGCCGCGCTGCGCGCCACCTCGAGATCCCGCAGCACGATCCGCGCGGGTCCCACGAGCGCCTTCCCGGCCTCGCTGAGCACCACGCCTCGGCCGATCCGGTGGAACAGGGGCACATCCAGCTCGGACTCCATCCCCTTGATCGTCTGGGACAGCGACGGCTGGGCGATGTACAGGTGCTCGGCGGCCCGGGTGAATCCGCCGTGGTCGACCACGGCCAGGAAGCAGGTCAGCTGACGGATGTCCATGGAAGCAGCCTCATCTCTCGGGGGCCGCGGAAACGACTCATCGGCCCTGCCTATGCGAATGGTAGCTATCCTGACTTGGACGTGACCTGCGTCACAGGCGCAGGGTGAAGGGACCCTCGTGAGGAAGGACCTCCAGTGACCGACACCAGCCCCATCTCCTGGGCCCGGGACGCCTCCCGGCGCACGGATGTGCGCTCCGCCCTGCTCGGCGGCAAGACGTTCCGCAGCCTGAGCGAGCAGAAGCTCTCCCCGCGGGAGGAGAAGTTCGAGCGAGCCCGCCAGACGGCCGGCTTCTTCGTCGCTCCCGCCATCGCGATCCTGTTCGCGCTGCTGCCCGTGAACCTCGAGCCGGATCAGCATCTGCTGGCCTCCGTGCTGCTGGGCGTGATCGTGCTGTGGATCTGCGAGCCGGTGCCCATCCCCGTGGGCGGCCTGATCGGCGTCGGCGCGATCGTCGTGCTGGGCGTGGCCCCGGCCGGCGACGTGCTCGCGCCCTTCGGATCGACCACGATCTTCACGTTCATCGGCGCGTTCATCCTGGCCCAGGCCATGCTCAAGCACGGGATCGCCCAGCGCGTGGCCCTGTTCGTGCTCTCGCTGCCGGGCGTGGGGCGCTCGACCTACCGGGTGATCATCGCGTTCGGCGTGATCACCTGCATCCTCTCGGCCTTCGTCTCCAACACCGCGACGGTGGCCATGCTCATGCCCACCGCTCTGGGCATCCTGGCGGTGATCGCCCAGCTGATGCAGGACCGAGGCATCGTCAAGGAGGACTTCGATCCGCTGCGCCTGCGCGTGGGCGCAGCACTCATGCTCATGCTGGCCTACGGAGCCAGCGTCGGCGGCCTGCTGACACCGGTCGGCTCCCCGCCCAACCTGATCGGCCGCGGCCTGATCGAGGAGGCCATGGGCATCCGGATCTCGTTCGCGCAGTGGATGGTCATGGCCTTCCCGATCTGCCTGGGGATGTTCATCGTTCTCGCCGCGACCATGTTCCTGCTCAACCGGCCCGAGGTCCGTCGCCTGGACGGCGTGGAGGACTACGTCCGCGAGCAGCGCGAAGCCCAGGGCCCCATGGATCGCGCGGCCAAGAACACGATCATCGCCTTCGGCGTGACCATCACCCTGTGGCTGCTGCCGGCCGTGGTCAGCCTGTTCGCGGGCACCGACTCCGAGCTCTACATCTTCATGGACGACCGCCTGGACGAGGGCATCGTGGCGGTGCTCGGCGCCTCCCTGCTGTTCATCCTGCCCAAGGACTGGGCCAAGCGGGAGCCCACCCTCACCTGGTCCGAGGCCGCCAAGATCGACTGGGGCACGATCCTGCTCTTCGGCACGGGCATCATCTTCGGCTCCATGCTGGCCGACACCGGCCTGGCCGAGACCATCGGCACCGGCGCCTCCGAGAACCTGGGGGTCACGAGCCTGGCCGCGATCACGGTGTTCTCCGCAGTGCTGGCCGTGCTGATCTCGGAGACGACCTCCAACACGGCCGCCGCCGCGGTGATCGTCCCGATCGTCATCCCCCTGTGCCAGGCCATGGAGGTCGATCCGCTGGTGCCCGCCATGGCGGCCACGTTCGCGGCGTCGTTCGGTTTCATGCTGCCGGTCTCCACGCCGCAGAACGCGATCGTCTACGGCACCGGCGCAGTGCCCATGGTGCGGATGATCCGCACGGGCGCGGTGTTCGATGTCCTGGGCATCATCCTCATCGTGACCATGGTGCCGGTGATGGTGGGGCTGGTCGGGCTCTCCGGCTGAGGCCCCCGGTCTGATCCGCCGAGGGCGCGGCCCCCGAAGCCATCCCGGCCTCGGAGGCCGTGCTCCTGCGGGGGCCGTCGTGGACGGCGGAAGGCTCAGTCCCGCGTGCGCCCGCCCCGACGGCGGCGCAGACGATGCACCAGCTCGGACGGCGTGGGCGCGGACATGAGCTGTCGCGCTGCCCAGGCCCGCGCGCCGCTGTACGGCGGGAAGGTGACGCTGAGGGTCTCCGGGCTCAGGGGCTTGGCCAGCACCGAGCGGTGATGGCTGAACGTGTCGAAGCTGGCGCGCCCGTGATAGGCGCCCATGCCGGAATCGCCCACGCCGCCGAAGGGCAGCTGCGGGTGGATGAGATGGACCATGGGGGCCTCGAACGTCATGCCGCCGGAGGAGGTCCGCTCGCTGAAGCCGGCGCGCACCTGCTCGTCCCGGCTCATGACGTAGAGCGCCAGGGGCTTCTCCCCGGCCTGGACGACGTCGATCGCCTGGCCGTGGTCCTCCACCGCCACGAGCGGCAGGACGGGCCCGAAGATCTCCTGCTCCATGAGCGGACCATCCGGTGCGCTGCGCACGATCGTGGGCTCCAGGTACCGGTCCTCGAGGTCGTGGCGCCCGCCGGCCAGGACGTCCGCTGCCGGCACCCGCTCGAGCAGCTGCGTCAGGCGCTGCAGGTGCCGTGAGCTCACAATCCGCCCGTAGGAGGGGCTGGACTGCGGATCCTCGCCGTAGAACTCGCGGATGGCCTCCGCGAGCAGCGGCACGAGCTGCTCCAGCACGCTGGCCGGGCCCATGACGTAGTCCGGTGCCACGCAGGTCTGCCCGGCATTGACCAGCTTGGCCCAGGCCAGGCGCCGGGCGGCTGCGGCGAGATCGACGGTGTCGTCGATCCACACCGGCGACTTGCCGCCGAGCTCCAGCGTCACGGGCGTGAGGTGCTCGGCTGCGGCCCGCATGACCACGCGCCCCACAGCGGAGTTGCCCGTGAAGAAGAGGTGGTCGAAGCGGTGCTGCAGCAGCCGCGTGGTCTCCGGGACACCGCCCTGGACCACGCCCACGCAGTCGGGCAGCTCCTGCTCCAGGGCCCGGCTCAGCGCCTGGGACACGTGCGGGGTGTGCTCGGAGGGCTTGACCACCGCGGTGTTGCCGGCCGCGAGCGCGCCCACCAGCGGGGAGAGCAGCAGCTGCACCGGGTAGTTCCACGGAGCGATGATCAGCACGGTGCCCAGGGGCTGCGCCTGGACCCAGCCGCTGGAGGGACTCAGCACCGCAGCCGATCCCACGGACCGCGGCGCCATCCAGGAGGCCAGGCTGCGACGGACGTGGCGCAGCTCGGTGAGCGTCACGCCGATCTCGGTGAGCTCGGACTCGGTCTGAGACTTGCCCAGGTCCTGGGCCAGCGCCGCCTGCAGCGCCTCACGGTGCCCGGTCAGCACGCGCTCGAGCCGGTCCAGGCGCTCCAGCCGCAGCTCGAGCGTCGCCGGGGCGCTGAATGCCGCCTGAGTGCGCTCCACGAGGCGATCGATCTGCCGGGCGCTGTCTGCGGGCAGATCCTCGACCGCGCTGAGCTGCGGCTCGCGCCGCCGGAACGACGGGGCCGTGGGCAGGGACTCGGACTGGGTGCCTTGCTCGGTCATAGGTCCACGGTAGAGGCCCTCCCCGACAGCACAGCCTCCTGCCTCAGAGCAGCCCGTGCTCCTCGAGCTGCTCCGAGATCGAGGCACCGTCGTTCGCGCGGATCAGCGGGATCCCCTCCGGCAGCTCGGGGCCGTCGGCGGTGAGCAGGCGACCGGAGGCCAGCACGGCCTCGGTGGGCGAGAGCGTGCGGATCACGACGGCGGCCACGTTCTGCGGGTAGCGCTGCGCGAAGCCCCCGTAGATCTCCGGGTCGTGCTGGCCGTCGTCGCCGATCAGGATCCACTTCATATGCGGGAACTCGCGGGCCAGCTGCTCGAGGTTCTCGACCTTGTGCCGGGGCCCCGAGCGGAACCAGCGATCCGTGGTGGGTCCCCAGTCGGTGAGCAGCAGCGTTCCGGGCGGGTAGGCGTTGCGGCTCAGGAAGCGGCGCAGCGTGGGCGCCACGTTCCAGGCCCCGGTCGAGAGGTAGATGAAGGGCAGGCCGCGGTGGCGGCGGCGCAGGCGCTCCAGCAGCACCGGCATGCCGGGGGTGGCGTCGCGGGCGTGCTCGTTGAGCACGAAAGAGTTCCAGGCCGCCAGCATGGGCCGCGGCAGGGCGGTGACCATGACGGTGTCGTCGATATCGGAGACCACGCCGATGCGCTGGGAGTCGTCGACCACCCAGATCCGGGAGGTGGCCCAGGCCGAGCCGGCGGTGCGCAGCCGCGCGGTGTGCACGCCGGGCTCCAGGCTGATCTCCACGTCGGCATCGATCACCCCGCCCTTGTCCGCCACCAGCCGGAACTGCACGCCCTCGATCTCGACATCCACGTGGGCGAAGCCGATGGGGATCGAGGTGAAGGAGCGCCAGCCGCGGATCGAGGTTTCGTCCTCGGCGGTGGGGTCCTCCCGCCCGTGCGTCTTGTAGAGAGCCCGGCCCAGGATGCGCACGTGGTCGGTGGTTCCGTAGCAGTCGAAGGCGACCATGACGGGTCGATCCCCGCGCCGCTCCGCATTGCGCTGCCGGAACTGGGTGAAGCCCTGCTCGATCCGGTACCCGAAGTTCAGGGCATCCTGCGTGACCTGATCCATGGTCTGGAGCAGATCGGTGGCCAGGTCGACGGGCTGCTGGTCCTGTTCCGGACGGGTCTGCGACATGGCGCTCAGTCTGGCACAGCCCTCCAGACCCACCACGCACGACGCCGGCCCAGCCGTCGTCGTGCCGCAGCCGTCGGCTGCGCGGACTGTGATGCGGCGCCTGCTCCACGGCGGCGCCTGGAGGACGCGTCCAGCCTGATGCGGTGCAATGGGGGCATGTCGAGCGACCCGAACCCCCGCACCACCGGTCCGAGCACCGACCCCACGACGGCCCCCGCCGCGCCTTCGCCGCACGCGGACCCCGTCACGCCGCACCGGCTCTTCCGCGTCCTGGCGCTGGCTGAGGCGGTGACCTGGACGCTGCTGATCCTGGGGATGATCGGCAAGTACGCGCTGCACCTGGGCGACTGGCCGGTCTCCGTGGGCGGCGGCATCCACGGCTTCGTGTTCCTGAGCTACTGCGCGGTCGTCGTGATCGTATGGATCGACGCCCGCTGGTCCGTGACCGACGGGCTGCTCGCCCTGCTCAGCGCCGTGATCCCCTACGCCACGATCCCGGTGGAGCGCCGTGCCCTGCGCCGCGGTCTGCTCCCCCACCGCTGGCGCCTGCGCGGCGGGAACGACGGCGACGAGCCCGCGCGCGGACCGCTCGAGAAGCTGCTGGCCGCCCTGCTGCGGCATCCGGTGGTCTCGACGGTCGTGGTCATCGTCGTGGTGGCGGCTCTCTACCTGACCCTGCTGGCCATGGGTCCGCCCGTGGAGGTCTCCCCGGAGTGATCCTGCGCAGCGCTGAAGGGGCGCCCGGTCCATATGGGCCGGGCGCCCCTTCGCGTGACGGCAAGTTGCCCGTCCCGGCTGAGTGATCTGTTTCACAGCTGGCTATCGTCGTGGCATGACCAAGACGAAGCGCATGGACAAGTCCCTGTACGAGGCGGAGCTGCTGCGACTGCAGGCCGAGCTCGTGGAGATGCAGCAGTGGGTGAAGTCGACCGGCAATCGCGTCGTGATCGTCTTCGAGGGCCGTGATGCGGCGGGCAAGGGCGGGGCGATCAAGCGCCTGACCGAGTACCTCAATCCCCGCACCGCCCGCATCGTGGCGCTGCCGGCGCCCACCGAGCGGCAGAAGACGCAGTGGTACTTCCAGCGCTACATCGAGCATCTGCCGGCCGCGGGCGAGATCGTGATCTTCGACCGCTCCTGGTACAACCGCGCCGGGGTCGAGCGGGTCATGGGCTTCTGCACCCCGGAGGAGCATCAGCGCTTCCTGCGCCAGTGCCCGATCTTCGAGCAGATGCTGATCGAAGACGGGATCATCCTGCGCAAGTACTGGTTCTCGGTCTCCGGCAAGGAGCAGGAGAAGCGCTTCCAGTCCCGGCTCTCCGATCCCATGCGCCACTGGAAGCTCTCGCCCATGGACCTCGAGTCGCTGACCCGCTGGGAGGACTACTCACGGGCCCGCGACGAGATGCTCGTGCACACCGACCTCCCCTATTCGCGATGGAACATCGTGGAGGCCGAGGACAAGCGGCGGGCGCGGATCAACATGATCGCCGACCTGCTGCACACCATCCAGTGGGAGCACATCGAGCGCCCGGAGCTGGAGCTGCCCAAGCGCCCGCCCTCCTCGGGCTATCAGCGCCCGCCGCGCGAGCTGCAGCGCGCCGTCCCGGACCACTCCGCCGAGGTGGAGGCCAAGGCGGAGAAGAAGCCCTCCCTGAAGAAGAAGCGCAAGGACAAGGAGGGCTGAGCCTCGTCGGACAGGCGGGCGTTCAGTCGGCGACGGCGGTGCGCACCACCATCTTGCCGACGTTGCGGCCCTGCATCATGCCCAGGAAGGCGTCGAAGGCCTGGTCGATCCCGTCCTCGACAGTCTCATCGGCCACGATCTCCCCTGCCGCGAGCCAGGGACCCATCTCGGCCAGGAAGTCGCCCATGGCCTCGGTGTAGAAGCCCTGGATGAACCCCTGCAGCATCAGCCGCTTGGTGACCAGCATCCCCATGTTGCGCGGACCCGGGGCGGGCTGATCGTCGTTGTACTGGCTGATCGCACCGCACAGTGCTGCGCGGCCGTCGTCGTTGAAGTGCTGGATCGCAGCCTCCAGGTGATCGCCGCCGACGTTGTCGAAGTAGACGTCGATGCCGTTCGGAGCGGCCTCCCCGAGCTGGCCCATGACGTCGCCGCGCTTGTAGTCCAGGCAGGCGTCGAAGCCGTAGCGCTCGGTCACGATGCGGTTCTTCTCAGGACCGCCCGCCGAGCCGATGACGCGGGCGGCGCCCTTGAGCCGGGCGATCTGCCCCACGGCCGAGCCGACGGTGCCGGCGGCACCCGAGACGAACACCGTGTCGCCCTCCTGCATGGCCGCGATCCGCGTCAGACCCAGCCACGCCGTGAAGCCCGGCATCCCGGCGATCCCCAGGAACTTCGAGGCGGCCAGCGGGCCCTCGGTGTCGCGCAGGTCGGGCAGCTTCTGGGTCTTCGCCGCCGACAGCTGGGCGACGTCGCGCCAGCCCTGTCCGTGCAGCACGCGGGTGCCCTCGGGGACATCCTCCGAGCGGGAGGCGACGACGACTCCCACCGCCGCGCCGTCCATCGGCTCGCCGAGCTCGAAGGGCGGGACGTAGGAGGGGCCGTCGTTCATGCGCCCGCGCATGTAAGGATCCACGGAGATGGCCTCGTTGACCACGCGGATCTCGCCGTCGGACAGCTCCGGCAGCTCCACGGTCTCCTGGCGGACGTCGTCCTCGGTGGGCCAGCCGCTGGGTCGAGAGGCCAGCACCCAACGGGTGCTGCGGGCGGAGGCGGCAAGATCGTTCACAGTGGGAATGCTCATGGACACCACTGTCCGCCTGCCGGCCCCGTTGCGTCCACCGCAGCGCTCAGCCCATGGCGGAATCCGCTGTCAGCGACGGATCGGGAAGACGGTGCGGGGGCGCTGCAGCTGCCACGGATCCTCCAGAGCATCGCGGGAGAGGATCTCCAGCCACTCGACCTCGCGGCGGATGCCGTCGTCGCCGTGCTCCCCGGCGCCGAGTCGACCCCGCAGCACCGGCTCGTCGAAGCCCTCCTGCGCTTCATCTCGTTCGGCCCCGAACGCGGGTCCCTCGGCGGAGGCCGAGGCCAGCGGGATGAGCACCTCCTCACCGGGCTGGGCCTCGGTGCGCAGGCGCTCCAGCTGCCCCGGGCGGCGTCGGCGCTGGGCTGCGGTGTCCCCGGGCGCGGGCTCGGCGGGCAGCAGCAGGGCATCGTGCTCCAGCACGGGACCGGCCACGACCCAGGCGCGCCGGCCCGGGCCGGGTTCGAACGGCTTCTCGTGCGGACTGGGCGGACTCGGCCAGACGGCCTCCAGGCCCATGGGGGTCTCGGGCCACAGCGGGCGATAGTGCTGCTCGTCCTTGGCGATCAGCGACGAGCGGTGCGCCGCGTGGAACTCCGGGTCGCCCACCCACGGCGGCAGGGCCGCCGGGCTGCGGGCCGCCTCCGGAGCGAACTCGGCGATCTTCCAGCGCGTGGAATCCCGCCCGCCGCGGGCCTCCCACTCATCGACCATGGCCAGTCCGTAGGACACCAGCCCGGGCACATGTCCGGACCACATCAGCACGGCCGGGTGCGTGCCCCAGCCGTAGTCCGGCAGGCACAGCGCACGCAGGATCTGCAGCGTCTCGACGCGCTGCTTGCCCAGGCGTCGGCGGTCCAGAGCGTGGGCGGAGTCAGCCGGGCTCGGCAGCGGGAGGAAGGTCTGCACAGCGGCTCAGCCTACCGGCGGGAGACGACGAGACAGCCCGACTGGCCCCGACAGCCGCGGCTCCGACATGCTGAGCCCATGATCGCCACCACCCCGATGAGCCCGTCCTCGTGAGCGCGCAGTCGACTGCCCGCTCCACCGGCCCCGGGGCCGCGATGGTCCTCTCCGCCTGTCTGTCGATCCAGGTCGGCGCGGCAGCCGCCGCCCAGCTCTTCGACGACCTCGGCTCGTGGGGCGCCAGCGCGCTGCGGCAGCTGCTGGCCGCCGCGCTCATGGCGCTGATCATCCGCTCGCGGATGCGCTCGTGGAACCGGATGCAGTGGCGCTCCGTCGTCGCGCTCGGGCTCACGCTGGCGGGCATGAACGCCTTCATCTACGCCGCGATCCAGCGGATCCCGCTGGGCACCGCAGTGGCGATCGAGTTCCTGGGCCCGCTCGTGCTCGCCGCTGTGCTCTCCCGACGGGGCCGGGATCTGCTCTGGGTCGGGCTCGCCTTCGTCGGCATGGGGCTGATGGGCGTCGAATCCGCGACGACCGCCGCGCGCGTGGTGGCTGAAACCGGGCTGCTGCTCTTCGCGCTGGCCGCCGCGGCGCTGTCCTCGGTCCTGCCCTATTCCCTGGAGATCGCAGCCCTGCGGCGCCTGCCCAGCCACGTCTTCTCCGTGCTGATGAGCATCGAGCCGGCCATCGCCGCGGTGGTGGGCTGGGTCCTGCTGGGTCAGAGCGCAGGAGCCATGAGCCTCACCGCCGTGGCGCTCGTCGTGGTGGCGAGCGCGGGCATCACCCTGGGCCAGTGGCGCCCGCGCGCCGATCCCGAGCCCTCGGCCGCCTGAGGCACCGGTCACAGAGGATCCGCACCGCGTCACACACGAGTGAGGCAGCCCACCCTGTCGCCGGGATATCTATGCTTACGCAACCACCCCCGACGACAGGACCCCCGATGGCACTCTTCGCCTCCAACGGCACCCTCAGCAAGGACCTCCCCGCGCCCCTGGATCGCGTCCGCGAGGCGATCGAGTCCACGGCCCGATCGGAGGGCCATCACATCGACGCCGTCAGCAGCGATCGGCTGCGCTTCGACATCACCACCAAGCGCACAGCCCTGAGCTGGGGCACCCATCTGGCGATCACCCTGGAGGAGGCCGGCGGCGGAACGCGTATGACCGTCGACTACGACAACAGCCCGGGCTCCCCCAAGGCGCTGATGGACAAGAAGAAGAACACCAAGTCCGCCCAGACCTTCGCCGATCAGGTCGAAGCCGCGCTCTGAGCCGGGATCGCCCCCTTCTGGCAGCGATCACGGCGACGACGAGGGGGGTGCGACGCCATCGCGGCGTCGCACCCCCCTCGGTGCTTCCGGCCCCGGGCGGACCTGTTCAGCTCAGACGGAGTCCGCGAGCGCCTGCGCGATCGTGGTGGCCGGGCGCCCGAGCAGGGTCTGCAGATCCCTGCTGTCCGACTCCAGGGCGCCGTCGGCGATCCCGCGGTCCATCTCGGCGACGAACCCGGCGACCTGCTCCGGCAGCCCGGCCTGCTGCAGCACCTGCGCGTACTCCTCGACGGTCTGATCGATGTAGTCGACCTCGCGCTCGAGCAGCCCGCCGATGCGCGCAGCGATCTCGGGGTAGCTCAGGGCAGGCTCGCCGGCCAGCTCGTAGACTCGGCCCTCCTGGGCCTCCATCGTGATCACGGCCGCGGCGGCCTCGGCGTAGTCCCTGCGCGAGGCTCCGTTCACACGGGCCGTTCCGGCGGCCCCGAACATCTTCCCGTACTCGCGGGCCGGGGCGATCGCCGAGGCGTAGTTCTCCCAGTACCAGCCGTTGCGCAGCAGCACGTGGCCGATGCCGGACTCGGCCAGCAGCTGCTCGGTCTCCCGATGCTCGGGGGCCAGGTTCAGGGTCGAGGTCTCGACACCCAGCAGCGACGTGTAGGCGATCAGCTGCACACCGGCCGCCTGAGCAGCCTGGATGACGTTGGAGTGCTGCGCCACGCGCTTGCCGATCTCGCTGCCGGAGACCATCACCAGGCGCTGCACGCCCTCCAGAGCGGCCTTCAGGGCGTCGGCGTCCTCGTAGGCGGCGACCGCGAACCGGACACCGCGGTCGGCGAGGTCCTGCGCCTTGTCGGCATTGCGCACGACGGCGACGATCTCCTCCGGCGCGACCTGGCGCTCGATGAGGGATTCGATGACCTGATGGCCCAGCTGTCCGGTGGCTCCGGTGACGGCGATGCTCATGATGCTCTCCTTCGGTTCGGTGTTCTTGCACACCGTAGCACTTACTTTTCGTGAGCACTGCGTATCTTCACGTGCCGACATATTCGAAAGTGCTCTCGCTACAGTGGAGGACATGACTTCGCAGGAGACGACACCCCAGATCGTGCACGGGCAGGCCGAGCAGCCCACGGCAGAGCTCGGTGCTGATGTCATGGCGAAGGCCTGCGCGTCGCGCTCCGTGCTGCATCACGTCACGGGCCGATGGGGCGCCCTGACCATGGTCGCACTCTCCCGCAGCGAGGGCCCTGCGCGCTTCGGCGAGCTGCGCCGGGCCATCGAGGGGATCAGCGACCGCATGCTCTCCCAGACTCTCAGCGAGCTCGAGCACGACGGCCTGGTGGTGCGAACCGTGCACAGCGCCATCCCGCCGCACGTGGACTACGCCCTGACGGAGCTCGGCGCGGCCGTGGCCGAGCCTCTCATTGCGCTCATCACCACGATCGAGGCGGATCTGCCCGCCGTGCTGGAGGCCCGGAAGGTGCACGACGACTGCGCGTGACCAGCCCGCGCAGTCGTCGTCGGCAGCCGTCGATCTCGGCCCCACAGGCCTGGGACCGTCAGGCCACCTGCCGGCCCGTCGCCGATCTGCGCTTCACAGACCGGCGCTGTCCGCTCCTGCGGCGGCCTCCTCAGGCGTGTACCCCTCGTAGATCAGCTGATCCACGAGCTCCGCGCGCGACATCGGCATCAGATCCAGATAGTTCTGTGCCGACCGGCCCGCCTGTTCCGAGTAGTCCACGCTCAGGCTGCTCACCCCGGATTCGGCCTGGTCAGGGGTGTATCCCTCAGAGACGAGCTGATCGACCAGCCCGGAGCGGCTGAAGCCGGTCATGTCGAGGTAGCTCTGTGCACTTCCAGCGGCCTGCTGGGCGTAATCCACGGTCAGCCCGTCCACCGCCGCCGTGGCCTCAGAGTTCGAGTAGCCCTCGTACTCGAGCTGCTCGATCAGGCCGCTGCGAGAGAAGTTCGTGAAGTCCAGATAGTTCTGCGCCGCCGCCGTCGCCGTGCCCTGCGGCACAGCCCCGGGGCCGCCTGCGGAGGCGTCCTCGCCGAACGGGTTCTGACCGACGTCCGCCGGCACCGGGACCTCGCCCGGGGCCGGACCGACGCCCGACTCCTCGGCGAAGGGGTCCTGCCCGACGTCCGCCGGGACAGGAGTCTCGTCCGGAGTCGGCCCGGCGGAAGGATCCTGAGCTTCAGCCGGGGTCTCCGCCTGCGCCTCGGCGGCAGGCTGATCGGTCGGCGCGGAGGATGCCTCCGTGGCGGTCTCGGTGGGCGTCTCGGTCTCGGTCGGCTCAGCGCTCGGCGAGGCAGATGCGGAGGCGGAGGCGGAGGACGTCGAGTCCTTCTCGGCGTCCTCCCCCGAGCCGCAGGCGCTGAGCAGCAGCACGGCGGCCAGTCCCGTTGCGATCCCTGCGGTGGTCCTGCGGACGCGCTGTCCCATGGCTGCTGTGCTCCTCGGCGATGAAGCGAGGCCTCGGATCGCACCGAAGATCGGCACCCCGAAGCAGGTAATATGCATTACATCACATCTTCAGGGGGCAGGCAGGCGCGCCTGCCCAGCGATCCTCCGCGGCACGTCGGCGGCCCCGCGTAGCGTTCGGAGCATGACGAACGATCACTTCGCAGGTGACGACCGCAGCCACTGGCAGCGCATGCTCGACGGCGACCCCTACATCGCCGATGGCCCCGAGTTCGCTGAAGCCTCCCGCCGCGCCACGCGCCTCTGCGATGCCTTCCACCGCGCCGTCGTCGACGTCGATCCCGGCTCCCGCGAGCTGCTCGAGGAGCTGCTCGGGCACCTCGGTGAGGACGCGGACGTGCGCCCGCCGCTCTGTGTGGACTACGGCAGCCGCATCAGCATCGGCGCCCGGTCCTTCGTGAACTTCAACCTCACTGCCCTGGACGTCGCGCCGATCACCATCGGTGAGGACTGCCAGCTCGGACCCAACGTCCAGCTGCTGACGCCCACCCACCCCGTGGAGCCCGGCCCTCGACGGGACAAGCTCGAGGATGCCGAGCCGATCACGCTGGGCGACAACGTCTGGCTCGGCGGCGGCGTGATCGTGTGCCCCGGCGTGAGCATCGGCGAGAACACCGTGGTGGGCGCAGGATCCGTGGTCACCAGGGATCTGCCCGCGAACGTGATCGCCGTCGGCAACCCCGCCAAGGTCATCCGCGAGATCCAGGCCGACTGACCCCCATTCCCCCAGAAGGAGCACGTCCAGGAGCTCAGAGCTGTCCGTCGAACTGCTGGTGATCGGCTGGGGCAAGGCGGGCAAGACGCTCGCCAAGCGCTGGGCCGCGACCGGCAGGTCCGTGGCCATGGTGGAGAAGAGCCCTCAGATGTACGGCGGCACCTGCATCAACATCGCCTGCGTTCCCACCAAGGATCTGATCGTCTCGGCGCAGCGGCGCCGCCCGCAGGATGACCCGCAGGAGTACTTCAGGCAGGCTGTGGCCGGGCGCGACTCGCTGATCGGCAAGCTCAATGCGGCCAACCACAGGATGCTCGAGGGCCAGGCAGAACTGGTGGACGGAACCGCTCGGTTCATCGGCCCGCGGAAGGTCGCGGTGGACACGGCCGACGGCGAGCTGATCATCACCGCGCAGACGGTCGTGCTGGGCACCGGTGCCGTGCCCGCGCGCCCGGACATCCCCGGCATCGATCTGCCTCGGGTCTACGACTCGACGTCCATCCAGCACGCGGATCCCCTGCCGCAGCGCCTGGCGATCATCGGCGGCGGGTTCATCGGACTGGAGTTCGCCCAGATGTTCCAGCACTTCGGCTCCCAGGTCACCGTGCTGGATTCCGGCGAGCATTTCCTGCGCCGCGCCGAGCCTGTCGTGGCGGAGTCGGTGCACCAGGTGCTCACGGAGGCCGGCGTCGTCGTGCGGCAGAGCGCCCGGGTGCAGCAGATCCGGCAGGACGGCGAGGCCCTCGTGCTGGAGCTGGCCGACGGCCAGGTCCAGGCCGATGCCGTGCTGGTGGCTGCAGGCCGCACCCCGGCCACCGCCGACCTGAACCTGGAGGCAGCCGGCATCGAGACCGACGACCGGGCCTTCGTGGCGGTCGATGATCAGCTGCGCACGAGCGCGGAGGGCGTGTACGCGGTGGGCGACGTCAACGGCGGCCCGCAGTTCACCTACATCTCCCTGGACGACCACCGCATCGTCTGGGATCAGCTCATCGGCTCCGGGCAGCGCAGCCGCGCCGACCGCGTGGCCGTGCCGAGCACGACGTTCCTCACTCCCCCGCTGTCCCAGGTGGGCATGGGCCCGGAGGAAGCCGTGCGTGCAGGGCACTCGGTCCTCTACGCGGCCAAGGACGTGGCCTCGATCGCCGCCATGCCGCGGCCCAAGATCGTGGGCGAGACCGACGGCGTCATCACCTTCACTGTGGACGCGCAGACCCGGCAGGTGCTGGGCGCCTCGCTGTTCTGCATCGATTCCCAGGAGCTGATCAATCTGGTGGCCCTGGCCATCCGGGTCCAGGTCACCGCGGACGAGCTGATGAACGGCATCTGGACCCACCCCTCCAGCACGGAGGCGCTGAACGAGGTGCTCGGCGAGCTGCAGCCGTATTCGGGCGAGAGCGCCTGAGACAGCGGCAGCCCGGTCGGCGCACCGGCGACCCCGCAAGATCAGTCAGCCGCCAGGAGCTCCTCCACGGCCTCCAGCGCCTCCGTCGACTCCAGGTGCGGGCAGTGGCGCTGTCCCTCCAGGATCCGCAGCTGGGCACTCGGAATGAGCTCGGCGAGGCGCCGGGCGCTGTCAGGAGGTGTCACCTGGTCGTCGGCTCCGTGCAGCACCAGCGTGGGCGGCTGAATCCGGGGCAGGTCGCCCCAGGCGTCGTGGCCGCGGCTGGCCTGGAAGTGCCTTCGGCGTGCGGTGAGATCGGCGTCGCGGGCGAAGAACTGCTCGACGACATCTGGATGCTGGGCTGCGAAGCCGTCGGTGAAGAACAGCGGCGTCATGGTCCTGCGGTCACCGGAGGCCAGGGCGGCGTCGATCCCCGGTCCGCGCGGGCCGTCCCGACGGTCGCCTCCGGTGGTGCTGGCCAGGACCAGCCGACGCACGCGCTCGGGCGCATCGATCGCCAGCCACTGACCGATGCGCCCGCCCATCGAATGGCCGTAGACATCCGCGCGCTCCAGACCGGCATCCGTCATCACGGCGAGCGCGTCCTGGGCCAGCGCCCGTGTGCTGAGCCCGTCCGGGTCCCCCAGCGTGCTGCGCCCCACGCCGCGATGATCGAAGACCACGACCCGCCGTCTGCGCGCCAGCTGCGGCAGCACATGCAGCCAGCTGAGGTGGGTGGTGGCCTGACCCGCGATCAGCAGCAGACCGGGGCCCTCGCCATACGACGCCCACTGCAGCCGCGCGCCGTCTGCGGTCTCCACGGTCCCGATCCGCTTGTCAGCCTGCTGCGGCTCCTCGCTCATGGCAGACCACCGTACTCCGGCGGGGCCTAGAGCCAAGACCGTCCTCTGAGAGGAACGCCTCAGCTGCCCGGATGCAGCGATGCGCCGCTGTCCGGCTCCTGAGCTGCGCCCGTGGCGTGCCAGCTCGCCAGGGGCCCGAGGCGCTCTTCGTGCGCCGTCCCCGGCTCCGCGGTGCAGAAGGTCAGGTCGTGCCAGGCCTCGCTGAGCGAGGGGGATCTCCGTGGACTGTCAGGTCAGCTCGAACTCCCCGACGGCGGGGTGCTGGAGCCCCTTCCGCCCCTCATGGCAGATGAGGATGTCGTGGGAGCCCCAGTACGCGCTGACCTGCTCGCTGACCGTGGAGAGCTCTCCGATCAGCTCCCGCAGCGCCATGTCGTACGGCGCAGGCCCCGCCTCGGCCCGCAGCAGGGCGACCATTGCGGCGGCACCGCCCTCCCAATCGAGGAAGAACTCCCGAGAACCGGGGTCCAGGAAGTGGTAACGCGCGGAGTTCGCCCGCCCGCCCCTGGCCGTGGCGCTGTCGAAGATGGGCGCGTGCAAGGCCCTGCCCAGCGCATCCACGCCGATTACGTCCAGGCGCAGAGCATCGGCGACGGCGGCCAGGACCTCCTCCGAGACCCCTGCGATGTGGCCCTTCTAGAGCTTCGTGTACCACTCGGTGCTGACCCCCGCGAGCACCGCGACCTCCTCACGCCGCAGGCCGGGGACCCAGAGACGGGCGCTGGTGGACAGGCCGACGTCGGCAGGCGTGAGCTTGGCCCGCCGAGTGGCGAGGAAGTCCCGGATGTCGTCGCGACTGTCCATGCCCGCACGATAGGAGGACCGGCCGAGCGAAGGGGGCCTGCTCAGCACCCCCGTCAGCTCGCCCTGGCCCCCCTCCTGCACATGGCCTGTGATGGATGCCGTCCGATCGATCCCGACGACTCCGAGGTGCCCATGCGCGACGACGCTCCCGCAGCTTCCGGCACGGCCGAACCGACCAGCAGCACGGCCGAGAGTCTCTGCCGCTCGTGGTGTATGTGCTGGCCCTGCTGACCATGCGGCAGTCCAAGAAGCGCACTCTCCTGGCGGCGCTGGTCGTCTTCGCGCTGGGGCACGTGGTCGTCGCGCTGAGCTCGGACCTCACCGTCCTGATGGGCGCGCGCTTCATCAACGCTCTGGCCACGGGCGCCTTCTGGGCCGTGGCCGCGGTCGCCGCCTCGAACCTGGTCAGCGTCTCGCTGAAGTCCTCGGCCGTCGGCGTGTTCGCAGCGGGAGGCTCGCTGGCCACCGTTCTCGGAGTGCCGATCGGTGCGTTCGCGGCTCAGCTGGTCGGCTGGCGCGGAACGTTCTGGGCGCTGGCAGCGGCTGCCGCTCTCGCGGTGGCGCTCCTGCTCCGCCTGGTCCCCGCGGATGCCCCGCCCGAGGAAGCCCCCTCCATGCTCGGCGGACTGGCCGATCTGCGCTCGCCGCGGCTGTGGCTCGTCCTGGCGGCATGCCTCACGACGTCCGGCGGCGTGCTCGCGGCGTGCTCCTATGTGGCCCCGATCCTCACCGATCAGGCCGGGCTCGCACCCGGTCTCGTTCCTGCGGTGCTCGCCGGCTACGGCATCTGCTCGTTCCTGGGAACGCTGCTCGGCGGTCGCCTGGGCGACAAGCACGCGCATGCGGTCGTGATCGCCGCCCCGGCGCTCTCGGCCTTCGTCCTGATGGCGATGGCCACGCTGACGGGCATCACCTGGCTGACCGTGCTCCTAGTGATCCTGCTGGGGCCTTCGGGCTCAGCGCCAACGCCGTGCTGATCCACCCGGCCGTCACCTATGCCGGCCGCGCGCAGACCCTCGGCTCGGGACTGGCCGTCGCGGCTTTCAACAGCGGGACCGCAATCGGCACACCGCTCGCAGGAGCCTCCCTGGGCAGCGCGCTGGGACTGTCCGGCCCGGCCACGGTCGGCACGATCATCATGATCCTGACTCTGACCCCGACGATCATCCTTGCCGTCCTGTCGGGCCGGGTCCCAGCCGCCGCGCAACGATCCGCCCCCTGAGATCCCCCGGGCTTCTCCGCTGCGGCCATCTCCATGACGGACCTGCTGCGCATCGGGCGCTGGTCCCGTGAGCACGTCCCCGCGCACCTGCGGGATGGGGTGCGTGTCCAGGCGGACGTCGCCGACCGCCATCTGCACCCCCGGCCCCGGAGCGATCGCAGTTCGACGCCGAGGGGGACTCTTCGGCCGTGCCTCAGGCCCCGAAGGTCTTCAGATACGTCCCCTCGGCGCCCTCCTGCCTCTGACCCGATGATCCAGAGCGACATCATCAGGACAACGACGAAGGGCCGCACCTTTCGATGCGGCCCTTCGTGTTCCTTCGGTGGAGCTGAGGGGACTCGAACCCCTGACCCTCTGCATGCCATGCAGATGCGCTACCAGCTGCGCCACAGCCCCTTGCCGTTTCCGACCTGGAAACTCTACCACGTTCCCGAGTTGAATCCCTCATCGAGAGTTCCTGCTCGCTCCCGCTGGGTTCGTCTCCCGTTCGGCAACGCGTTAAATAGTAAGGGACGCTCGGCGGCCGCGCAAATCGGCCGCCGCTCCCCTGCCGGATCAGCCTGCCGACGGCTCCGCCGCGGCCTCGGCCAGGCCCAGGTCGATGGCGGGAGCATCGCCCCACAGGCGCTCGAGCGCGTAGAACGCCCGCTCCTCGTCGTGCTGGACGTGAACGACGACGTCGCCGAAGTCCAGCAGCACCCAGCGGCCCTCGGCGCGGCCCTCGCGGCGGATGGGCTTCAGATCGTGCTTCTCCTGCAGGTCCTCCTCGATCGCATCGACGATCGAGGCCACCTGGCGCTCATTGGGAGCCGAGGCGATCAGGAACGAATCGACGATGGCCAGCGCCTCGCTCACGTCGATGGCCACGATGTTCTCGGCCTTCTTGTCATCGGCGGCGCGCGCCGCCGTGCGGAGGTACTCCAGGGAGGTCTCGGGAATGCTCATGCAGTGCTTCCTCTCGATCGCCAGCGGCGATGGATGGTGGTGTGTCTCAGGTTCAGAGGATGAAGAAGATGATCAGGACCGCGAGCAGCGCCAGGACCAGGATCGCCGCGATCGTCAGGACGGGCGTGCGCCAGTCCGACGGCGTGCGGTAGTCCTTGGGGTCCATCAGCTGCAGGCCCTGGGCATTGACGGCGCGCACGGGCTCCGACGGCGCCTGCTCGTCATCGCTCGCAGCGGCACCGGCAGCCCCCGCTGCCTCCAGCGGCGAGCTCTGCTCGGACGCGTTCGCATCCGCGCCCTCCGAGGACTCCAGGGAGGACACGTGCTCCTCGACCGCCTCGGCGGAGTCGCTCGGCTGAGCAGTCTCCGACGACTCCTCGAGGTCATCGCGCGCCGGCTCCTCGGCGGGCTCAGATGCCGGCACGACCGGAACGGGCTCGCTCCACGGCGTCGCCTCGATCACGGGGTCGCTCGAAGCCTCATCAGCGGCCCGGCCCGGCTGCTCGACCTGTTCCGAGACCTCTTCGGGCGCCTCCTCGAGAGAGGACGTCCCGGGCGGGGTCTCGTGGGCCTCCTGCTCGTCGAGGGAGGCCAGGTACTCGTCCGTGATGGGCTGGATGCTCTGCGTCTGGGCGATCGCTTCGTCGGCGAGCCGGCGGTCCTCCTCGGAGGAGATCGCGGCACGGGAGGCGAGCTCGGCCATGCGCCGCTGCTTCTGCGCCAGCACGGGATCCACGTGCGCCGGGTCCTCCGTGCCGGAGCGCTCGATCTCCTGCTGGTGCTCGGCCATCTGCTCGCGCAGCAGCGCCAGGCGCCGCGGGCCCAGCGGGCGGCTCGGGCCCACGGCGATGTCGCCGTCCAGGTCGATGATCGGCGCCGGCGGGTTCAGGCCCTGCTGATCAGGGTCGGTGGGATCCGGGATGGTGACGTCATCCGGTGCAGCGTCGCTGTCCTGTGCGAACCGGCCGTCGCTCATCGGTGCCTCGAATCTGCTCGCCCGTATGAGCGGGCGGCGGGATGAATGTGTGCGTGGGGGTCTTCAGGCGGTGCCGAGGGTATCGGCGGGCCAGCGGTGGTCGTCACCGGGACGGTAGAGACCGTACTTGCCGATGTACTGGACCACGCCGTCCGGCACCAGATACCAGACGGGCTGACCGCTGCGCACCCTGGCGCGGCAGTCCGTGGACGAGATCGCCATGGCGGGGACCTCCAGCAGGACGACATCGCCGGCGCCCTCGGGGACGCTGAGCTCATGGCCCGGCCGCGTCACGCCGACGAAGTGCGCCAGGTCCCAGATGTCCTCCGCCCCGTGCCAGGAGAGGATCTCGCTGAGGACATCCGCGCCGGTGATGAAGAACAGGTCCGAATCCGGACGCAGCTCATTCAGGTCCCGAAGGGTGTCCACGGTGTACGTGGGCCCGTGGCGGTCGATGTCCACGCGCGAGACGCTGAAGCGCGGATTGGCCGCCGTGGCGACCACGGTCATCAGGTAGCGGTGCTCGGCGTCCGAGACCTCGGAGCCGGACTTCTGCCAGGGCTGACCGGTCGGCACGAACACGACCTCATCCAGATCGAACACTGCGGCCACCTCGGAGGCGGCGACCAGGTGCCCGTGGTGGATGGGGTCGAACGTGCCGCCCATGACGCCGAGCCTGGTGCGCCCGGGGCGCCGCGGCGGCACCTGGATCCCCTGCGGGGCCCGAGCGCGCGCTGGATCCTGCGCCTGGCGCTCGGCCACGATGCTCAGCTCGGAGGTCTCCGACACGGGGTGTCCGGGATGTCCTGCTGCGCTCAGTGCCCGCGCTTGGCCGAGTAGCTGGCCAGCATGGCGGCCTCGTCAGCCGGCAGCTGGGCCGGATCCACGTGGTGGTCGGTGTCATCCGGCGACTGACTGCGGGGCCCGAAGGTCAGGGTGGTGATCAGCAGCAGCATGAACACGATGAAGGCCACGATGCCGAACCACGGCCCGTTGACCGGCAGCTCGTTGACGATGTGGTGGCCGCCCTCGGCAGCCTGGATCAGCACTGAGGTCTGCTGCATGGTCTTCCCTTCTGTCTCCCCGCACGCGCGCGGGGCTCCTGGTCCCCACCATGGTAGCGGTCCAGGAGCCCCGTTCGCGGCTTCGGCTCAGCTCGCGCCCAGCACACGTCCGGCCGGTGCGGGCCGTCTCCTGCTTCAGGGACGGATGTGGCCGTCGCCCTGCACGATCCACTTGGTCGTGGTCAGCTCCTCGAGGCCCATGGGCCCGCGGGCGTGCATCTTCTGCGTGGAGATCCCGATCTCCGCGCCCAGGCCGAGCTGGCCGCCGTCGGTGAAGCGCGTGGAGGCGTTGACCATCACGGCTGCGGCGTCGATCGAGGCGATGAACTTCTCGGAAGCGGCCAGATCGTTCGTCACGATCGCCTCGGTGTGGCGGGTCGTGTACTTCTCGATGTGCTCGAGCGCCTCGTCCAGGGAGTCCACGACCTTCACGGCCATGTGCATGTCGAGGTACTCGGTCTCCCAGTCCTCCTCCGTGGCCGCCGGCTGATCCGAGCCGGAGGGCAGCAGCTGCGCGGCGCGCTCGTCGACGTGCAGCGTCACACCGGCCTTGATCAGCGCTTCGAGCACGGCGGCACCGGCGGTGGAGTCCTTGTGCAGCAGCAGCGTCTCGGCGGTGTTGCAGGTGGAGGTGCGATGCGTCTTGGCGTTCACGGCGACCTCGACGGCCATCTTCTCGGAGGCCGAGGCGTCGATGAAGACGTGCACGTTGCCCTCGCCGGTCTCGATGACCGGAACCGTGGCGTTCTGGACGACGGACTGGATGAGCCCGCGACCGCCGCGCGGGATGAGCACGTCGACCTTGCCGCGCGCCGACATCAGCGCCGTGGCTCCGTCGCGGCCGTAGTCGTCGACGGTCTGCACGATGTCCACGGGCAGCCGCTTGTCCGCCAGGGCGTCGCGGATCAGCCCGACGAGCACGCGGTTGGACTCGGCGGCAGCGGAGCCGCCGCGCAGCAGGACGGCGTTGCCCGACTTCAGGGCGATGCCGGCGATGTCGACCGTCACGTTCGGGCGCGCCTCGTAGATCGCGCCGACGACGCCCATGGGCACGCGCACCTGGCGCATGCGCAGTCCGTTGGCCAGGGTCTCGCCGCGCACCATGGTGCCGACGGGGTCTGGAAGCGCGGCCAGCTCGCGCAGCGAGTCCGCGAGGCCCTTGATGCGGTCCTCATCCAGCTCCAGCCGGTCCAGCAGGGCCGAGGAGGTCCCGTTCTCGCGACCGCGGTCGATATCGCGCCTGTTGGCCTCGATGATGCGCTCGGAGGACTTCTCGATGGCCTCCGCGATGTGCAGCAGCGCGGCGTCCTTGCGCGAGCGGGTGGCCGTGGCCAGCGTGCGGGCTGCCACCTTGGCGTCATCGGCCATGAGCCCGACGGCCACCTGGGGGTCCTCGCCGAAGGTCTCGTGGGTCAGGCGGACCGAGGCATCGGTCGAGGCGGTGTCGTTCGTGGTGTTCTCGCTCATCAGGGTGTGCTCCTCCTCCGCCGTCGCGGCGGGGTCGTGAATCATCCTGCTCCGGTGGTCTTCCTGCTCAGCACAGCGAACCTGCCCGGCGCATTGTTCCGCGCCGGGCCAGGCCGCCGGATCACTCGCTCCTGCGCTTGCGGGGCTTGTCCGCGGCGTCGGAGGTGCTGCGCTTGCGGGAGGCGGACCTCGCGGCGGCGCCGTCCTTGGCCTTCGCCTTGGACTTCCCCTCGGCCTTGTCCTTGTCCTTGGTCTTGGCCTTGGACTTCGCGCCTGCGCCGTCCTTGGCCTTCACCTTGGGCATGGACTGGGTCCTGGCGCGGCGGCGCACCTTGGTCTTGGCCGAGCGCGGGCGGATGGTCACGAGGTTGTCCACGTGGACCAGCTCGCGCTCGAAGCGCGAGCCCAGGTCCTCCCCGATCTCCCGGGTCGTGCGGCCCAGCATGTCCGGGATGTCCTCGGAGTCGTAGTTGGACAGCCCGTGGGCGACCTCCTCGCCCTCGGCGTTGACCAGCGAGACCGGCTCGCCTGCCGCGAAGCGGCCGCGGACCTCGGTCACGCCGGCCGGCAGCAGCGACTTGCGCTTGCCGATGGCCTTGACGGCGCCGTCGTCGAGCACGAGCGAGCCCTTGATGTCGGCCAGGTGCGCCAGCCACAGCAGGCGGGTGTTGCGTCGTCCGCCGGTGGGCAGGAACCAGGTGCCGACGTCCTCGCCGGCCAGGGCGCGCTCGATGTTCGCGGTGGAGGTCACCAGCGCGGGCACGCCGCCGGCCGCGGCGATGCGGGCGGCCTGGACCTTGGTCACCATGCCGCCGGAGCCCACGCCCGCCCGGCCCACGGTGCCGATCTCGACGCCCTCGAGGTCCTTGAGCGGATCCTCGACGACCGGGATGCGCTCACCGCCCTCATCCGGGTGCCTGGTGTACAGCGCGTCCACGTCCGAGAGCAGCAGCAGGACGTCGGCCTTGACCAGGTTCGCGGTCAGCGCCGCGATGCGGTCGTTGTCGCCGAACTTGATCTCCTGGGTGGCCACGGCGTCGTTCTCGTTGATGATCGGCAGCACGCCCAGGTCCAGAAGCCGCTCGATCTGGCGGTGCGTGTTCTGGTAGTGATGCCGCTTCATGAGGTCCTCGGCGGTGACCAGGACCTGGCCCACCTGGACGTCGTAGCGGGCCAGCGAGTCGATGTACCGGCCGATCAGCAGGCCCTGGCCCACGGAGGCGGCGGCCTGCTGGGCGGCCAGCTCCTTGGGGCGCTTGTCGAAGCCCAGCGGCGACAGACCGGCCGAGATCGCGCCGGAGGAGACGTAGACGATCTCCTTGCCGCGCTTCTTCTGCTGGCCCAGCGCGGCGACGATGCGCTGGATCGCGGCCTCGTCGATCGAGTTCTGGATGCTGGTCAGCGACGACGAGCCGACCTTCACGACGATCCGCTGGGCCCTGGGGATCTGCGACGGGCTCGTGATCGGCGAGACCCGGTTCTTCCCCCGGTTCTCGGAGCTGATCTGCTCGACGGACTTCTCCGCCTCCCCGCCCATGCGGTCGATGTCGTTCTTGTGCAAGACCTTCGCCATGCTTGTCCGTGTCCTTCCTGTGCCCCGCTGCGGGGCAGGTCTGAAGAGGTCAGGGGGATCGTGCGTGTCGCTTGGGTGCTGCTGTCGTGCCGCGCTGCGGCAGGGCCGGGCTCAGTCCTCGGTGGTGTCCTGGCCCTGGCTGCCGCCCTGCTGACGGGCTCGGCGCTTCTCGTCGACGGATTCGGTCCACACGCCGGCCAGGCGCTCCGATTCGAGCTCGTCGCGCGCGGCGGTCTTGGCGTCCATCCGATCGTAGAACTCCCGGCGCTTCTGCTCGCGCGTGGGACGGCTCGTGGTGTCCTGCAGTCGCGGATCCGTGCCGCGCGGTGCCGCGAGCAGCTCGGCGCCGCCGACCATGGTGGGCTCCCAGTCGAAGACCACGCCGTCCTCCTCGGGACCGATCAGCACGGCGTCGCCGGGTCGGGCCTTCTGGCGGAACAGCTCGTCCTCGATGCCGAGCTTGGCGAAGCGGTCGGCCAGGTAGCCCACCGCCTCCTCGTTGTTGAAGTCGGTCTGCAGGACCCACTTCTCGGGCTTCTCGCCGCGCACGTGCCACAGCGGCTCGAGGCCGCGCTCCTCGCGCGTGATCGTGAAGTCGGGGACCCCGACCTTCCCGCCGCGACGGGTGCGCAGCGGCTCGGGCCGCAGCACGGCCGGTGCGGTCTCCTCCGGGGCCTCGGCCTCACGGCCCTGCTCGACGAGCTCGCCCATGGCGTAGCCCAGCAGGCTCATCCCCTCGTGCGAGGCCGTGGAGACCTCGAAGACGCGGTAGCCGCGCTCCTCCAGGTCCGGGCGCACGAATTCGGCCAGCTCGCGGGCATCGGGGACATCGATCTTGTTGAGCACCACCAGGCGGGGGCGCTCCAGCAGCGGGATGGAGCGGCCGCCGTCGAGCTTGCCGTCGATCGCGTAGGCGGCCAGCTCGGCCTCGAGCGCCTCCAGATCGGAGATCGGGTCGCGGTTGGGCTCGAGGGTGGCGCAGTCGATGACGTGCACCAGGGCGGCGCAGCGCTCCACGTGGCGCAGGAACTCGAGGCCCAGGCCCTTGCCCTCGGACGCGCCGGGGATCAGGCCGGGGACGTCGGCGACGGTGTAGCGGTACTGCCCGGCCTCGACCACGCCCAGGTTGGGGACCAGGGTCGTGAACGGGTAGTCGGCGATCTTGGGCCGCGCCTTGGACATGGCCGCGATCAGCGAGGACTTTCCGGCCGACGGGTAGCCCACCAGCGCGATGTCCGCCAGGGACTTGACCTCGAGCACGATGTCCCGGGCGTCGCCGGGAAGGCCCAGCAGCGCGAAGCCGGGGGCCTTGCGCTTGGGAGAGGCCAGGGCCGCGTTGCCGAGCCCGCCCTGACCGCCGGCGGCGGCCACGAACTCGGAGCCGACGCCGACCAGATCCGCCAGGACCTCACCGTCGCGGTCCTTCACGACAGTGCCGTCCGGGACCGAGAGGATCAGGTCCTCGCCCTTGAACCCGTTGCGGTCATCGCCCATGCCCGGGCCGCCGTTGGGCGCCGAGCGGTGCGGGGAGCGGTGATACGGCAGCAGCGTGGTGGACTGGCCGTCGACCCGCAGGATCACGGAGCCGCCGTCGCCGCCGTGGCCGCCGTCCGGTCCGCCCAGCGGCTTGAACTTCTCGCGTCGGACGGACACGCAGCCGTGGCCGCCGTTGCCGCCCGCTGCGTGGAGGACCACTCGGTCGACGAACTCGGCCATGGTCTCCCTTCCTTGCCGGGCGTCCCGCGCCGGCAGCTGATCGGCGCCTGAGGGCGCCGAAATGTGCGTTCCGCCAGGCGTTCAGCCGGCGGGGTCCTGAAACGGAAGAGAGGGCGGGCGCACGTGGCACCCACCCTCTGACTCCTCATGGTGAGCGTGACGCGGACGATCCCGCGTCGAGCGACCGCTGCAGCACCCCGTTCAGGGTGCCGCAGCGGTCACCGGGTCACTCAGCCGCTGCGAGGACGTTGACGACCTTGCGGCCGCGCTTGGTCCCGAAGGCCACCTGGCCGGTGGCCAGGGCGAACAGGGTGTCGTCCTTGCCGCGGCCCACGTTCTCACCGGGGTGGAAGTGGGTGCCGCGCTGACGCACGATGATCGAGCCGGCGTTGACGGACTCGCCGCCGAAGCGCTTGACGCCCAGGTACTGGGCGTTGGAGTCGCGGCCGTTGCGGGTGGAGCTTGCGCCCTTCTTATGTGCCATGGCTGCTGCCTGCTTTCGCTAGTCGGTCCGGTTCGAGCCGCGGAGGCTCGGGCGGACCCATGGAGTGTGGGGAGGGTGACCGGGTGGGTCAGGCCTTGATGTCGGTGACCTTCACGGTGGTCAGCTCAGAACGGTGACCCTGGCGCTTCTTGTAGCCGGTCTTGTTCTTGTACTTCATGATGCGGATCTTGGGGCCGCGGAGGTTCTCGACGACCTCGGCCGTGACCTTGACGCCCGAGAGCTTCTCGGCCTCGGAGGTCACCTTGTCGCCGTCGACGAGCAGGAGCGCGGGGAGCTCGAGGGTGCTGCCGGTCTCACCGGCGACACGGTCGAGGGTCACGAGGTCGCCGACGGCAACCTTCTCCTGGCGGCCGCCTGCGCGGACAATCGCGTAAACCACGGGGAACTCACTTCTCTCGAGTAGAAATCACTGTCTGGGGGCGCAGACGCTCCTGCCTGACTGACGACGCCGAGATCACCGTGGCGTCGGCCTGCCAGTGGGATGGAGACAGTACGGCCGACGCGGCTTCTCAGCGGTCAGGAGCTACACCCGGGTGTGCCTTCCGAAGTCCCGCGCTCACGACATGGACGGTGTCGCAAGGGGTCATGCGGCATGACACTGAGCAAGGAGACTACTCCATCGTCACCGCCGCGGACAAGGACATTCGGCCCCCGCGAGTCGTCGTGCGGATCACGTCCCGAGAAGCCCGCGCAGGGCCGGGCCCAGGTGGTGCCCGTGGTGCACCGGGCCGTTGCCCTGCCCCACCTCGAGCTCCTCGGCATGGGCGAGCGCCCCGCGCAGCCAGGCCCGCGCCGCGCCGATCGCCTGGGGCAGGTTCCCCGACCGCGCGGCCAGCACGGCGATCGCGGACGAGAGCGAGCAGCCCGTGCCGTGGGTGCAGCTCGTGTCGATCCGCGCTGCGTCCCACCGCGCCATCGGCTCCGCCTGCCCGGGCGCGACCATCGCATCAGGGGTTCGCTCCCCCGGCAGGTGCCCGCCCTTGACGAGCACGGCCACGCCGAGCTGATCTGCAAGGCGCCGTCCCTGCTCGAGGGCCTCGGGCCAGTCCTGCGCCGGCGCCCGGTCCAGCAGGGAGGCGAGCTCCGTGAGATTCGGCGTCACCAGGTCGGCGGAGCCCAGCAGCTCCAGGACGGCGCCGAGCGCCTCGGACTCCAGCAGCGTCCCACCGGCTGTGGCGACCATGACGGGATCGATGACGCACAGCGGCGGCTTCTGCTCCTGCAGCCACTGCCCCACGACCTCGACCGCACCGGCGCTGCCCAGCATGCCGATCTTCACGGCATCCACGACGACGTCGTCGGAGACGGCCAGCAGCTGATCTCTCAGCACCTCCGGCGGCGGCGTGTGGATCGAGCGCACACCGCAGGTGTTCTGCGCGATGACAGCGGTGACCGCACCCATGCCGTAGCCGCCCAGGACGCTGATGGTCTTCAGATCCGCATGCAGACCGGCGCCGCCGGTCGGATCGGTGCCGGCGATCGACAGGACGCGCGGGACGGCGCGCGTGCTGGTCGTGCTCCAGGTCGTCGAGTTCATCGCTGCATCTCCCGTCGGTAGGTCTGCGCCGCCAGGCGCGGATCGGGGGCCGCGCAGATCCCGGAGACCACGGCCACGCCGTCGGCACCTGCGGCCATCAGCCCCGCGACGTCCTCCGGCCGGATCCCGCCGATGGCCACGGCCGGGAGGGCACTCAGGGCTCGGGCCCGGGCGAAGCCGTCGATGCCCAGCGGCTGCGGGGCGTCGGGCTTGGTCTCCGTGGCCCGCACCGCCCCGATGCCCAGGTAGTCCACCGTGCCCGCGGGCAGTGCCGCGGCAGCTGCGATCTCGTCCTGCGAGGCCGCAGAGAGCCCGATGATCGCCTCCGGTCCGCACAGGCGCCGGGCGTCCTCCGGGGGCAGATCCGACTGGCCGATGTGGACGCCGTCGCATGCGATCCCCCGGGCGCGTGCGGCCAGGTGGCACTCCACGCGATCGTCCACGACCACCGGGGCCGCGCCGTCGACGGCCGACACGACGGCCTCGAGCAGCTCGAGCAGCTCGCGTCCGGAGGCATCCTTGGCCCGGACCTGGATCATGCTCGCCCCGCCCTCGACAGCCAGCCGCGCGACCTCGGGGACGCTGCGAGGCCGGCTGAGCTGGGGGTCGGTGACGTGGTAGAGCGACAGTGCGGCGGGGTCGAATCGGGGGCTCATCGCCCGGCCTCCTCGGCCTGACCCGCCCCGGCGGCGGCACCGTCCGCGGCGTTCGAGGCATCGGCTGCCTCGACACGGCAGCGCTCGGCGACGTCCTCGGGGCGCAGCCCGGCCAGGGCGTCGAGCAGATGCACGGCGAAGGACCCCGGGCCCTGGCAGCGATCGGCGGCGTCCTCGGCCGCCAGCCCCCAGACCAGGCTCCCGGCCGCAGCGGCCTCGGCGGGGTCCTGCGCGACGGCGGCGAAGGCCGCGATCACGGAGCCCAGGGCGCATCCTCCGCCCACCACCTGGGTCAGCAGCTCGTGCCCGTGCGGCACGCTCAGCGTCGCCGAGAAGGAGACGATCAGATCGACGGGCCCGGAGATGGCCACGGCATCGGCGCAACCGGTCGACACGAGCTGCCGAGCGGCCTGCACCGCGGCTTCCGGGGCATCCGTCGTGTCGACGCCGCGGCCCCCGGCCCCTCCGGTCAGAGCCAGGACCTCCGAGGGGTTGCCGCGGATCACCGCGGGACGGGACTCCAGCAGCTCGGCGGCAAGGGCGGTGCGGATCGGCAGCGAGCCGATCGCCACCGGGTCCAGCACCCAGTGTCGGCCTCCGGCCTGCCGGGCGGCAGCGGCCTCGCGCATGGCGCCGCGCTGCTCGGGATCGGGAGTGCCCAGATTGATCAGCATGCCGTCGGCGATCTCGGCGAACGGCCCGGCCTCCCCCTGGATGTCCGTCATGGCCGGAGCAGCGCCGAGGGCCAGCAGGGCGTTGGCGGTGAAGTTGGAGACCACCGTGTTGGTCAGGCACTGCACCAGGGGGCGAGTGCTGCGCAGCTGCTCGAGCAGCCGGGCCATCCGCTCCGAGACGGGCTGGTGGGCGGACTGCGATGGACTCTGGGTGTGACTGTGCATCAAGGCGACAATCCCTCCGCTAGTGCGAACTAGTTCAGGTTCTACGGGTGTGCTCTCAGCCGCCTGCTCGGGCGGCACCCCGTGTCGTGCCTGCTCAGTCTACACGTGATCCGGCTGCTCTGTTGGGAGACGATGACGGCCGCCTCCCCTTCTCGGGGAGACGGCCGTCATGCGACCGGGTCGTCCTGTCGGCGCCGGCCGATCACCGGCGCCGACTGCGCTCAGGAGCGCTCGAGCTCACCCTGCGAGGCGTCCCCGCCATCCTGCGCCGGACCCGCCTGGGGTGCGGCCTCTGGGGCGCTGGCGCGGCGCGAGCGGCGCGGGCGA
>ENA-OOKA01000066-OOKA01000066.1-human-skin-metagenome-genome-assembly--contig:-NODE-66-length-37029-cov-6.074539_pt1 | contig 37029 bp, 31 predicted proteins | sample MGYA00248825_ERZ500995 | MGnify/ENA primary metagenome ERZ500995 (study PRJEB25958, sample SAMN03398540) | human skin metagenome | study: EMG produced TPA metagenomics assembly of the Human Skin...
TCCGCGACGACGGCTCAATCACGGTCCGCCCCACTGGACGTCGGTTCGGCGGCTCGATCATTCTCCCGGCGCCCTATGTGGCCGAGCACGTCGACCTCGGCTAGCCGAGGTGCCCCAAACACACTCACCTGTGTTCGTGCGCGTGTGCGCGCTTCCAGCCTACTCCGCCGTCGCTCGACGGCGCGGTCTATCTCGTCAGCCCTGTTGCTGTCGATATCCTTGAGACATGCACGAGGGGTCAGCGTTTACCAGCCAGCAGTGGCTCAGTGGGCTGCTGCCCGAGGTGAATTCCGCCCGGAGCGTACTCGCGTCCGCCGATCGCCTCCTGCGGCAAGACGGAGCCCTCGAACGTGACCTCGATGCTGTCCTAGCGACTTACTCGATCGGTGTCGAACGACTCATGAAGCTCGCGCTTGGCACCGCAGCCGTCTCCAGAGGAGAAGGCTGGCCAACGAAAATGGGCTTCACCCGTGAGGGCTGGGGCCATGCCTTGGATGAGATGGACGAGCGGTTACGCTCCGAACTCCGCGAGGCAGTCGAGTCTGGCGACTGGGAGCGGAAACAGATGCTGCGCAGCTGGATTTGCACCCTAGACAACGACCCCGTCTGGGCGGCGGTGGTGCGCACCCTGAGAAACTACGCAGACGCGGGCCGCTACCACCATCTCGACCAGGTGGCTGGCAAAGAGGTTAGCTCGCGATCATCGAGCGAGATGTGGGACGAGGCAGAGCGGGCGGCCATCGCCAGCTCATCTTCTCTCGCCGCCCATCACCAGCGAACGACGGAGGGCGCGGGCTTCGCGCCATTCGAACGCGAACTGCGCGCGGAAGTTGCCGACTCCATCAAACGCTGGGTTTCCATCGTCTGTTTGTGTGGCTTCCACGGCGTACTCGGTGAAGATTGGCGAGTTATCGGGGCTTCTGCGCTCCCCGATGATGCGTTGCCTGTCCGAGCGCTGCCGAACTGCGAGGCTCAGGCGTGACGATCCGCACGAGAGACTTCAGATGACGACTCTGCTGCCAGGTGAGTTTGAGGATGAAGAGCCCGACATCATCGAAGGGCAACTGTTCCGGGTCCTAACCAATGTCGATGGCTCAGTCTTGCTTGAGTTGCGGAACGGCAACACGGCCCGCGCCAACGGCTCGGGCCTGGCTGGTTTGCAGCCCGGAGACGTCTTCCTGCTTGCGGACGGTCGGGTCGAGCAACTCCCCGCTGAGTCATGGCCGGCTGGTGATCGCACTGGAACCGTCGTGTGGGCTGGGAACACCGATATCGTCGTGAAGTCAGCTGGCTCTACCTATAGCTTCCGGCAGCGAGCCGACGATCCCTTCAAGAAGGGGCAAACGGTTCGGCTCGGACCAGATGGCCAACCGATCGCCGTGATTGCAGACGAACCCATTGACGACCTCAGCATCCTCCGCGACGATGACTTCGACCCGGAGTCCCTCGTCGTCCGAAAAGAAGATAACACCACGTCCCTCGAGGATTTCGGCGGCAACACGACGCTCGTCCGCCGCACTCTCGACCTCGCGACCGTGGCGCTTTCGCCCGACGATCCATTGCGGACGATGGGAGTAAACCCGATCAAAGGCATGCTCTTCAGCGGCCCCTCTGGCACGGGAAAAACATTCCTTGCTCGGGCTCTCGCTGCCAAGCTCGATGCTTCTTTCTACAACGTCGGCGGGCCTATGATTGTCGACAAATTCGTCGGCCAGACTGAGCGTCGGCTCCGCGAAATCTTCGAGCATGCGCAAGTCAACGGTCCCGCGATTCTCTTCTTCGACGAGATCGATAGCTTGTACACGCAACGGGGCGAACACAACCACGAGGCAACCAACCGGCTCGTTGGACAGTTCCTGTCGCTCCTTGACGGCTTCGTGGCGTACGACCGAGTGCTCATCATTGCGACGACAAACCTTCCCGGAGCGCTTGATGACGCGCTCCTGCGCCCTGGACGACTGGGGCACAAGCTCGTCTTCTCCTTGCCGTCCGAGGATGACAGAGTTCAGATTCTCACGGCATCGAGTCGCAAGGTGACATTCCGAGAGGCGCCAGACCTGTCAGCGCTGGCCCAACTCACGGACGGCTGGACAGCGGCCGACCTCGCTGCGATCTGGACCGAGGCCGGTCTTGCCGCGACCCTCGACCATAGGAAATCCATCGCTTGGGAAGACATCCTCATCGGTGTTGAGGCGGTTGACCGCGACCGAAGAACCCAAGTGAAGGCAGAGTGATGGCTATCTGGAACCGCAAGCGCAATGAAATCCGTGACCGCCACCGCGAGTTCATCTATCTGGACGAAGTGAGTGTTGTCAGCCTTCTCGCCGGCCTTCAAGGCGAGATTAAGGACGCCGTCACCGATACCCTCTCGCGTACAGAAGACCACAGTTTAGGAGGGACCCTCGGCGCGGCGAAGGCCGGTGCCAGCGTGGAGTCACGCCTTGGCACATCGCGGAGCTCGACCAACGAAGTTGTCCGACGTGCGGTCATCCAAAGCACGTTCCGGGACCTCTGGCGACGCGACGTCGGGGTTCTCCTTCACGACATCTCGGGGATCAAGCGTAGGCTTCGCAAGCCGATCCACTCGTACCGCGATCTTGAAAATGCACTTCCACGTTTAAAGAAGGCGAAACTGGCCGTCCCCCTGGGCAACATCCACCGCGGCGACATCGTGGAGATGGACATTAAGGTAGAAGCCGATCAGTTCTTCAAGATGATCACGGTGGGTACCACATTCCTCGATCTCATGAACGGTCGAGAGGACCTGTTTGGCGTCTCGGCTGCGGACGTTCGTGAGGTCGCACCAATGATCGAGGTACTTAAGGAGCTTCTCGTTGGACTCGTTCCCATGCGGGGGGTAGCCACGAGCCACAGCGTCATCGAGGTGGCCGGTGAGCAGGTCGCAATCGCAACAGAGCTTCTAGGCAACGAAGTGCAGGGAGGCGCAAGACCTCTCGAACTGGTCGGCTTCGCTGAAGCCAACTCCTTCTGGCGCGACCTCCGTCGGACACTGTTCTCAGCTTCCACCTTCACCGTCTACGCCCGGGCCGAAGGACCTACGCTCACTTCACCATGGTCCCCGATCAAAATCGCGGACCTCCTCGAATCCCTGTCACCTGATCTCCGTGATGAGGTAGTGCTCCCACTACAACAGCTTGACCTCGGCAACACCCAGCTGATCGAGACTCCCGAGGCAGGGGCCACCGCTCAGTTTCAACTAAACAACTTCGCCGCTGCGCTCCAAGCGGCCTCGGGCGCAAGCCCTGATGCCGCTTCGGTCAATAGGGCCGTCGAAACTACCATTCCGGCACTCGCTTCTGCAACGACCATTGAGGAGCGGCGTCGCGCCTTTGAACCTGTCGCCCAGGCTGTAGCAGGCGAGAACGTCAACCGAGACCTACTGCTGACAATCAGAAATGACTGGATCAATCGACTCCCCACGTCCGCGCCGAACACCTCTACGGCTCCTCTTCAACAGCCCGAACCTTACGCGCCACCAGTTCAGCTCGAAGTCGGGTTCGTCGCACTGTACTGGTGAGCAACCAACCAGGCGGACACGCCATCTTCATCTTCCACGCGCGCTGTAATCCCTTACGCTCAGCGCGTGTCCACTTAGGACTTGACTGACGAGTGGGGCGAGATCAGATATGGATACCTGACATCTGATGACCGTCGACACAGATTGCCTTGCGCCCCAACAGGGTCATTCACCACGAACCGCGAAGAGCCATCAAAGTTCGACAAGAGAAGATTGTCAATAGGAGACTGATTTCGATTGACAATTGGTTAGATGTAAACGAACGTTGGCTGAAACCGGCGAGCCCTTAGAATCTGAGTGCACGCATTTTGTGCGAAAGTATGTTGCTTTTCGTGTAAATCGTTACTCATGGGTATGCGTAAAAGAAGCTGGACGTAGATTACGATTCTGGGGAATGGCCATTGTTTAGCTCTTCGTATACTCGGCGGCATCGGCGCGGATCGTGCGGCGCAGGATCTTGCCCGAACTCGTCTTCGGCAGCTCGTCGATGAACGTCACCTGGTGGGGTGCCTTGAACGAGGCGAGCCGCTCCCGGCAGTAGGCGATGATCTCCTCGGCGGTCGCCTCGGTGCCCGGCTGCAGGGTGACGAACGCGGCGACATCCTCCCCGCGGTACTCGTCGGGGATCCCGACGACCGCTGCCTCCTGGACGGCCGGATGCGTGTAGAGGACATCCTCGACCTCACGCGGCCACACCTTGTAGCCCGAGGCGTTGATCATGTCCTTCTTCCGGTCGACGATGAAGAGCCAGCCGTCCTCATTCATGTACCCGACGTCCCCGGTGCGCAGCTCGCCGCCGGGCAGGTTCTCATCCGTGGCCGCAGGATTGTTGATGTACTCCGAGACGACCTCCGGCCCCGAGATCGCGACCTCACCGACCTCACCAGGGCCGAGAGGTTCGCCGAAGTCATCGAGGATGCGGATCATCGTGTCCGGCTGCGGCAGACCGCACGAGAGGTTGCCGCTGTCAGGATCGACGGGAGCCTGCAGACCTGCGGGCACCGCAGCCGCCTGCCCGACCGTCTCCGTGAGCCCGTATCCCTGACCGATCGCCACCCCGAACCTCTCCTCGAACTTCCGCACCAACCCCTCGGGAAGGGGTGCGCCACCGGACATCACACGCTTGAACGAGGCGAAGTGGTCCGGTGTGACCGCAGGATGGGCGAGCATCGCCGTGAACACCGTCGCCGGTCCCGCCATGTACGTCGGTCGCTCGTTGACGAGGAGTGCGAGGAACGACGCGGGCTCGAACCGGTAGTTGGCGATGAGCCTCGCACCCCCGGAGACACCGGCGATGAAGAGGCAGATGAACCCGGTGATGTGGAAGATCGGCGCGAGCGTGAGATAGCCGTCACCGGGTTCGAAGAGCGGATTGCGGACGTTGTAGCGGGAATTGCTCGACACCGAGGCGTGAGAGCCCGACGCTCCCTTCGACCGCCCCGACGTGCCCGAGGTGTAGACGACGATCGCCTCATCCTCCGGCGACGGATCGGCGGGGGTGAAGCCGGTGTCGCGATGCTCCTCGACGACCGCCTGGAAGTCGGGACCGCCGAGGTCGTCGCCGGTCTCCGGATCCCCGCTCACCCCAGGCCTCCCAGGAAGTCCGTCGAACATTCCGAAGATCGACTCCGGGCCGGTGACCTGGTAGCCGCGGTCGTCCGCGAGGACCACGGTGGGGATCGACTCCGCATACGGCTTCACCCGATCGAGGTAGGCCGCCTTCGAGACGACGAGGGCCTGGATGTCGGCATCGGCGAAGACGTGCTCGAGCTCCCCGCGGTACATCGGGTTGAGGGGAACGACGACACCGCCGGCCTTCCAGATCCCGTAGGTCGCGATCATGAACGCCGGCGTGTTCTGGTCGTAGATCCCGACCCGGTCCCCGCGCCCGATGCCCTGCTCGGACAGATACGCGGCGAACGCCGTCGAGTCCCGATCGAAGTCGGTCCATGTCGGCTCGTAGCCGTAGTAGCTCACCGCGGTCTTCTCGCCGCGGGCGGCGACGGTCGCCGCGAGGTCTCGCAATGGTGTCGAGGTCTCCAGGGTGTGGGGTATCGGGGCGATGTCGCCCCATGTCTGCAGCCACGGGCGGGCGTCGAACCATGAGCTCATTGCGTCACTTCCTCCAGCGTCGTCGGTGGGGGTGCGTCGTCGGGAAGTCTGCGCTGACCCTCCGAGTGAACATTCGTTCAGTGGTTCTCACCCTATTCACCCGCGGCGGGGGAGTCAACGGTCGATCATGCAGGACGGTTCCGCTGGGCGATGTCGCGCCCGATGAGCTCCTTCATCACCTCATTCGCGCCGCCGAAGATCGCCTGGATCCGGTTGTCCTTGAAGGCGCGGGCGATGGGGTATTCGAGCATGTAGCCGTAGCCTCCGAAGAGCTGCAGGCACCGGTCGATGACCTCGATCGAGAGGTCGGAGCCGAGGTACTTCGCCTTCGCCGCATCGACGGCGGTGAGCTCGCCGGCATTGAGCGCAAGCGCGCAGCGGTCGATGAAGGCCTCGAGGGCGTCGACGCGGGTCTCGAGCTCGGCGAGTTCGAACCGGGTGTTCTGGAAGTCGCCGATCGTCTGCCCGAAGGCCGGCCGTGAGAAGACGTACTCGCCGGTCCATTCGAGGGCCGCGCGTGCCGCGGCGAGCGTTCCCGACCCGATGAGGAGGCGCTCGGTGGGCAGGTTGACCATGAGATGGACGAAGCCCCCGTCGAGCTCCCCGAGCAGTGCATCGGCGGGGACACGGACATCGGTGAAGGAGAGCTCCGCGGTGTCCTGGGCCTCGAGTCCGAGCTTCGCCAGCTTGCGTCCGCGCTCGAATCCCGGGGTGTCGGCGTCGACGATGAACAGCGAAGTCCCGCGCGCGGCCTTGACGTCGGGGTTCGTGCGGGCGACGACGATGACGAAGTCGGCGTGGTGGCCGTTGGTGATGAACGTCTTCGCGCCGTTGATCACCCATTCGTCACCGTCGCGGACCGCCTTCGTCGTGATCCCCTGGAGGTCGGAACCGGCGCCGGGCTCGGTCATCGCGATCGCCCCGATCATCGCCCCCGAGGCCAGACCGGTGAGGTACTTCTCCTTCTGGGCCTGCGTCCCGAAGGCCATGAGGTAGCCGGGGACGATGCCGTCGGAGACGCCCCATCCGCCGGTCACCCCGCCGACGCCTCGGCGGGCGATCTCCTCGGACCGGACCATCTCGAACCGGAAGTCCGCGACCCCGGCACCCCCGAACTCCTCGGGGATGGCCAGGCCGATGACGCCCGCCTCGGCGGCCTTGACCCACATCCCACGATCGACGAGGTGGTTCTCCTCCCACTCCTCGACGTGGGGGACGACCTCACGGTCGAGGAAAGCCGCGACGGTCGCGCGGAAGGCTTCGTGGTCGTCGTCGTACAGGTTCCGCTTCACTGAGTCCGTCCTCCGTGGGTGCCGGATCGCAGGCCTTCGGCATCCTCGCCGAGGCGGTGACCGCGATCACTGATCGTTCGTTCAGTCTCGCACCGGGGTCGGGGACGGTCAAGCGGCGGCTCAGCCGGTGAATTCCTGCCGGATCTCACCGATGCCCTCGATCGTGGAGACGAGGACCTGACCGGGCTGGAGGAGCTTCGGCGGTTCGCGGGTGAACCCGACGCCCGAGGGGGTGCCGGAGTAGATGACATCGCCGGGGGAGAGGGTGAGGATGCGGGAGAGGCTCTCGACGAGGGCGGGGACGTCGAAGATCATCTGGCTCGTGCGGCCGGACTGGACGACCTCGTCGTCGAGCGTGCAGGTGATCGCGAGGTCGTCGCGATCGGGCAGCTCGTCGGGCGTGACGAGCCACGGCCCCTGCGGCGAGTAGCCGGGGAACGACTTGCCGAGACCGAACTGCGGGGCCGGCCCTTCGAGCTGGGTGGTCCGTTCGGAGATGTCCTGGCCGACGGTGACGCCGGCGACGTAGTCCCAGCCGGTGCCCGTCGGGATGTCATGGGCTTCGCGCCCGATGACGATGACGAGTTCGGCCTCCCAGTCGTTTCGGCCCTCTGGCACGAGGGCCACCGTCGTGTACGGCCCGGTGATCGAGGACTGGAACTTCGGGAACACCGGCGGCAGCGAGTCGGGTCGGTCGAATCCGCTCTCGGTCACGTGCTCGTCGTAGTTGAGGCCGACCCCCATCGACTGCAGGGGTCTTGGCGAGACCGCCCCGAGCTGCGTGGGGTCGATGCTCACGGTCTCCCCGGCGGCATCGGGTGCCCAGGCGAGGAAGTCGTCCCACTGGTCGTAGACGTCCTGGATGTCGGGGCCGAAGCGGCCCTCGCTGGCGGTCGCGACGTCGATGCCCTCACCGTCGGAGGTGAGGATGACGGCGCGGGAGCTGTGATTGGCGAGTCTCATGGTTGTCCTTGTCTGTGAGTAGTCGGTTCGCAGGGTGGCGGTTTCTGGGTGTCGAGGTTCGGTGGGCAGCGCCTCAGCGGTCGACGTTGGCGACCCCGTGATCGAGGATGCCGGGAGGCACCTGGCCGTCCCACTGGTTGATCCAGTAGAGGTCGTCGGGATCCCAGTGCCTGGCCGGCCGGCCCTTGTCGCGGATCGTCTCCATGTCGCAGTAGTACTCGATGACCGTGCCGTTGGGTTCGACGTAGTAGACGGCGACGTTGTCGCCGGCACCATGGCGCACCGGTCCCCATGCCAGCCGGGCGCCGCGACGTGCCAGGCGATCGCCGAGGCGCATGAGGTCGAAGACGTTGCCCGCCTGCCAGGCATGGTGGTGGATGCCGGTCTTGTTCGAGGTGAAGACCGCGATGCCGTGGTGATCGTTGTTGCAGCGCATGAAGAAGTTCTCATTGCCGATCTGGTCGGAGACGACGAAGCCGAAGACGTCGTGGAGGAAGTCGCGCTGCGTGAGTGCGTCGCGGACCTGGATGTTCGTGTGTCCGAGGCGGTCCGGAGCGCTCGATCCGCGCTTGAGCATGCTGTAGTCGAGCTTCTCGGTGTAGATCTGCCATGTGAAGCCCTCAGGGCCGACGAAGGCGAAGCCCTCTTCGATGTGGTCTTCGATCGGCTGCTCGGAGATGACCTGGTAGCCGCCGCGGGCGACCTTCTCGCGGATCGCCTCGAGTTCGGCGGTGCTGTCGACGATGAGCCCGGTGTGGTCGAGGGCGTCCTTGTCCGACTGGGTGTAGACGATCTCGTGGTGCTTGTTCTGTGCCGTGAGGAACGCCTTCTTGCCGGATGAATCCGACTCGACGAGCCCGAAGACGTCGATCGCGTTCGTCAGTGTCGCGCCGAGGTCGCGGGTGTGCAGGGAGACGTACCCGATCTCTGAGACTGATCCTTCTGCCGACATGGTCCACTCCTCTTCGAGTCAATAAATCATAATGATTATGCTCAATACGATAGCAGTGAATCCCGGACAATCAAGGGTGCGGTCACGGATGTGCTCGAACTCGACGTCACGAAGGCAGGCTGACCAGGGCTTTCCGGTCCCGCAGAGGGCTCGAGCCGAAGCGCTGTCGGTAGCTGCGGGAGAACTGCGCCTGCGAGCGGAATCCGCTGGCCGCGGCGACCTCGGCCATGCTCATCTCCTGGGCACGTGGGTCGGCGAGCAGGTCCCGAGCCGTCTCGAGTCGGTAGGCGAGCACTGTCTCCGGCACGCTGTGGCCCGCCTCGGCGAAGAGTCGTGAGAGGTGGCGTTCGGAGAGTCCAACGCGCCGGGCGATCCGGGAAGCCGTGAGTCCGGGATCGCGGTGGTGCTCGCTGATGAGCGCTCGCGCCTCGTCGAGAGCTCCGGCGTCTCCTGTGGCGTCGGTGAGCAGGGTGGCGAGCAGGTCGAGCATGCGCTCGTCGAGGCGGGAGCCTCCGCGCAGTCCGCGGGCCGCCAGGGCATCGGCGATGTGGGCGAACTCGCGGCCTGCGGCATCGCGGGGCGACCCGTGCCCGGTGACGAGCGGCGTCGGTCGACGCCACGAGGCCGCGCCGGTGAGCTCGAGGAGCGATTCGCGGGGAAGCCTGACGACGATCTCGTCGACTCCGGTGCTCAGTTCGCGGGTGAACGAAGTGTCTCCGCTCAAGACGACACCGCGCCCGGGGCTGATCTCGAGCCGTCCGAAGCGGTGGGAGAATCTGCTCGACCCGGTCAGCGGAAGGTAGACGAGTGCCCCGGAGACCGGGTGGGCGGCGATGTCGGCCGACTCCCGCCGGACCGTATGCGGGCTTCCCGTGACCCTGGCGATGCGCATCCGCGGCAGCTCGAGCGTCGAGGTCTGCGCGCGGAACCGCGCGCCCACGGCGTGTTCGGTGCGCAGGCCCACGAGCGTCGAGGCGTGGTACGCCTCCCAGCCCTCGACCCGCTGGTGCGCAGGCACCGACCCGGTCGAGAACCGTGCGAGCACGCTCCCTGTCTCAGCTCCTGCAGACATGGACACCATGGTAGACGCCGGAGTGTGACGCCGCTCTCACGTTTTTGACGATTTCGGCCACGATCGCCTCGGCGGGGTGACGGGGAGCACCCGACCTGCCACGCTCGGTCTCAGTTGTCCTGTTCCACCGCAGCAGCAAGACAAGGAGCACCACCATGGTCATCTTCAACGACGGCGTCGCAGAGACCGCGACCCCCGACGGCGATGCCGTCGACACCGACGTCCTCATCGTCGGCTCGGGACCGGCCGGAGCCTCCGCCGCACTCTTCCTCTCGACCCTCGGCGTCGACAACGTCATGATCACGAAGTACCGCTGGACGGCGAACACCCCACGCGCCCACATCACCAATCAGCGGACGATGGAGATCTTCCGCGACGTCGGCATCGAGGATCAGGTGCTCGCCGAGGCGACCCCGCACGAGATGATCGGCGACACCGTCTTCTGCACCTCGATCGCCGGGGAGGAGATCGGACGCATCCTCACGTGGGGCAACCATCCGGCCCGGCACGCCGACTACGAACTCGCCTCGCCCTCCCTCAACTGCGACATCCCGCAGACCTACCTCGAGCCGATCCTCGTGAAGAACGCGACGATGCGAGGGACGCAGACCCGCTTCTCCACCGAGTACCTCTCCCACGTCCAGCATCCCGACCACGTCGACGTCACCGTCCTCGACCGACTGACCGGTCGCACCCAGCTCATCCGCGCGAGTTACCTCATCGGCGCCGACGGAGCCCGGTCGAAGGTCGCCGCCGACATCGACCTGCCGATGGTCGGGGAGATGGACATCGCCGGGTCGATGAACATCACGTTCACAGCCGACCTCGAGAAGCTCGTCGGTCACCGTCCCTCTGTCCTCTACTGGGTGATCCAACCCGGCTCGAACATCGGCGGGATCGGTGCGGGGCTCGTGCGCATGGTCAGGCCGTGGAACGAATGGCTCATCGTCTGGGGCTTCGACATCACCCAGGGGGTGCCGGAGGTCACCGAGGCCGACGCCCTCGAGATCGTGCGCAATCTCATCGGCGACCCCGAACTCGACGCCGAGATCACCGGCATCTCCCTGTGGGGCAACAACGAGCAGTACGCCTCCCGCCTGCAGTCGGGGCGCGTCTTCTGCGCCGGCGACGCCGTGCACAAGCACCCGCCGTCGAACGGCTTGGGATCGAACACGTCGATCCAGGACTCCTACAACCTCGCGTGGAAGCTCGCGGCGGTGCTGCGCGGCACGGCGGGGGAGGAGCTGCTCGAGACCTACTCGAGCGAACGGGCCCCGGTGGCCCAGCAGATCGTCACTCGCGCCAACCAGTCCGGGCGTGAGTTCGGTGAGCTCTTCGCAGCCCTCGGCCTCGAACCGGGACAGTCCGAGGAGGAGATGACCGCGGCGATCGCCTCCCGCAAGGACGCGACCCCTGCCGGTGCTGAGCGCCGCCGACAGGTCAAAGCGGCGATGGAGCTGAAGAACTACGAGTTCAACGCCTACGGGGTCGAACTCGGGCAGCGCTACGCCTCGACCGCCGTCGTCGCCGACGGGCGCGCGCAGACCCCCAACCCGCGCGACCCCGAGCTCTACTACGAAGCGTGCACGGACCCCGGGGTCCGTCTGCCGCACGCGTGGGTGGGCAACTGGATCGACAAGCACTCGACCCACGACCTCGCGCCCTACTCCCGCTTCACCCTCATCACCGGCACCACTGGCGCGGCCTGGGAGGATGCGGCACGTGAGGTGAGCGACCGCCTCGGCGTCGACGTCGAGACCGTCGTCATCGGACCCGACCGCGACATCACCGACCTCTACTTCGACTGGGACCGGATACGCGGCACCGCCGAGGACGGCGCGATCCTCGTCCGCCCCGACAAGCACATCGCGTGGCGGGTTGAGAGCCTTCCCGCCGACCCCGCAGCCGACCTCGAGGCGGCACTCACCGCCGTCCTCTCCCGCAGCGGAAGCTCAGTGCGCGCGAGTGCCGCGGACGCCGGTGCTCCGGAGGCGGCAGAGTCTGCCGCCGCCGAACAACTCGAGAAGCAGGAGGAACCGGCATGAGCCTTGACTTCACCCACACGACGCTCGGCCAGCGCGTCGTCTTCGCCCCCGGACAGGCCGCGGCCCGGATCGCCGAGGAGATCGAGCGCCTCGGTGCCGAACGCATCATGGTCATCGTCTCCGGATCCGCCGCCGACAAGGTGAGCGACTTCTCCTCCCACTTCCCCGTCGCGCTGTGGCACCGCGAGGTCGTCATGCACGTCCCCGCCGAGGTGGCCGACCGGGCCGTGGCCGCCGCCCAAGAGGCCGAAATCGACCTCGTCGTCAGCGTCGGCGGGGGATCGGCGACCGGGCTGGCCAAGGCGGTCGCCCTCGAGACCCGGATCCCCATCATCGCCGTGCCCACGACCTTCGCCGGTTCCGAGGCGACGAACGTGTGGGGGAGGACGGAGAACGCCCGCAAACGCACGGGCACCGACGACGCCGTGCTGCCGAGAACCGTCGTCTACGATGCCACCCTGCTCGCCGATCTGCCCCACGACCTCGCCGTGGCCTCCGGCCTCAACGCGCTCGCCCACTGCATCGATTCGATGTGGGCGCCGCGAGCCGACCCGATCAACCGTGCGCTCGCCCTCGAGGGAATCCGGGCACTGACCCTCGGGCTTCCCCGGCTCGACCCCGACGGCGAGGACCTCACCGGCCTCGAGGACACCCTCTACGGTGCCTACCTCGCCGCCGTGGCCTTCGCCTCGGCGGGGTCGGGCATGCACCACAAGATCGCCCACGTCCTCGGCGGCACCTTCGACCTCCCTCATGCCCAGACCCATGCCACCCTGCTTCCCTACGTCCTCGCCTTCAACGCCCCGGCCGTCCCCGAGGCCGAGACCCGCATGGCCGAGGCCTTCGGGGCGCCGACCGCCGTCGCCGGACTCGAACGCCTCCGTGAGGCCGTCGGTGCCCCGCGGGCCCTGTCCGAGCTCGGCTTCACCGAGGCCGACATCGCCGAGGCGGTCGATCTGTCCCTGGACGCGATCCCCGAGGACAACCCGCGGGCAGTGACGAAGGAGAACCTCACCAACCTGCTCACCGCGGCCCTCCGCGGTGACGAACCGACGTCCGCTGCGAAGAGAGCCTGATGCGAACCCACTGCGGCGCACAGCACGAGCGCCGCCGAAACGAAGGAGCGACACCATGACCAGCACCACCCCTTCGAACCTCACTCCCGAAGAGGTCGAGCAGCGCCTGACCGAGACGGTCATCGCCTCGTTCTCAGGCACCTCCGACGAGCGGCTCAAGGAGCTCATGACCTCCCTCGTCACCCACCTCCACGGCTTCATCCGCGACGTGCGGCTGACCGAGGAGGAATGGAACCAGGCGATCGCCTTCCTCACCGCCGTCGGCCATATCACCGATGACCGCAGGCAGGAATTCATCCTCCTCTCCGACGTCCTCGGGGCGTCGATGCAGACGATCAACGTGAGCAACACTCCGTACAAGGACGCGACCGAGGCCACGGTGTTCGGCCCGTTCTTCGTCGACGACGCCCCGCGCATCGACAACGGCGGCGACATCGCCGGCGGGGGAGTGGGGCAGCCGGCCTGGGTCGAGGGCGTCGTCCGGGACACGGACGGCAACCCGGTGCCAGGAGCGCGGATCGAGGTGTGGGAGGCCGACGAGGACGGCCTCTACGACGTCCAGCACGATGACGAGCGCGTCTACGGACGCGCCCATCTCTTCTCCGAGGACGACGGATCGTTCCGGTTCTGGGGACTCACCCCCACCCCGTATCCCATCCCCGACGACGGCCCGGTCGGCGCACTGCTGGCGGCCACCGGCCGGTCGCCGATGCGCGCGAGTCACCTCCACTTCATGGTCACCGCCCCCGGACTGCGCACACTCGTCACCCACATCTTCGTCACCGGCGACGAACTGCTCGCCACCGACTCGGTGTTCGGCGTCAAGGAGTCGCTCATCAAGGACTTCGAACAGCAGGAGCCGGGGACGCCGACGCCCGACGGGCGCGATCTCGGCGACGCCTCATGGTCGCGGGCCCGCTTCGACATTGTCCTCGCCCCCGAAGGAGCGTGAGGGGTTGCCAGGGGGGGCGCGAGCGCGAATACTGCGAGGCACGGTGACTCGGCGACAGAGGAGCGGTGATGGGCGAGACGGTGCGGATCGCGCAGGTGAGGATCGACCACGCGGACAAGGTGCTCTTCGGCCCTGACGGCCCACCGGTGACGAAGGCCGATCTCGCCCGCTACTGTGCCGACATCGCCGTGGCGATGCTGCCTCACACCCGGGGCCGGCCGATCTCGATGGAGCGCTTCCCCCACGGCATCGACGGGGAATCGTTCTTTGAGAAGCGGGCACCCGCGTACTTCCCGGACTTCGTCCACCGGGTGCGGGTCGATGTCGAGACCGAGCATCGCAGCCAGGACCAGGTGGCCATCGACAACACGCAGACGCTCGTCTATCTCGCCGACCAGGCGTGCCTGACTCCGCACACGTGGCTCTCGACCGCGGCCGACCTCGAGCGGCCCGACCAGCTCATCGTCGACCTCGACCCGACTGTGCCGGGACTCGAGGCGGTGCGCCGGGCGACGACGATGGTCGGGCAGCTCTGCGCGGAGCTCGGACTCACGGCCTTCGTCAAGACGACTGGATCCCGCGGCTACCACGTCATGATTCCCCTGCGCCCCGACCATGACTTCGACGTCGTCCGCGACTTCGCCCACCGCTTCGCCGAGGTCCTCGTCGCCCGCGACCGCGACCTGCTCACCACAGCGGCGCGCAAGGCGAAGCGGGGTGACCGGGTCTACCTCGACGTCGCCCGCAACGCCTACGCGCAGACGGCCGTGCCGCCCTTCGCGGTGCGCGCGCGTCCGGGAGCGCCGGTGTCGATGCCGATCACCTGGGACGAGGTGGACACCGTCGCACCGCAGGAGTTCACGATCGCCTCCGCCGCCCGGCGCCTGAAGACCCACGGCGATCCGTGGGCGGGCATCGCCCGGCACCGGCAGGGCCTGAGCAGGGCGATGGAAAGGCTCGAGCGGCTGAGCGGCACCTGAGCCCGCTCAGCCGGTCGTGCCTCCACCCGTCTCGTCGATCCAGATCCATCCTGCGGGCATCGGTGCCCATGCTGCGACCTCACGGCCGTCCTTCGACGAGTCGGCGAGGACGACGACCTGCCGGGCGCGTTCGGCGATGAGCTCCTTCGTCCGCGCTTCGGCCAGAGTCGGCTCACCGAGGCCGACGGCCGGGTCGATGGCGTCGGCGCCGAGGAAGGCTAAGTCGACGTGGATCCGGGACAGGGCATGGTCGGAGAGCGCTCCCGTCGTGCCGTGCGACATCGTCGAGACCTCGCCGCCGACCATGACGACCGTCGGGCCCTCGGGGTGGGCGAGGGTGAGGGCGATCTCAAGCCCGCGGGTGATGACGGTGAGGTCGCTGCGATCGCGGATGCGCTCGGCCAGGCGCACCGTCGTCGACCCAGCGTCGAGGAAGACCGTGCGCACGCTCGGGTCGGAGAGATGGTCCGCCGCGGCCGCCGCGATCACGTCCTTCGCCTCGGCGTTGAGCTCCATCCGCTCACCCAGCGGAGGTTCGACGTAGCCGGCGGCAGCTGCTCCGCCGATCGTGCGGATGACCTCTCCGGCCTCGGCCATCTCCCGCAGGTCCCGCCGGATCGTCGACTCCGAGGTTCCGAGTTCGGCGGCCAGGCGCGGAATCGACCAGGACCCGGTCTTGAGCAGGGACATGATGTCGTCACGTCGCCGCTGCGTGCCCGTGCGGATCGCCATCGCACACCTCTCCCTTCTCGTTCGCCCTCACCTCGGCAGGTCGGTGAAACCTGCCGCGGACTCTGTCACCGCGGCAGGTACTCCGCGCGGATCCCGTCGACGAAGGGAGCGTAGCCGATCGCTGCCCGGTAGGCCGAGCGCATCGTGCCCGCGTCGGCGAGTCCCTGCCCGGCGATGTCGAATGCGGTGCCGTGATCGACCGAGGTGCGCAGGATCGGCAGGCCCACCGTGACCGAGATCGTCCCGTCGAAATCGTAGGTCTTCGCGGCGATGTGGCCCTGATCGTGGTACTGCGAGAGGATCCCGTCGAAGCGACCGGTCAGGCCCTGATGGAAGACGGAGTCGGCGGGGATGGGGCCGGCGACGTCGAAGCCGCGGGAGGCGTTGACCGCCTCGACGGCGGGGCGGAGGATCTCGATCTCCTCATCCCCGAACGCCCCGTTCTCTCCGCCGTGCGGGTTGAGGGCGGCGACGGCGAGCCGGGGCTCGGTCACCCCGTAGAGCTGAAGGGCGCGGTGGGCGCGTTCGATCGAGTCGACCTGCGTCTCGACCGTGAGCGCGTCGATGGCCCGCCGCAGGGACATGTGCCGCGTGGCGAAGAAGATCTGGAGCCTGTGATCGGGGATCTTCGTGTCCTCGACGACGAACATCGTGTCCTGCTTCGTCACCCCGGTGAGCTCACCGAGCATCTCCGTGTGCCCGAGGTGGACCGACCCCGACTCCCACACGGCCTCCTTGTTGATCGGGCCGGTGACGATGCCGGCGATCTCCTCGTCCATCGCCGCCTTCGTCGCGACCTCGATCGCCGTCACCGCCGCTCGTCCCGCGCGGGCGTCGACGACGCCCCAGTCGGGCAGATCGTCACCGAGGACGCCTAAGTCGAAGACGTCGATGACGCCTTCCCCCGCCGAGGCGGTCGACCAGTCGCTCACGGCCCGCAGTTCGACGTCGAGTCCGAGGACGTCGACGGCGCGCCGCATGACCGCGAGGTCGGCGACGGCGATGCCGTGCTGGTCGCCCTGCCCGGCGAATTCGGCGAGCACCTGTGCGGTGATCTCGGGACCGATCCCGACGGGGTCTCCGACGGTGACGGCGAGGACGGGTGCGGACATGTCATGCTCCTTCTCTGGGGGCGAAAGGGGTGGGAGGTCGGGTGGACGGGGTCTCATCCCGCACCGACCCGCGAGGTCGCCATGAGGTAGTCGAGGCAGAGCGCGGCCGTGCCGGAGTCGCCGATGAGCCCGCCCTTGGTGACGATGGGCATTCCGTCGGCACGGCCTCCGACGAGGCGACCGCCGACGGCGAGGGGGATGATCTCCTTCTCGATCTCCATCCCCACCGCCCCGACTGCGGACATCACCGCGGCGGTGACGTCCCCGCCGGTGGTGTAGAGGCCGGTGACCTCGGGGGCCTCCATGACGATCCCCGCGATCTCAGCCAGCCTGCGCGTCGTCTCCTCCGCCGCGGCATCGGTGAGGTCGACGACGTCGGAGGCCTCGGTGACGGTGGCGACGATGACCGCCTTCGCCGAGGTGACCGACCCGATCCGTGCCAGTGTGGCCTCGACGTCGGGCAGGCCCTCGCCGTCAAGGACCGTGCGGACCACGCAGACGGACGGATCCTCGCTCAGGGTCGCCAGCTGTGCCCGGGTGACCTCGGTCGCCGAGCCGGAGATCCCGAAGACGACCCCGCGGGAACGGGTGGGCAGCAGGGACCTGGCGAGGGCGAGGCTGCCGGGACCGGGATCGATCGTCACCCAGTCGAGGACCTCGCCGTGGCGCAGATTCGCGTGGAGCCGAGCGTGCTCGCCGGGGGCGTCTGCGGGGATGTCCGCGATCTCGCGTGTCACCGAGGCGACGACGGACCCGACGAGCTCGATGTGCTCGGTGGTCAGGGCATCGACGACGATGACGTCGGCACCGGAGGAGATGCCGGAGATCACCCCGGCGCGAACGGCCCGTCGGCCCTGCAGGACCCGGGAGAGCTCGATGAGGTGGCATTCGAGGTCGGTGCCGTCTTCGAGGATCCGGTCGACCTCCGAGGTCCGCATCGGCGAGCGCACGTCTCGGGCGAGCTCGGTGTGCTCGAGCAGCGTGCCGTCGAGGAGTTGGAGGCCCTGGACCGTGGTGCGTCCGGCGGCAGGGAAGGCGGGCACGCACAGACCGATGACCCGGCGGGGCACCCCGCCGGCTGCCTGAGCCAGCTGTCGGCGGGCCTCGAGCGCCGCCTCGGCGGTGACCCCGACGTTGCCGCGCAGGGTCGTGTCGATCCGGCACGCGAGGAGGTCGACGTCGCCGGCGACGCGGATGAGGGCATCGGTGAGTTCGGCGGCCTTCCGGGCGGGAAGGTGCCTCGAGTCGGCGTTGAGGACGACGGCGTCGTAGTCGTCGAGGAGGACGTCGAGGTCGACCCTCTCGTGCGGACTCGTCCCCGTCACGGTGATCGTGCGCAGCCCCGCCTCGGCGAAGAGGGCACCGCACGCGTTCCCACCGGTGAGGTCGTCGGCGACGATGAGGATCCGGGAGTGCTCCGGTTCGATCGGGTCGCTGTTCATACGACCAAGTCGAGCACGAAGAGCAGCGGAATGGAACCGAGCCACACGGCGGTCGTGATCCCCGACCAGCCCTTGATCGCCTGGATGCCGTCGAGCCCGGCGAAGCGGGTGACGACCCAGAAGTATGAGTCGTTGAAGTAGGAGAAGACCATCGACCCGGCCGTGCACGCCATGACCGCGACGAGCGGGCTGAGCCCGAGAGGCTCGATGAGCGGGGCGGTGACGGAGGCGGCGGTGATCATCGCGACCGTGCCCGACCCCTGGGCCAGGCGGACGAGGGAGGCGATGATGAACGGGACGAGGAGCGCGGGCAGGCTGATCGAGGCGATCGCCTCCGCCAGGGCGTCGCCGACGCCCGACTCGCGCAGCACCATGCCGAAGCTGCCGCCGGCCCCGGTGATGAGGAGGATGAGGCCGGCCGAGGCGGCGGCGTCGGCGAGCCAGCTCTGGACCTGCGAGCGCGGGGTGAACCGCGGCAGCAGGGTGTAGACGGCGAGGACGAGGCCGATGATGAGGGCGACGACGGGGTTGCCGATGAATGCGAGCGGAGCGACCCAGCTCGAGGGTTCGTAGTCATCCCCGGAGAGCACGCCCTGGGCGTTGCGGTCGATCGCCGTCGACACGGTGTTCGCGACGATGAGGAGGAGGGGGATGATGAGGGGGAGGAAGCCGAGGAACGCCCCGGGCTTCTTCCCGCCGGCCGCGGTTGCGGGAGTCTCCGTCGTCGTCTCCTCGGTGACCGTCACCTCGTCCCCGGTGACCGTGTCGACTGTGGTCGCCGAGGCGGTCGCCGCTCCGACGCCGGCCGTTGCGTAGACGTCGCGGCTGACCTTGGCGTTGAGGTACGGCTCGAGCTTCGGGCCGATCCAGCGCGCGTAGATGACGACGACGGGCAGGAGGAGGACGGTGAAGACGAGGCCGGTGAGGATGACTCCGCCGATGTCGGCACCGAGGATGCCGGTCGCAGCGAGCGGGCCCGGGGTGGGCGGAACCATGTGGTGGGTGAGCGTCATGCCGGCACCGAGGGCAAGAGCGAGCGTGATGTAGCCGCCGCGCTTGACGCGGGCGATCGACCGGGCGAGCGGATTCATGATGACGTACCCGGAGTCGCAGAAGACGGGGATCGACACGAGCGAGCCGACCGATCCCATCGCCCACGGTTCGCGTCCCTTGCCGAAGGCGCGGAGGAACGCGCGGGCGAGGGAGTCGGCGGCTCCGGAGACCTCGAGGATCTTGCCGATGCCCACGCCGAGGCCGATGACGATGCCGATGCTCGCGAGCGTGGTGCCGAAGCCCGTTGTCACCGCGTCGATGAGGGAGAGCAGGTCCTGACCGGCGACGACGCCGGTGACGAGAGCGGCGATGAGCAGGGCGATGAAGGCGTCGAGGCGGGTCGCGAGAACGATGATGACGATCGTCGCGATCCCGGCGACGAGTGCCGCGATGAGCTGCAGGTCCATGGGTTCCTCCACGTTGAGGCTGGCCGGGGGATCCGGTCAGGGAGCCGACTGAACCGGCTCAGAAGTTGCACAGTATGAGCAAGTATGGGCCATAGATGCGCATGAAAGCAAAGAAAATTTCTCGAGATCACCTCGGATTGGCCCTTGAATAATACCCGTGGGGGGTATATGTTCGAGGTATGGACACACAGCGCGAGGACAACACGGGCACCGATGTGCACGCCGGTCACGAGCACATGGACCACGCTCCGACGGACCACGGCGAGGACCATTCGCACATGGACCACTCCGGTATGGAACACGGCGATCATGGCGACCACGCCAGCCATGGCGATCATTCCGATCACGCGGGCCATGGCGAGCACGCCGGCCACGGCGACCACTCCGGCCACGGTGGTCACGGCGGGCACGCCGCGGTGTTCGGCCGCCTCTTCGTCGTCAATCTCATCATCGCCGTCCCCGTCGTCGCGTTCAGCCCGATGTTCGGCCACCTCGTCGGCTACATGGTGCCCGAGTCGGGACCGTGGGGTTGGCTGCGCTGGATCGCGCCGATCCTCGGCACCGTCATGTACGTCTGGGGCGGTCGGCCCTTCCTCACCGGCGGGCTGAGCGAGCTGCGGTCGCGCAAGCCGGGCATGATGCTCCTCATCGCGCTCGCGATCACTGTCGCCTTCCTCGCCTCATGGGGTTCGTCGCTCGGACTCCTCGACCCCGAGCTCGACTTCTGGTGGGAGCTCGCCCTCCTCATCGTCATCATGCTCGCCGGCCATTGGCTCGAGATGCGCTCGCTCGCGCAGACCACCTCGGCGCTCGACAGCCTCGCAGCCCTCCTGCCCGACGAGGCGGTCAAGGTCGTCGACGGGCAGATGGTCACGGTCTCACCCGAGGACCTCGTCGTCGGCGACATCGTCGTCGTCCGTCCCGGCTCCGCGGTTCCCGCCGACGGCCGCATCGTCGACGGCACCGCGGAGATGGACGAGTCGATGATCACCGGCGAGTCCCGCCCGGTGCGCCGCGGCGTCGGCGACACCGTCGTCGCCGGCACCGTCGCCACGGACTCCGGGGTGCGCATCGAGATCACCGCGACCGGTGACGACACCGCCCTTGCCGGCATCCGCAAGCTCGTCGCCGACGCCCAGAACTCCTCGTCCCGCGCCCAGCGCCTGGCCGATCGGGCCGCCGCCTGGCTGTTCTGGTTCGCCCTCGGCGCCGCTGTCATCACCGCGATCGTCTGGACGCTCGTGGGCATGCCCGACACCGCCGTGGTCCGCACGATCACCGTCCTCGTCATCGCCTGCCCCCATGCGCTCGGTCTGGCGATCCCGCTCGTCGTCTCGATCGCCACGGAGCGCGCCGCCCGCGCCGGCGTCCTCATCAAGGACCGTCTCGCGCTCGAGACGATGCGCACCGTCGACGCCGTCCTCTTCGACAAGACCGGCACCCTGACCAAGGGCGAGCCGACCGTCACCGCCGTCGAGACCACGGGAGAGCGCGGCCAGGACGAGGTGCTCGCCCTGGCAGCAGCGGCCGAGACCGACAGTGAGCACCCGCTCGCCCGCGCCATCGTTCGGGCAGCCGAGGACCGGGGGCTGCGCGTGCCGAGCGCGCAGAACTTCTCCTCGTCTCCGGCCGTGGGCGTGCGCGCCGAGGTCGACGGGTCCGTCGTCGAGGTCGGCGGACCGCATCTGCTCACCGAACGCGGAGCCGCCGAGGCGCAGGTCGCCGAGAAGTGGCGCAGTGAGGGGGCGATCATCCTCCACGTCCTCGTCGACGGCTCCGTCGTCGGTGCCCTGCGCCTGGCCGACGAGATCCGGCAGGAGTCACGGGAGGCAATCGACGCACTCCACCACCAGGGGATCGAGGTCGTCATGATCACCGGTGACGCCGAGGCGGTCGCCCGGTCCGTGGCCCGTGACCTCGGCATCGACCGGGTCTTCGCGGGAGTCCGTCCCGCGGACAAGGCCGCGAAGGTCTCCGAACTCCAGGCGGAGGGCAAGACGGTGGCGATGGTCGGCGACGGCGTCAACGACGCCCCGGCGCTCGCGCAGGCCGATGTCGGCATCGCGATCGGCGCCGGCACGGATGTCGCGATCGGCTCGGCCGGCGTCATCCTCGCCTCCGACGATCCGCGGTCCGTCCTCTCCGTCCTCGAGCTCTCCCGGGCCAGCTACCGGAAGATGAAGCAGAACCTCTGGTGGGCGGCGGGATACAACCTCATCGCGGTGCCGCTGGCCGCGGGCATCCTCGCCCCGATCGGCTTCGTCCTGCCGATGAGCGTCGGCGCGATCCTCATGTCCGCCTCGACGATCGTCGTCGCGCTCAACGCGCAGCTGCTGCGTCGCCTCGACCTCAGCCCCGAGGCCGCGGTCGCCGCCGCGGAGCGGTGAACCGCCCGGCCCCAGCGCTCGGGCCTCAGCGCTCGAGCACCTCGTCGAGCGCACTCGCTCCGGCGGCGACCGTGACCTGGGTGCCCCACGGGTCGGTGAGGCGCAGGGAGCGTCCGTCGTCGGCGAAGTCGAGGGAGTGGCGACGCAGACGCTGCCCGAGGGCGTCGAGGTCATCGCGGCCCGGCACGGTGATCGCGAGGTCCCCGAGGCCGAGGCTCGCCGCCCGCGGTCCGGCGCCGAGGCTGTTCCACGTGTTCATCGCGACATGGTGGTGGTAGCCGCCCGCGCCGGCGAAGAGCGCCCCGGGCATCGTCGAGTGCGTGACGCCGAACCCGAGGGCATCGACGTAGAAGGCCCGCGCCCTCTCGATGTCGCCGACCTGGAGATGGACGTGCCCGACGGTGCCTGCGAGTTCCGAGGTGTGCGCGAGGGCGTCGGTCGTCAGGTGCTCACGGAGGAACGCGTCGGGGTCGAACCGGATCGAATCCATCTCGACCTCACCGTCGGGGGAGTGGCCCCACGTGGCGCGGTCGCGGTCGACGTAGAGTTCGATGCCGTTGCCCTCTGGATCGGTGAAGTAGAAGGCCTGGCTGACGAGGTGGTCCTGGGAGGCGACGAAGCGGCTGCGCGTGTTCTCCGCGGCGTGGGCGACGGTCGCGGCCAGCGATTCCGGTGTCTCGAAGAGGAACGCGGTGTGGAAGAGCCCCGCCTGCCGAGGGTCGACACCGGGCAGACCGGGCGTCGCAACGAACTTGACCATGGGCGTCCTGCCGCGCCCGAGCGCCCGGTGGACCTCACGCCCCCGGCTCGACTCCTCGAGCGGTTCGAGGGCGAGTGCGTCGGCGTAGTAGTCGGTCATCGTCTCGAGGTCGCCGACGCGCAGGGTGACGGCGTCCATGCCGAGATCGGCGCTGAGCGCCGTCTCGGAGGTGGGATCGGTGGACATGGCCTGCTCCTTGCTGTCTCCGGCGGACTCCGCTGTGCCCGAGGTGCTGACGTCGCCCGAGGCGCTGAAGTCTCATCGTAGTCCCGCAGGGCGAGAGGGGTCCCATCACGCCCGGGGCAGGGGAGCGTGCGCATCCTTGCCGGGCCTGCGAGGGGAGACGATGATGGGGACATGACAGCGCAACGGCAGCCCCATCCCCACGAACCCCACGAGCGCGGCACCGGTCAGAAGCTCAACTGGCTGCGCGCGGGCGTGCTCGGTGCCAACGACGGCATCGTCTCGACCGCCGGTGTCGTCATCGGTGTCGCCGCAGCGACACCGGACAACATCGCCGCGATCGCCACCGCCGGCGTCGCGGCCCTCGTCGCCGGCGCGTTCTCGATGGCCGGGGGAGAGTACGTGTCGGTGAGCACGCAGCGCGACACCGAGAAGGCGCTCATCGCCAAGGAGAAGCAGGAGCTCACGGAGATGCCCGACGACGAGCTCGCCGAGCTCGCCGGCTTCTACCAGGAGAAGGGGCTCTCGCCGGAGCTCGCCCGCGAAGTCGCCGTGGAGCTGACGAAGCGGGATGCGCTGGCCGCCCACGCCGAGGTCGAGCTCGGCATCGATCCAGAGCAGTTCACGAATCCGTGGGCGGCGGCGGCGTCCTCGTTCGTCTCGTTCACCGCCGGCGCCCTCATCCCGCTCGTCCTCATCCTCCTGCCCGTCGGCGCCCACCGTGTGTGGGTGGCGGCCGCGGCCGTCGTCGTCGGTCTCTTCCTCACCGGGTGGATCAGTGCGGGCCTCGGACGGGCACCGAGGCGGCCCGCCGTCATTCGCAACGTCCTCATGGGATCGGCGACGATGGTCGCGACCTACCTCATCGGCCTACTCTTCGGAGTCGCGACGGGCTGACTCCCTTGTCCGGCAAGTCATCCAATGTATTGAAGGTAATTCTCATATCGGATGGGAAACGTTTGGCGAAGATTCTTGTCATTGACGATCGAGGCATCTAGTCTGAACTACAGACATAGGATGTCTTAGGTATTCAATGAGGAGTCCCGCCAGATGTCAGATACCGCGAGCACCCCGCTGCTCGACATCCGCGGCGCCGGGAAGTCGTTCCCCGGCGTCCGCGCCCTTGCCGATGTCGATCTCGATCTCCGCCCCGGCGAAGTCCTCGGACTCGTCGGGGAGAACGGAGCCGGGAAGTCGACGCTGATGAAGCTGCTCTCCGGGGTCTACACGCCCGACACCGGAGAGTTCCGCATCGACGGGAAGCCGGTGCGCATCGGATCGACGACCGAGGCCGAACGCCTCGGCATCGCGATCATCCACCAGGAGTTCAACCTCGTCGACGACCTCACCGTCGCCCAGAACATCTACCTCGGCCGGGAACCGCGGATCGGTCCCTTCATCAGCGAACGTCGGCTCAACCGGGATGCCGCGGCGCTCCTGGCAAGGCTCGGTCTCACCCTCGACCCGAAGGCGGTCGTCGGTCGCCTCACCGTGGCTGCGCAGCAGATGGTCGAGATCGCCAAAGCGCTCAACCAGGACGCGCGGATCCTCATCATGGACGAGCCGACCGCCGCCCTCAACGATGAGGAGGTCGAGATCCTCCACGGCCTCATCCGCCGCTTCGTCACGCCCGAGACCGGGGTCATCTACATCTCCCACCGAATGCCCGAGCTCAAGGCGATCACTCAGCGCATCACCGTCATCCGCGACGGAGAGAAGATCGGAACCGTGCCCACAGCGACGACGGACATGCCCGAAGTCATCCGGATGATGGTCGGACGCGAACTCGACGCCGTCACCGAGGTCCCGAGCTATCAGGGCACCGCCGAGGTGGTCCTCGAGGTCCGCGACCTGGCGACGAAGGCGAAACTCAAGGGCATCAGCTTCGGCCTGCGGCGCGGAGAGATCCTCGGTCTGGCCGGGCTCATGGGCGCCGGGCGGACGGAGACGGCGCGGGCGATCATCGGTGCCGACCCGCTTTCGGCGGGCGAGATCCGCTTCGGAGGCAGGCGCGTGCGCATCCCCAATCCCGCCGCCGCGGCACGGATGGGCATCTGCTATCTCTCCGAGGACCGCAAGCAGCTCGGCGTCCTCACCGGACAGAGCGTGCGCGACAACATCGCCCTGCCGAGTCTGCGCCGCTTCAGCCGCGCCGGCTTCACCGACGAACGGCGGATCGACGCCGCTGCCCGTGACTTTGTCTCCACCCTGAAGATCCGGACCCCGTCGATCCAGCAGATCCTCGAGCGGCTCTCCGGCGGCAACCAGCAGAAGGTCGCGATCGCCAAATGGCTCGTGCGCGACTGCGACGTCTTCATCTTCGACGAACCCACCCGCGGCATCGACGTCGGGGCGAAGGCGGAGATCTACGCGCTCCTGCGCGAACTCAGCCGGCAGGGCAAGTCGATCATCGTCATCTCCTCCGAACTGCCCGAGGTCCTCCTGCTCTCCCACCGCATCGCGGTGCTCAGCGAAGGCCACCTCACCGGCATCCTCGACGCCGCCGAGGCGACGCAGGACTCGATCATGGAACTCGCCACCCGGTACACCGAATCGATGGGAATCGTGGCCTGAATGAACACCGAACTCGCCTCCGCCCCCGCGTCGCAGACGACCGCAGCGTCGTCGCCGAGTCGGCCGGCGGGCACCCGCAGCCGGTGGCGCAACTCGCTGCAGCAGCTGCTCGCCGTCGCCAGTCTCGTCATCATCGTCATCGTCTTCGCGATCATCAATCCCGACTCGTTCCTCACCCTGACCAACCTCTCGACGATCCTCACCACGGTGACGACGGTCGGGCTGCTCGCCCTCGGCGTCACGTTCATCATCATCACCGGCGGCATCGACCTCTCGGTGGGAACGGGCATGATCCTCTGCGGAGTCATGGCCGGGGTCTTCATCACGAACATGGGCCTGCCGCTGCCCGTCGGCATCGCCCTGACGATCGGCTTCGGCGGGCTCATCGGGCTCATCAACGGATTCAACGTCGCCGTCCTCGGGCTCCCGTCCTTCATCGCCACACTCGGGATGATGATGGTCACGCAGGGGCTCTCCCTCGTCATCAGCGGCACGAAGCCGATCTACTTCACCGACGAGCCGGGGTTCGGGGCGATCATGAATGCCTCGCTCGTGCCGGGGATGCGCCTGCCCCTGGGCACCGTGCTCTTCCTCGTCCTCATCGTCGTCTCCGTGATCATCCTCCAGCGCACCCTCATCGGACGCACGGCCTTCGCGATCGGATCGAATGAGCGGGCCACCCGGCTCTCGGGCGTCAACGTCCGGGCGTGGCTCATCTCCGTCTACGTCCTCTGCGGCCTCTTCGTCGGCCTCGCCGGGGTGCTCTCGGCCTCCCGTCTCAGCTCGGCTCAGCCCACCGGCGGCGCCGGCATCGAGCTGCAGGCGATCGCCGCGGTGATCATCGGCGGCACCTCGCTCGCCGGCGGCCGGGGGTCGATGATCGGCACGGTCATCGGCGCGCTCATCATGGCCGTCCTCGACAACGGCCTGCGGATGGCAGGGGTCGCCCAGGAATGGCAGCAGGTCGCCATCGGCGTCGTCGTCCTCCTCGCCGTCTACCTCGACATCGTCCGGAAGAAGAACTCGGCGAGCGGGTCCTCGACCTAGGAAGGCCCACCGTCCCATCACGTTCCACCACGGCACCCACACACCGCCTCATCATTCGAAGGAGAACACCATGAGGACCAGCAAGCTGCTCACCTCGCTCGCGGCTCTCTCTGCCGCAGCGCTCATCGCCACCGGCTGCGGGTCGGGCGGATCAGGTGGGGGAGGTGAGGGCGAACGGACCATCGCGATCATCTCCAAGGGCTACCAGCACCAGTTCTGGCAGACCGTGAAGAAGGGCGCCGAGGAGAAGGCGAAGGAGCTCGGGGTGACCGTGACCTTCGAGGGCCCCGACAGCGAAACCGACGTCGAACAGCAGGTCACCCAGCTGCAGGGAGCCCTCGACAAGCAGCCCGACGCCGTCGCCATCGCCGCGCTCGACAGCAAGGCCGTCATCCCTCTGCTCCAGCAGGCGCAGTCGAGTGACATCCCCGTCATCGCCTTCGACTCCGGCGTCGACAGCGACATCCCGCTCACCACGGTCGCCACCGACAACAAGGCGGCCGCGGCCGAGGATGCGAAGAAGCTCGCCGAAGCCCTCGACGGGAAGGGCAAGGTCGGCATCGTCACCCATTCGGAGACCGCGCAGACCGGTGTCGACCGGCGCGACGGCTTCGTCGAGTACCTCGAGGCCAACGAACCGGGCATCGAGATCGTCGCGGAGCAGAACGCCGACGGCGACCAGGCGAAGTCCGCGGATGCGACGAAGGCGATGCTCCAGTCGAACAAGGACCTCGCCGGCCTCTACGGCACGAACGAAGGCGCGGCGATCGGCGTCGTCCAGGGCGTCAAGGAGCTCGGGAACACCGATGTCACCGTCGTCGGATTCGACTCCGGCAAGGCGCAGATCGATGCGATCAAGGACGGCTCGATGCTCGGAGCGGTGACGCAGAGCCCGCTCGACATCGGCGGAAAGACCGTCCAGGCCGCCGTCGACGCCATCGACGGCAAAGAGCTCGAGAAGGAGATCCCGACGAGCTTCTACTGGTACGACAAGTCCAACATCGAGGACCCGAAGATCGCCGAGCTGCTCTACGAATGATCCGCTCGGAGGACGGCGCGACCGCCTCGGCGAGGACGGACTCCCACCTCGCCGGGGTGCGGTCGTCTCCGCCGAGGCGGTCGTGTACTAGGTTGGGGCCATGGCACTGACGGACGACGCGCTCGACAAGATCAAGGACCTCATCGTCTCCGGCGAGCTTCGGCCCGGCGACCGACTGCCGCCGGAGGCCGAGCTCGCTGAACGCCTCGGCCTGTCACGGAACTCGCTGCGCGAGGCGGTCAAGGCCCTCGACTTCATCAACGTCCTCGACGTCCGCCGGGGATCGGGCACCTACGTCACCTCGCTCTCGGCCGAAGACCTCACCGAGGCGGTGTCCTTCCTCGTCGACGTCCACGCCTCCGGGTCGCTCAAGGAGATCCTCGAGGTCCGTCGGATCTTCGAGGCCGAGACCGCGTATCGGGCGGCCGAGCGGATCGACGAGGAGGGTCTCGCTCAGCTGCGGCAGACGATCAGCGACACGGATCCCGCCTCGGTCGAGTCCCTCGTCGCCCACGACTTCGAGTTCCATTCGACGATCGCGAAGCATTCGGGCAACGCCTACCTGGCGGCGATGCTCGAGGCCGTGTCGATGAAGACGACCCGGGCCAGGACGTGGCGGGGGATGACCGAGGCCGGAGCCGTCGAGCGCACGCTCGAGGAGCATCGGCTCATCATCGATGCGCTCGCCGCCGGGGACGCCAGGCTGGCCCAGTCGATCATGATCCTTCACGTCTCCGGCGTCCAGCGCTGGGTCGACCACGTCGATGTCGTCACCGAGGAGGATCTCGACGACATCGCCGAAGCCTGAGGAAGCCGTCTCACTCGGGACGCAGACGCAGTCCCTGCATGCCGCCGTCGACGGCGACGGCCGTGCCCGTCGTCGATCCCTGGAGGGGACTGGCGAGGAAGACGATCGTGCGCGCCACCTCCTCGGGTTCGACGAGGCGACCGTGCGGCTGGCGGGCGTTGAGCGCCCGCAGCTCCGCCTCGGGGTCCTCGGCCCTGGCCATCAGCCCGGTCATCACCCACGGGGTGTTCGCGGTGCCCGGGCACACGGCGTTGACGCGGATGCCCTCACGGACGTGGTCGGCGGCCATGGCCAGCGTCATCGAGTAGATCGCTCCCTTGCTCGCCGAGTAGAGGACACGGTCGGGCAGTCCCGCAGTGGCGGCGACCGACGAGGTGTTGACGATCGCTGCGTGCTCCGAGCGGCGCAGGTAGGGCAGGGCGGCGGCGGTGACCCGGGCGACGGAGACGACGTTGACGCTGAGCACACGCTCCCATTCGGCATCGTCGTTGGCATCGACCTGCCCCTGTGCCCCGATCCCCGCGTTGTTGACGACGATGTCGATGCCGCCGAACTCCGCGGCCGCCGCCTCGACGGCGGCCGCGACGGAGGCACGGTCGGAGACGTCGCAGGCGAGCCCGAGTGCGCCGTCCGGAGCGCCTGCGGGGTTGAGGTCGAGGACGGCGACGTTCGCCCCGCCGTCGAGAAGGAGCTCGGTCACGGCCCTGCCGATGCCCGATGCGCCACCGGTGACGAGGGCGGTGAGACCGGCGAATTCCGATATGGTGCTCATGCTGTGCAGCTTTCTCTCTGGAGTCGGATGGTGGAGGTCGACGTCACAGGCCGATGGACGTCGGCCGGTCAGTCGAGGAGGAGGTCGGCGCCGGTCCCGGCGGGAGCGTCGACCCGGAAGTAGGCCTGCCGCTGTCGACCGAGTCCCTCGATCTCGACCTCGGAGACATCCCCGGGTTCGAGGTAGGGGAAGCGGCCGGAGAGGGCGACGCCCTGCGGGGTCCCGGTGGAGATGACGTCGCCGGGCTCGAGCTGCATGTACTGGCTCAGCCGCCAGACGATGTCCTCGACGGGGAAGATCATGTCAGAGGTGTTCGAGTCCTGCCGGGGTTCCCCGTTGACCCAGCTGGCGAGCCGGAGCCGGTGCGGGTCGATCGCGTCGGCGGTGACGAGGCAGGGTCCCAGCGGCATCGAGTCCTTGACGACCTTGCCCTTCGACCACTGCCCTCCCGAATGCACCGTCTGGTAGTCGCGTTCGGAGAGGTCGTTGGCGACGAGGTAGCCGCCGATGACCTCGGCGGCGGCCTCCGGGCTCTCGAGGTAGGCGGCCCGGGCACCGATGACGACGCCGAGCTCGACCTCCCAGTCGAACGTCGTCGCACGCGGCGGGATGCCGATCGGATCGTAGGGTCCGGTGATCGTGTTCGGGGTCTTGAGGAAGATGATCGGCTGGGTCGGTGCCGCGGCACCGGATTCGGCGGCGTGCGCGGCGTAGTTCTGGCCGATGCAGATGACGGCCGAAGGCCGGGCGATCGGTGCGCCGATGCGCTGCCCGCTGATGTCGATCTCCGGCAGGGTGCCGGCCTCGAGCGCCGCGGCCACCTCGGCGGGACCGTCGGGCCAGAACGTCGGGTCGATGTCGGTGACGACGGCGCTGAGGTCGAAGTGTCGGCCGTCGACGTCGACGACGGGGGTCTCGGCATCGCGGTCGCCGATTCTCATGAGTCTCATTCGCAACTCCTCTGTGCTGTCAGGGTCGGGTCGAGTGGATGGGCGGTCGGTGGTCGCGGGGCCTCACGGGCCCAGCGTCGCAGGGTCGGCGGTGAGGAGTCCCGCGGCGACCGCGCGGGCCCAGAAGTCCTCGGGTACGGGGTGGGCGGCGAGTTCGACATTGCGTCTGACCTGGTCAGGTGTGCGCATGCCGAGGGTGACGTTGGTGATCGCGGGGTCCCGGAGGCTGAATTGGACGGCTGCCGCCGGCAGCGTCGTCCCGCACTCCGCGGCCAATGCTGCGAGCGCCTCGGCCTTGTCGAGGACCTCTCGGGGTGCGTCCTCGTAGTTGTACTTCGCCTGCCTGCCCGGGTCGGCGTTGGCGAGGATCCCGGAGTTGAAGACGCCGACGTTGACGATACCGACCCCGCGGGAGGCGCACGCCGGGATGAGGTCCTCGCGACCTCCCTGTTCGAGGAGCGTGTACCGGCCCGCCTGCATGACGACGTCGATGTCGGTCTCGGTGACGAAGCGGGTGAGCATCTCCGCCTGGTTCATCCCGGCACCCCACGCGCCGATGATCCCCTCGTCGCGCAGGCGTGCGAGTTCGGGCACGGCCCCGTCGATCGCCTCGGTCCAGTGGTCGTCGGGGTCGTGGATGTAGACGATGTCGATGCGGTCGAGGCCCAGCCTCTCGAGGGACTCCTCGAGGGAGCGGCGGATGCCGTCCGGGGAGTAGTCGCGCACACGGGCCTGGTCGCCGGGCACGGCGAAGCCCTCGTCGTCCCACTCCTGCGGGTCCTCCGCGGGGCGGACGAGCCGACCGACCTTCGTCGAGACGAGGTACTCCTCACGGGGCTTGGTCCGCAGCACCTCGCCGAGGCGACGCTCGCTCAGCCCGAGACCGTAGTGGGGTGCGGTGTCGTAGTACCGGATTCCCAGTGACCAGGCTTCCTCGATCGCTGAATGGGCGGTCTCGTCGTCGATCTGCCGGTAGAGGTTTCCGATCGGGGCGCCTCCGAATCCGAGCGTGCGCATGTCGTGCAGGCGCTGCACGACGGAGTTCCTCAGAGTCATTCGCTCCTCCTTGAGAGATAGAAGTCGGCGGCGGTCCCGCCCAGGACGGCGGCGAGGTCCGCCTCGTCGAGGACGGTGCGCAGCGCGGAGGTCGCAGCCTCCTCCCACACGGGCAGTCCGAGACCGTGGCCGGTCGTCGAGACGGGGTGGTCCGAGCCGTACATCGTCCGGGCCGGGCCGAAGGCCGCGAGAGTGTCGGCCGCATAACGTGCGGCGAGGGCGTTCGCGGCCTCGCCGCTCACCCGCCCGGGCACCTGACCGGGGAGTCCGGAGAACTTCACGTGGAGGCCGGGGTGCAGGGCGAGCGAAGCCATCGCCGCTGCCCATCCGTCATGCGCGAAGTCCGGATCGGCGGGCAGGGGCTTGCCGAGGTGGTCGATGACGACCCGGTCGGCCGAGCCGCGGGCGCTGACGATCGCGGAGACGAATGTCTCGAGTTCGCTCAGCTGTTCTGCGCGCACGCAGAGGTCGATGCTCAGCCCCGCGTCGAGGGCGGTCAGGGTTCCGGCGAGCAGCGTGTCGGCGGTCTCCGAGGCTCCGACGGCGAGGTCGCCTGTGGCCCGACCCTCGAAATTGTCCCTCACCCCGACGACGAGGGGGTGGGAGCGGAGCCGGTCGACCGCCTCGGCGAGGCCCGGATCAGTGCAGTCGACGGCGGCGACGATGCCGCGGATGAGCGGGGGCCCGGCGGCGATCCGGGTCAGCCATTCCACCTCGGCGAAGGCCTCATCACGGGCGGCGCCGGCTTCGATGACGATCGCCCCGGTCGCCGCCGTTTCGAGCTCGCCGGGCCGGGAGGTGCGCGGCAGGTCCGGCAGGCCGGCCATCCACGGGTAGGTGAAGCGGTCGCGGTCCCAGAGGTGGAGATGGGAGTCGATGAGCTCTGTCATGGCACGACGACTCCGACCGTGAGGAGGAGGTTCGCGTATTGGCGCTGGTCCCCGGTCGCGATGACGAGGCCGAGGTCCCGGCTGCGGGCGAGGTCGTAGAACGCGAAGCGCTCGTGCCCGGTGAAGGGCACGTCCGGCAGGATCACCGTATAGCCGACCACGGCGGGAGCGGTGCCGGCCTCGGCGGTGAGCATGAACGCGCACGCTTCGATCGGGATCATCTGTGCCAGCGGGGCGAGGATCTGGTCGACGGTGAGGAGACCGGGGGCGACGTTGAGGGCGATCCGGGTGGCGCCCTCAGCTGCGCCGGTGAGGTGGGGATAGTTGCCGTCGGCGAGGAGGATCGTCGTCCCGTGACCGCACCGGGCGAGGGCGGCGAGGAGTTCGGGGTGGGTGATCGGGGTGGTGAGCATGGGCTCTCCTCTGCGTCGGTGCGGGGTCAGTCCTGGTCGGTCGCCGAGGCGGATGCCCCTCTCGTCCTCCAGTATGCTTCGATCTCCTCGAGGGAGCGCCCCGACGTCTCGGGGACGCGGGTGAGGACGAACCACAGGGCGGCGGCCGAGAGCAGCGCGAAGACGAGGAAGACGAGCGGACCGATCGCGTCGAGGGCGACGGGGAAGGCCCAGGCGAACGTTGCGTTGAAGAGGTACTGGGTGAAGGTGATGACGCCGGTGCCGATGGCGCGCACGGACAGGGGGAGGACCTCGGGGACGAGGAGCCAGAAGACCGGCCCCATGCCGATGCCGAAGGCGAATGTGTAGGCGAAGACGGCGGCGATGGACACCCAGCCGGCGTCGGGCAGGAGCCAGAGGGCGATCATCGCCACGGTCTGCCCGAGCATGGAGATCGCGAGCAGGCGGACGCGGCCGAGCCGGTCGATGATCGGCAGGGCGATGGCCGTGGAGACGACGAGGGCGATGCCGACGCCGTAGTTCGCGTAGCTTCCGGCGCGATCGCCCATGCCCGACTGGGCGAAGATGATCGGGGCATAGTAGACGACGGCGTTGATGCCGGTGAAGACCTGGAAGAACGTGAGGACGAGCAGGACGATCATGGGGCGGCGGGCCGAGGTCGTCAGTCCGCGCAGTCCGGCCTCCTGCTGGGCGAGGCTGTCTTTGATGTCGGTGAACTCGAGGCGGGCGATCTCCTCGGTTCCGCGCAGGGCGCCGAGCACCCTGAGCGCGTCGGCGTCGCGTCCGCGGGTGATGAGCCAGCGCGGACTGGCGGGGGAGAGGACCATGCCGCCGAAGAAGACGACGGCGGGGATCGCTCCGACGCCGAGGATCCACTGCCACAGACCCGATGTCTGGAAGGCATCGCCGACGATGTAGGCGGCGAGGATGCCGAAGTTCACGGCGAGCTGGTAGAGCCCGGTGAGCAGTCCGCGGATGCGAGTGGGGGAGAGTTCGGAGAGGTAGATGAGGCCGAACATGTTGGCGATCCCGACGCCGAGGCCGAGGAAGAAGCGGGCGGCCCCGAGGACCGCGGGTGTCGGTGCGAAGGCGCAGGCGAGCGAGCCGACGAAGAAGATGACGGCGGCGACGATGAGGAGGTGGCGGCGGTCGAAGCGGCGGGCGGCGAGCGTGGCCCCGATGATCGAGGGCAGGGCGCCCCAGAGGAGAAGGGAGGTGATGAGCCCCTGCTCGCCGGCGTCGAGGCCCATCTGGTCGATGAGCAGCGGCAGGGCGCCCGAGATCGCGCCCGAGTCGTAGCCGTAGAGGAGACCGGAGAAGCCGGCGAGGACGGCGATGAGGATGATCCGGCGGGGGATCGGCTCACTGTCGTGGCTGCGGGTGAGCGGGGTGTCGGTGGTGGTGCGGTCGGTCACGTCGTCGATCCTCATTGTTCGGTTTCGGTGCTCGGAGTCTGTGCGCCGGGACGCGGGCTGCGCTCAGGCGATCTCGCGTGCGTGCCACACAGGACCGCCGGGGAACGCGTAGTCGGAGAGCGTCCGCCGGTGGATCTCGGCACCGGCGCCGGGTGCCGTGGGCGGCCAGTAGCGCCCGTCGTGGACGTCGACGGGGGTGAGGAAGTGCTCGTGGAGGTGGTCGACGAACTCGATGCAGCGGTCGTCCATGGTCGCGGAGACGGCGACGAAGTCGAACATCGAGAGGTGCTGGACGAGTTCGCACAGCCCCACGCCCCCGGCGTGCGGGCAGACGGGGACCTCGGCGTGAGCGGCGAGGAGGAGGTTGGTGATGTTCTCGTTCACCCCGGCGACCCGGGTGGCGTCGATCTGCATGACCCGCAGTGCGTCGGCCTGGAGCATCTGCTTGAAGACGATCCGGTTCTGGCAGTGCTCACCCGTGGCGACGGGGGTCGGGGCGATGTGCTTCTGGATGTGGGCATGGGCGAGGATGTCGTCCGGCGAGGTCGGCTCCTCGACCCAGCGGAGACCGAAAGGAGCGAGGTCGTCGATCCAGTCGACCGCCTCGGCGGCGTCCCAGTGCTGGTTGGCATCGACGGCGATGGGGAAGTCAGGCCCGCAGATCTCCCGGGCGATGCCGAGGCGGCGGATGTCGTCGTCCCGGTCGGCTCCGACCTTGAGCTTGATCTGGTCGAAGCCCTCAGCGATGGCCTCCCGGCACAGCCGCGCGAGCTTCTCGTCGGAGTAGCCGAGCCACCCGGGTGTCGTCGTGTACGCCATGTATCCGGTCTCGCGGAGCTCGGCGATCCGCTCGGCCCGACCGGGTTCTGCGCGTTCGAGGATCGCGAGCGCGTCGTCCCTGGTCATGAAGTCCGAGAGGTAGCGGAAGTCGATGAGGTCGAGGATCTCTGCCGGGCTCATGGCGGCGAGCAGCTCCCACAGCGGCAGGCCCGCCCGCTTCGCCTTGAGGTCCCAGAGGGCGTTGACGACGGCGCCGATGGCCATATGGCTCACGCCCTTCTCAGGTCCGAGCCAGCGCAGCTGCGAGTCGTGGACGAGTTCGCGCCAGAAGCCGCCCATGTCCTCGAGGATCGGTTCGACCTCGCGTCCGATGAGGGTCTCGGCGATGACGCGCACGGCTTCGGTCTCGATGTCGTTGCCGCGCCCGATCGTGAAGACGAACCCGTGTCCCTCATGGCCGTCGGCTGAGTCGGTGGAGACGATGAGGTAGGCCGCGGAGTAGTCGGGGTCCGGATTCATCGCATCGGAGCCGTCGAGGCTCGCCGAAGTGGGGAATCGGAGGTCGACGACGTCGATCGAGGAGATGGTAGACATTGCGTCCTTTCACACAACTGCGGTGTTGTGATCGGATGTCTGAACGGGGCGATCGTCCAGATACTCGGTCACGCTCATCAACTCGAGTGTAAACATAGGATGTTTAGGTGGTCAAGGGTGAGGGAGGTGTGGTTGCGGCCGATGAGCAGGGGAGTGGGCAGTGACTGCAGTGACGAGTGATCGGATGTCTGCGCGCGACCGTTTGGTGTCTGAGGGGCCGATCACCATTGATGGCGTCGAGCGGGACCTCGAAGCGGCGATGGAGACTCGTGGCAATCTGCGGGTCTGAGGCCAGCCCCGTGGCCGAGCGGGCGATCGAAGCCATGCTCCAGTCGACCTCGGAGGGCTGGTGTTTCTGGGACGCCGCCTCCGTTGTGTGCGGACGATGGCGAAGTCCGACGATCCAGTTCGCCATGGGTCAACCTCCCTGCCCCTGGTGTTGCATCTCGCAGACAGATGGACCTGAACCGGTGTTCTCATTGCCCGTTCAGCGAGTAGAAAATTGCACAATCTTTGAGGTGCATGGAGGGCAGACGAGAACTCTTGGGCCATTTCGCAGTTATGGGGTTCGGCGCATGTCTCGCTGCCTTCGCCTGCCGATGTGGATGGGATTCGATACGTAGTCGCGAAGGGTCCTGATTTCACGTGCGTTCGCCGCCTCGCGGCTGGCCCATCAATCCGTTCAGAATGACTGCGAACTTGTCTATCGCGTTGGCCAGTCGACGAGTCGATCTGAGTGTACATTGAGGTTCTGAACAGGACGTTGAGTGCAATTGCAAGGAGTCTGAGGTGTCCAAGTATTCAGTGAGGCAGGACCAGGTCCAGACATTGCTCTCGTGGGTCCGCAGTGGCCAGATCGCGATCCCCGAGATGCAACGGCCGTTCGTCTGGTCTTCGACGAAGGTGCGCGATCTTCTCGATTCCCTGTACAAGGGCTATCCTGTCGGTTACCTCATCACGTGGCAGAGTCAGGACGTCGGGCTCAAAGACGGTTCCACTTCCGGCTTCAAGCAGATCCTCATCGACGGTCAACAGCGAATCACTGCTATGACTGCTGCTCTGGTCGGTGCCGAGGTCGTCGACAAAAACTACGCCAAGAAGCGGATACAGATCGCCTTCAATCCGCAAGAGGAGAAGTTTGAGACACTGACTCCGTTCCTTGACCGTGACCCAGCCTGGATATCGGATATCTCCGAGTTTATGAACAGCCGATCGACATTCCGGTCGATCAGTTCGTATCTCGAAGCCAACCCGGAGGCAGATGCCAACGCAGTCGAGGACGCTTTTGAGCGGCTTGCTGGAATTCAGAATGCTCAGGTCGGCATCATCACACTCGCTGACGATCTCGACATCAACACGGTCACCGAGATTTTCATACGCATCAACTCGAAAGGCGTTACCCTTTCCAGTGCCGATTTCGCGATGAGCAAGATCTCAAGCCACGGAATGTACGGCTCGAACCTCCGCAAGCTCATCGACTATTTCTGCCATATGGCGCGTCACCCGCAGGCGTACGATGACATTTCGGCGAATGACAAAGCGTTCGCTGATTCCGGATTGATGGAACGAATCGCTTGGCTGAGGAATGACACCTCCGATCTGTACGACCCTGAGTACACGGACGTCATTCGAA
>ENA-OOKA01000067-OOKA01000067.1-human-skin-metagenome-genome-assembly--contig:-NODE-67-length-36544-cov-11.851161_pt1 | contig 36544 bp, 36 predicted proteins | sample MGYA00248825_ERZ500995 | MGnify/ENA primary metagenome ERZ500995 (study PRJEB25958, sample SAMN03398540) | human skin metagenome | study: EMG produced TPA metagenomics assembly of the Human Skin...
TGGCCTTGCCCTCGACGAGCTGCGGCTCGAAGGCCTGGATGCCCAGGCGGTGCAGGGTGGGGGCGCGGTTGAGCAGCACCGGGTGCTCGGTGATGACCTCTTCCAGGACGTCCCACACCTGCGGGCGGAAGCGCTCGACCATCCGCTTGGCCGACTTGATGTTCTGCGCGTGGTTCAGATCGACCAGGCGCTTCATCACGAACGGCTTGAACAGCTCGAGCGCCATCTGCTTGGGCAGACCGCACTGGTGCATGCGCAGCTGCGGGCCGACCACGATGACCGAGCGGCCCGAGTAGTCCACGCGCTTGCCGAGCAGGTTCTGGCGGAAGCGGCCCTGCTTGCCCTTGAGCATGTCCGACAGCGACTTGAGCGCGCGGTTGCCCGGGCCCGTGACGGGACGGCCGCGACGACCGTTGTCGAACAGGGAGTCCACGGCCTCCTGGAGCATGCGCTTCTCGTTGTTCACGATGATCTCGGGGGCGCCGAGATCCAGCAGGCGCTTCAGGCGGTTGTTGCGGTTGATCACGCGGCGGTACAGATCGTTGAGATCCGAGGTCGCGAAGCGGCCGCCGTCGAGCTGGACCATGGGACGCAGCTCCGGCGGGATGACCGGGACGGCGTCCAGGACCATGCCCAGCGGCGAGTTGTCCGTGGACAGGAACGCGTTGACGACCTTGAGGCGCTTCAGGGCGCGCGACTTGCGCTGGCCCTTGCCCGTGGCGATGGTCTCGCGCAGGGCCTCGGCCTCAGCAGCCAGGTCGAAGGTCTCGAGGCGCTTCTTGATCGCCTCGGCGCCCATGGAGCCCTCGAAGTACATGCCGAAGCGGTCCTGCAGCTGGCGGTACAGCGCCTCGTCGCCCTCGAGGTCGTTGACCTTGAGGTTCTTGAAGCGCTCCCACACGCGGTCGATCGAGTCGATCTCGCGGTCGGCGCGCTTGCGCACGTTGGCCATCTGGCGGTCGGCGGCATCGCGCAGCTTGCGCTTCTCGGCGGCCTTGCCACCCTCCTTCTCCACCTCGGCCAGATCGCTCTCGAGGTCCCCGGCGATGGCGACGACGTCGGCATCGCGCTGGTCCTCGAGGGCCTTCTTCTCGCGGTCGATCGAGGCCTGGAGGTTCGGGAGGTCCTCGTGGCGGGCCTCCTCATCGACCTTCGTGACCATGTAGGCCGCGAAGTAGATGACCTTCTCCAGGTCCTTGGGCGCCAGGTCCAGCAGGTAGCCCAGACGAGAGGGCACGCCCTTGAAGTACCAGATGTGGGTCACCGGAGCGGCGAGCTCCAGGTGCCCCATGCGCTCGCGGCGCACCTTGGCACGGGTCACCTCGACGCCGCAGCGCTCGCAGATGATGCCCTTGTAGCGCACGCGCTTGTACTTGCCGCAGGCGCACTCCCAATCGCGGGTGGGGCCGAAGATCCTCTCGCAGAAGAGCCCGTCCTTCTCCGGCTTGAGCGTGCGGTAGTTGATGGTCTCGGGCTTCTTGACCTCGCCGTAGGACCAGGAGCGGATCTGGTCGGCCGTGGCGAGGCCGATGCGCATGAGGTTGAGCGAAGAATCGTTGGACATGAGGATCCTTGATCCCTTTCTAAGCAGTCTTCAAAAAGAGTGGGCGGTCGACGTCGGAGGTGATCAGACCTCTTCGACCGAGCTCGGCTCGGAGTGGGACAGGTCGATGCCCAGCTCTTCAGCGGCGCGGAAGACCTCGTCATCCGCATCGCGCATCTCGACGGTCTGGCCGTCGGCCGAGAGGACCTCGACGTTCAGGCACAGGGACTTCATCTCCTTGATGAGGACCTTGAACGACTCGGGAACACCCGGCTCCGGGATGTTCTCGCCCTTGACGATCGCCTCGTAGACCTTCACGCGGCCGTGCACGTCATCCGACTTGACGGTCAGGATCTCCTGCAGCGTGTAGGCGGCGCCGTAGGCCTCCAGTGCCCAGACCTCCATCTCGCCGAAGCGCTGGCCGCCGAACTGGGCCTTACCGCCCAGGGGCTGCTGCGTGATCATCGAGTACGGGCCGGTCGAGCGGGCGTGGATCTTGTCGTCCACCAGGTGGTGCAGCTTCAGGATGTACTGGTAGCCGACCGAGATCGGGTCCGGGAACGGCTCGCCGGAGCGGCCGTCGAACAGCTGCGCCTTGCCCGTGTGGTTGATCAGGCGATCGCCGTCGCGGGTGACGTTGGAGTGATCCAGCAGGTCGAAGATCTCGTCCTCGCGGGCACCGTCGAACACCGGGGTCGCCACGTTGGTGGGGCCGGTCTCCTTGGGGAAGTCCGTGAGGTGATCCAGCCACTGCGGGTCGCCCTCGACCTTCCAGCCCTGCTTGGCCAGCCAGCCGGTGTGGACCTCGAGCACCTGGCCGAGGTTCATGCGCCCGGGCACGCCCAGCGGGTTCAGGATGACGTCGACGGGGGTGCCGTCCGCCAGGAACGGCATGTCCTCCAGGGGCAGGATCTTGGAGATGACGCCCTTGTTGCCGTGGCGTCCGGCGAGCTTGTCGCCGTCCGTGATCTTGCGCTTCTGCGCGACGTAGACGCGCACGACCTGGTTGACGCCGGCCGGGAGATCGTCCGAATCCTCGTCGCGGTCGAAGACGCGCACGCCGATGACCGTTCCCGACTCGCCGTGGGGCACCTTCAGGGAGGTGTCGCGGACCTCGCGGGACTTCTCGCCGAAGATCGCGCGCAGCAGGCGCTCCTCCGGGGTCAGCTCGGTCTCGCCCTTGGGCGTGACCTTGCCGACCAGGATGTCGCCGGCCTGGACCTCGGCGCCGATGTGGATGACGCCCCGCTCGTCCAGAGCCGAGAGCACCTCCTCCGACACGTTGGGGATGTCGCGCGTGATCTCCTCGGCACCGAGCTTGGTGTCGCGGGCATCGATCTCGTGCTCCTCGATGTGGATCGAGGTCAGGACGTCGTCCGAGACCATGCGCTGGGACAGGATGATGGCGTCCTCGTAGTTGAGGCCCTCCCAGGACATGTAGGCCACGAGCAGGTTCTTGCCCAGGGCCAGCTCGCCGTGATCGGTCGACGGGCCGTCGGCCAGCACGGTGCGCGGCTCGACGCGATCTCCCTCGGAGACCACGACGCGCTGGTTGTACGTGTTGCCCGGGTTGGAGCGCACGAACTTGCCGATCGTGTACTCCTTCTCGGTGCCGTCGTCGTTGGCCACGATCACGTGATCGGCGGCCACCTCGGTGACCACGCCGGCCTTGACGGCCAGCACGGAGTCGCCGGCATCCATGGCGGCGTAGCGCTCCATGCCGGTGCCCACGAGCGGGGCCTCCGACACGAGCAGCGGCACGGCCTGGCGCTGCATGTTGGCGCCCATGAGCGCGCGGTTGGCGTCGTCGTGCTCGAGGTACGGGATCAGGGCGGTCGCCACCGACACCATCTGGCGCGGGGAGACGTCCATGAACTCGACGTCCGCGGGCTCGACCAGCACGGCCTCGCCGGAGCCGTCGGCGGCACGGGCCAGCACGGCGTCCTCGGCGAAGCGCATGTCGTCCGTCAGCGGGGCGTTGGCCTGGGCGATCGTGGCGCCGCGCTCGTCATCGGCCGTCAGGTAGACGACCTCGTCGGTGACGACGCCGTCGCGGACCTTGCGGTACGGGGTCTCGATGAAGCCGAACGGGTTGATGCGGGCGTAGGTGGCCAGCGAGCCGATCAGGCCGATGTTCGAGCCCTCAGGGGTCTCGATCGGGCACATGCGGCCGTAGTGCGACGGGTGGACGTCGCGGACTTCCATGCCGGCGCGGTCGCGGGACAGGCCGCCGGGGCCCAGAGCGGACAGCCGACGCTTGTGGGTCAGGCCCGCGAGCGGGTTGTTCTGATCCATGAACTGCGACAGCTGGGAGGTGCCGAAGAACTCCTTGATCGCCGCCACCACGGGGCGGATGTTGATCAGGGTCTGCGGGGTGATCGCCTCGACGTCCTGGGTGGTCATGCGCTCGCGCACGACGCGCTCCATGCGGGACAGACCGGTGCGGATCTGGTTCTCGATCAGCTCGCCCACCGCGCGGATGCGGCGGTTGCCGAAGTGGTCGATGTCATCGACGTCGATGCGGATCTCGCGGGTCTCGCCGTCGCGCACACCCTCGATGGAGTCTCCCCCTGCGTGCAGCGTGACGAGGTAGCGGATCATGGCGACGATGTCCTCGACCGAGAGCACGGAGGCATCCGGGTCGGTGAAGGGCTTGTCGATCCCGAGCTTCCGGTTGATCTTGTACCGGCCGACCTTGGCGAGGTCGTAGCGCTTGGGGTTGAAGTACATGTTGTCCAGCAGCTGCTGGGCGGCCTCGACCGTGGGCGGCTCGCCCGGACGCAGCTTGCGGTAGATGTCCAGCAGCGCATCGTCGCGGGTCTCGGTCGCGTCCTTCTCGAGGGTGGCGCGGATCGAGTCGAACTCGCCGAACTCCTCGAGGATCTTGGACTCGGACCAGCCCAGAGCCTTGAGCAGCACCGTGACGGACTGCTTGCGCTTGCGGTCCAGGCGCACGCCGACCTGATCGCGCTTGTCGATCTCGAGCTCGAACCAGGCGCCGCGCGAGGGGATGATGCGCGCCGAGTAGATGTCCTTGTCCGAGGTGCGGTCCTGGCCGCGCTCGAAGTAGGCGCCGGGCGAGCGGACCAGCTGCGAGACGACGACGCGCTCGGTGCCGTTGATCACGAACGTGCCCTTGTCGGTCATGAGCGGGAAGTCGCCCATGAAGACCGTCTGCTGCTTGATCTCGCCGGTGGTGTTGTTCATGAACTCGGCCTTGACGTACAGCGGGGCCGAGTAGGTGGCGTCACGGTCCTTGCACTCATCGACCGTGTACTTGGGGTCGTAGAACTCCGGCTCCGTGAAGGACAGGGACATGGTGCCCTGGAAGTCCTCGATCGGGGAGATCTCCTCGAAGATGTCCGAGAGGCCAGAGGTGGTGGCGACGCCGGTCTCGCCGGCCTCCAGGGCCAGGCGCAGGCGCTCCTGCCACTTCTCGTTGCCGATGAGGCGATCGAAGCTCTCGGTCTGGAGGGCCAGGAGGTTGGGGACCTCCAGGGGCTCGTGGATCTTGGCGAAGGAGACGCGGCGGGGCACGCTGCCTCCTGCCTGGGATGCGGTGACGGACGAATCGGTGCTCGAGGCGACCAAAGTGAGATTCCTTCCACAGATCTGCAGGTGAATCGCGCGGTTCCCGTCCGGAGGACTCGGAGACGGCCGGAACGCGGCGCTGCGGGCGAGGGGACTGCTCGCACGGGGCGCAGGGTGCCGTGCGAGGATCGATCCGACGCGGGTCGCAGAGCCGGCGGCTCGGGTCCGAGGGGCGCCCACCGCTATATGAAGGCACGCAGAACTCAGGGACGACGCAAAGAAACAGGTTACGTCAAGTCCAGAGCCGTTGTCTACCCCTTGTCGAACGTCCATCGGCCTCGGTCGACGGCGGCGCAGCGGCGACCCGTGAGACGACGAGCGCCCCGCCCGGCCGGAGCCGTGCGGGGCGCTGATCCGACCGCAAGACGGTCTGAAGCGAGGTGCGGGCTCAGGCCCGCATGGATCACTTGAGGGTGACGGTGGCGCCGGCGCCCTCGAGCTGCTCCTTGGCCTTCTCGGCGTCCTCCTTGGAAGCGCCCTCGAGGACGGGCTTGGGAGCGCCGTCGACGAGCTCCTTGGCCTCCTTCAGGCCGAGGGAGGTCAGGGCGCGCACCTCCTTGATGACGCCGATCTTCTTGTCGCCGGCAGCCTCGAGGATGACGTCGAACTCGGTCTGCTCCTCCTCGGCGGCGGCGGCGTCGCCACCGGCAGCCGGGGCGGCGGCCACGGCGGCCGGAGCCGCAGCGGTGACGTCGAAGGTCTCCTCGAAGGCCTTGACGAACTCGGAGAGCTCGATGAGGGAGAGCTCCTTGAAGGCCTCGATCAGTTCATCGGTGGTCAGCTTGGCCATGATGTGGCTCCTTCTGGTGTCTGTTCCCGTCGGCCGCATGGGGCGCGGCGCGACGGAGGATGGTTCTGGTACGTGGTGAGTCGACGCTCAGGCGTCGGCAGCGGTGTCCGAGCCGGTCTCCTCGACCTTGGCGCGCAGCGCCTCGGCCGTGCGGACCGTCTTGGACAGCGGCGCCTGGAACAGCGCTGCGGCCTGGGACAGCGAAGCCTGTGCGGCTCCGGCGACCTTGGCCAGCAGGACCTCGCGGGACTCGAGGTCCGCGAGCTTCTTGATGCCGGCCTCATCGAGGGCGGCACCGTCCATGTAGCCGCCCTTGACGACGAGCGCGGGGTTCTCCTTGGCGAAGTCGCGCAGGCCCTTGGCGACGGCGACCGCATCGCCGGAGACGAACGCAATCGCGGTGGGGCCCTGGAGCTGTCCCTCGAATGCGTCGATCCCGGCCTCGCGGGCGGCGATGCCGGCCAGCGTGTTCTTCACCACGGCGTACTCGGCGTTCTCGCCGAGCGAGCGGCGCAGCTGCGAGATCTGCGCCACCGAGAGCCCGCGGTATTCGGTCAGCACAGCTGCAGTGGACGACTCGAAGCGTCCCTTCAGCTCGGCCACCGCGGCGTACTTCTCAGAGTTCGCCATGGCACTCCTTCCTGGTGTGCCGGGCGCCTGCCGTTCGTGCCCCAGACGAGAAAAGCGCCCCGGCAGGAGCCGAGGCGCATCAGGACGCTGACCGCCAGAGGCGGATCAGAGGTCTTGCACGTTCAGGACACCTGCGCTGGACGCCCCGAGGGGCTCTTACGGCGATCCGCTCCGTCCGCTTCGAGGTGAAGCAGGCACGACGGATCCGCGACCGGCGGTCTTTGGATGCCACGAGATTACCCGCTCGCGCAGCCAGCGGCAACTCCATCGCGGCAGCCTCGCCTCAGGCCTCCCCGATCGCCCGCTCCCAGACCGCGGAGCGGCCCACCACGACGGAGCCCAGTCGGCGGTTCACCAAGTTCATGCGGGTGTTGCCGCTGTGCGTCCACACGTAGATCGACTCGACGCCCGGGGTCTCCCGCGCGATCTGACGGAGGTTCTCGAGCTTGAGCCGCAGTCCCAGCCGCCGACCGCGATGCTCCCGCAGCACGACGGTCTCGTCCTGCAGCCCGGCCCCGCGATGGGGACGGGGCACGACGACCTCGGTCATCCCCACGAGCTCGCCGGAGGGGATGTGCTCCATGACGGCCATCAGGGACCGATCGCCGCCGGAGCTGCGCAGCGCCTCGGTGCGCCGGACCCGCTCGGCGTCCCACGGCTCCGGGTCCCACACCTCCGGGGCGGCGAAGGCGTCCGACGGGATCCGCGAATGCAGGCGGGCGAGCGACTCGAGCCACTGCTCCGGCGCCTCGTCCTTCCACACGTGGGTCCGGTAGTCCTCCGCGCCCTCGCTGGCCAGCACATCCTGGCCGAGCCTGCGCATCTCCTCCGGATCCAGGGGGACGGACAGCCGGCTCACGTCCGAGACGGTGCGCAGGGTGTACCCCGCGCGCTGGGCGAAGCGTGTCTGACGATTGGACAGCGGCAGCCGCCCCGAGCCGTCCGAGGCGGTGATCCAGTCCTCGGGGCTGACCTGGGCCATGGTCCCGGTGGGGGATCCGATGCGGCCATCGCCCTGCAGGTCCCCGGGCCCGGGGTGCTCCGACTGGAGCGTGACGCGGCGCCGAGCCTCCGCACCGGAGAGCTGCTCCGCGGCCGCCAGCAGCTCCAGGCCCACTCCCCTGTCCTCGCACTCCGGATCGACCGTCACGAGCACCACGGCGGAGCGGGTGTGCACGACGAGCGGCAGCCGGATCTCGGCGCGCCCCACGAGCCGGTCCTCCAGGAAGGCGCCCAGCAGGACCACGCGCTCCCACGGATCATGGAGGTCGTGGAAGATGTCCTCGGCCTCGTTCGACAGCTGCCCGGTGCCCCAGATCGCCTCTCGCGAGCGGCGCACCAGATCGGCCACCTCGCCCAGGGTGCGCTCGGCGGCCTCGTCGAAGACCTCCGGCGTGCGGATCTGGCGGATCTGGACGGCTTCGCTCGGGAGCACATCGGGCCTTTCGACGGTGAGCGCGCCCGGCTGCGCACGTGCGGCAGGGGCCGCACGGAGGGCTTCGCTCGTCAACGGAAGAGGGGCCCAGTCGCTGTCGACTGGACCCCTCAGGATCATGCATCCCTCCCGCGGCGGTCAATCACCGGGGAAAAGAGCGGTCATCTGCTCATCGGCAGATGATCGTGCGGGGCTCAGGCCTCGGACTCGACGGAGGTGGCGTTCGGATCCACCGGGATGCCGGGGCCCCAGGTGGAGGCGACGGTCATCTTGGAGACGTAGCGGCCCTTGGACGAGGCCGGCTTGAGGCGCAGGACCTCCTCCAGAGCGGCGGCGAAGTTCTCCGCCAGCGCCTTCTGGTCGAACGAGGTCTTGCCCACGATGAAGTGCAGGTTCGAGTGCTTGTCGACGCGGAAGTCGATCTTGCCGCCCTTGATGTCGCCGACGGCCTTGGCGACATCCATGGTGACGGTGCCGGTCTTGGGGTTCGGCATCAGGTTGCGGGGGCCCAGGACCTTGCCCAGGCGGCCGACCTTGCCCATCATGTCCGGCGTGGCCACGGCGGCGTCGAAGTCGACCCAGCCGCCCTGGACCTTGGCGATCAGGTCGTCGGCGCCCACGAAGTCGGCGCCTGCGGCCTCAGCGGCCGCGGCCTTGTCGCCCTGGGCGAAGACGGCCACGCGAGCGGTCTTGCCCGTGCCGTTCGGCAGGTTGACGGTGCCGCGCACCATCTGGTCGGCCTTGCGGGGATCCACGCCGAGCCGCATGGCGACCTCGACGGTGGAATCGGCCTTGGAGCCGTCGAGCTCCTTGACGAGTGCGATCGCCTCGGCCGGGGTGTAGAGACGGTCGCCGTCGATCTTCTCGGCGGCGGCCCGGTACGCCTTGCTGCGCTTTGCCATCTGCTTGTTCTCCTTGTGCAGTCGTGGTCATGCGGACCGCGCTCGGCCCTGCCACGGGATTACGTGTGCTGTGTCGTGCTGCGGCTGGAAGCCGGATCAGACGACGTCGATGCCCATCGAGCGTGCGGTGCCCGCGATCGCCTTGGCGCCGGCCTCGACGTCGTTGGCGTTCATGTCCGCGGCCTTGGTCTGGGCGATCTCGCGCGCCTGGTCCCAGGTGATCGAGCCGACCTTGTCCGTGTGCGGGACGCCGGAGCCCTTCTGGATGCCGGCTGCCTTCTTGATCAGCTGCGCGGCAGGCGGGGTCTTGGTGACGAAGGTGAACGAGCGATCCTCGTAGACCGTGATCTCGACCGGGATGATGTTGCCGCGCTGGGATTCCGTGGCCGCGTTGTAGGCCTTGCAGAACTCCATGATGTTGACGCCCTGCGCACCGAGCGCGGGGCCGACGGGCGGTGCCGGGTTGGCGGCGCCGGCCTGGATCTGCAGCTTGATCAGACCCGAGACCTTCTTCTTCTTGGGAGCCATGGTGTGGTCCTCCTGACGTGATGTACCGCCGCACAGGAGCGTACGACGGCGGTGTGGCCGCCGTGGCGCGGCGACCGGACGGCGCCCGCCGCGCGAAAGCGCGTCCCGCGGCGGTGCCGAAGCATGTGGGGCAGGCCCTGGGCCTGCAGTCGGCATCCGAGTCGGGCCCCCGGAGGAGCAGCCGGCGTCAGGACGACGATCGACCAGTCTGCCAGATCCGCGCGCGCGCGGGCCCCGGCGGACCGGTCGGGGATCAGATCTTGGAGACCTGGTCGAACGAGATGGTGACCGGCGTCTCGCGCTCGAAGATCGACACGAGGACGACCAGCTGCTGGGACTCCACCTTGATCTCGGAGATGGTCGCCGGGAGGGTCGCGAACGCGCCCTCCTTGACGATCACGGACTCGCCGACCTCGAAGTCGACGGTCACGGCCGGAGCCGAGGCGGTCGCACCGGCGGAGCCGCCCGAGGACGGGGCCTGGCCCTCTGCCGCGGCGGGGGCCTCGAACACCGGGTTGAGCATGTCGACGACCTCGTCGATGCGCAGCGGGTTGGGGTTGTAGGCGTCCTGCCCGACGAACCCGGTCACACCCGGGGTGTGGCGCACGGCGCCCCAGGAGGCGTCGGTGAGGTTCATGCGCACCAGGACGTAGCCGGGGATCCGGACGCGGCGCACGGTCTTGCGCTGCGCGTTCTTGATCTCCACGACTTCCTCCATGGGGACCTCGATCTGGAAGATGTCCTCCTCCATGTTCAAGGACTGGATGCGGGTCTCCAGGTTGGTCTTCACGCGGTTCTCGTAGCCGGCGTAGGTGTGGATGACGAACCAGTCGCCCTCCTGCCGACGCAGCTTGGCCGCGAACTCCTTGCGGGGATCCTCGGCGGGCGCCTCCTCCACGGGGGCCTGGGCGGGCTCCTCCGACTCGGCGCCCTCGGCGATCGCCAGGTCGGCGTCCTGCACGGACTCCTGCTCGACGGGGGCCTCGACGGCCTCTGCCGAGACGCTCGCCGGCGCAGCCGTCTCAGCCTGCTCGGCGGCGTCCTGCGCGGGAGTCGTGTCCTCCGGCGCCAGGTCGACGTCGTTCTCAGCTTCGTGCTGGGTCACTGGGAGTCCCTGCTTTCCTCTGCTCTGGGGTGGCCGCGAGGCCGTGCTCGCGAAGCGGTCGTGCTCTGCGCCGGTGTCTGCTCCCGGCGGGCGTGCGTCGTTCAGGAGGCGATCGCGCCGTCGCCGAAGACCAGCATGGCCAGCTGGCCGAAGCCGAAGTCCAGCAGCGAGATCAGGCCCATCATGAAGGCCACGAAGACGAGGACGACGAGCGTGTACTGCACGAGCTCGCGACGCGTGGGGGTGTGGACCTTGCGCAGCTCGGCGATGACCTGGCGCAGGAACAGGAGGAGTCCGCCGAACATCCCGTTCGACTTCTGCTCCGGCTCACCGCCCGGCTGATCAGCGGCTGTGCTCTGCGACATCGGTTCTCCTCAAGAGGGCCTCGCGCTTGGTCCGCACCATCGGGTGATGGTCTGCGCTGTTCGCATCCGCCCTCCCGCGAGCGCTCGGCGACGCCATGCTGCTCACGGGAGGAGGACGCGGGCTGCGCAGGGCAGACAGGACTCGAACCTGCAACCTGCGGTTTTGGAGACCGCTGCGCTACCAATTGCGCCACTGCCCTTCAGGCCTGTGGGGCGGATGCCCCGCACGCCGGTCCTCGAGCCTACCACTGCCGCGGTGCGCCCCGTGCGGGGCGCCCGTGCGAGCGGCGGGCTCGGTTGGACACCAGCGGGCGATTCTAGTCCAGACAACGCCGCTCGGCAAGGCCCGACGGCGCCTCATCGCCCGGGGATCGCCCCCGGTGCAGTGGCAGCGCCCCAGTAGCATGGGAGGGGGCCGCGGCCGCGACGAGCGGCGGACGGCTCTCCCAGGCTCACCCAGATGGAGGAACCGCAGGTCATGTCCGAACGCATCTCCCGCCGCATCGCGGCGATCGCCCCGTCGGCCACACTGGCAGTCGACGCCCAGGCCAAGGCCCTCAAGGCCGAGGGGCATCCGATCATCGGCTTCGGCGCCGGCGAGCCCGACTTCCCGACCCCCGCGCACATCGTCGAGGCCGCTGCCGAGGCCCTGCAGGACCCGTCGAACTTCCGCTACTCCCCCGGCCCCGGCCTGCCCGATCTGCGCCGCGCGATCGCGGACACGACCGCCGAGCGCAGCGGCTGGCAGGTGGACCCCTCGCAGGTCGTGGTGACCAACGGCGGCAAGCAGGCCGTCTACGAGGCCTTCGCCGCGGTGCTGGACGAGGGCGACGAGGTCCTGCTGCCCGCCCCGTACTGGACCACGTACCCGGAGGCCATCCGCCTGGCCGGCGGCGTGCCCGTCGAGGTCTTCGCCGGTGCCGAGCACGGCTACAAGGTGACCCCCGAGATGCTCGAGGAGAAGCTCACCGATCGCACCAAGGCGATCCTGCACTGCTCGCCGTCGAACCCGACCGGCGCGGTGTTCTCCCCGGAGGAGACCAGGGCGCTGGGCGCCTGGGCCGCCGAGAAGGGGATCTTCGTGATCGCCGATGAGATCTACCAGCAGCTCACCTACGACGGCACCCCGTTCACCTCGATCGCCGGGGCCTGCCCGGAGCTCGGCGAGAACGTCATCGTGCTCAACGGCGTGGCCAAGACCTACGCCATGACCGGCTGGCGCGTGGGCTGGCTGATCGGCCCCGCGGACGTCGTGAAGGCCGTGAGCACGCTGCAGTCGCACCTGACCTCGAACGTCAACAACATCGCCCAGCGCGCGGCGGTCGCCGCGCTGACCGGGCCGCAGGACGATGTCACCGCCATGGGCGAGGCCTTCGACCGCCGTCGGCGGCTGGCCGTGGAGATGCTCTCGGCGATCGACGGCGTCACCGTCCCCGAGCCCCAGGGCGCGTTCTACGTCTATCCGGACGTCAGCGCGCTGCTGGGCCGCGACTTCGACGGCAGCACCCCGCAGACCTCGGCCGAGCTGGCCGGGCTGATCCTCGAGAAGGCGCAGGTGGCGGTCGTTCCGGGCGAGGCCTTCGGCCCGTCGGGCTACTTCCGGCTCTCCTACGCCCTGGGCGACGACGACCTGCGCGAGGGCCTGACCCGGCTGCAGGACTTCCTGGGCGGTGCCCGATGAGCGCGGGCACGTCCGAGCCCACCGGTGCCCAGCGCGCCGGTGAGGCCGCAGCGCGGGCCGTCGGGGTCTTCGAGCAGATCCCGACCGCGGCCTGGACCACGGTCGGGCTGATCGGCGGCTACGGGATCGCCCGGGCGACCGGGGTGCGCTGGCTCGGCGGCGCGGCGCTGCTCGGCGCAGGGGCGGCTGCGGCCCACACCTGGTGGCACCGCGGCGGGCCCGCTCAGACCAGTGCGCTCAGCGCGGTCTACCTCCTGGGCTTCGGGCTCTCCCATCCGCTGGCCAGGAAGCTGGGCGCCTGGCCCTCCGTGCTCACAGTCACCGCGGTCTCGGCCGCTGCCAGCTGGGCGGTCGTTGACCGAGGTCTCGAGGACTGAGCCGCCGGCACGCACGACAGGGCCCGCAGACCAGGCACCTTCCGGGTGCTCGGTCTGCGGGCCCTGATCCTCGTCCGGAGCCGTGCCGGGCGGATCAGTCGTCGACGGCGTCGCGGCCGCGGCGCACGATCTGCGGATCGGGCGGGTAGACGACCGACTCGTCCTTGTCCTCGTAGTCGAACTGGTTCAGGAAGTAGCGCATGGCGTTGAGGCGCGCTCGCTTCTTGTCATTCGACTTGATCGTGATCCAGGGAGCGTGATCCGTGTCCGTGCGGCGGAACGTCTCCTCCTTGGCCAGCGTGTAGTCGTCCCAGCGATCGAGCGAGGCGAGATCGTTCGGCGAGAGCTTCCAGCGCCGGACGGGATCGATCTGGCGGATCGCGAACCGGGTGCGCTGCTCGTGCTGGGTGACGGAGAACCAGAACTTGGTCAGGTGGATCCCGGCGTCCACGAGCATCTTCTCGAAGACCGGGGCCTGCTTCATGAAGACCTCGTACTCCTCATCGGTGCAGTAGCCCATGACCCGCTCGACATTGCCCCGGTTGTACCAGGAGCGGTCGAACATCACGATCTCGCCGTTCGTGGGGAAGTGCTCGATGTAGCGCTGGAAGTACCACTGCCCCTTCTCCCGCTCGGTGGGGGTGCTCAGAGCGACGGTGCGCGCGGCACGGGGGTTCAGGTGCTCGGTGAAGCGCTTGATCGTGCCGCCCTTGCCGGCGGCGTCGCGGCCCTCGAACAGGATGATGTGCTTGAGGTCGTTGTCCTGGCCCCAGTACTGGAACTTCAGCAGCTCGATCTGCAGGCGGTACTTCTCGAGCTCGTAGTCCTCGCGCGACATCCGCTCGTCGTACGGGTACCCGCCTTCGCGCCAGGTCTCCACGGCGGATCCGCCCGGATCGATCAGATCGGGGTCGGCGGTATGGCCGTCGGTGACGGTGTAGCCCTGCTCGACGAGCTTGTCGATGAACTCGCGGAGGTTCTCCTGCGGCGCTTCTGCCATTGCGGCTCCCAAGGGCTGGGACCGCGGCCCCGAAGGGCTGCGATCGTTGCGGCGGCCCCGAGGCGCTGCCAGCCGCCGGGGCCTGTGGCTGACTGACCGTCCATTCTAGTCGGGTGCAGGTGAACGGCTCCTGAACTGCCGCGAATTGCCGCGGGCCGACACCCACGCCCAGCCCCGCACCTAGACTGGGAGCAGAATCCATCGGCTGCAGGCGGGTCCGCTTCCGCGACCCCTCGCCTGCGGGCGTGGCCCGTCCCCGAGCAGGAGGAGCGACACCCATGAAGATCGGTCTGCTGACCAGCGGCGGCGACTGCCCCGGGCTCAACGCCGTCATCCGCGCGGCGGTGCTGCACGGCATCAAGAGCTACGACCACGAGTTCGTCGGCTTCCGCGACGGATGGCGCGGCCTGGTCGAGGGAGACATCATCGATCTTCCCCGCACCAAGGTGCGCGGCCTGGCGCGCCAGGGCGGCACGATCCTGGGCACCTCGCGCACCAACCCGTACGACCATCCCCAGGGCGGTCCGGAGAACATCTCGATCATGCTCGAGAGGCACGGGATCGACGCCGTCGTGGCCATCGGCGGCGAGGGAACCTTGGCCGGCGCCCGTCGGCTGGCGCTGGACGGGCTTCCCGTCGTCGGCGTGCCCAAGACCATCGACAACGACCTGATGGGCACCGACTACACGTTCGGCTTCGACACCGCGGTCTCCATCGCGACCGATTCCATGGACCGCCTGCGCACCACCGGCGAGTCGCATCACCGCTGCATGGTCGCCGAGGTCATGGGCCGTCATGTCGGCTGGATCGCCCTGCACTCCGGCATGGCCGCCGGTGCGCACGCGGTGCTGATCCCCGAGCAGCGCACGAGCATGGACGAGGTCTGCCGCTGGGTCACCGAGGTCCACGAGCGCGGACGCTCCCCGCTGGTCGTGGTGGCCGAGGGCTTCATCCCGGAGGGCTTCGACGACGTCACCGCCGTGCACGGCACCGAGGCCGACGGCCGTCCTCGCCTGGGCGGGATCGGCGAGTACATCACTCAGCAGATCGAGGAACGCACGGGCATCGAGACCCGCAACACCATCCTGGGCCACATCCAGCGCGGCGGCGCCCCCACGGGCTACGACCGCGTGCTGGCCACGCGCTTCGGCATGAGCGTGGTCGATCTGATCCAGCAGAAGAAGTGGGGCTACATGGTGGCCCTGCGCGGCACGGACATGGTCCCGGTGAGCTTCGACGAGGCTCTCACGGGGCTCAAGACGGTGCCCCAGGACCGCTGGGACGAGGCCAAGGTCCTCTTCGGGCGCTGAGAGGCGCACCTGGGCCGCCTCGGCCCAGGAACGCACCGGGGGCCCGCGATCCGTGGATCACGGGCCCCCGGTCCCATCCTCCGAGCATCGTCTCGCCCGTCAAGCACCTCTTCGCCCGTCGAGCGCCGTTTTGCCCCCCCAGCCCCGGAGTCCTGCTGGGCCGGATGCCCCTGGGGCCGTGCGTCAGCTCCGAGGCTTCCGCAGGAAGCCGGATTCGCGCTGGACCACCTGACCGGCATCCGGCGGCACCACGACGGTCTGGGCGGCGGCCCACTGCTCGGACTGCGGGGCCTCTGCCTGCTCGCCCTCGGTCTGCTCCGGGGCCTCGAGGACCTCGCGCACCCGCAGCTCGGCCTGGGTGTCCACCGAGCGCTTGACGACCGCCAGCGCGATGGGCCCGGCCTCGTGGTGCAGCTGAACGGAGGTCACCCGGCCGACCGTGCGCTGCCCGGCGATCACCTCGGCTCCGGCGGAGGGCAGGGTGTGCTCAGAGCCATCGAGGTCCAGGAAGACCAGGCGCCGCGGAGGATGGCCCAGGTTGTGGACCCGCGCGACCGTCTCCTGGCCCTTGTAGCAGCCCTTGGCCAGATGGACCGCCGTGCGCAGCCAGTCGAGCTCGTGCGGCACGGTGCGGTCATCGGTGTCCGGGCCCAGGCGGGGCCGCCACGCCTCGATGCGCAGGGCCTCCCCCGCCCACGAGCCGGCCAGGCTCAGCCCGTCGGCCTGGGGGCCGGTCACGGCCTGCACGAGGCGCTCGCGCGGCACGAGGATCTCGTGCCAGCGCCGCTGCTCGCCCGGATGATCCTGCTGCTCGCCGTAGGCCCATCCGCCCTCGGCGACCCCGGGCCACGGATCCGTCCAGACCAGCTCGCAGCGCCCCTCGGCCGGCTCGGCCGCCAGCAGGCGCAGGTGCTCCGGCACCTCCGCGGCGCCGAGCACGGCCACCTCCTGAGTGCGGTCCTCGATCTCGACCCGCAGCGCGAAGCGCATGGACTCGAGCCACTGGCGCAGCGGCTCGGTCTCCTGCGGCTCCGTGATCAGCCAGGCGGTGCGCCCGTCCTCGATCACATGGGGTGCGAACTCCACGCGTCCCTGCACGGACAGGAACAGCGTCTCCGAGGACTGCCCCGGCCCCAGCCCGGTGAGGATCTGGGAGCTCAGGGTGCTCAGCCAGGACAGCCGATCGGGTCCGCTGACGCAGACGACGCCCTTGTGCGACAGGTCCACGATCGCGCTGCCGCGGGCCAGCGCCCGCTGCTCCCTGACCGGGTCGCCGTAGTGGGCGGCCGTCCCGGCATCCTGGCCGGTGGCCTCGACGGCTCCGTCGACGACGTCCAGAAGCGCGGATCGCCGCACCTGGGCCTGGGGCTCGGATGCGGCGAGGGAGGCGGGGTCATGCGAAGTGTCAGTCATATCCTCTTCAGCTCAGCCGAGGCGTGCGTGCTCAGCGATCGGCCTTCGGCCGCCATGTCCCAGGCCCAGAAGAGGTCTCCGTTGACCAGGCCGAACATGCGGGTCGAGGCGGTGTGCTCCTTGGCTCCCTCGGCGCGGACGACGGCGTCCGTGCCCATCTGGATGCGGGGACCGTCGATCTCTCCGACGTAGAGCTCGCTCACGCCGCCGGGGCGGCTGAACGTGGCCACGAGGGGGAATCCGCCTCCGGGCAGGCGCAGGGCCTCGACCTGATCGGCGGTGGTGATCTCCGGCTCCGGCGCCCCGGGCATCAGGCCGGGTCCGGAGTCGCCGCTGCGCTGCGGGCGCGCCAGCTGCCAGAAGCCGTGCTCGACCGTGATCAGGCGCTCCGGCTTGCCGTCCTGGTCCACCAGGTGGGACTCGGCGCGGTACTCCAGGAAGGGCAGGCCGCTGTGCGCGAACTGGACGTGCTGGCGGAAGGGGCGCTGCTCGGACTCGCCGTAGCCGGCGAAGCCGTCGCCCTGCCACTCGCCCAGCAGCCAGGCGAAGGGGACGAGCTCAGCAGGGAGATCGGTGGGGATCTCGACAGGCACGGCTTACATCTGCCCCTTGTAGAGGTTCTTGACGACGACCACGCTGATGAGGCCGATCGTCACGACCGCGAGGGCGAGCAGGACCAGGAAGAAGATCTCGATAGCAAGGAGCATGGGCTCAAAATACCATGAGCGCCACGATGCGGGCCGCGAAGAGGGCGGTCGGGCCCAGCAGAGCGACCGGCAGGACGCTCAGCGCCAGCAGGCCGCGCTTGGGTCCGCGCTCGGGCGCCGAGAGCAGCAGGCGCAGGCCCACTACGCCGATGATCAGTCCCGTGAGCACCCCGGGGACCACGACCATGGCGACGGGGGTGTCGCCCAGATCGTGCAGGTGCCGCGACAGGGCGATCCAGCCCGAGGAGGAGACGGCGGCGAGCACTCCGGCGGTCGAGGAGATCGTGGACTCCAGGCGGTGCTCGGCGCCCTCGCCGCGCACGAGCTCGGCCACGAAGATCGCGATCAGTGCGACCGCCACGATGGCCGGGATCCAGGTCAGGCGATCGCCTGCCGGCAGAGCAGAGACCGCGGCGGCCAGGGCGCCGCTGAGCAGGATGATGATGCTGTGCCGGTACCGGGCGCGGATGCCCACCGCCGAGGCCCATCCCAGGCCGAGCACCAGGCTCATGGCGGCGGCCAGCAGGTAGGGCGCGATGCCTCCCGCCACGGCCGCGGCCAGCGCGAGACCCAGCACGAGGGTCGCGCACACGCCGATCGTGGCCACCTTCATGCCCGGTCGGGGCGCGGTTCTCGCCTCTGTCCTGAGCGCTGTCATGGAAGACCACGATAGTTGCCCGGAGCCGACAGGCCGACCGTGACGCCGCGTGGAGCCGCCGGGACGGCCCACGACTCGCCCCGCGTAAGCTGGTCGGGCGCCGGCGCCGCCATCGACCACACTGTCTCGGCGTCCGCCCCGGAAGGCATTGCACGACGATGGAAGTGGAGCCTGGATGACCCGGATCATCATGCTGGCCGATCCCGGCCAGGCGCCGTCTGCGGTGCTCCCCGCCCTGGATCTGCTCCCCCACCCCGTCTCGACCCTGGATCGCGACGCCGTCGGCGGGTCCGTGCCGGAGCTGCAGCAGGCGGACCTGCTGCTGATCGACGGCCGCTCGGGACTGGTCGCGGCGCGCAACCTGGCCCAGCTGCTGCGCGGGATCGCCCCGGACAAGGCCGTGATCATGGTGCTGACCGAGGGCGGGCTGGCCGCCGTGGCCGCCACCTGGCTCGTGGACGACATCGTCCTGGCAGGCGCCGGACCCGCCGAGCTCGATGCCCGCATCCGCCTGGCCTCGGCGCGCAGCCAGGCCGACGAATCGGCGGGCGGCGAGCTGATCACGGCCGGCTCGATCATGATCGACGAGGCCGCCTACTCTGCTCACGTGGCCGGCGAGAGCCTGAATCTCACGTTCAAGGAGTTCGAGCTGCTGAAGTTCCTCGCCCACAACGAGGGCCGGGTCTTCACCCGCAGCCAGCTGCTCTCCGAGGTGTGGGGCTACGACTACTTCGGCGGCACGCGCACCGTCGACGTCCATATCCGGCGCCTGCGGGCGAAGCTGGGGCCGGATCACGAGAAGATGGTCACGACCGTGCGCAACGTCGGGTACAGCCTGACCGCCCGACGCGCTCCCGAGGGACGCTGAGACCACCGCCCGACGAGCACCGCACGAGACCCGAGGCAACCCAGGAGGTTCCGATGGACCGCAGCACGCACCCCATCCAGCGTCTGAGCCCCGAGCAGGCCGATCTGGAGGCCGTCCTGGCCCTGGCCCGGGCCGCCGAGGACGACGACGGCGACCCCCCGCTGTCCGATCAGACCCTGGTCGACCTCCGCACGGAGCCCGAGCGCGCGGACCTGGCGGAGGCCTCGGCGGACGGCCGGGCGCTGGCGGCCGCCGTGCTCGTGCGCTCCCGCGCCCAGGGCGCACCGGCGCTGCTCGAGGGCGTCGTGGACTCCCAGGAGCGTGGCCGGGGGCTGGGGCGCCGCCTCATCGAGACGATCCTCGAGGGCCATCACGGCCCGGTTGACGCCTGGTCCCACGGCGACCACCCCGCCGCCCGGCATCTGGCGCAGACGCTGGGCTTCGAGCCGGTGCGCGAGCTGCACCGGCTGCTGCGCACCGATGCGCGCCCGGAGCGGCTTCCGGAGGTCAAGCTGCCAGACGGCGTGGTCATCCGCTCGTTCGAGCCCGGCCGGGACGAGCAGGAGCTGCTGCGGGTCAACGCCGCGGCCTTCGCCGACCACCCCGAGCAGGGCCAGATGAGCCTCGAGGACCTGCGCCAGCGACAGGCGGAGTCCTGGTTCGACCCCGCAGGGCTGCTGCTGGCCGTCGAGCAGGACGATCCTGATCGCGTGCTCGGCTTCCACTGGACCAAGCGGCACCCGGGCTCCGGCCAGGAGCCGGCCCGCGGCGAGGTCTACGTGGTGGGCATCGCCCCCGATCAGCAGGGGCGTCGCCTGGGCCGGGCGCTGACCGTCGCGGGGATGCGGCATCTGGCCGAGCAGGGGCTCGACGAGATCCTGCTCTACGTCGATGCCGAGAACACGGCCGCCTTCCGGCTCTACGAGTCCCTGGGCTTCGAGCGCTGGCACGTGGATGTGATGTTCTCGCGGCGCTGAGAGCGCCGGCCCTGATCAGCGGTGCGCGCCGCGATCGGGTCCTGAGTCGCGGCCGCGGGCCGGTTAGCATGACTGCGCGCCGCCGTCGGAGCCAGAGCGTCAGGGCCTCCGGCCGGAGGCCCTGACGGACGCGCCGCACGGCGATCGCATCCCACCACGAGAGGACCCGAAAGCCGATATGGCCAAGAACCCGGACCGGCTGGCGTACCGCATGACGGAGCCGTCGCCCGATACCGATCCCTCGGTGCGCGCCGCCGGCTGCCTGTGCTGGCGCTCCGACGGCAGATCAGGCCTGGAGCTGCTGATCATCCACCGGCCCCGCTACGACGACTGGTCCTGGCCCAAGGGCAAGCAGGAGGACCAGGAGACGCTGCCCGAGACGGCGCACCGCGAGGTGCTCGAGGAGGTTGGGCTCGACGTCAGGCTGGGCGTCCCGCTGCCCGCGATCCGCTACAGGGCCAAGAGCGCGGAGAAGCACGTCCACTACTGGAGCGCCGAGATCGGCCCCCAGGATCGCCCGGAGGCCGACGGCCACGAGGTCGACCGGCTGGAGTGGGTCTCCCCCGAGCGAGCCCGCGAGCTGCTGAGCAACCGGAGCGACCTGGAGCCGCTGGAGCGGCTCGTCGAGCTGCACGCCGCCGGCGATCTCTCGGTGCGGCCCGTGATCATCGTGCGCCACGCGAAGGCCAAGCCGCGCTCGTCGTGGTCGCGCCCGGAGGGTGACCGTCCCCTGGCCGCCACGGGCAAGCGCCAGGCCATGGCGGTCACGCGCCTGCTCGAGGTCTGGTCCCCGAAGCGCGTGGTCAGCTCGCCGTGGCTGCGCTGCCTGTCCACCGTGACCCCGTACGCGCGCGCGGCCGGGCTCAAGCTCAAGGAGAAGCCGCAGCTCACCGAGGCCGCTCACAAGCGGCGTCCGGCGAAGGCAGGGGCCGTGGTGGAGTCCCTGTTCGACAAGGAGCCCTCGGCGGCGCTGTGCACCCACCGGCCCGTGCTGCCCACCGTCCTGCGCGTGCTGCGCGGCCGGCTCGATCCGCAGCTGCGCTCGATCCTGCCGGAGGAGGATCCCTACCTGGCCCCCGGCGAGATGATCGTGCTGCAGGTCTCGCGCAAGCACCGCCGCCGCGTGGTGACGGTCGAGATCGTCAAGCCGTTCGACGACTGACCCGAAGGCCGCACCCTCTTCCGGCCGGGGCGGCCGGCCCCGCCGCCTCGCCGCAGGAGCGCCGCGCGGAAGAACCGCTCCCTCGGCAGCGCTGACGACACCGCAGCCGACACGCACGAGACCCCGCACCTGGAGGCGACCCCACGTGAGCCCGAACCCGTCCACGGCCATCCCGACCCCCTACGAGGACCTCCTGCGCGAGGTCATGGCCGATGGCGTGCACACCTCCGATCGCACCGGCACGGGCACCCGCTCCGTGTTCGGGCGCCAGATCCGCTACGACCTCTCGCAGGGCTTCCCGCTGCTGACGACCAAGCGCGTGCACTTCCGCTCGGTGGCCCTGGAGCTGCTGTGGTTCCTGCGCGGGTCCTCGAACGTGCGCTGGCTGCAGGAGCGCGGCGTGAGCATCTGGGACGAGTGGGCCGACGCCGACGGCGAGCTCGGCCCCGTCTACGGAGTCCAGTGGCGCTCGTGGCCGGCTCCCGACGGCAGCGGCATCGACCAGATCGCCCGGGTGGTGGACTCGATCCGCACGAACCCCTACTCGCGCCGCCACATCGTCAGCGCCTGGAACCCGGCGGAGGTCGATCAGATGGCCCTGCCCCCGTGCCACGCGCTCTTCCAGTTCCACGTGCAGCCGCAGCAGGACGGTCCGGGACGGCTGTCGTGCCAGCTCTACCAGCGCTCGGCGGACATGTTCCTGGGGGTCCCCTTCAACATCGCCTCCTACGCGCTGCTGACCCACATGATCGCCCAGCAGACCGATCTGGTGCCCGGGGACTTCGTGTGGACCGGCGGCGACGTCCACGTCTACGACAACCACGTGGAGCAGGTGCAGCGCCAGCTCGCCCGCGAGCCGTACCCGTATCCGCGGCTGCGCTTCGCGCGCAGGCCGGAGGACCTCTTCAGCTACGACCTCGAGGACTTCGTCCTCGAGGGCTATGAGCACCACCCCGGGATCAAGGCCCCGGTGGCGGTCTGATGCCCGCCCCGCGCCTGTCCGCGATCTGGGCCCAGACCCCCGACGGGGTGATGGGCCGCGACGGCGGCATGCCGTGGCACCTGCCCGAGGACCTGGCTCATTTCAAGGCCACCACCCAGGGCCATCCCGTGCTCATGGGCCGGCGCACCTGGGAGTCCTTCCCCGAGCGCTTCCGCCCCCTGCCGGGCCGGACCAACGTGGTCGTGACCTCCCGCCCCGAGAACCCGGGGCTGCAGGCGGACCCGCGCGAGGACGGCACCGCGGTCATCGCGGTGAGCTCGTGGCGCGAGGCCGTGCGCACCGGCGCCGAGGCGCCGGGCGGCGAGCACCTGTGGGTCATCGGCGGGGCGCGCCTGCTCGAGGACGCCATGCCCGAGCTCGAGCACGCGGTCGTGACGGTGATCGAGATCGACGAGCCCGGAGACACCCGCGCACCCCGTCTGGAGACCCCGTGGCGGCTGGAGCGCCGCGACGAGGACCGCCTCTCGCGCACAGGGCTGCGCTGGCACGTGGAGCACTGGCGGCGCTGATCCGCCGCGCCGTCGTCTCGGCCGATAGAGTGGTGCGCACCATATCCATGGCCGACCCGGGGCCCCGTCGATGGCGCGGGGACCGGCAGCGGCCGGGCAGGAGGCCCTCGTGAGCACCCAGCAGGACGTCCCGGGCGATGCGCAGCGCCCCGAGCCGGAGATCCACGACGAGCCGGGTCTGCGCCTGGTCGACAACACCACCAGCGGGCGCGTGGAGCTGTGGCTCGACCAGACCTTCATCGGGTTCGAGGGCGTCGAGAAGCACCCGGACGGCACGCTCGAGCTGCAGCACACGATCATCGACGAGCGCCACGGCCGCCAGGGCTACGCCCGCACGCTCGTGACGCTCCTGCTGGAGGCCTGCCAGGCGGCCGGCGTGCTGGTGCGTCCCACCTGCACCTACGTCCAGGACTACCTGGAGCGCTTCCCGCAGTACCGCTCAGCCGTCGCGGACTGAGCCCTCTCGGGTCTCGGAGCCCGGACAAGGAATCGCAAGGGTCCCTTGACGCCGCCTAGACTGGGATGATGACCATCGATCACAGCTCCGCACCCGCCGTCGGCTTCGTCGGATGGCGCGGGATGGTCGGCTCCGTCCTCATGGACCGCATGCGCGCCGAGGGCGACTTCGCCGACATCCAGCCCGTCTTCTTCTCGACCTCCTCCCCCGGGGCCCCCGCTCCGCAGATCGAGGGCCTCGGCGACACCGGGGTCCTCCAGGACGCGAACGACATCGAGGCTCTTCGGCGCCTGCCGATCATCGTGACCGCCCAGGGCGGCGGCTACACCTCCGAGGTCCACCGGAAGCTTCGCGAGACCGGATGGGACGGCCTGTGGATCGACGCCGCCTCGACCCTGCGCATGGAGGACAGCTCGGTCATCGTGCTGGACCCCGTGAACCGCGACGTCATCGACGCAGCGCTGGCCGGCGGCACCAAGGACTTCGTGGGCGGCAACTGCACCGTGTCCTGCATGCTCATGGGCCTGGGCGGGCTGTTCCGCAGCGGGCTCGTCGAATGGGCCACCTCTATGACGTATCAGGCGGCCTCCGGCGGCGGCGCCCGTCACATGCGCGAGGTCCTGCGCCAGTTCGGCGACCTCTCCTCGGCCGTGTCCGACGAGCTCGCCGATCCGGCCTCGGCCATCCTGGAGATCGATCGCAGGGTCCTGGATACCCAGCGCTCCGGGCAGCTCGACGTCGAGCAGTTCGGCGTGCCGCTGGCCGGCTCCCTCATCCCCTGGATCGACGCCGATCTGGGCAACGGCCAGTCCCGCGAGGAGTGGAAGGCCGAGAAGGAGACCAACAAGATCCTGGGCCTGTCCGGCGACGACCAGATCGCGATCGACGGGCTGTGCGTGCGCATCGCCGCCATGCGCTCGCACTCGCAGGCGCTGACGATCAAGCTCACCGAGGACGTCCCCGTCGAGGAGATCGAGCGGATCCTCGATGCCGACAACGAGTGGGCCACCGTGGTCGCGAACGAGAAGGAGGCCTCCATGAATGGACTGACCCCCGTCTCGGCCTCAGGGTCCCTGCAGATCCCGGTGGGGCGCCTGCGCAAGATGTCCATGGGCCCGCAGTACCTCTCGGCCTTCACGGTGGGCGACCAGCTGCTGTGGGGCGCGGCCGAGCCGCTGCGCCGCATGCTGCGCATCGCCATCGGAGCGCTGTGAGGCGCACGCGGCGCTGAGCACCGCCGCTCGTCCCGGTGCGGCCCCTCGGGGCCGCGGATGCGCCGCCCTGCGCGCCGACCACGAGCGGCTCGAGCAGCCCCTCGTCAGGCACCCGGGGCTGCATTATGAGGGCCGCCGCGCACGCGGCGGCCCTCTCGCTGCGCCTGGGCCGCCTCCTCAGCTCGACGGGAGCGCTCCGCGGCTCCGGAGAGGCACCAGCGCCACCAGCCCGCCGCACGCGTGCCCTTCCACCAGGTCCACAGGCGGGTCACCTGGTGCAGCGCCCAGTGGTTGAGCCGCTCGGCCCAGGCGAACTCGAGCGACCACACGCCGATGCCGAGGAACACGAACAGCCAGCCCGGCCCCGGGATGAACCACATGATCACCCCGGCCATCAGCAGGACGAATCCCGCCACGGAGATCAGCCCGACCACCAGCGTGCGCCGCAGGCGGGATCCTCGGTGCGACCAGTCCTGGAACGCGCGCATCCGCCGCCGGATCGGGTGGCTGTGGCTCTGACCGCGGCGGATCTCGTCGGCCAGGTCCTCGCCCTGCGGCGGAACCTCGGCGAGAGGCTCCTGCGGGGTCACAGGCGGAAGCCCACCATCACCGGCTCGGGCACCAGCTGCACGCCGAAGGCCTCCTGGACTCCGTCGCGCACGGTGCGGGCCAGGGCCTCCACGTCCGAGGCGCTGGCCGAGCCGCGATTGGTCATGGCCAGGGTGTGCTTGGTCGACACGGCGGCTCGGCCCTGGGCCACATCCGGGCCCTCGAGCCCGAGGCGCTCGTTGCGCGTGCCGGGCAGCCCGAAGCCCTTGCCGAACCCCGAGCGATCGATCAGCCAGGCCGCCGAGAGCTTCAGCCGGCCCTCGACCGGCGAGCCGGTGCCGTCGAGCACCGGATAGCGCGGGGCCTCGGCCGGCAGCAGCCGCTCGGCCTCCTGGGCCTCGACGATGGGGTTGGTGAAGAACGAGCCGGTGGAGAAGGTATCGGGGTCCTGCGGGTCCAGGACCATGCCCTTGGAGGCTCGCAGCTCCAGGACGGTGCGACGCACCTGGGCCGGATCCGCGCTGCCGCCGACCTCCACGGCCAGGGCGTCGGCCAGCTGGCCGTACTGGATCGGCGCGGAGTCCGTGCCCTGTGCCAGCCGGAAGCCGACCTCGAGGACCACGTAGCGCGGAGAGCCCGCCTCGGTGGTGCGCTTGAGCAGGGAGTCGCGGTAGGCGAAGTCGAGCTCGGCGGCCTCGAACTCGCGGACCTCCCGCGCGCGCCGATCCCAGGTGCTGACACGCACGATCGTGCGGGAGACCTCCGCGCCGTAGGCCCCGACGTTCTGCACCGGGGTGGCCCCTGCGGTGCCCGGGATGCCGGACAGGGCCTCGAGGCCCACCAGCCCGCGGGAGACGGTCTGCTCGACGACGTCGTCCCAGGCATGCCCCGCCTGCACGGTCACGATCACGGAGCCGTCGTCCGACGGGTCCGAGACCTCGAGGCCCTGCGAGGCCAGGTGCACCACCACGCCGTCGAAGCCGTCATCGCCGACCAGCAGGTTGGATCCGCCGCCGACGAGCAGCACGGGCCTGCCCTGCTCGTCGGCGGCGCGGACGGCGTCGATGATCTCCCGCTGGCTGCCGGCGCGGATCAGGGACCCGGCGGGGCCGCCGATGCGGGTGGTGGTCAGCGTGGAGAGCTCGGGGGAAGTCATGCCCCCGATCCTATCGACCTCAGGCCGCGGTGCCCGCTCGAGCTCCGGCCGAGGCCGGCGGCCGCAGATTCGAGACCAGCAGCATCGAGACGATCACGAAGATCATCACGAAGCCCAGGGCGCCTCGCACGCCCACGGCCTCGCCGAGCAGCCCCAGCAGCGGCGGACCGCCCAGGAACGCGCCGTAGCCGATGGTCGAGACCACGGAGACATTGGCGGCGGCCCGACGGGGATCGTCGGCGGCGGCGGACATGCCCACGGGGAAGCCGAGGGAGGCGCCGATGCCCCACAGGAACAGCGCGATCATGCCGGCGGCAAGGGAGGGTGAGAACACGAAGACGCCCAGTCCGACCAAGGCGAGCGCGCAGGCGGTGCGCAGCACCGCGAGGCGGCCGAACCGGTCGATCAGCCGGGTGCCGCTGAGCCGGCCGGTGGTCATGGCAGCCACGAAGATGCCGTAGCCGATCGCGCCCAGGTGCGCCGGGGCCTCGTAGCCGTCGGTGATGGCCAGGGCCACCCAGTCGTTGGCCGCGCCCTCCGTCAGCGCCATGCCGAGCACGAAGACCCCCACCAGGACGGTGCGCTTGTCTCTCCAGGCATCGCCGACCCCATAGGTCTCGTCCTGCGCGGTCGCAGCGCCGGAGTCGCGTCCGCGGCCGTCGGAGGCCAGGTCGATCTGCTGCATGGTGCCGGTGATGATGGGCATCTGCGAGGAGACGGGGTTGAGCTCGGCGGCGGCCCGCCGGTCGCCCTGGAAGCGCGGCAGCGCCAGGGCCACCAGCAGACCCATGACCAGGGCCATGGCACCCACATGCCACACCACGGCCACCCCGCCGGCGGTCGCGATCGAGCCCACGACGGCACCGGTCACCGTGCCGATCGAGAAGAACGCGTGCATCAGCGGCATGATGCTGCGGCCCATGGCCGTCTCCAGCGCGGTTCCCTCGACGTTGGAGGCCACGTTCCAGGTGGCGGAACCCAGGCCGAAGAGCAGCATGCCCACGGCGGTCACCAGGACCGAGCCGATGACGCTGACGCCCACGCCGATCAGGATCATGCCCATCACGACCATGGATGCGGTGACGGCGATGCTGCGCTTGGCCCCCAGCCGCATCACGGTCATGCCCGAGGTGGACACCGAGGCGAAGGCCGCGATGGTCTGCGTGAGCAGCAGCGCCCCCATGGCCGCCGGGCCCAGCTCGAGCCGCTCGGAGATCGCGGGGATGCGGGTGAGCCACGCGGAGATGCCGATGCCCGAGGCGAAGTAGATCGCGAAGACGCTGATGCGCCACGGGCGCAGGCTGGACGGCTCAGGCTTCGTGCGCCCCCGGGTCAACGGCAGACCACCATCGCCTGCGCCTTGACCAGGACCTTCTGCGAGGCCGCCTCAGCGGGATCGGCCTGCGGGTCCGAGAGATCGGGGGCCGTGACGGTCAGGTCGATGCGGGCGGTGCCGGCCTGCTCGTCCAGGGCGCCCACGACGCCGACGATGCTCAGCGTGGTGGACGGCTGGATCTCGGCGGCGCCCTCGCGGACGCCGTTCGGCACCACGACCGGCTTGGTGAAGCGGGTCTGGACGTCGACGACGCGCCCCGGATCCCCCGCCCAGTCGGCCACGAGCTGCATGGCGGCACCCATGGTCAGCATGCCGTGGGCGATGACGTCCGGCAGGCCCACGGAGACGGCGAACTCCTGGTTCCAGTGGATGGGGTTGAAGTCCCCGGAGGCGGCGGCGTAGCGCACGAGATCGGCGCGGGAGAGCTGGAGGTCGCGGCGAGCGACCTCCTGGCCCTTCTCGAGCTCGGCGAGCACCGGAGCGGTGTCTGCAGCGGTCACTGGTCGTCTCCTCTCACCAGCAGGGACGAGCGCGCGGTGGAGACCGGCTGGCCCTGGCGGTCGGTGATCTCGGTGCGGAACGTCACCATGGCCCCGGTGCCGACGGCGCGCACGGCATCGACGGTCGTGGCCGCGACGAGCTCGTCGCCGACGACGATGGGGCGGGCGTGGGTGAAGCGCTGATCGGCGTGCACGACGCGGGAGAAGTCGATCCCGGCCTCCGGGTCCGCCACCACGGCGGCCTCCGCGCGCTGGGCGACGATGATCGCGAAGGTCGGCGGGGCGAGGAGGTCCGCATGGCCCAGAGCACGAGCTGCCTCCGGGTCCGTGTGGGCCGGGTCCTGCGCGAAGACGGCCGCGGCGAACGCGCGCACGGCCTCCCGCGAGACGGTGTAGGGCTCGATGGCCGGATACGTCCGACCGACGAGCTCGGGGCTGATGGCCATGGCGGTGCAACCTCCCGTGGGTGCGCGGGCCCGATCCTGCGGCCGCTGACGGATTCTCGGGGACGGGGCCCCGGAGGCTGCACCGGGAAGGCGCCCCCACCGCTGCCCCTGCAATAGGAGAAGCCCGCGATCCGAGTGGGGATCACGGGCTTCATCTTCCGTAGCGGTGGACGGGCTCGATCCGTCGACCTCACGATTATGAGTCGTGCGCTCTAACCAGCTGAGCTACACCGCCAGGAGAGACGATGACGCCCGCATCCCCGTCATGACGCGGATGCGGGCCCTCATCTCGAGAGCCCCGACCGGGAATCGATCCCGGGACCTCCATCTTACCAAGATGGCGCTCTACCACTGAGCTATCGGGGCAACGCGGAATACTGTACAGCACACCTGGCTGAGACATGAAATCGGAGCCGGCTCAGTCATCATCCCAGTCGTCGTCGTAGTCGCCGTCCGCATCGTCGTCCCAGTCGTCGTCGTAGCCCTGGGACTGCTCGAGCGGGACGGGAACGGGGACGGGCTCCTGCGCCGGGGCCGGAGCCGGAGCAGGCGTCGCGGCCGGCTGCTGCCCTTCCCGGGTCGGCTGCGAGGCGGCCTCCTCCCGTGACGGCTCCGACGACGGCTGCGCCGAGGCCTCCTGCGACGGGCCCGCAGAAGGATCCTGCGAGGCAGCGTACGAGGAGTCGTCCTCGGCCGGCTCGCTCGTGGCGCCGTCCTCGGGATCCTCGCTGCTGCCGACGCCGTCGCGCAGGACCTCGGTCTCCGGGGCCGCAGGGCCCGCAGAGACCCACAGGGCGACGGCGAGGATCGAGGCGACGATCAGGGCGAGGGCGGACCAGAGGATGCGCATGTCCCCACCATGGCCTCCGCACGTGAGACGAGCATGAGGACCGCCTCGCTCGGCGCCGATCGGCTCAGATCTCCGCGAGCCTGTAGCCGGCTCCGCGCACCGTGATGATCCGCTCGGGCCCGAGCTTGTTGCGCAGGTAGCGCACGTAGACGTCCACCACGTTCGAGGAGCCCTCGAAGTCGTAGCCCCAGACCTTGTCCAGCAGCAGGTCGCGGGTGAGCACCTGGCCCGTGTTCTCGAGGAGCACCTGGGCCATCGAGAACTCGCGGGCCGACAGGGCGATCTCCTGGTCGTGGACGAACGCGCAACGCCGCGAGATGTCCAGCGTCAGGCTCCCGGCGGTGAGCCTGCCGTCGTCCCCGGCGGAGCCCGTCTGACGCAGGCGCGCCTTCACCCGCGCCAGAAGCTCGGCGAAGCGGAAGGGCTTGGCCAGGTAGTCATCGGCCCCGGAGTCCAGGCCCTGCACGGTGTCCTCCACCGAGTCCCGAGCCGTGCACATGATCACGGGCATTCCGGAGCCGCCGGCGCGCAGCTCGGCGAGCACCTGGAAGCCGTCGAGCCCGGGCAGCCCGACGTCGAGCACGAGGAGGTCGTAGACCCCGGTGCTGGCCAGATCCAGGGCCTCGACGCCGTCCTCGACGACCGCGGTCTCGTAGCCGGAGGCGCGCAGCCCTTTCTGGATGAAGCGGGAGATCCGCTCCTCGTCCTCCGCGATCAGGATGTTGGCCATCTCCCGGTCCCTTCCTGGTGTCGTGACTGCCGCGGGGCTCTCCCGCTCGGGGCAGGCTCGCACAGGAAGATGAGGGGATCAGGAGAGAGATTCGACCGGCGTCTCGGCGGGCTCCGGCGAGGGCCCGCCCTCCGGCAGCATCAGGGTGAACTGAGAGCCCGCGCCGAGCGACGAGCGCAGCGCGACCCGCCCGCCGTGCCCGCGCGCGATGGCCTCGACGATGGCCAGGCCCAGCCCGGAGCCCTCGACCGTGCGCCCCGCCGAGGCCCGGCCGAAGCGCTCGAAGATCCGGGCCTGGTCCTTCACATCGATGCCGGCGCCGGTGTCGCGCACCCACAGCTGCAGCCGCCTGCCGCCGTCGTCGAGCTCGCCCCAGGAGGCGCCGATCGCGATGGTGTCGTCCTCGGCGCTGAACTTCACGGCGTTGGCGGCCAGCTGGATGACGGCCTGCATGAGCCGTTCGCGGTCGGCCACCAGCAGGCCCTCGCAGCGGGAGTCGACCCGCCAGCGGCGCTGCCCGGAAAGGGCCGAGAGCCGCGCGAAGGCGTCGTCCAGGAAGGCGGAGACCTCGAAGGAGGCCGGGCGCACGAAGTCCGGGCGCCGCGACCGGGCCAGCATCAGGAGGTCATCGACCAGGCGGTTCATCCGCGAGATCTCGTCGAGCATCAGATCGCGGGTCTCGGCGGCGTCGTGCGGATCGTGCTCGTCCATCAGCTCGAGGTTGCCGTGCAGGATGGTCAGCGGCGTGCGCAGCTCGTGGGCGGCGTCGTCCAGGAACTGGCGCTGCTCCTCGAAGCCCTCCTGGAGGCGGTCGAGCATCCCGTTGAAGTTCTCCGCCAGGTGAGCCACGTCCGAATCCTGGCTGGGCACCTCCACGCGGCCGGAGAGATCGTTCACCGAGATCGACTCGGTGGCCTCGCGCAGCCTCGAGATCGGTGCGGTGACGCGCCCGATCAGGTAGTAGGCCACCGCTGAGGCGGCGACCAGGAACAGCAGGGAGATCATGACGTAGCGCCACCATGAGTCCAGGATCTCCTGGCGGCCCTGCGTGATGTCCGTGGCCACGACCAGGTAGCCCTCGGACGCATCGCCGTCGATGTCCACGTGGATCAGCCCGAAGCCGATGTCGCGGCCGTCGTGCTGTCCGATGGTGTGGACCGTGCGGTCCGGCTGGCCGTGCTCGCGCACGACCTCCTCGATCACGTCGTGGCTCAGGCCCTCGCCGGCCGGGCCGTCGTAGGTGTAGCGGACCTCGCCGTCGACCAGCCCCACGATGACCTCGTCAGGGGCCGGCACGGAGGTGGACATGAACGTCCACAGCAGGTGCTCGACGCTGTCGAACCGGCTGTCGAAGGCGTCCTCCGGTGCCGTCTCGGCAGGCGGGCCGGCCATGGCATCGGCCTCCGCCGAGGCGGGGCCGCGATCGAGCAGCCGCTGCAGCTCCCCGGCCTCCTGCTCGGTGCCCTGGGCCACCGAGGCCTCGAGCTGGCCGTAGCGGACCCAGTGCGTGGCCGCGCCGATCGCCAGCACCGTCAGAGCGGTGATGGTCACGACCACCACGAGGGCCCGTCCACGCACCGACGTCAGCTGCCGGAGCACAGCGCCGCCCCGGGCGGCGGCGGGCTCTGCGGTCATGACTCACACGATACGCAGGCCCGCCTTCTACGATCAGCGCGATCCGTGGCGCTGCGAGCCCTTCCGGCCGCCCGTGAACTTCTTGTGGCCGCCGCTGTGCTCGGGACGGGCCGAGCGGCCTCCGCGGCGGTCGTCGCCGCGGTAGCCGCCGCGGTCGCTGCGCGCGCCGCTGGACTTGGGGCCGCGGTCCTGGCGGATGTCCAGGCGCTGGCCGTTGATCTCGATGGCGCCCAGGCGGTCCAGGTCTGCGCGGGAGAGATCGTCCGGCAGCCCGATCAGGGTGAACGACGGCTTGATCTCGATCGCGCCGATGTCCGAGCCCTTGAGCCCGCCCTCGTTGGTCAGGGCGCCGACGATCGAGCCCGGAAGCGCACGGTGCTTGTGGCCCACGGCCATCCAGTACGTCGCCTTGCCCTCCTCGGAGCGCGGGGTGCGTCCGCCGCGCTCCGAGCGCTCGCCGCGATCGCGCTCCTTGCGCTTGGGCTCGGGCAGCTCCTGGGCGAAGAAGGGCTGGTCGCCCTGCGAGATCACGGCCAGGGCCGCGGCGACCTCGAGCGGGTCGACGTCGTGGTCCTCGACGTAGGCGGTGACCATCTCGCGGAAGGCCGAGAGATCCTGGGTCTCGATCGTGTCCGTGATCGACTGCCCGAACTGATCGACGCGAGTGCGGTTCACGTCCTCGACCGAGGGCATGGGCATCTGCTCGACCGGCTGGCGCGTGGTCTTCTCGATCGCGCGCAGCAGGTACTTCTCGCGCGGGGTCATGAACAGGATCGCATCGCCCGAGCGGCCCGCGCGGCCGGTGCGGCCGATGCGGTGGACGTAGGACTCGGTGTCGTGCGGGATGTCGTAGTTCACGACCAGGGAGATGCGCTCCACGTCCAGTCCGCGGGCGGCGACGTCGGTGGCGACCAGGATGTCGATCTTGCCGCTGCGCAGCTGCTCCACGGACTTCTCGCGGGCCTGCTGCGGGATGTCGCCGTTGATCGCGGTGGCGGCATGGCCGCGGGCGCGCAGCTTCTCGGCGACCTCCTCGGTCGCGGCCTTGGTGCGCACGAAGACGATGATGCCGTCGTGCTCCTCGACCTCGAGCAGGCGCGTCATGGCCTCGAGCTTGTGGGCGCCCATGACCTGCAGGTAGCGCTGGCGGATGTTCGTGGCGGTGGAGGTCTTGGCCTTGACCGAGATCTCCTCCGGGTTGCGCAGGTAGCGCTGGGCGATCTTGCGGATCGCCGGGGGCATGGTCGCGGAGAACAGGGCGACCTGCTTGTCCTCGGGGGTCTGCGACAGGATCGTCTCGACGTCCTCGGCGAAGCCCATGCGCAGCATCTCGTCGGCCTCGTCGAGCACGAGGTACTGGAGGTCGTCGAGCTTCAGGGAGCCGCGCTTGAGGTGATCGATCACGCGGCCCGGCGTGCCGACGACCACCTGGGCGCCGCGGCGCAGCCCGGCCAGCTGCGGACCGTAGGAGGAGCCGCCGTAGACCGGCAGGACGGTGAAGTCCTCGAGCTGGACGGCGTAGGAGGCGAAGGCCTCGCCGACCTGCAGCGCCAGTTCGCGGGTGGGGGCCAGCACCAGGACCTGCGTGGAGGTCGACGGGCCGTTGAGATCGGCCAGCTCGGCCAGGCGCGACAGGGCCGGGACCGCGAAGGCCGCGGTCTTGCCGGTGCCCGTCTGCGCCATGCCGACGACGTCGCGGCCCTCCAGCAGGACCGGGATGGTCGCCTCCTGGATGGGCGAGGGCTTCTCGTAGCCGATGGCCTCGAGCGCTGCGAGCACGCGGGCGTCGATGCCGAGCTCGGCGAAGGTGGGGGTGGTGTCCTGGGTGTTCTGGTCGGGGGCGTTCTCGCTCATCCGAGCTCCTCACGGGATCGAGCGCACGACGAGGCGCCGCTGGAGGAGCGGTCGTCTGAAGTGGCTGCACATGGCTCCGGTGCTCCCCGAGTGCAGAAGGCGTCCTGCGTCGCTGGGTCCGCGCGGTTCGAAGCGCGGTGCGAGCCGAGGCTCGACGGTGGAGGCGACGGGATTCCAGCGGCCTGAGGCGGCCGCCGATCACCGACGAGAAGACGTCGGTGCACGACAGACAGATCCAGGGATGTGACCGGAAGGGTCGATCCACCCTAACCCACGCCTCCGCTGCTCGACCGGGGATGCAGGCCATCGTGAGCAGAGACACTCGGGCGGCCGCACCGCCGCGGCTGTGCTGTCGCCCCGCTGTGCCACGATCAGCGCCATGTCCGCCGGTCGCACACGCAGCACCCCCGCTCGCCCTCGCGGCGCGGTCCAGGACGGGACAGCGCAGGCCGGCGAACATCGTCGGCGCTGGAGCCCGCCGGGGCCGGTGGACCTGACGCAGTCGCTGGGGACGCTGTCGCGCGGGGCGCAGCACACGACCGCGCAGGTCCCCTCCCCGCAGCAGGCCTGGATCACCGCCCGGGTCGACGGCGCCCCGCTCACCGCGCGCTTCACCCGCGCCGGGGACGGCGACCTCCTGCGCCGGGACATCCTCGTCGACGCCTGGGGCCCCGGAGCCCGGGGCTTCCTGGACGAGGCCCCCCTGTGGTGCGGGGCCCGCGACGACTGGTCCGCGTTCGAGGACTCCCCCGCCTGGGACGCCCTGCCGAGCTCCCTGCGTCAGGCCCGGCATCACAGCCCGGGGATGCGCCTGATCTCCACCGGGCGGCTCTTCGAGGCTCTGTGCGCCGCGGTGCTCGAGCAGCGCGTCACCGGGCACGAGGCCATCCGCGAGCAGCGCTGGCTGGCCCGCGCCCATGGGGACGCAGCCCCGGGTCCCGCACCGCGCGGCATGGCGGTCGCACCGACCCCGCAGCAGGTGCGGGCGATCCCGTCCTGGGCCTGGCATCGAGCAGGGGTCGATCCCGCCCGCTCGCGGACCATGGCTCTCATCGCCGCCCGGGCCGGTGCGCTGGCCCGCTGGAACCGCCGCCCGCTGGATGAGGATCTTGAGCGCGCGCTGAGAAGCCTGCCCGGCGTGGGCCCGTGGACCGTCGCCGAGACCCTTCAGGTCACGCACGGCGATCCCGATCGCGTCAGCGTGGCCGACTACCACCTGGCGCATCACGTCACCGAGTTCTTCGACGGCTGCCGGGGCGACGACGCCCGCATGCTCGAGCTGCTCGAACCCTGGCGCGGGCACCGTCAGCGCGTCGTGCGGCTGCTGCACGCCTCGCAGTGGCGGGCCCAGCGCATGGGGCCGCGGCTGTCCCCCGAGGACCACCGCGAGCACTGACTCCAGGCGCTGCAGGGCGGTCTCCGGAGCTGCCTGCGCGCCGGTCGAGGCCATCCGGCCTGGACACGGCGAAGGGCGCCTCCCTTCGGGGAGACGCCCTTGCGCTGGGGTGTCGGTGCCTGGCGGGTGGACTCAGCTCTGCTGGTCGTCGCCGGACTCCGCAGCGGCCTGCTGCTCGGCGACCTGCTTGTGGACCTCCTCCATGTCCAGGCCCTTCACGGCCTCGACGACCTGGTCCAGCCCGGACTCGGGCAGCACGCCGGCCTGCGAGAAGACGAGCACGCCCTCGCGGAAGGCCATCAGGGTGGGGATCGAGCTGATCTGGGCGGAAGCGGCCAGCATCTGCTGGTCCTCGGTGTCGATCTTGCCGTGCACGACGTCCTGGTGCTTCTCCGAGGACGCCTCGAAGGTGGGTGCGAACTGCTTGCAGGGCCCGCACCAGTCCGCCCACCAGTCCAGCAGGACGATGTCGTTCTGGGTGAGGGTCTCCTGCAGGTTCTCCTGCGTGATCTCAACGGTAGCCATGGCCGCCACCCTACGGACCGCGGCCTCGCGCGTCAGCTGCGGTTCGCCGTCGGTGGACACATCCCCTTCCCGCGAGGGCCGACGAGGGACCTGTCGGGGCGCCCGGGGCCGCAGATGCGAGAAGGCGCCCCGGACCGTGTGGTCCGGGGCGCCTTCCTGGTCCTGCACAGCAGGACGCGTGTGGCAGATGAGGGATTCGAACCCCCGTAGGCAGTGCCAGCTGATTTACAGTCAGCCCCCTTTGGCCGCTCGGGTAATCTGCCGCGACCGCACCGGACGAGCCGATGCCGGAGATGCTCCCTGTGCGGGAGCACCGCTACTTTAGCGAAGCACCGGCCTGCGGCCAAATCCCGGCACGAGGCCAGTGCTCGCCCGCTCCGTCAGAGCTCGCCGGCCTAGGGCGCTGAGACGCGGGCGGACAGGCGGCCGAGAAAGGCATCGGCCTGCTCGCGGGAGACGTCTCCGCGCGAGACGGCCTGAGCCAGCTCCTCCGCCACCCCTTCCAGGCGGGGGTCGGAGCCGGCGGTGCTTCCGCCGAGGCGGGAGCTCGCGATCGCGGCGCTGCGACTCGAGGGGCTGTCGATCAGATTCATGCCTCCATGCTCGGCCGTTCACCTGTGCGAACCCGGTGGAGAGCATCACGGATTCATCACGACTCCCTAGACTGGAGCCCAGAGGCCCGTGATCACGCGGGCGACGGCCCCGTCGTCGGCCGGAATCCCCAGGCAACTGCTGCGGCTTGTTGCCGTGCAATGCGTCCGACGACCCCGTCGATGACCCTGAAGAGCCCCAGGAGGAGCACCATGGCCAGCGATTCCACCTTCGATGTCGTGAGCAAGGTCGACAAGCAGGAGGTCTCCAACGCGATGAACCAGGCGCAGAAGGAGGTCGCCCAGCGCTACGACTTCCGCGGCGTGGGCGCAGAGATCGACTTCTCCGGCGAGAAGATCCTCATCAAGGCCAACTCCGAGGAGCGGGCCAAGGCCGTGCTGGACGTCTTCCAGTCCAAGCTGGCCAAGCGCGGCATCTCCCTGAAGTCCTTGGACTCCGGCGAGCCCTTCGCCTCGGGCAAGGAGTACCGGATCGAGTCCACCATCAAGGAGGGCATCGCCCAGGACGACGCCAAGAAGATCACCAAGATCGTGCGCGATGAGGGCCCCAAGGGCGTCAAGGCCACGATCCAGGGCGACGAGCTGCGCGTCTCGTCCAAGTCCCGCGACGACCTCCAGGAGACCATCGCGCTGCTCAAGGGCAAGGACCTGGACGTCGACCTGCAGTTCATCAACTTCCGCTGACAGTCCCCCGCCGCCGCCCCCTGGCGGACGACGAAGGGGCGCCGTCG